>Ga0126336_10000743_pt1 | contig 14752 bp, 13 predicted proteins | sample SidCmetagenome_FD_92530 | JGI IMG/M metagenome (GOLD analysis project Ga0126336, IMG submission 92530) | Coral microbial communities from El Islote,Puerto Morelos, Mexico - Siderastrea C C metagenome | ecosystem: Host-associated > Invertebrates > Cnidaria > Coral | place: El Islote,Puerto...
AAAAAAAAGCTGCGTAACAGTAAAACTGGTGACAAGCAGCTAAATCCAAAACTGACAATGTATGTGAAAATGAATTACTCAAAGTGGGAGGTACAAACTGGACTACAGTAGACTACAGTAGACTCCAGGGGTGAGTTGTATAAAACCTAACGCCGGACTTAACTGCTAAAGTCAGACGTTAAAATAGTGACTCTGACTGGAGTGAACGTCGGACGTTAGAAGTCATTTACGCCGGACGTCAAGTTTATGCATCTTGCCCCAGGAGATACTACACTAATAAAGTGTGAGAAACGTTTTGGATTATCCTATCGATTTGTGAGAAAATGCGTGTTAAAGGTAACCTTGCTTCGCGTCACAATGTCAAATTGAAAAAAATGAGTACAGCTTGTCTTCTCATTCTTTCAACCTGTTCCAACTCGCTTGTGTGGCAATTTCTTGGCGCGCGTTAATACGAAATCCAGCAATTTCACGCATGGAGTAATTGAATAATAAAGGAAAAAACAACAATGAACACCCTGTTCCTTTATTTATCTCAAACCTACAAAAAATCTCTCTTGAGAAAGGAACTTATAATCCAGCAGATAGGTGAAAAAAATCGTGCAGTCGTGTGCAGAAAGCACTAATTTTGGCACAGATGTAGCTCAGTTATGATGAGTCAAAAAGACCTGGATAAGGAGCCATCAACAGAAATCACTTTTAGACTATTTCAATTACATGATGTACATTAAGATGTAGAAGATTGTTCTTTTCGCTGTGTGTGTGTCTGTGGATTAAACTTTAAAGTGAGTTGATCCAGATGAAAGCCACAGAGCAGTACTTTCCTGAGGTACTGTATATTATGCTAGAAAAGATGGTTCTAACTCTTGAATCTTTGCACGAAATCCTCAAGTGTAATTATTCAAATGAAAGCTACTGAGCAGTACTTTCCTTTCCTGCTGTTTATTATGTTGTACTAGGTGATTCTCAATTTTGAGACTGTGAAACAAACGCTTAAGTGTTCAATTGAAAGCTACTGAGCAGTACTTCATTGTGGTGCCGTTTATTATCCTTTACAAGGTGGTTTTAACGTTTGAGTCAGTGAATTAAACCTTTAAGTATGACCATTCAAATAAAAAACGGTGGATGAAATTCTGAAGTGTGAATTTTCAAATGAGAGCTATTGAGCAGTATTTTCTTTTGGTGACATTTATCATGCTACACGAGGTGATTCTAAATTTTGCGTCTTAGTTTGAAGTCCAAAAGTACGTACATCTAAATGAAAGATATTGAGTACTGCTTTCCTCGGGTGCTGTTGTTTATGTTTATATTTCTAACGTATAGATTTCAGAAAATTCGTCAACTTAAAAAACAACAAGTTCAGGCCTCAGTTGTTCAGAAAGCGGATAACTTCATCCACTGGATAAGGCGTAATACAGTAGATATAACATATGGGAAAATCTCTACATAGCCCTATGAGTTATGAAAAGAACAAGAGTGTATCTACAACGAAGTGCGTGCCCTTGCAAAAGTTTGGCCAAACGTGTAGGTTGAAGGAAAATGCTCCGTTGGATAGCGAGCCGTTATCCACCCTTTGAACAACTGGGGCCAGAAGTGTAAAGACAAAACGCCCTTACAAAATGATTGCTAAGTGCAATTATTACGAAAGAAGACAAGGTCAAAATAATTTCCTTCTCTCAAAGCGCGCCACCGATCTTTTCCTTTCATGCACTTGTTGACAAAAACAAATAGACTGTTTCTCTACGGTATGCTTTTATGGCTCAAACACAACTGAAAATTCAAAAAAAAAAAAATTCAGCAAAAAAGTAAAAACATAGCGACTTTGTCTGCTAGCCTGACCTAAACGTTTTAAGACATCTGCTGCTATAAGAAGCCTGGGGCTACGGAAGGCCCTTTTTCAGTCCTTAATAAAAATCGTTCACTTAATTAAACTGGAAAATAATAAATTTCCTCCAGACAATTATTCATGAAAAGGGAGCTTTAGTGGACATCTTTATTCTTTCCTCCTAGATTCACATAATATTGAATCATTCGTCGGGAAGTCGATCTAACTTTGGATCTCATATTGTAAGATCAGTCATGGAAAGCTACTGAGCAGGAATTTCCCATGGAACAGTGTACCAAGGTGGAAATTTTAATACATTTCGTCCGATTTTCACTTCGGCAGCATCTTACAGAACGTGTATTGCAAGTGCCTCGAAGCGTTTACTCCAGATAACAAGGGATTTAGTCTGTCTATTGTGTCAAAATATTCAAGGGTTTTCGCGATATTTCTAGGAAGGTTGCAAGCGTATTCGGATGCTGGCAAAACCCGTTACTATCTCTGAAAATAATTGCTCTTACCCTAAAGCTTATACCACAGATTACCATCAAACCTTAAAGACTGTTTTAAATAAAATTTGTCAAGATTTCTTAGTTTTATTGAGATATCTCCTGTGAAGTACCAAGGATGTCTGAATGCAAGCAATCCTTATGACAACCTCCAGTAGTCAAAAAATTTAAATTTATCCTCGTCGCTTCGACGTTTTTCAGTACTACATGTTACTACCAAAAGATGGAGTTTGTCTATTCTAAAAGAGTGTCAAAACCTCTACCTTTTGAGGCTTAACATTGATGTTACTATCGCCAAAAGTAGACATTTTCAGTAGTAAACTGCTGTGGACTTGAAGGTTTTACACACAGCTGTACAAGTACAACATATTACTTACAAAAGGTGTAGTCTGTCTATCCTAAAGGGTGTCAAAATTTCCATGTTTTTGTCGCAATATCTCTTGGATGCTAGCAAACCTTGTTCCTATCGTCGTTATTAGAATTTTTACTCAGCTGCTATTGCCGTGAAGGGCTTGCCACAGATTACTATTAAAAGACAAAGTCTATCCACTCTAAATAATGTCAAAGTTTCCAGCTTTGTCGCTTGTCGCGATGCTTTTTATGATGTACCAAACAAGTAGATGCTTAAAAACCTTGTTACTATTACCAATAACATAAATTTTAATCCTGATCAACTGCTGTTGTTTTGGAGCCTTCAGTAGCACTACCAAGAGATAGTTTCAGTCTATTCTAAAGAGTGTCAAAACTTCCAGGATTTGTCGCAATGTCTCTCGCGATATTCCAAGCTTGTTTAGCCGCCGTGTCCAACGCCTGTTTGGACTTGTAGTTAAACAAGTCTACTCCCTTGAGAAAAAAGTGAGGACATTTCCGACATTGCAGACAGGACACAAGCTGTAAGAGAATTCCATTGATTCTATCCACGAGGGCGTCATCAGTCCATTCTGTCTCTCTCGGGTGCTTCTCACATTCGTATAACAGTAGCGTCGCTAGGTGCACGTATTCCAGCGGTTTGCCGGGTAAATCCAGGTGTTTATCGTGCAAGGTTTTTAACATGCTAAGACAAAGCCTTCTTCCAGCTGAAGAGAAGAGTATGTCTTCAGCCTCACTGAAGTTTAACAGCCATGCGTCTCCTTCTGATCCGGCACCTTTAATGGTAGGGTACGGATCTCGAGCAAGTAAAGAGAAACCCCGCAGTTTGATGCTCGCTACCACCGGCTGTGCGGGCCAAGAAGTTTCACGATTCGGCCAACAACATCCGTTTTGAGGCCAAATAGACCCGCAGCGGAAGGCCGGGACCAGCTCTACTGTGTAACGCTCCAAGACCGTGAGCTTTCCGGAGAAATGATTGTCTACGCTGACCCGAATTTGATTGTGAAGTTCTCCGCGTCGTATAGCCTCGGAAACTAAAGAGGTGAATCTTGAGCGAACCTTTCTTGCGGAGAGGTATCCAGAAGCCGTTATAAACTCTGTCCAAAGAGACATGGAACGTTTACGTTCGTCGCTTAGTTTTAACATGGCACAGCCAGGCGGGCAAGCTTCGTCGATAAAGTTAAACACTCCCATTTGGTTCAAATACAGGTGCACTTCGAAGCTGCGAGGAGAGAGAACTTTTACGCCTTGATACCTTCCTTCGATCAACTTTAGTGAGGATATAAAGCGAGGTTCAAGCCCTTCAACATGCTTCAATAGCTCCTGCACAACTGTGCAAATGTTTGTTATCGTTTTATAAAGCTCGCTTTTCCGCCTGTGTACCCGCGTGCTAACGAACTTTTGTAATCCGCCACGACGCTCGGGAAAAATGAAAGCCATGTTGACGACGAGAGCACGCGATCGGCAGCACACGATCTGCAGCCAGAGCGAAACGTTTTGTTTGAGACGGATGCGGGTTTTTTCCACTATATAGTATTAACGCACCACAGTCGGAGCAATTGAACCTGTCAGCGGTTATTAATCTCGAGAACAATAACCGAGGCCGAAAAGCGACCAATAAAATACAAGAGACCAATAATTCTGAGTAAATTATTAGCCGCGAAGGAGAAAAATTTAGCCCTTAACAGTCAGTTGACGACCACTAATTCTGACAAACCCAAAATGCAAGTGCTTGAAAAATTCCCTGCATTCTTAAAATATATTCTAACAAAATTCTCCTGTGTGTTTGCATTTTTATCGGTCCAACCAAAGCCTTTTCGCATCTCTTTGCTGTGTGCCGAGTCGTTTGTCTATCTTATTAAACTTTCTAAACACAGACCGCCTACTGGCTGCTTATTATTGCCCGAGATATTGAAACTTTCGGCAACCGTTCTTCCATGAAAAACTGGGGATATGGTAGACCGCAACTTGAAATCAACGACAAAATAAGACATGAAAGAGCGTTTTCATAGTTGGACGAAAAATATCTCACATCGCGATAGCTTTTTCGTTGAAAGCATATTTGCAGCCATTTAAGGTCATTTTCTTTCGAGTTTTATTGTTTATTACGGTTTTAATAACCATGCGTTTATTGCGTTAAAAACAATTTGTCTGCGGCAAGTTTGAAAAGCAATAAATCAAGAACAAACAACGGTACAGATAAAAGGAACCAAGAAAAAATGACAACGAAATCACCGGCCAGTAAAACAATCCGGTAAAAAATCCGGTAAGAATAGTTATTAAACCGCTCGAGTTGTTAATTTAAGAGTTTCTGAATATCTTTGTACTCTTTATCACAATTGCCTGTTAAAAATCGTGAAGGTGTCGCCCGAAAATGGCAAAGTACAATTTGATAATGAAATCTCAATAAACATATCAACATGTCTTTAGCAAGTAATGTAGAAAGTGTGTGCTTTTAAAAGCCGATAATCAATCCATTCACAAGAACAAGAAGAAAAAGTTCAAACCTCCACAACAAACACAATGAAGTGTTGTTAATCGTTAAAATATTCCTGCCTCCGGGCGTATTTTTATACATAAAACAGTTTATAAACCTTCAGAGTCAATTGCCCTTATATACCTTATACGATGGCAACATGTCGCATTCTCTTTCGTAGAAAATGCCTTGAGCTTTTAAAACTCTTTTTCTTCGCCCTAACAGACTTTACAATAGCGAAACAGAAGATCACAGCTATACTGTCAAAATGAATTTGCTTGACACTTAATTGCTTTTAAATTTCCCAGAAGACAACTGTTTGCGACTTTGTGTTTCGTGTTTGGCCCCGATTCTAGCCGCTTTATAAACCAACTTTTAATAAAACTACTGCATATAAAAACACCTGCGCGACCCTGAAAATCTGACAAGTTTTCGCATCCTATGCAAGTTTTAACCGCTCGCCACAAGAAGAGCACAGAAATAAAATTAATTCTTTTCATAACAGGTTACCTAGAGCGAATAATTGCTTGCTTTGGCGATGAAACATTCGCTGAATTTTATTTGTTCGTGACGCAAAGCCAAAAGCCATTCAAAGACCAGCGGTGACAAGCTGTCAATCGGAAGGCACACCGATTTAAGTTGCCGCGTGCCAGCTTGACATAACGATAAAAACCTGACCAGGCGGTACATGTGATATTAAAACACGAAGCAAAACGGCTGGTGGTAAATTGAAATAAAACGAAATAAAACTGGTTGCAGACAGAACCAGACAACAAAACCACGAGACAATAACTCTGTTCTATTGATGAGGGAAAAAGAACAGGTTGACTTCACCCTACTCGGAAGGCAAAAGAAAAGCCACCCGAAGTCATTACAACTTGGAGTTGCCAGTTTAATACTAAAACGCAAAATGTGAATTTAAACTGTCTCAGTCAGGCAGACTACATTGTTTGGATTTTTCACATAGAGTGCGTCACTTAGTTTTTATCCACTTGTTTTGAAGAGCCATTGTCTTTTGGTATAAAATACAACTACGATGGCAAAAAATTGTCCTTTGAAACACAGATCAGAAATTTCTTAAATAAAACATTCTTTGTACACGACGGTTTTCCGCCTTCTAAATAATCAACCATAACAGAAAAACGACGTTCGTCGCAATTGGATCACGTTTTTCTCTGAAAGAGGATTAGAATTGTGCCACAATCGAAAAAGAAAAAAGGCCTCGTTAATCAAAATTGAGTACAAGCGTGACTTTCCATTCTTTGTATCCGGGTGCATTTTGCAGTTTACAATTGGCAGCAAACAATTTGTTCTTTGCAAAAGGCAATTCGTTATGTAAACGGGCGTTATCGTAAAAAAAGCATGACTCAGTCGACGGTTCCACGATTAAAGGTTATAAATCATAACATATCTAAATTTCTTTCGACAAAAGCTGGTAGGAAAAAATGCACAAAAAATGCACGGCAATATAGGGATAAAAAGGTCTGAGTTAAAACAAAATTAAGTTATGTTAATGGCTGTTAAACTTCAATTTACATTCTCAATGAAACTGACGTACTTCACAATTACGATCAGTTTATCAAAAAATCTCTCGGAAAGAGAATTAGTCTTTGGTCGCTTTTGGCAGTTAAATACTTACCAAAAAATTCACAACTCAATAATAAGCAGTTTTTTTTTTAATTACAAACTGCTTGGTATGTAAAATAAAATTAAGGCGGTATTATCAAAGCGCTTAAGCGAAAATGTTATGAAGCCATTTGAAAAAAAAATCTAAACAATTTAGCGAAACACTTGATAACTATTCAATGAAAACTAGAGGGGGCAATCATCGACAAAAGTAATTAAATTTGTCTCATGAAAAATAAACTGTCAGGATTCTATATCCGTTAAAGCGGACACATGATAAATCATATTGCCCTCTTCTTAGAGGTAAGCTATAAACTTAAAGCAGTTTATACATACCACGTTACAAAAACATAAGAGCAAACACATGCACAAAACATTAACTTAAAGAAACTGGTTCGACGCAACTAAGTGTAAGGGCAAACACAAACGCAAGCAAGACGAGAAAAGAAATCTTTCCTTTCTCTTGCACTTGCGCTAAAACTTTACTTCGGGCCACGCTCGAGTAAACTGAGATAACAAAAGTATATGCCAAAGTACAAGTACACCAAACAGAGTGCGACATATTGAACTCCCAGCGTGCAATAAAGATCAACGTTTAATGGCACCGCACATGCGTATATCACCTTGTTCTTTTGCTTGTCGCATGTGGGAACATCCTTATTCCTACACTTGTGTCCCTGCGTCTTCTCAATAAACCCGGACTACTCAAGCACAACTGCAATGTCAAGTGCACCAAACTGTAACCATCATGTTTGACTCTCGTCAAATATGGCGACAGTGACCAAAGTTTCAAATTTACTGCGCCTTGTGCTTGAGTATACCGTAAAACTACTTTTATTTCCGTAGATCTGAATAGTTGGTCTTCATAACACTCATGACCAATAGCGCTCAAGTAGTTCAAAGCAACTACTCACCCTAACTTCCTACGTTACCTACGGCAAAGCCCCTGTCTACAAATCTGAGCTTATTGTAGTTAAACAGCAATCTACATAGTTTTAGGTCAAATAATGGACTGTTGTTAGTTCAGGGCATGCGCCTAACATCTCGGTAGTGTGACTTTAGGGGAACAGCATAAATCGACTTTGAATCCACTCAGTTTGGCAATAGTTTAAACAACTGTATTTTGTTTCTTTGTTTCTTCGTTTGTTTGTTTGTTTGTTTGTACGTTTTTCTGGTAAAACGTAGTTGTCCGTCATCTTGAAAGGGCGTAAAAAAGTTACCCTGGGCCGAGCCAGGCTTGCACCGGAATTGTGAATTTAAACACACTAAATGTAAAGCCAGTGTTTACCATATCACAATAAACAAAACATAGACATGTTAATGCACACTGTAGCGGTGACGCCTTTGGTGCCCATGTGACCTTATCCTATTGGCTAGTTTCCAGTGTTCCTCAGATGTAGTCGGACAAAATACAAGGTGCAACGAAATTTGCACGCTGTCAACAAGCGAAGATTACATTACATCTTCGCTTTTAAAAAATTACGGTAATCCGAAAATGAGCAATCATAAGCAACAACACTTACCTTTGGGTCAAGTTTCTGATATTCAGGATTCTCCTCGTCAACTGTGAAGAACATTGCTTCGGAGGTTACCGTCAAAGAACCTGGAGCGACCACGCATGGTGCAATCAAGTGACAAGAGGTCGTAAACACCACGTGACCAGAAACATCTCTGCTCAGGTTGCGCTCCTCGACGATGATTTCAGCGATTTCTTCTTCGTCCAGAGAATACGAGTCCTCGGCTTTGGCGGAGGAAATTTTGGCGAAATTGAGATGTTGAGGGTTTGCTGAGAGATCTTGGTTTACCCCTTCAAGATAAAGTAAATAACTGATAAATAAGGTTAGAAAACGTGCTTAGCTCTAAACTACTGAATTAAGTTACTCAAAGCAGGTCAAAGCTAACCAGGCATTAGCATCAATGCTTAAAGGAAATCTTTTTCTTTTTTACAGACAAAACCCAAATTTTTTGGCTATCGAGGTGTTGTAGTGACTAGAGCGTTGGACTTCAGTTCTGAGGGTTGGCGGGTTTCGAGACCTGCTCTTTCGCGTCGTGTTGTTTCTTCAGACAAGAAACTAGACATAATGTTGGGGGGTTTACTCTGTGATGGACTAGCATCCCACCCGTCACTTTATGCTGGGTATCCTGTGATGGACTAGCATCCCATCCGTCACTTTATGCTGGGTATCCTGTGATGGACTAGCATCCCATCCGTCACTTTATGCTGGGTATCCTGTGATGGACTAGCATCCCATCCAGCAGGGAGAAGTAATATCCCTAATCATTTTATGCTGGGTACCCTGTGATGGACTAGCATCCCATCCTAGTTGCTTTATGCTACAAAACCGGGCTGAGCTCCGGCCGTGTGGGCAGTCTGTGGCTCGCGTGCGACTTTACTATCTAAAAATCCATCAAAGCCTATGCTAAGCTTAACCATTCGCTTTGTTTTTACAAAGCGACGAAACCATCCACCATTTCAAAAACTCCGCGTCTGTCACCTCTGACTTTTTGTTAAGTCATCTTAATGCAAGTTTCAAACACTGCTTACCCTCTACTCCTTCCAACAGAGTCGCTTCTGGGTGACTGGAGCCATGCTCATTCTTGACAAAGCGCAAGCGTCGCCGCGAATCATCCTCCCACATTTCTAGTCTGTAAAACTGCACATTTGAAGGCTGCTTCTCTGCTGCCCATGCTCCATGTTCGCTGGTTATTATATCAAGCACCTGGTACAAAAAAATCACCGCTGACATGAAATTCGGTGTACTGAACAGATTACCAATTGCAGACCTTGGTGATTACAAAGAAACTTAGAAACAACCTGTGTTACGAATTGATAGCACCCTAATTGTTATAAAGGTTATGAACCCGCCCGTCATCTACACGAGAATCCGTCCCATTCTTCCAGTTGGCGAGTTGTTTATACGGCCCAATCTTTTTACATGCGCAGTATCGATGAAGGCCTAAGGATTGAACAATGAAACTCTCGCCTGAACAAACAAGTTCGGTCTTACGTACAAACGCGCGCACGCTGCCGACGGTCAGTTACACACAGAAGATGACTTTCATGCTACGCGTTATTCACCTTTTGGATGACGTTCTTAGCGACTGAGAAATTTCTCCTTTTCGTGGCGAGTAGCAGCTGATCTTGTAATTTGTCGCTCTCGCTGTACGTTGCCTCAGTCAAGCGGCACAGTTCAACAAACTGCATGTGCTTTTGGCGCGAAATTTCTTCCAGTTTGTTCACGATAACAAACGCCTCACTGGTCGTCATGACAATACGTTCACGCATGGCATGCGACAGAAGTCTGCCTTCATTGACCAGCTCCATAAAGGCCATGCCTCCATTTCTGTTAAAAATTTAAAACGAAAACAAAACATGTCATAAAAGATGTGGTTATTCGTCGTGGTTTGAAATTATAGCTTTCTTAATTGTTTATCACATAATATAGCCCCACTGATGTTGATGGCGATGTTTCGATCGCTTTAAAGCTGGTCTTCATCAGGCTATGGAGTCGAATATTGTATCGCCGCGGTTGTTGATAAATTGAGGATTTCGAAACATTTACAGAAAGGATACCTATGCATAATTCTTGCATGATGAATTAACATGATACATACTAGGAACGTTTACACGCTGTCAAGAAACATTGTCAGGGGTGAAATCCTTGCAGCGTTGCTGCATGACATCGTAATCAAACTAGCGACCTTTTAATGAAGCAAAATTTATGTTGAAAGCAACAAAGTACGCGTTCAAGGTCTAATTTTGATCTGGATCGGAGTTTAAGGTCCGGACACTTTGTCCATTGACTAATTTAGTTGACGTCTGTACAGAGCATAATATATAAATGTTTCTTGACACACAGGGAGGTACCAACCTCTGCAAAGAGTTTTGCCATTCTTGCGAACACAGCAACATAACCAACTCAACGATAGAATCCGACTTCTGGCAAGAAAGACCCTCCAAAACCAGTTCCTGCCCGTGACTACCAATAAGGATCCGGCTCAGAAAGGGACTGAAGTCTAACAGCACCTCCTTAAGTAGGGACCCAGAAGACTTGAACCCAACCTCCAACTTTTCTGACAAACTCAACCGGCTAAAGTCTACCGAGGCTTTTAGGAGACTGGGCACGGCCATTTCTTGATCCCAGGAGAACACATCCTCTTCAACTTCTACAGAGGCATTCCGCTGACCACCCCAACTGGCAGCTCGAGAGCGATTATCAGACACATCCTGGACCTCACATTCTGACATCGTGCGTTCTAAAATAAAATTTAAAAAAACATGATGTTCTTAACTCTTACACTCCCATCAGACATCAGACAGAGAAAGACACCAACCTACACCACACTGGCTTGAGGCTTGAGGTACATGTGTGACTGTGGATTGAGGTAGGACTCAGTAAATTAAAAGCTTTAAGCCTTGTGCGGTCATCACACACACGAACGATACGCAAGCCTGCCAGTTCAGTGTGACACGCGAAGGGGTAGGACAAGAGCACCAGATTATGCCACTGGCGGACGGACGCTTATAACTCTCACACACGCTTCTGGCAAGCACTCAAGCACACTCAGGTTACGCTCGCGCATAGAAACACGGGGGCACAGAGACACGAGACCACGCACGTTTCCATCACGTACCTGGACTGGCTACTGTGTGATATCTCGCCCTGGAGTCAGGATCCTCGGATTTGAGTAGATCCCTGTACTTTGCGACCATCATAACCGCTATGAAGTACACCACTGTCAGGGCTAAAAACTGAGCTTGTTTGCTGTCCTCAAAGTCCCTGTACACCACTGCACGCAGCCGGTTCACGTCCATCTCCTGCAACAGCTTCTCAGGATCCGTCACTGTGGTCATGTGACCAGGAATGTTCTGGACAAGGTCCTAAAGCGACAAGCAAACACTTTATTGGTACAAAATAAGGCAAACGACGTGAGCCTGTTATGCGACAGTTCCTGTTTGTAAAGCCAGGCACAAAATGCCTTTAATCAGATAATACTAGGAACTTTGTGCTTCGACTTATCTTACTACAACGACAGTATCATCCCTATCACCAGTTACTGTATCACTCGTAGCAAGCCAATATGGCCAGTTCAGACACCCAGATTGCAGACAGTAAAGGAAAGGTGCAGCACAAAAAGAAAAGAAAAGAAACCAAAACAAACAAATTAAACAAAAAACAAAACGAAATAAGATAAAATGAAACAAAACAAAAGCAACAGCATTATCCATGAAGCGATACGTTGTTCTGCACAGTGATAGTTTCACAGGATTCTGCAACCCAGACCGGTGCCGGAAGCAGTTGCATACCTGCTCGCTGGGTGGTTTTGTCGACGCTATCAGTGTCTTGATGGCCTGCCTCGCTTCCTTTAACGCCTTCTTCCCCAGTTTCCCACTTGTCATTAACGGTAGAATGGGTCTGTTACGTTGACGGCACACTAGGCGGTTACGGGCCGCGCAACAGAACACTGCAATGAACGTAAAAGAACTATTAAATGGCACTGCGTAATTTCATTCTGTTCACTCCATTGAGACAAAACAATGGTCTGTCTGTCTGTGTCTGTCTGTCTGTCTGTCTGTCTGTCTGTCTGTCTATCTGTCTCTCCATTAGTTTTCATGTCTGACTGACTCACCTAATCTCAGACATTGTCTCAGAAAGCCACCCGTGCTCAAGTTCCTGTTGGTCTCCACTCCGCTGAACGCAAGGGAACTGGTGAACACTATCACATCCACAAGAGACATGACGCGATTCAAAAACGAAAAACTCGTCTCCAGAGTCATCCCGCCGCACGGCTCGATGACGTCTTGCCCGTAATCACGTGACGTGACAGAGGAGAGCAGGGGCAGCAGATCCCCGCAGCAGAAAATGACATTATCTGCGAGCACCGAAACAAAGTGGGCAAGGTTCCACAGGTATGTCGCATTTTCTTTGGCATTCACAAAATCCATTACAGTTTTACGATTATGACTGAAAACAAAGGAAGACAAAAACATTATTAAAATTGCGCCATTTAAGTGGCAAAGGGTTGACTTACCTCATTACAGGACATCCTCGCGCAAGTCTTAACTGAATACAATTTCGATCATCTGTTTGTTTTCATTTTGGTATATGCAAATGACGCGCTCGCTCTCAGAACCGTCATGGTTGTTAGCAACATCTTGGATGAAAACTGCGAGCTCAAACACTAGTCGAACACGATTTGCGACTGAAAGCGGTACTTTCATTCTCCTACTCGACATAATACACAACAATTTGCGATCTACTACCTACCTTCTCCAAACTTGAACATCAGACTCGATGGAGAACAACAGATCTCCCAACAGTCTCTGATGAATTGGTGACCACAAAAACTCCGGAATATTCACATGTGCTCTGTAGGTTGATTTCTGACCAGGTGAGCCCGCGTTACTTGTGGCTGCCGGAGTGGCGGAAGGAGTAGAGGTTGGGCTTGACTCTGCCCCAGTCCCCACAGAAGTGCTGGGTGATCCCGGCTGGCTTGGTTTCATACCGGATGACGACTCGACACTAGCGTTTTGAACGCTGTTTTCTTTCGCTTCGGCTACGTTTTGTTCCTCGCTCTTAATTACACGTTCCGGCGAAACCACGTTCTCTTTAGAGTCCCTAACTTCTTTATTATCACTTCTCATTTCAGTAACCTCACCCATTTCGCTTGCAGCTCCTATATAAGAGCTTTTCACTGCAATTGTAAGACTACTGTCAACATCTTTTGCTTTCTCTTTGTCGTCCAGTAAATCTTGACCGACTTTTGAATTTGTGTTAGTTTCAGTTAATAGCTCGGGCTGAGCTGAATCGCTTGCTGTCCGATCCTCAGATTTTTCAAGTTTTTCACCTTCATTCGAGGGCGACACTTCGGTGCTTGACGGCTCAGTTCTACTTTCATCAATCACTTTATCACGCTTGTCCTCTTCATTACTCTCTGTTAATTTACTTTCCTCAGTAGAAGACAAAGTCGTTACATTTTCAGTTGCATCTGTCTCATTATTAATATTTTCAATGACAATATTTTCCGTGACTTTCGATTTTTCCGCATGACCTTCAGCGACACCCTCGGCATTAGGCTCCTTATCAGGTGAGTCGCTGCCTTGGGCCGCAGCTTGATCAGCTACCTCAGCCCCCCTAACTTCAGAGCTGACACCAGTAGCACTAAAAGAGCCCTCGACATTAGAAGGCCTTTCCTCAGAAGTTTCCAACTTTTCATCCTCATTACATTCACTGGAAGTAACACCCTGCGTAGTGTTCATCTCAGCAGCATTACTTGCGTTACTGTTAGAAGCTTTTTTACCCTCCGGCACGGGAGGTTTAAACTCGCTTTCGCTGGTGTTTTCTCCCCCCTGTGCAGGGGCGTTAGTGTCGCTTTCACTAGCGCTTTCTCTGCCCTCTGCAGGAACGTTAGTGTCGCTTTCACTAGCGCTTCCTCTGTCCTCTGCAGGGGCGTTAGTGTCGCTTTTGCTGGCTTTTTCTCCCCCCTGTTCAGGCGATTTAGTGTCGCTTTCACGTGCTCTTTCTTCCTGTAGAGGTGAGTTAGGCCGGTCGCTTTCACTCTCCTCTGGGATGGTCTTAGGAACAGCTGTTTCACCTTTTGGTCCATTTTTATTCTGCAGCAAGGACTGGAAAAACTTTTTTCTGTCAGCGTCACTATTTGCAGACTTTGGTGCGGGAGATTCCTTGTCCATAGTAGAATTAACAAGTTCGGGTTTAGTCTGCTCTGAGCTGTCTCCAGCAGGGCGATGACTTAGGTCCACTCGTCTTGGAACGCTTTTTGCCTTTGCTCTTTCAAATGTATTCACCTGAAAACAAAGATAGACGTTAATATAGTCAACACAAAATAACTACATTACTTCCAAAAAATTTCGGACGTTAAAAATTCGGACGTTTTATTTCGGACGTTTAATTTTCGGACACTTTTTCTCTCATTTCGGACAAATTTCGGACA
>Ga0126336_10000744_pt1 | contig 14748 bp, 5 predicted proteins | sample SidCmetagenome_FD_92530 | JGI IMG/M metagenome (GOLD analysis project Ga0126336, IMG submission 92530) | Coral microbial communities from El Islote,Puerto Morelos, Mexico - Siderastrea C C metagenome | ecosystem: Host-associated > Invertebrates > Cnidaria > Coral | place: El Islote,Puerto...
ATCCTACACAGCATCCTACACAGCATCCTACAGGGTTTTGCAGGATCTCGTAAGGTCCTCCAGAATCCTAAATGTGAGTGCAAGACCATAAAAGAGCCTATTCAGGATCTTTCAGGACCTTAGAAGATCCTGCTCAAGATCCCGCTTAAGATGCTGTACAATCCTAACCAGCATTTCATAGTATCACTTACTGGACCTTGCAGAATCCTTGCAGGATCTTTTTCAGATATCAGTGAATCTTTGCAGAACCTTGAGAATCTCTCTGTAGAACTTGAGGATTATCAGTGACAATCCTCAACAAGATCCACAAGTATAGGAACTTTTAAGACCCTTTTGGCACTTACAAAGATTTTAACCAGGGATGCCTTATTTGATAATTATTAAAAAGAAGCATGCAGTGCAATAAAGTACAGTAGCAAATAACATCTTAAATGCAATCAAATCTGTTTGTTAGTTGACAATAAAACAGTCAGTGCCAAAACATGACCTTAAAGTGGTACTACGATCAAAAAATCACTCTCTTCAAACGAAATTTTAAGCCGTTACTTTTTAGAAGAAGGCTGTTTATTTAAACTGCAATTTTCCAATTTACTGGTCGGCCATTATTACGCCAGAAAGGATACAATGACGTCATTCACTCAAGAGCTTTAGGATACAGTGTGTGTGAAAGTGACCGAAAGTGGCTTACTTAGTATGCAGCATGGGAGTTTTGAGCTTTCAGACTCTAAAACTCGTGTTTTGCATAATTAATAAGCTGTGTTCACACATCTTGCATTCTAAAGCTCTTGAGTGAATGAGGTCATTGTATCCTTTCTGGTGTAATAATGGCAGACCATCAGATTTGAAAATTGCAGTTTAAATAAACAGTCTTCTTCTCAAAATTAAAGGTATGGTATGGATATTTTCTGGAATCGCCCATTAGCGATTTTTTTTCTTTTGAGGTTTTAATGACTTAAATGTCTTTTTGACATTTTTGAACAACTCCTATCACTTTTTGAGCAAATATTAAATTTAGTGAGCACTTAAGTTAGCGATTTTACATGACACCGCTAAATTTGCTAATTAAAATTAAGTAGTCGCTAATAATAGTAACCTTAAGGTATCAGACATGGCACGATTGTTCATTGTTGTGAAGTCTCACAGCCTGTTCAGTTAGTCGAACATTTGGCATACTATATGTGTGAAATATTTTGTTACTGAAGTTTGAATGAAACCATTCTCAGCTGAGGCTAAGATAAATAATTAAGCTTTCAAACAAATTTAGCTCATTGAAAACATGCCTGTAAGACTAAGACAAACTTTTTCCTGATCAACAGCTACAGATGCATAACATCTGCCTTAGCAACCACTAAAAACATGACATTTGATACCAATTTAGTTTGAGTTCTGGAGCCTGCCCTCAGTTAACCGGATAATAGATTTAAATGGGCTTCGGCATTGACAATGGAAAAAATACTGAAATGCATTGAATAAACAATTTGTTGTAAAAGTCTCTTTTACTTGGATACTGGAAGTGATTTTTCAAGCATCAACTGATTAAAACAAAATATCCTAGCTGACATCATTCCAAGGATTATTAATTTTATCAACAGAAAACAATTATTACCTCTGGTGATTCAAATGGGTATCTGGATCCAAATCTAAATTCAAGCTGAAATTTTTCTCCATCATACAATGTACCTGTAAGGAATTAATCAGACCAATCTCAAGCTCAAAATTGCATGCAAGTCGATGCAAGCTTATTTTTTTATCCTTTTGTCAACTAATGCAAGTCACTGCAAGTTGGTCTCATGAGTATTGTTTTTTTTTGTTTGGAAGGGCTTTTGTGCAAAGCCGCAATGAATAGCCTTTTTTGCAAATTGCATCTTCTTGCAAGTCCACTATACCACCAATCACAATTCTGTGTAAACAAGTTCAATGCTGTATTCATTTTCCCTGGTGAGAATTGTTCCTCTCACCAGGTCTCCAGGGTTAAAATTCGGCGGTCGCACGGTTGCCTGTGGCGACCAAGAAGTGTCCAGGGCCACTAAAAGTTGAGGTTTGATCGCCCGAAGGCGACTACGATTTGAGAAGTACGAAAAGAATAAAAAAGAGTTTATGCACCAAGTCAGAACCTATATAGTCTCCTACGCAGCCGTTCTTAGGGTCATCACGCAACACTCCTCCCCACTAAAGGCTGCTCACGCGAGCGCTACATTCCTTTCCCTTTGTTATTAAGAACACAACAAGAAATGACAGATACACACTTGCAAAATAACAACCATCTGAAATGGATGACTCCAAAAAAGTTATTAAATAGCAACAAAAATTGCTTTATCTGCTCAGTTGCAGTCAATTCTAAACAATGCATGTGTGTTTTTAAATCTACTAGTAAAGGAACAAGCTCTGTTGACCTTCAAGGACTTATAAACAAGACATTGGACATCTATGTAACTGTTTACTTGAATTCAGACGTTGCAGTATGCATTAAGTGCTACAAGTCCTCAGTGAAATACCAAAAAGCAGAAGAACATGTCCAAGAGATAAAGACTGAGTTGAAGACTGCTTATTCAGAGAGTGACAGACATGTGAAACAACTACAGTGCACCGAAGATGAATTAACACCTGGGACATCGGCCAAAAAACACCTTTTATTTTTAAATAAAAATCCTACCACTTGTTCTTCTTCCAACTTAAAGGCCTTGAGTTCAGCTTTACCAAGGCTCACTACGAGTCCAATTGGTAAGCCACAAAAATGTTTATTCGGCAACGGCACCTTCTCGCTCGTACGAAGCGATATTTGTTTTCAAGTAATGAGAGGGACTATGACCAGGTTTCTAGGATATGGAAGCCTTTCTCTTTATTGGTCAATTTGAGGGAAAGGAATGTAGCGCTCGTGTGAGCAGCGGCTGCATAGGAGACTAGAACCTATAGGTTCTGACCTACAGGGTAAGGAAGAACGAGACGAATGATTACCAACACAGACTGTATGAAGTTTTTATTATTATAGCAATTTAACCAATTTCTCGACAGTACACTGGCAAATGTGAGCTTTTGCCAGTACACTAGCAAATGTGAGATGTCAAGATCAAGCAAATTTCTTTTGGCGTGTCAGTCGAACACCCTACTAGAAAACACGGGCCGAAACATCCGTGAGGCGTTTATTCAAGTAAAAAGGGTTTGAAATTTTTTTTTGTTAGTAGAGAAAATTTGAGGGCCACTTTATTGCGGCCTGGGCCACTAAGAATTCAGGGATACTGGCCCGAGTGGCGACCAAGCACTGAAGTTAATTTTTAGCCCTGGGTCTCACCATGGTGACCAAAGTCCAGTCTACAGTTAGAGGTAGGCAAAGTTCCTTTCTGGCCACAGGGAGAAGAGACCATCGCCTAGCCTAACCTGGTTTTCCTAACATTTTAGTCGCCGGTACCCATTTATGCACCCCATTCATGAATTACGTTGTTTCTTGTATTAAAAAAACATTACAGCTGTGACCAAGCTCATATAGCTCAGAGGTGAGGCTACAACTTTCCTTCTAATTGAATAACAATGATGTCTATTGTTTTCACCACATTTAAAAAGCAGAGTTTGGAGACCTCAACTTGGAGTTCCTAGGCATTCTAAAATCACTCCTATGATGAATAATCTGCAGGCAGTAGCAATAATTATCCTTGTGGTTTGACCTCCCATCTGACAGGTAGCAACATAATATTTAACATGTCAAAATGCAATCAAAGCGTTTTACTTTTCTGATTTACACTGTAAAAACATAATTAAGCTTAACATGAGTATGAAGCATTCCACATGTTAAATTAAGATTTGATGTTCCTTTTGTCCCTTGTTTCCATTTCGTTTTTCGTGGATTTGTCATTACTCGTGAATGTGCTATTTATAAATCGTTCAAATTAGAGGAATGTGCTAATGCTGCATAAGGATGACTACGTTTTCTAGTAGCAGACAGCTTACAAATACATAAGCTTGCTTAAATTAATTATTGCCCAAATACTTTAATTCGCTTGACATCCTTAGGAAAAAATAAACATTCAGTTACCTGGGGCGCCTTCTACGTGAATAATCCATCTAAAAACAAGACAAAAGTTAGAAAAGCAAAATATTCACGGAAGTGGAACAGCACTGGGTATAAAATTTAGCAGTTCCTGTTTCGTTTATAAGTATCAAAAACGCTATTTTAACCTTATAAAATCACAACAGAGAAACATAAAACTTACGTGGCAAGGTTTGAAGACACTGAATCGCCATCTAGATGCATTCCAGGCGGCGGTTTTTTCCTCATTTCCATCAGCTCTTTTTGCAACCTTCTTTGCCATGCCGCCATGTTTGACGCGAAGCAATGTTATGGTTGCCTCGATATCATGTTGTATGGAGGAAGGGGAATGAGTTCTAATGAATACCCGAAGAGTTCCGAGAGTTTACGACCGTTGTATGGGACGACTCCCCGAAAGATAATTATTTGCTAATAAATTTAATGTTTCTTCAAATTTTATTATAAATAACATGTAGTAAGAAGCACAAAAATGCAAGATACGAACAGGAGAAAGACCAGCAAGTTTGGCTGAAGTGTCACTTGGGGAGGGGACTGTTCCCGCCGAGACAAATCCCGAAGAGGGAAGTACAGTCCAATTTAATCGACTGGACTTGTTCGCTGAACAAGTACTGTATTACGACAGTACTAGCTTGTCGGTGGGACAAGGTTCTGTCCTAGCTAAAGGCTCTGAAAAGGTGGGAAAGTAAAGGAAAAAATAAAACATGTGAATCTTAAAAAGAAAGGGGCCAAGGCCGCCCGGGCAAGGCCGCGTTTTTTCTTTCGCCGTTCCTACAATCTTGGAGTTCCCCAGTCTGGAATCGGCTAGAACCAGTAGACACAAGAGGACAATCAAAATTGCCTTGGTTTTGCTCTACAGCCCTCTGGGTAAAAAAGAAGACGCCACTATAACAAGTAAAATCAAAACCTGCAGTGACTTTCGTGCACGAAGTTTCTCGCACCTGGCGTCTGTAGATGTGTTTGTCTCGAGTTCTGATTATTTTAATGTGTCACCGAGTATCGTTTTTAGGTTACTTGTCGGAGTGAATTCTTTGTCACTCATTTTAAGATGGGTTAAAAGAAAACCGTTGAACTTACAGATGCTTACGCTACGGCAAGGAAAAGGATACTAGAATACCTGACAAAACGTTCCTTTTAGATTTGGTTCTCTAACAACTGAGCTTGACATATAAAGCAGCTTTTTTCGGTGCCGTACAGTAAATTGAGCACGGTGCCCACGCAAGGGCAAAAAACTGCTTGCCTGTACCTTTTACTCATGCCACAGGCTCTCACACATAAACAAATTATTAAAGTACTGGTCTCCTACTACCGATCATACCACCCTTTTTGAACTCTACGGTGTCTTATCATTTTGCGATAGTTCTTTGCCAGATGCGTGTCCGTCTCCAGCGGAAGTTAAGGACGGTGCCTCCTTTTGTTAATGCGCATACGTTCTACGCATCTCGGGATATTCGGGTTTCTTAAGGAATTTGCCCACTAATACAACAATATTTTTGCGCAGTTTAAGACAGTGTGGAAAAAGCAGTTCCTAGCAAGTGCTGTCAGAATCCAAAAAGAAAATTGGGGGTAACCACGCATTTTTCAGAGATAATTGAGCTTAAATTTGGAAAGAAATTGCCACACATTCTTTGTATTTTAACGCTTTTTTAGAATTATGGTTGATAAATTATCTCTGAAGAATGCGTGGTTACCCACATTTTTCTTTTTGGATTCCAATAACCCTCGCTAAGTTCTACTTTCCCCCCATATTCATAAGCTTTGCAAAAATTCATCTGTATTAGGAGGCACCGTCCTTAACTTTGTCGACTGGATGTGGTCGCTAAGCTGGATGTGTATCGTTCGACAGTCTCACTCCAAACAGAGGAAGCAAAGGTCCGGCCTACCAAACCAGCGGTTTGTTGCTGTTATCGTTCCCACGTCCAGTCTTGTTTCACCAGTATTTTTTTCTGTTTAACTGGTTTCATAAGTGAATTCGTTTGGACCCGGCTTCGTTTGTTTGACTCTGAAACAGAATTTTATACAAATCAGCAAATTGTAAGCCTTTCTATCTTAAAGGAGCAGTCTTATGTACTTCTGATAGTGCTACCGCTGCAATGTAGGCGCAGCTAAGTGTGTGATTGTATTAGGTTACATTTCGTGACTTTTTGTTACACGTGGCAAGTATTTCGTGTCAAAAACAATTAGTTTGATTCATACAAGTTTTAGTTTAGTAACGCGCGCAAAGAGTGAAGACATCAGAACGATAATCGCTAAAGAAAGATTTCAAAGATTCCTTAAGGACATTAACTCTGTAACGTTCGTTAGTCTCTGCTTTTCTTAGTTATTTAGCTTTATATGAACATTCAAGTTCTTCACGTGCCAAATCGCTAACGTGCTATCCCCGAAGTTCAATTTATCCTCGCGTGTTGTTACTGCTCTCGTGCATGTTAGTAATGTAGATTTATGTAATTGTATTGCAATTTCAGTCGACCTCATCGTATTCATCAAGAAAATAAATCCATTTAACGTGACAAGGCCTGGTCATTTTCCTTGGGTTGTGGTGTGCGTACAAAGGCAATTTTCGGGTGTTAGGAAAACGAAAACTCGCGGTACAGTTCGATCTGGCCACCCACAGATAGGAGTCATAATAAATACCTTAACTTTTAACTGGAGAAAATACAAGCCAGCCAATACAGCCGCCTTTACTCTTTTTTGTGACTCGTTAATGAAGTAGTGCAGTGAGTGAAACGTGTTCTGACCAATCAGAGCTAACATGCTATTGTTTTCAACCAATCAGAAGTAAGATCAAAACGGACCGTGACTTAGCTACGTGCATTTTCCCGCGCTTGAGAAGGGCGCACGTCTTTGTTTCGAGGTCTGATTGGTTCATAAGGTTATTTGCGTCTCTTGTCGTTAGCCAGATGTTTTGACTTTGGTTTCAGAGAAAAATGAAAGGAGAAAAGAGAGAGCTGGACTGATCCATCATGTGCTGCGCAAAGAAAGACACAGAGATTGCAAGGTGGTACTGGAATGGCGAATTTAATAAAGAAGAGCACAGGTAAGAGCACGCACGACCTAGAGATTGAGAAAGGTACTGGTAGCTGACAGAAAAATACCCTGAGTGCCAAAACATTTCTAGTGCGCGCTACCACGCGTTAACTAAGTATTTCATAGTACATGACTGCTCCACGAACCCAAGCGAGAGATACCCAGGGTAACAGAAAAAAAGACAGGATAAGTGGAAAGAAGCGACTGAATGTAAAGCTCAAAGGGAAAAGGCTAAATTAAACAGTACTTCTTTATGGTATTGTTACACTCAGGTACATAAACTTTATTTACTCTCGAATTTAAGAGTAGCACTGATGCTAATGTCTTCGAGATAAAGAAAGAAAAAAATAATAACAATAACAAATGAATGAGTAAAGAAAGTCCTTAAAACACCTTATTAATTAAAAGAAGTATAACCGAAAATCTTCCTCTTAAAATCTAAAAAATTACAGTTTCTGAGAGAGACTGGAAGAGAGTTCCACTGTTTTGCTGACAAGTTCCACTTGTTTGCTTGTTGTTGTTGTTTTTGTACAATTTTCAAGTAATGTCTTCACATAGAGGGAATTCCTTAAATTTCTGCTTGGGCAGTCTTTATAGGAACCCTTTTTTACTCACCCGCCTGAACGGATCCGTTCCTTATGCCGCTTTTTCTTCATTTTCCTTTTCTGGTTCTTGGACAGCTTTGATACTTGGTCAGTCGATTCAGTGCACTGAGACCCAGTGCCCCGCGGGGACTTTTCTTCACGCTCGGTCTGGACCCTAGGATAATCCAAACGTTTCCGCTGTGTACTTTGTGCAGGTTCATCCGACACAGATGTGGGAGTGCAAACTGAGACACGCTTTTCTGCAGCTTCAATTTGTGAAGGGAATGGTGACGTGCTTTGTTCGCCTTCTAAAGAAACGTCGATTCTTTGAGAAAACGTGCCATCTATCAAAAAATGAGACATTTCTAACATTACTTTCTGTAACGTCATCGCTTTACCACGTTTCTGCCAGAGGCACGTCGACTCAAGGCACATCTGATATTTTCGCGTATGCGCGCGTTAAACGATTCATAAAATGTCGTGTGTTTTGCTCCTACTAAATAATCCTTCAAAGAAAATTTTGGATCATTATGCGTTTCTGGGAAACTCCCCACCTACGCCTCCCCTAACCCAACATTTTGCCCTAAGTGAAAATAAGTTGGTGTTAACGATGGGTTAGGGGAGGGGTAGGTAGGGAGTTGCCCAGAAACGCATAATGATTCAAATTTTATTTTTTTGAAGACTGAGCGACGCAGGAAAAAGGATTAAGAGCGTGCTTTTGTGTGCAGTTCCGGGTTTTTTAAGCACGACTCGTCGGCTGTGATTCACCCGTCATGATTCATCCATAGTCACAAAACAGCGCAGGAAATTTGCACATCTTCTCGCTATTTATGATTCTTTTTATCTCGGGTCGTTAGTATTTTCTCTGTAAAGTCATTTCATGTACACGTTTCCGTCATTATTTCGTGACCATAAGCGAATCGTGATTCTTAGTCACAAAGTAGCAACTAAGCAGAATTTGCGCGCGCATGACATAAATTTACAGAGGAAATACGAACTTTTCGAAATAATATAAACACTCATAAAGAAATTAACTGGAAGATCTGTGTCTATGGGTGAATAATGACCGGCAATACATAGCTCTGGTTCTGCATGCAACGCCTAGTCTAATCGGCTGTAAGGCCACGTTAGAAAAGAAATCATGGGTGAAAATACAGTTAACCGGAAAAACTGTTAGAGAGCCTACCATCGTTCTCGCTCCGCTTCCGTTTTTGTCCTTTATAAGGTACTTCATATAATGCTTCGTCTTCTGTCCTGGTAGTTGATTCCTTCTCCAGGTTTCTTTGTGTTTCATTGTCCTCTGAATCAGACTGGGACTCTTCATCGCAAGGAAACAACTTGTTTAATACTCGCTGACGAAAAACTAACAAATAAAACAACGAGGAAATCAGTTGAAATGCAACTTTTATAATTACAAGCCCGACAGCATATTTTCGAATGTCGCTAAATTGCGAGAGGCGGTACAAAAATAAAAACTATGTTTAAGTTACACGAACCTCAAAAGCAGCATTGCTTTCAAGTTAATCGACTTGAAAAATTATTGTGTGGTGCTGTATAAATGATTAAATCTTGTTCCAAGACTCAACTAAATTTGTTTCGCTCCCGGTGAGGTCATTAGGTTCTATCCCGTGATGATTCCAGTGACGTCAGTAGCTATCAATGATGTCATAGAAAATGATTACGAACAGTTGTCCTCTGTCCGTGACGTCAGAGAAAGAGTATCAGAGTCCGAACCAACTTTTGGCCTCACTATTCTTGTGTCAGATTGCTCTGGCCAAAACAAACTTTCAATAGTTGATTGTTATGAACACGACCGCCGACTGGAAGTTTTGTCATCTGCAAAAAAGATCAAGTTGCACTATCTTCAAAGCAAAGAACTTTCTAGATGCTTTCAAACCTGTTCATGCTTGAACGCATGAAAAAATGCTGTGCAGATACACCGTAAATGTAGTGTTTTCCTCAATCTGTTGTTTCCTGGTTGTTCAGCTTTATCATTTCAGTTCTTCTAAAATTCAAGGAACCTTAGGGCCTGGCAAACTAGGAAACATTGTTGCGGAAACATTGCTGCAGACGCAAATGTTTCCCAGTTTAGCAGCGCGAGAAACATGTTGCGAAAGCAAATTTTGCGTCTTGGAAGAAAGGAAATGTTTCTGAATCAAGTCAAAAACATTTTTGCTTCACAGACGCAAATTTTGCTTCCGAAACGTATGATTCCCAGTTTAGCCAAGAAACATGTCTGGAAACAATGTTTGCGCAATAATTTTTCCTAGTTTAGCCAGGCACTTAGTTTTTTAATTTATTGTTTGATCTTACAGCAAAAACCAATACCGCTGGGTAATGCTTTCTGTTTTTCAGAAGCTAAAATGGGTAGTGGAAATTTAACACAAAATCTACTAGCCAACCTTGAGTTGGCTACCATCAGACACGAGTCCGGCATTACAAAAGTCTTTTTCGTTTCCCTCATCAAAGACAAAGACAACATTTTGTTATGTTTCTCTTTTCTTCCTGAACACTCTGTTGTACTTAAAGCTATGGCGCAATGTTGTTTTTTTACACAGGTGAGACGACAGACAAACATAAAATGCCATCAAAGGAATACAACAAATTAAATGCTCTTTTTCGCGAAAAATGTTGTGTAATTTTCACAAAGACTTTTGACCGTGTTGCTACTACCGACCACTGCGGAGCAGGCAAGTTTGAATATAATGCGGTCGCCCATGGTAGCCAAAAAAAAAAACAACACGTGAAGACGCTGTTACTTTTAGTAACAGTTATCACTGATTCGTAGCGCTAAATAGGTCTAAGGGCAAGGAAGTGAAAGAAAATTAAATAAAAGAAAGGCCACTTACACTTTTCCTTCTTTGAGGTCATTCGTTTTGAAGTCATTTTATTGTGAAAGTAGCCTTAAAAGAACTAAAGAGATAAAAAGAAAGTAAGCGATTAAATAATGTAACAATATAGGTTACTTACGCATACATCATAACCCATTACCCGCTGTATATTAGCTAGGCACAAAATGCAGATACTCGGATTGACCTTTATCCTTTACATACATTTACATACATCATATCATATACGCCCTGCTGGAAGAACCAGCTTGTTCTAACTTTAGAGTGTTTTGATTTTCCAAAGCGTGATCATTCAACTAAAAGCTGTTGAGCACTATTTAAACAATAGAGTTCTTCTGTCGAAGGCACTATCGTGTGTTAGGTTGCCCGAGGAAAGTTGATGTTCACAACAAATATTTTAGGGCTTATATGAAGTTTGAACATCAAATTGCCGAGGTACCTATCACACAAAGGGCCTGAGACAGAAGGACTCTATTGTTTTTATTGTACAATGCTAAATTTTGAGCGAAAATTGCCAAAAACGGGCACTATGCGCTGATAGTCACCCGCTGAGGAGAGACACTATCGCGTCACGTGATCGATTTCGACCAATGGGAGCACGCCAAAATTTAGCGTTTTACCATAATTTCGTGTGGTGCTGTTTGCAAGTATGAAGTATGCTGTACAAGGTTCTCCTAAGTTGTTGGAGTCTGTAGGTGAAATTCTCATAGACAAGTGTGACCATTCAAATCATGTAGTTCTTTTTAAATGTGAGTTGTATTTTTTTTAGTAATTATTTACTATTTGCTGACCCCAACCAATAATACTCAAAGTTGAAGGATAGGCTCGACTTGGTAAATGTAAATGCAAGCTACCAAGCAGTGCTAACTTTTCAGGCTGTGTATGAAATCCTAAGTTGATACCATTCAAATGAAAGTCACTGAGTGGTAGTTTCCTGTGGGATTGTTTGTTATGCTGAACAAGGTGGTTCTAGCTTTTACGTTTGTGGATTAAAACCGCAACTACAATCATTCAAATAAACGCTATTGAAGTACTTTTATTTGTTACTGTTTACCATTCTAAACAAGGTTGTTCAAACATTTTAAGTCTGTGAATGAAATCCTTCAAGTGTTACCATTCAAACCAAACCTGTTGAGCAATACTTTGGTGATAGTTTTTGTTGTGCTTTACAAGGTGGTTCAAACTTTTGAGCCTGTGGATGACATGAATCCTTAAGTGTGACAATTCCAGTGAAACCTATCAACCATTTTTTTCCCTATGGTTTTTCTCGTTTTTAACTATTTCGCAAGAAGAAGGTTTAGACCTCATTTTCCCCTGTATTGAGCTAAGGCAATCACTGAAGTGCAAGGCTGTGATAACCTGCGTCGCAGACGAAATTTAACCTTGTAAATGCCAGTGTTTTATTACGTCTGCGACGCAGGCTAGGCTGTAAATGTAAGACCGATAAAACGCCACCTGGAAACCATTCAGCTGTAACTAGATGGCTTGACATTATGCCTGTGAATTGCAGCTGGGATGCATGAGTGACTCAACAAGAAAGAACAGCTTTTTTAACCAAGAGAATCAAATTTCAAAATCAAAACGAAAAAAGTGCAAAAGTTATATACGTATATATTTCAATTTGGAAAACAGTTAAAAACAAACACCAGAACAGGAAACAGTACTTAATAGCCATCAGCTTTCGCGCAAATGGCACACTCCAGGGGTCCGTTTCTCGAAAGTCCCGGTATCTCTTCGGGCCCAGAGCTTTATTTTAAATCAAGTGTAGCTTTTAGCCCGCAAACCAGCTCAATTTGTTTCGTCGACTTACTGCTTTAGCTTTAAACCAAAATTTGAATCTTTAAGGTAAACCTTGCGCTCATAAGATAGCTTTCCGGGTCCAAAAAGTCATCGGGACGTTCGAGAAACAGTTCCAGTACCGCTAGGAAGTACTGCTCAATAGCGGCTTTATCTGCATGGTAACCCTTCATGATTTCGTCTACAAACACAGAGTCAGAACACAACAAAGAGCGCCACAGGGAAGTGGTCCTCTTTCGCTTTCATATAACCTGCGATTAGGCTCTATGTTGCTTCGCTCGGAGAAACATTCAGGCGGGAAAAGCGAAACGAAAAATACCAAACGACCCACGTAATCTTGAGAATATGAAAGCGGTGTTAAAATTCGGCCTGGTCGCAGGTTACTTTCATAAGATTATTCTACACACTTTAGGATTTCATCCACATACGCAAACGTTTAAGCCACAATAAAAGTATAGAAAATAGCACTAAAGGAGAGTACTCAGTTTTCGTCTTAACAGTCACACTTTAGGATTTCTTTTACAAACACAAAAGTTAAAACCACCAAGAACAGCAAAACAAACAGTACCACAAGAGAGTACTGTTCGGTAGCCGTATTATTTGAATGGTTTTCGGATTTCATTCACAGACTCAAACTCGACTCAAAAGTGAAAGCCAAACTGTACAGCGTAATAAACAGTACCACGGGAGAGTGTTACTCAGTAGCTTCCATTTGAAAAGTATACTTTAGCTCTGTAAGTTCCAGTTGACCACATTTCTAATTTTCGAAGGGATCTATAAATTCAAGCATTTTTTTGCTTTTCTATAGAATCCCTCATCACTTTTATTGCAAGAGTCAGCATAAATATATTACAATGTAACAGGTGATGGAAGCAATAAAGTTGAAGTTGAAGTTGAAGGATTTTATCCGCAGATACAACGGTTGGGGCCAACGTGACAGCACGATAAACAGTGGCAATGGAAAGAACTGCTTAGTATAGCATTAATTTGAGTGATCACGCTTTAAAATTTTTATTCATACACAGACTCAATAACTAGAGCTAAATAATCAAGTGTGTCATTGGAAGGAATAATGCTCAGTAACGTTCATTTGAATGTCACACAAACTTCAGGATTTCAATCAGGCCGGCTAAAACTTACGATCAACGGCATCACATTAGCTAAACTGGTTTGACTCTCAAGAAAAAATAGCCGAACAACCTTTCCCCAACGATCACAAACAATTGTATGTGCTAGAGGTGTTTAATTTTTGTCGTCTTGGAGACGAAAATCAATCGAGGAATTGCTTTCAAGTCTATAAATAAAACAACAAACGTCATTAAAAGCCAAACACGAAACAATACTCATTCATGAACAACAAAGGTAATCAATCAACGCTGAATCAAGATTACAGCTTTATTTTGAACACAGCAGAAATAGACTCCTATCTACAATGTCTGGATCAACCATAACTCGTTAACGAGCGGAAGTCGTAAAATAATTTCTCTTTCAGTTTACCACGCTAAAACGGGAACTGAAAGAAACGTTAATTTAAGTGAGAAAAAATTTCGTTTATGGATGAACGAGTATTCACTTAGAGGTCCAGTATTATTTTTACAGTATTTTGCGTAAATTATATTAATCATGTGGTCGGTGAGAGCTTTGAAGCCAAACACTTGCATTCTTTCACTTGGGCTTAAAAGAGACCCTACATAGCTTTAATCAATAAAGTGATTTAACTTTGAAAAATGTTTAGCTGATTTTATGTCCGAGTCTGGAGTTAAATGGGCGCATGAAAGTCTAATACAATCAAAGTGTCGTATTGAAACTTAATGGAATTGTTTATGCAGCTTTTCTTCAATATAATATCTTCCCAAAGAGTCCTAGTTTTTCTCCCTTTTTAAGGTGAGCTATTGTTTCTTATTACCCCACTGATTGTGGTGACCTGCAGGCGAACTGAAGTCAAAACGAAATGTGTTTCTAAAAGAAAAACTTTCAATTTCATATCACAGAAATCTGAAATCTGAAATCGAAAATAATTGAATATCAGGATCTGCACAGTCAATACCAAATGTGTGAAATACAATGACTCCATGAACCAAAATTAACTTTGATATCAGTCCAGTGACTGAAAAAGACGCAAAACTGATCTCTGTGGGGGCTAAAAATAAAGAGTTCCTATGTCACGCGACAAGTGAATGAAATATAAGTCGCCATTTGCGTGTTTCGGGTCAGAGATTGTCGTGAGAAAGGTAGGATTTTGTAAGGTGACATGAACGTGATGAAACATGGAATATAAACAAGAAGAACACTCACGCAAGAAGAACACTCACGCAGTCCCAATCAAAACGCTAATTTTCTTCGGTTGGAAAGAACACGCAACTAGAGAAATTTTCGAAACATTTGTAATCAGCAATTAAGCAGGACGAAATTATGTTATAAAATTAATAAGCCTTGAAACACTTTTCAAAGG
>Ga0126336_10000745_pt1 | contig 14747 bp, 9 predicted proteins | sample SidCmetagenome_FD_92530 | JGI IMG/M metagenome (GOLD analysis project Ga0126336, IMG submission 92530) | Coral microbial communities from El Islote,Puerto Morelos, Mexico - Siderastrea C C metagenome | ecosystem: Host-associated > Invertebrates > Cnidaria > Coral | place: El Islote,Puerto...
CACTCGTTTTACACTATCATGCGTGTAAAAATACCATCCGTTCTAGTGTTAAACTACACCGCTCCACTGTGTGTAAAAATACACCCCCAAAAAAGGCTGCCGGGGCTGGCAAAAATTTTACACCATTTTTTTGTGTAATCCTACCCTTTAATTTTAAGTGTGTGATAACTCAAGTGTTTTCACAACAGAGCGCTACATAACGATAGTAGTAACTATAACACTGATCGGCCCCCTGAGAGGTTTGTACTGCAACAACCACAGCTCACCTTTCGGGGGGGTCACCGTAGATTTCGTTCTCACTTTGCTTGTTCGCCTGGGTGAATTATGTGAGTGGGCCTTGGGGCGAGAGTAGGACTCAGACCTAGGTCTCTGGTCGTGTTCGCTGGAGTCCGCTCGCAAAGAACTGAATCGAGGACGTGGCGGAGTTGACAGAGTCTGAAACAGGAGAAACCAGATTTTGGCCTTATCAATGGAATTAACTGGTTCACAAGTTAAGAAACACTTTATACAAGATTAACATCAACTGAATTAAGCCAAAGAATTTACACCTTTTAAGAACTTTTGAATTCGATCGCTTCTGCTTTCACTTAATGTTTGTTGAGCTCTAAACTCGTGCTTTCCCTCAGTAACGTATACGAAAAAGACGTAATTCTCTTTTGAACATTCATTCGATAATACAGACAAATCCACACCGGTTGTGATTCGGCTTCTAAATTACTTTTTTCCAAGCTCGGAAAAGCTCTGAAGCTTGTCACTGAGGAATCATATTACTTAATTTTTAAACTGATTTATCATATATTAAACCTGCCTTGATGTATCATAAAATCTAAAACCTAGCGTTGAAAAAGTACAAAAACTTGTGATGCGAGGATCTGACCAATATCAGCATGCAGATTATCCTCACTGTTCTCCATATATTTCTTATGGCATTAGCTGGGAGAATTCGCTTAAACATCAAGACGTTTCATCTTTGGTGGGCATTTCTTTAATTCTCATGACCTGTATGTGTTATAATGCACTGGTATGATAAGGAGAAATTTGATGCTGATCACTGTTGGGGCTAAAAGGGTTAACCAGCAAAACAAGTCCTCTTGGCTGCCCTGAATAGGACTAGTTCTGCTAATTGAATTAAAAGCCTTTATTTATACACGATGTATGTTAAAGCCATAGGCTTGTGGGGCCGTGTATATGAAACAAATATCTAGAAAGAACTAACAAATTAAAATAACAAGTAAGGATCCCAACTGACCGGAGGCAGACCAGTTGGCTATTTACAAGCATGGCCGAGGAGTTAAACTCAGGACTAACAGCAAACAACTCCATCTAGTGACCAGAGCGGAATTTGAACCCGGGGCGACCGAGCCAAACTCCAGCGCCCTAAATCACTCGGCCATGCTGCCAGCTCCAAAGAGAGAATTATCGTCCAATGAATCTTCCCTTGTGCCGTGATATCAGCCTTGCAATCAGTTTGGTTAATTTACTCTTCCAGTGACGTCTAAATAAATCTGACGTCTAAATAAATAAATCTGACAAAAAATTACCAGCACATTCTATTCATGACTTGTTTGGCCCTTTTCATTAAAAAGTCTTTCAAGAGTCTTTGAAAAATATTGAAATTATTTCTTCTTACCGAAGAAGGGTTAGTCTCCTCTTCTAAAGTTGGTAGCGGCAGCTTGCTGTTGCTTCTTTCTCTTTCATCCGGGGCCATCCGTTTTCTCAGTCGCCTTGGCAGCTCAGAACTGGACACTTTTCTAAAATGTCCGCCATCCTCATCAGAATTGCGGTAAGGGCTTATTAATCCAGGTTCACTCGAAAGCTTTCTCCTCGAATCAATCAAGTTTTTAAGATTCTTAGAATGTTCATCCGAATTCATTACCACTGACGTTCGAGGGGCGCTGAAGACACCAACTCGTCTGCCAATTGGCGGCGAATGCGTCCGGAAACTCACAAGCTTAACCGACGCTCCTTCGCAAGAGTCTCGAGTGCTATTTGGACTGCTCGGTTTTTCAGGCGTCGCGAATAATTTCTGAGCAGCAGCAACTTTATCAATAGCTGAACCATCAATGTTTTTCGCCTCGTTTCCAGAATCATCTTCAGTGTCACTTTCTTGTGTGATAAGACCCGTCCTGAGGTGCAGCTTGGGTAATAGAAGCGTTACAACTGACAGTTTGGCCTTCACTCGCTCAAGCCTGTCACGTGATGAGGCCTTAGGAACCTGGCTCTTTACTGTGGATAGAGATATGCAATGCCGTTAGCAAGAAACGCATTGAACAACTTATGAAAAAACTAACGTTCTCCTATCCCCGCCATGAAGATAAAACTACTGGCATACATTTAGGTGGGAGGGGGGTGGTGGTGGTGGTGGTGGTGGTTGTGGAGGGGGGGGGAGTAGTGACCGGGTTTGTTCTGTCTTCCAATTCTTGTGGTAAAGGGAAGCATACTACATTCGTTAAAGAATGGGATTCTGATGGGGAGATAACTAAAAAGCCATTATCTTGTCTGATGTGTTTGCTACCCTTTCTATGAAATTTCAGCCAAAGAAGAGATTTTAAACGAATTAAATGCGTGCTTTCTCTTTCCGCACCCCAAAACTTTGGAACACTCTACCTCAAACTATAAAACAAGCTGAAACTGTAGCCATTTTTAAAAAGAAACTTAAAACATTTTTTTTTGTGACCACTTCAAACCTTAGGTTTTTATCTTAGTCACATAGTTCACTTATAGTTACATCTTTAGACTAGTTATGTTACGTTTTTATTCTTAGTTTACACTGTAAGCGCGTTGCGAATCTTAAAGTTTTCAAAGATATTAGAATGTGGAGAGTATGGCTATAACTGTTGTACTTAAGTTGGGAAGAGGAAGAGAAGCCCAAGTAGAGTTAAAGATTGCGTGATGGATACCGTTTTCAAATCCCACAACTCTGTCATTGTGTTGAGTGAGGCGACTTTTCACTTGTTTTAGCTTCTTCAGCACCTGACAACTTCCCTGTAAAAATAAAATTCAAATTCGAAATTTGATTCCACAGGTGGGATACCCGCTCTTAGTCGCACGGAAACTCGAGAAGGATGTATCCCCTTTTATTAATTAGTATATTTTAACATTCTGCAGTCTTTTTAAAACAATGCATATCCGAGTTGACCAGCAAGCGCCCGGCTAGCTCAGTCGGTAGAGCATGAGACTCTTAATCTCAGGGTCGTGGGTTCGAGCCCCACGTTGGGCGACATATTTTGTATCAGGGGACAGAAAATTTTTATTTTCTCCCACGATTTCGAGCTTACATGTAGTAGTCAGAAATAGAATCGTATTTATTACAAGCCAAAGCTGAGCCCTCCATGCGTAAGCAGTGCGTGGATCCTAATAATTTATCGCTTTTTATTATATTGTCAAATGCCTGTCCTTTTCTGTTTTTTCAGTTTGCACCAGAGCATGTTCTCAAACGACATCAAACGTTTTTTTAATTAGAATAAAGAAACAGATGTTAAGTTACATCTTGGAGCTAAAATAACAGAAGTAGTGCTGCAAAATACCGATTTTATGATGTAAATCCAGTCCGAGTGATTGCTGTCTCTCACAAGGACAGAGCCACTCCTGAAAAGAAAAAAGAAAAAGGGACAGGCCGTTTGCATTGGCAAACTTTTAGTGCAATGTTATCACCTGTTTTAACTACCAGCAACTTTCTCCTCGACCGGACTGCGCGAGTAGTCTCCTCGCACTCTATTCTGTAATTTCACGGCATTTTGGTTGCGATTTTGATGTGAAAGGGGCGGGCACACGCGAGGTCACGTGAGCCCTAAATTAGACTCGTACCCAGTTGCCACTTATTTATTCCTGCTAAATCCTACCCATAAGCCACCGCGCGGACAAGGGAAGAGACTGGGTACGAGCCTGGCCCTAAACCTTGTTTTATGCTTACATCGCACGCACTTATCCCACCACTGCGCAACATTTCAACAAATAAATAACCCTGAAATAGCTGTAAAATCACAGGAAAAGTTGCCGGTATAGTTTACACACGTGATTTTAAAATCGCACACGAGAATCTCATTTATAATCGCCGTTAAAATTACGTTAAAAATTGCCAGACAGTGTAAACGACCGTTAGGCTTATTCGAATCAATCGAAGATCAAGTATGTGCGTTGTGGTCAAATCAATGTTACTTTCTGCAAATGTTTCAATTCCTGGCTGACTTAACTTAGCAAGGAAAAAAGGTTTCGGAAACTATATTTGAAACAACGTTTTTTCGCCTGAATAAAAACAAGAGATCACTTTTTTATTGCAACAACGTTTCCTCATCTAGCCAGATTATTACAATGCCTATGCAAAGAAATGGAATTTCTTACCTGAAAAAATGAAAAAGACATTTCTTTGGATTACTTGCCATAAGCTCTACGGGCCATCCCTTCAAGAAATCGATACTCCTAACAGAAAAAAATAAAGTAATAATAACAACTTTATTTTCGTGTCAAGAAATCCTGTAGCTGACCTTTGTCAATAGGTCTACTAATCGGGGACTCTAAATTCAAGACCAAACCTTGTTAAACGACTTTTAAGAACGTATTACGAGAACAGTTTGTAAAATGGGTCGATTGACTGAAGTGTTTTTTTAGTTGAAAGCTTTGTAAATACGAACAACATCATGATAGTGACCACACATTGTACACATCACCAGTTTCTAGCGCAAATACCGCGCCGTTTTTCATGCAAAAGTTGCCGGTTTTCATTGTTCGCGCAAAAGAATTTACTGCTCACTACTCCTCCGCTCGTTTTTGCAGCTCCGTCACTCAGACTGCTTTTGCGTGGACAATACGGCCAAACCGATGCGGGTTATTTTCATTTTTTGAAAGAAACCTTTAAAGGTCTAAGCCCCCGGGTGGTTCTCCCTGTACGGGGGGGGGGGGGGAATTTTGGCGGGGGGGGAAAGGGCGGGGGGGGGGTTTTTTTTTTTTTTTTAAAAAAAACTTTGAAAGGTTAAGCCCCCGGGGGGGTTTCCCCGGGGGGGGGGGGGGGGGGAATTCTGGTCGAAGTCGAAAGGGGTGGAGGAAGGTTTGTTGTTTTAGTTGTATGCATCAATATATTTTAAACAATTTTGTAAGTTTATGCCTCATTCATTTGACTCTCTCTATAACTGATAAAAACTGTGTATATTCATGCATTTCTGAAAATTACAATAAAGTATGATTGGCTTACTGAATGAACTTTTGATGATCAGGATCATTTATATTCTTGATTCCTCCTGCCAACATAAAGATGTCCACGAAGTCCTTTTCATAATGAAAAAGAAAAAAGAGAAACGCAGTACAGAATAAACACACTGACCAACCAGTATTTAAATTTATTTAATTTAGTCTCCAAATTCACACTAAAGCGAATTTATTTCACTTACAAGGGAATACAAGAGTAAAAGGTAGTTGTAATGAGGTTTCCCCAAAAGACGACAGGTTTGGATTGCTCAGCTGACAGACGAAGGACGGGTAGTATTAGGTACCGTGTAAATTACAGGAACGTCATCGGAGACTATCTCCTTCAGAGGGAATTTTCATGGAGTGGAGCTTCGACCTCGGACAAAACTACTTGAGACAAATTAAAAACACGCCCGTATTTTCCTATTGTCTTTAAACAAAACCTCTCACACTACTGGATAAGTATCTGCTCTCCCCCCTCCCCTCTTTCAATGTTCTTTTGAAGACCACAACATTTAATTTGTATGGGCAAGCATCATGGCCAAAACAACATTGTACGGGGGTGGGGAGGGAGGGCAATTTGCACATGTCTCGCGGTGTCCAATTGTGGCGTTGATATTGGAAAACAGGCCCATCTGTCTCAAGAGTTTTGTTCGAGGCTGTAGCATCATTCTCGTCCCCTACGCACCGCGGCTTTTTCAAGGTTCTGAGTACAAGGATGGTCCACTGAGCGAAGTGAACTCGTGCAGGGGCAAAAGAAAAAAAGAGTCTCCTGAGATTAATCTTCTTGTCTTCTGCGCCTGCACTATTCTCATTCAGCAGGTTTCCCCTCGTACACCGTTGAATTCTACGGAGAAGAGAGCATCAGATACACTGCGTAGCTACTAATCAGGAATAATTATACCTCTCTGGAAATGACCAAGAGTTCAATCGGTTCCCTTGAGATGACAGTAGACTGACGCCGAGTATCGTGAAGAATAGCCAACTCCTATAGTGCATAAAAATGGCCAAATGAACATAAGTGCAGTCTGTTTTATTTTATCAGTGCAGTGTTAGTTGGACTTCGTGTCAGAGAAAAAGGAATCAAACCCTCCCATTTCCTCCCTTTGCAAACCAAGATTAGCGAAAGCTTTGAGCTTCTTAATAAAGGAATCTGTGAAATATTTTTCTTGTACAGTTTCAAATGGTCTAACTTCGACTGCCGGTCGTGACCGCGGGTGCCTGCCTCCTTAGGCAACTTACTGATGATAACGCCAGCAAGACAACGAGCACGCTGGAGATATATTAAGACCTTTTCTATGTACGCTATGATATTGAAGGATAAAATTTAGACCAAAGATATTGATTCATTTTTTAGGAAGGCCAGCTTTTCAGTTGTAAACAGGTACTCACCCCGAAACTATCTCCACGGCGTAAAAAGTGAACTGTTCTTGCAAAGTTCTCGTGTTCTTCCATGACAGTCACAACAGCTAAGGAGACAATATGAAAACAGCATGCCCTTAGTTGTAATTGTGATTCAGTGGACACGTCTCGTCGACTTTTTCTTGGGCCTTTTTTTTAATGATCCCTGTTTTGATGTCACCTACAAATGACGCGAGGGGCGTCTCCTTGAAATTTCGCCGCGCGTATTTCGCTCGCCCCACAATCGCCATCGCCAAGCTTAGAGACCATTCGCAGTCTAGACCTCTTCTGGCTAATCTTTATTATTTTCAATACTTTCGAATTCGTGTCATCTATTACCCAGACAAAATTCGAGGATAACGTCTACAAAAAAAACTCAAAGGCTCGTGTAAGCTGAAATGTGTTTCTAAGTAAATGCTAGAGCTGTATTCGGCTGAGCGTGGAAAAAAAACCAAAGCAGTTATTTTGACCGATCAAAACTGAGTCAAGCGCAGAAAAACACGCGACAAATTATTTTTGTTTCTACTTCTGGGACCGGTTGTTCGAAAGCCGATTGGTGCTAATCCTGGGTTAAATGTTGTCCGAGGTTTCTGATTCTTTTGTTTATAAAGCAATATCACTGCTAATTTTCGGTGACAATTTGAAAGTAGCCAAAGTCAAATTGTTACGTGAAAATAATTTTCTGGAATCCACGTCGTTATGGTTTGAAAGTGAATTAAAAATTGACACTAACCCTGGTTTAGCTTAACCGTGTTTTGAACAACCGGGCCCTGATTGATTGAGAAGTGGTATGATGATGTTCAGCGAAACACAGCGCAGTGAAAAACCAAAGCAAACTGAAATGAAAACCACTGTGTCCTGGAGTTGTGGTTAATAACCTGCAATTTGAGAACAAAACGTGACTAACCTGATCCCGATAGAACAAAGTAGAAAGCTTGCGGTATATGCCCTTGTCTTAGAATTGCTCTCTTGGCTTGATGTCTGGAAAAAAATGTTTTTTTTTTACGACAGTACATTACATTTCAATGTTACATTACAAAAACACATAGTGAACTAGAGTTAACTACACGGTACACTAACTACCCAAATTACAGTACACATTACAACTGCTACCAACAAATTTACCCGAAAAAAAAGAAAAAGTACAACTTGGGAATCCATAAATTGTTTATCACTCCTAACGATTTAGCGATTTAGGGAAAAAAATTGCAAGCTAGTGTTGAGCACTCGCTTGGCTAGACGAGAGGTACCGAGACTGTGCTAGGGGAAAGCTTCTTTATTGCTTCTGCTGATACTAACCAACTACTAGCTACAATCAAGCTTCTTTTATGCTGTGCTGTAAACATGTTTGCGACCCAAACTAGAGGAAGACCAGATGGTGCCAGAAGAAGATAAAGTTGAGAGAATTTAAAAGAAGAACAGCTGAGACCAAGGAATTATTTGGCAAAGGGAAGACAGATAAAGTTTGGCCAATCCAGTACGAGAAAAACTTAAGGGCCAGAACGTCATGGTAGCCCACATATAGGGCAAGAACGTCATGCTAGCCCACATATAAGGCACTAATGTGAAGGTAAGTAAGTACAAGTGAAGGGAAGTGAGTACAAATGAAGTAAAGTGAGTACAAATGAAGGAAAGTGAGTACAAGTGAAGGAAAGTGTGTGTTAGTGGAGGTAGGTTGCGTTAATCAGTTGGTGTATATATTCATATAGAATTGTAATGTTATTAGTGCCTTATATTCAAGGAGGCCTTGGCAAAATCCACAGGAAATCGTAAACCTGTCTACAGCACGCCCTTAGTTACGTACACAACGTAGATCAACAATTACACTACCAAAGTTATTTCAAGGCTAGAAAAACAACTAAATCAATTCCCTAAAATTAGCTTCACAACACTAGTTAATTCAGACTGAAAAAGATAGCGCCTCTAAACGTGAAGGGGGTAATCTCGTACCCAGATCTCTCTCGCCTTCGGCTTCGTCCACAAGAGATCTGGGTACGAGATTATGAAGGGGGTTGGGCATTGTGGAAATTGTAATAATTATGGTTTCCAAGAGACTAATTAGAATTGAGGAGGGGAATTAAAGGATCCCATTTCTTCCAGCTTAAGCCTAGTTTAAAGGATTCAATATTAAATTGGGATTTAACGACCGTCAAAAACATTTTTAAGTCAGGGATCTTACTAATGGTCTTACAGCACCATATGTAGTGTCTCGCTAGAAGAAATAAAAATTAGTACCTAAGGTTTAGATGGTTCTATCTATAGGGGCACACAAGGAGGAAATTTAAATTAAGGACTTAGAGATCTGGTTTTCTTTTTCCCCATATTTGTGTGAAATAAGTTAAGCAGATTATCTTCAGAAAATTTCAGGGACGGAATCGTATTCCCGGAATTTACTAGTTACTGTTGCCTCTCCGAAACGTCATTCCATGGAGAGAGAAACCCAAAAAGACCTTTTCATAAACAAACAAACAAACAAACAAACAAACAATGATTATAGACTTACGTTTCAAACCAGCCAACTTTTACCAGTTTCTGTTGAATTCTCTGAGGATACTCGGCAAACGAACGAATGGATCGCAAGGAAAAGAGCACCTGGAAATAAAACAATAAAAAAGGTTTAATCAAGACTACTCGAAGGTATTTCTTAAAAAGGAAATTTAAGAATTGGTTTGTTACGGTAGTAGAAAATTCAAGGCAGTTTAGCGTAATCAAGTCACGTAGCTAGTGAAGCAATTACACCTCAGAGACAAAGATGCACCCCGCGAAAAAAGAGGAAACATAACGCGCGCAAGCCACTGATTAGTTGAAAATCATGGTCATTGTATGGAGCTCATCAAGCCCCCAAAACGCAAAGCGTAAATAGACATTAATTACATCCGGCAGCCAATGGGGAAAATGCTCTATTGAGCAAAACGACGCTGGGAAATAATATTACCAACCTTGGCTAACTGCTGCTCTGTTCTTTGTTCCGGGTGAACTGATAAAATCATCTTCACTTCTGCTGATACCCTCATCTAACAAAGGACAACAGTTAAACTATTAGATGGATATGTTCAACTGGGGCCCACAGGCTCAGAATACTATAAAATTAATACGATATTTTAGACTAAAACAACTACAAACAGTCCACGTAAGAACTCTTTTGAAGCTGAATACCAATGTTTTATTGTCGTGTCTATAGGAGTGCTGGTTGTTCCTCCATAACAAGCCGTACTCTGAAAACAAAAATATTGACTTGGCGGGTATCTGCACGTGCGCGCTTTCAAGCCACATCCCCCAGTTTTGTTTTCCTTCAACAAATACCTATCTGAATTGTCCAAACAAACAATACGAAAAGAAAAATTAAAAGTCTGGTTTTTAATACGAAAGAGATTGACGAAGACCGTGTTAAATTGTATAATCGTTCTTTGATAAGGCTGCAACTGTAATATTTATTTTGAAAATCATTCAGAAATTAACTTCGCTTACCGCCCAGTCGGTAAGGATGGGGTAAGTTACACTAAAGCTGTTTTCTATAACTTGGTTTGACGCAAAGAAAGCAAGGGCGCTCACAGGTATCACCGAGAATATGCGGGTCGTACGACACCTTCTTTTCGCACTCTACAGTTTGTATATATGGGAACAGCTGGAACACTCTAGACAACATACCGTAAAATCTCACTTATGAGCCCTGGGGCTTATACAGGTTCGTAATGGGTATTGGGTGGGCTTATAAAGGGGAGGGGGGGTTATAAGCAGTACGAAAAAATTGTTTCGGAATGAGCAGATGAGAAAGAAATTAAGACTAACATATAGCGCTACCCAATACGTTTTCCATTTACTCATATCTGTAGGTTTTGAAGTAACCTGCGATCAGGCTCTATTTTCGTTTAGTTATGCTTATAATCGGAATAAGTTTTGCTAACAGGTAGATGGGTCTGTAACCGGAAGGGGGGAGGGGTGGGGGGCTTTTAACCGGGATTTCACGGTAAGGCCGTTACCTTCCTATTAGCTTTGAAGAATGACGCGTCAAATGCAAGCTCAGCTTCCATTTGGTTTTCTTGTTCATTGATGTACTGTGTAAAGACAGTGTGAGCTAAACTCTCTTCATCATTCTTCCTGAAACACAGCAAAACCACAATGGAAAAATTACACATGGAAGATCGAAATAATCTTATCCTCCAACCTGTCTGCCTTACAATTCTTTTAGGCAATGAGGTCGCGGTGTTAATATTTCGTTAGCGTGCTGAAAGTCTGCGGTTCAAGCTCTGGTGTAGAATACGTGGAGTCATTTTTTTCTCAATAGATATTGGGCGCGGAGATATTGCACTATTCTCGATTCTCGCATCGCGTGCTTCACCATATTTAAAAAAAAAATACTGAACAACTGATCGTATAGACTAGCCCTGATACCCATTTCTCGAAGCTCCTGAGAGGTACCTTTATTACGCAGATAGGTCACCCGGAAGATTTTTCATACATGCCTCCAGCCAAGCATACATAAACTGGTACTAGAAAGCTGAAAAATGTTGGCAATATGTAACATCTGCACGACCGATCACTGTCTTAAGTAGGGGAGAGTAGTATCTTGTAACTTTTATTTCATGCCTCTGCAGCAGTAGAAGAAAAAAGAAAAAGGAAAAATGTACAGCTTACTTTTCATACTTGTATTGACACAGTGAAGCAAACATTTGAACTAGCTTCACAGCTCGGCGAAACAACTCTTCTGGAGGAAGAAGCTGTTGAAGGAAATGACGCGCAATTAGTCCAGGCGTACTCGATTGATATTTAACAATTACCTCAAGAAATCCAGACGTAGCTAAACTAGTAGCAAATGAGACTCTCAGTCGTATTTAAATAGATGTGTTGATGGGACAGGGTTGCTCCCTGGAGGTTGCTATGGGTGGCCAAATGAGTGAACGGGTAAATTCATAGCTTAAGGTTGGTATAACGAATAAAATAAGCGAGTGAATGGGTGAATTCGTGGGTTGCTGTCGGTTGCAACATGAGTGAATGAGTGAATATATGGGCGGTTGGTATGACTAACAAAATGACTTAGTGAGTTGAAATTCATGGGTAACTCAAAATGGGTGAATCGCAGAACTCATGGGCGGGTCGTTAACGATGAGAAAACGGCTGAGTGAATGGATGAATTCGCGGGTCCCTTTGGGTGACAAAATGAGTGAACAGATGAATTTTAGGTTGACATGGGCTATAAAATGCGTGAACAGAGTTTGATCCACTGACTTTAGTCAGTCCGCCCAAACCATCCGGGAACTGTCGGACTTATGCAGCAAGAAAACAATAGCTCCGCTAAGATCCAATGAAAACGAGTGGCATCATTGACCAGCTACCAACGGAAAGCAAGAAAACTTGTGGGTCTTTCATAATTTCTGTAGTATAAGCATTTTAACTGTTGTTCTAATTTTTAAATAATTTCCTAACTTGAAAGAGTCTAACGCTGCAAGACATTCGAATCGCTACAGTCTGAAAACAATTCACATGTGATGTTATCTATAATGAGTAATTTGTGTGTTTGAGTGCATAGTGTAAAAAGAACAGATGTCAAAAGGCAAAACATTTAACATCTGAAATCAGTAGTTTAGCGTCGACATGGTGTCCGATTTAGTGTGTTTTGACGGGAGGTGCATTATTGTTTCTTTCTATAATTACAAGTTCATTATTGCAGTTTCCGCGAGTTTTCTGCCCCGTCGTTTTAACATACTTCGATTCTACGAAGATTCTAGCGACTCTTGGAGTGAGCAACAAAAACTGAGAAGTAATTCGTGGCAGTATATTAAAAGATAAATTTCCATTTCAAACTGCATTCTCTAAATCAACCTACGCTGTAAAAAATACAGTAGCTAAAAACCTTTCAGTTGAAGATAGAGGAACGATCAAACTGTTTTTCGCTACTGGGTTGTTTCACTAAACCGCAAGCTAAGGACGTGCGCATACCAATATCAAAGCGCTTTGATATCGGTATGTTTGTGTGGTGGACTTTCTCTTTAGAAATGCTAACTTGCATTTAAAAGCACAGACCATTACACAACTCCTTCATTTCTCTTTACCTTGTCAAAGTATTGTGTTTCACCAGGGGTCCTGTTTTTCCCCCAGGAGTCCATGGTGCTTCGTCTGCGCCTGCGCATTTTGATTCCTACCTCTGCCAAATCACTCAAAGTGTAGATACTCATTCTCCGTCCTTTGGCCGAAGATGTCTCGGACAACCCGGTAACATCACTCGGGTATACCGAACCCCTCCGTAGGCGTCCGTGCCTCATTCGGGATATTCCGGCGGCAGCTCGAACGCCCGAGTAGTCGGCACCCGAGGACTTGGACCCATATCGTTTGAAACCAGAGCTGTAACTGGAGCTGCTCAGAGTGATGTTGTCGTCAATTGAGCCGACAGTCGTAGCTGAGTAAGTTCGCTGGGCCATGCGACCAGCTGAGCGGACCTGTCGAATGGAACCTTTTCCTTCCATGCGGACTAAGGAGGATCTAGAAACGATATACATAGAACTCTCCGTTTTTCGTTGTCTGTTGTTGCAGCCTAGACTTGGCTACAAATGTTTCGAGATCTGAGGAAATTGCAAATAACAGTTTTCTGTTGTTTTCACAGCCCAGGTTTGAGAGTTATATATAGGGTATATGGGCATACATTTTTCAGTAGACAAAATGTTAAAACATGCCTCATATTCAGTTGAAACAACAAAGGTAAAATTAATAAGTATGAAAATTCTGAAAATAAATGATTCGTTTTTCCTCGAACTGGCGAACAAGTGCAAACGCAGAACAGGAAATACTAACAAAAATTTCTATGGGCTTTGTATCTCGAATGTAAACCGTGAAAAAGATTTAGTTTTCTCAAACCCGGTTTTTGCCTTGTTTCTTGATATATTTTAAAACTGATACAAGATGTAGTATGGTATTAGTTTTTTCCGCTGAAGGGCCTAAAAACAGGATCATTTATAATTCATAATTAGTCTGGCGGAATTGCTAATTGGTCATTCATTGAAATAAATCATTAATCCATCAACTAATCGTCTTAACTACACAAACCGACAAAACAACAAACTGAACAGTCTGAAATCGATTTAGGCTAATGAAATAAATGGCATAAAACAGATAGTATTATAATTTGAAATAAAACAGCAAATTCCGTCACTTAACCATTCATTTTGTCCAATCTCTTGTTAAATGTGGATAGGCGGTGCTCATGAGAGACAATTTCTTGTTTGCGCCCATGCGTTTTAATATTTCGCACTCATCTGAGGTTACATTCAGATTTCTTAAAATTTTTCTGCACTGATTACAAAAAACCATATCAGTAAAATTTTTGGGGAAACTAGCATTCGATAGCTTTCGATTCGTTTGCGGCTGCCTCTATCGAAGGTGACTTTGGAAAAATACGCTGGTTGAGTTTCCGTTGTGAACTAGTTTACAGTCGCCAAGAAACCAAACTTCCTCCTAATTGGCCTCACTGAACGAAATGCATTGTAACATCGCTTTTTGACTTAAAAATGTTAACTTTTTATGTACTGTGCTCAAGTCATGAGGACGACCTTAGAGAAACTCAGTAACTGGACGCATTTTGCCGTGTTCTGCTCAGAAACAAAAAAATGATATTGTTACTAGCTCACCTTCGTCGGCTGTGCAGGCCGTGAAAGAGAAACAGTCCGTGTCTTCACACGAAAATTCCCAACGTCATGTACCTGAAGTTTAAACTTAAGTTTCTTTCCGTCCTGGACCATGTTTCAGATATCATTTGTCTTCATAGCTAGCTTACCTCTTTATCCGCTTTTCTCGGATTAGTCGGCCTGGCTCTGAGCGCCTGCGTTGACAACTTTGGAATTTACTCATTGCTCGTGCAAACAGGATCAAACAGCCACGCAGGATTTTGACAGCTGGTAAACACGCAGGAAACTTTGGATTGTCTGCAGTTTGGGCTTTCTTTGTCAGGCCAGTTGCTCTTTCCTGTCGCACAAGCACCACGGTTCGTCTTTTGTTTCAGTTGGAATAGATATTATTATTCTTAGTTCTGTCGTGATATTGGGCTAGTGCAATAATTATTTTGCGTTTTCATACAAACAGAAATAACTTGGCCGGTATATTAATGATCTTGGCTCAGTCACGCTGGCTAGTTAAATATTATTTCGTTAACTTAGCACAATTCTATAAAATGTTAA
>Ga0126336_10000746_pt1 | contig 14747 bp, 12 predicted proteins | sample SidCmetagenome_FD_92530 | JGI IMG/M metagenome (GOLD analysis project Ga0126336, IMG submission 92530) | Coral microbial communities from El Islote,Puerto Morelos, Mexico - Siderastrea C C metagenome | ecosystem: Host-associated > Invertebrates > Cnidaria > Coral | place: El Islote,Puerto...
AACCAGTTGGCTATTTACAAGCGCAGCCGAAGGATTTATAACTCGGGACTGCCGTGAAACAAATCCATGAAGTGCTCAGAGTGGGATTCGAACCCGGGACCCACGGACTCGAAGTCCAACACCTTAACCACTCGGCCACCCTGCCTCCCTTTAGTTATTTTCTCCTTTATTATGTTACTGTACAGTGGTATAAAGTATTCTTAAACTGAAACTAACCTTAGAAGAGATAAAAAGGAACAAGAATCGGTCACATGACTAAGCACAAAAGGCGCCAAAACTTTGCGAAGTGTTGCAGCGTTTCTTCCCAAAGCTGAATGAATCAATGAAACTGCTCCGATGTGAACGAAGTGGCACCAGTTTTGGGGGGGAAATCTTCTAATTATTGGCACTGAAATGTGTTACGTCTTTGTTTTTCCTTGAAACATCGTTGTAATCATCGTTCAAAGCGGATTGAAGGTGTACAATTTTACCATACTAGCTGAGGGAGTTGAACCGAACAAGTTAGTAGTCCGTTCGCACAACGGCGCCATCATTTGTCGACATGTTCCTGTTCAGTCGAACTGAAGACAGAATTTAAGAATTTGAATAGGCAACTTCTATGCTTTTTTTAATACTTCATTAACAATTAATTAAGCACACTGAACATTACGTAAATTGCCTGGCTTACAGATAATACATAAATTACATTGAATATATAACTTTATTTTAGAAATTCTGGGGACGGGGGCCATTCAACGTTACAAGGCAAAATTACTAATTTAACAAATTATACATTGAATATGTTACTGATAATTTATTTTTTCTTTTTGGAGAGTCTCGGAGCAATACAAGTGGGGAGGTTTAGAAAAGGTGTATCTTTCCTGAGTTTTATCCAAATTGAACACGATATCCTATCTTGAATTTGTTAATGAAAGCTGGGACGAGTAGACCGTCTTTGTTTAGTTTACATTTGTAAATGTAATAGCGCATGGACAATAAAGTATAGTTGAATTTCTTGTTTAAGGTGCTTGGATTGTTTGAGATTCCAAATAGAACTACTTTTGTTCCTGACGTAAAATTACAATGATTAGTTTCGTTGAACCAATGAATAATGTTCTCCATAAAATTTTTGGAAAATTCGCAATTAATAAACGTATAATTGATCGAATCTGATTCACTACAATATAAGCATTCGTTATCAGTTTTGATTCCAAATCGGAAGAGTTCCTTTTTGGTCACTAGTTGGAAATTCTCGTAATTTAGTCTCTTTGCAAGTTGTTCTGACTGAGCTGAAGATTGTCCTCCAAGTGTTTTTTCCATAGGCATTACCTCGTTCCGTCTTTACACGCCAGTTTCCTCGTCCGTGTAAGTTTTATTAATCAATAACCAGTAGAAATCTTCGATTTCGTTTCGGTCAGGTCAAGTTTTACGCCAGCTTCTAGACAAAAAGAAGTTGGATCAAGTACAAAATCGTTTGATTCTGCTGAAAATAGTTTCTAATTGATTGATTTAGCGAGTAGATGCTTAGGGATGGCATTGATGACCTGATAGAACTGTAAATGGTATTAACTTTGGAAATAATTAAAGGATAAGAAACGTCCTTCGGTACCCAAAAGGTCTATAATTGAAATTATTCGTCTGGAGAACCATTCCTTGTTAAAGAAAGGTTTTGCTCCGATTAAAATGTCCTTATTATTAAATAAAATTATTTCACACATATTATCATGTTTATAAAGTGTCTTAAGCTCACTGAAAGATAAGAGGATATCCTTGTAAACGTTTGGCAGGTTTTTGAAGAATTTAACATAGTCATTATAGCTCAAAATAAATTCTAAGCCTCCGTATCTCTTGAAGAAGTGATCAGGTACGATCTTCCAGTTTTGGTGACCTTCCTTTAGAAGTCCTTGATCATACATTCCAGATCGGGCATTCGTAACCCTCCCTTGTCGTAGTTTTCTTAAAGACCAACCCTTTTTTTATCTTATCCCACTTGTTCTTCCAAAAAAACAAACAAACAAATAGCCTTTTTTAACTTCTAACTAGTAACTTCTATGCTGTCCAGAAACAAGATCACTGTCGTGAGTAACGTCAGAATTCACCACCTTAGTTTGTTAAATGCGAAGCACAAATCGCAGTTGCTCTCAGTTTAGAGATTGTGGACGGAATGGTAAAACAACACTCAAAAAACTGGAAAAGCTATTCAACCACTTTTACATGGCATCCGATTTGTATCCAAACATTTGGAGCTTTTGCAACACAAAGCTACGTCGAGTGAAGGTCAACTAGTGTCACGTTTGCTTGGTATAGCCGAAAAAATGTCGACCCTCCTTCCATCTTGGTAGTTTGTTCTGTACTTGTTTAGATTGCTTCTGATTTTCGTACTGCCACGCCATGAACGTGTGACTGTTTTTTATAAATGCTTCTCTCCCATTTTACTGTGTTTTCTTTTACTTCTTGTCTTGATATTTCGGAGTGGAAAGCCTTCCTGACAAAACCTACCGTTTGTAAAATGTTAATGATCGACGTAATAACTGTATTAACACAACGCTGAATGCTTAAATTTCTATTTGTACACAGTTTCTTGTCGTCCTGAGAAGTCAGGCACTCCGGAAGAAGTTTGATTTGACGCTGTTGGAATTTTTGCTTAATTTAAAATCGCTCCAAAGCGATTTTTCTCGTCCATTTTTTCTCGCCGGCTTGCTCATGAAAAAAAAAACAGTCAAACAAGACAAAAAAACTTTCAGCTCACTTTGTTGTTGAGCGTTCATTGCCAATATGTGGTCACAGTAGGTATATGAGCTGATAGCCTAGCTCCGTTCAGCCAATGAAAATGCTAGAAATCCAATCTACCTAGTCCAGTTTTTAATAATGAGTTATATTCCTTTCAGCCATGCTGCCAGTTTGTTTCTGTTATTAGCCGGCGGTGGCGGCACTCGTGGTTGCACTCTCAGTGAGAACTACTGGTAAAGGCCAGGGCTAATTAGAGGAAGGTCAGCCTGGCTATTACGATAGTAAGAGCAGTTGGTGCCATATTAACAAGCATCCAAATCGTCAAATCAAAATAAATGAAAATGATGCTGACGATAATACTTACCATGAAATGAAAGTTAGAGTTTTCCAACAAGCCGAATGAGGAATTGGTGATGATAGAGAAGGTCGTGTCCTGAAATGGTGAAAATTAGATAAAAATTTATTTCGAAAGTCCCATTTCTAACCGGCCCTCCGTTACCCTCCTCCTTCCATTCTACGCTGAGTGGGTGCTTTGGCATTCTAAACTAACTGTATGAATAACGTGGGAATAGTTTTGCCTTGTTGTGAGTGTATACGTTTTTAAACAGTACGAATATTATTAGAGAACCTTTTCCCTCTAAAGGGGTGGGTGCGTTCCACATCTCATTACAAGGAAATAATAATAATAATAATAATAATAATAATAATAATAATAATAATAATAATAATGAGGAAGGAAACCATTGACATTTTTAATCCAGTCGAGAAGAGTTTAAAACAGCTACGTCATTATGAGGCGTTTAAGAAATGGGTTTCTGGGACATAATTTTCGAGCAAACTTTAAATCACTCACACACACACTCACTCAAATTCTTCAGCCTTGCTACCTCATAAAAATGAACAGTATTATGGCTGCAAATTCTCTCACCTTTTTCAGGTCTCTGCAATATAGGATTGAGTCGGAACGCATTTTTCCAAGGATGTAAACCAACCTATACCCTGTCCAATTAGCTGTTCTGTCTGGCAAAAAATAAACAAGGTGTAAGTGAAATAAATAACTAAATGATGATGATGATGATGATGATGATGATGATGATGATGATGATGATGATGATGATGATAATGATGATGATGTTGATATAACCTTTGGTCGCATTGTTGTTCCTTTTCTCTATGATGTTAAAATGTACGTGGTACATTTGATTGTCATGGTCGATGAAACTTCCTTTCAAGGACTAAAATTCACTGTATTGATTCTCACTTCAGACGGCCATCCCGTTAATACCGCCACCTCGTCATTATGGCGTTGAGTGATTTTTTTACGAAAAACCCATTTTTCCTGTTAGCATATTAATACGGCCAGAGTCTGAGTGCTATTAATTCTCGGTTTAATAGGGTTCCACTGTGTTCACAAAGATAGAGCGTTAAGGTTCGTTTCTATCTACATTCAGTTTACAGCGCCAGATTGAGTCGCATGATAAAAGCTTTAAAGCTGTCATCAACATAACAATGCAGAAAAAGCCTCCTTTCTGCCCTCTTATACTATTGGAAAAGCTTTTTACAATATAACTAAATTTTAGAAGTCACCTGAAGTTCCCAGTTATCGCTTTATCACTTACTGGGTAGCGGGTTCCACGATACGTTTGCAAAAACCCTGCTCGTGTTCCTCAGTTTGTGGAAGCTTGCATGTAACCCATCAGATTCAGAAAGACTTCTTCCTTCTTCAGCTTTGTCGCATACTTCGCCTGCGTGCAGGAAAAATATTCTTGTTATTGTAACAAAATAGCTAATAATTCGCCATTGTTTGCTTTCTGAAGCTAAAGCATGGCCATGGCCTTCGCTGGTGTCTTGTCACTGCTTCTTGGCCATGATTTGATGTCATAATGCTGTCTATTATTTTAACAACTGCACTTCGACACCGAGTTTTCTGTTTCTGATCGAAGTAAGGTGACCGTGGTTTGGAATCCGACCCAGGCCAGAAATTTTTTTTCTTTTTCGTCGGGTAGACCACAATTCCTTGCGAGGGCAATGCTCAGTAGGAAAGTGGTTTCCTTGGAGTGATGCAATGCACCTAACATTTAATTATCTTTAGTAGGTATGCAACTGGTTTTAAATGGGAAACAGCGCGATAGCGCGCGCCTACTTTTTCTTAGCGATTGTCATATTCACCACTGAACTTTCTACGAGTCCGGTTGGTATTTGGAAAAATGATCACGTGACATGATAGCGTTCATGCGCAAGAATACACTAGCAGGTGATAAGATCGAACTAGCAACAATACCCAGGTGGGTATAATTCGTCCACAAAGAAGGAGCCTCGCATTTATTTTTTGAATTTATTAACACACAGGTTAGTTATATCTTGTATATTTGATCGTCTATTGTCTTGCAGTTTTTCGCTAAATTAACAGGTCAAAATTGATGAGCAATAAATTCAATGTGCCAGTTTCCGTAAGTCCTCTCGGAAAAAAGTTTCAGAGTAGTGACCAAGATTGCTTCTGACTTGAAACTATCAGTGTGAAAGTTTCCTTTGAAAACTGCTGTTTTTAAAATAAGCATATAAGTGCCGGATTTCCTCAAGCAACTATCAGCCGATAGATTCTCGACAGAAATACTGTCAAAATAGAAAACTACCTTCCAACTAATCAGATTTACGTTATTGCGATAATACGCGGTAATGCCTCCTTAACAATATTCTGCCTGGGTTTTTTTTAGTTTCTGACCCTGGGGGGGGGGGGTGGGGGGGCACTTTGTGCCTCCCCCCATAGATCTCGAAAAGTATTAAAACTCTTGCGATGAAACTTGGCACGTTTGTAGCACGTTATTAGCTTAACAGATTGGGCCTATGACGTGTCAGTTGTGACGTGTTGTGACGTCACACTAACGTCATAAAGCCGCCATTTTGAATTTCAGACCACCATCTTGAATCGCAAACCCAATCTCGTCCCCAGGGCCTTCTACTCGTTCAAAATGGCGGTCGGAGAAACCCTAGCCAAGGCTGCCGAAGTGGCTCCAAAAGTTCGTTAGAATTTCGTCACGCAAACACGATGAAATGTCTTCGTTTTGTTTGAACAACGGTTTCCGATCGCAGAAAACAAGCAGGGCAGCCAGATACAGGAAACAACGTCCGAAAAAGCCATTTTTATCATGTGTCACGTGACCAAATACTCCACGATTCGTGGAGTATTTCAGCAGCCTTGACCAGGGGTTTCTGCGACCGCCATTTTGTCGACGAGGTTGTCGCAAACCTGAAGTCATACAGCTGACAATGGCGTCCCCAAAAATATATGATTTTGTTCTAAGAAACATACTTAGTCAAAACGAGTAAACAAAGGTAAAAAATTATCTTCTTCTTACAAACGAAGGGGGAAAACCTGAAAAAAGACTGAAAACAGACAGAAAATAGTCAATAGTCAAGTCAAAGTACACTTCTGAGAAGACGGTTGCTATGGAAACTTAATCATCATAGACACGTCATTGACACAGGAAAATTTTCTCTGATAAATTTAGGAAAAGTTACAAGATTTGGTGATTATTCGTGTAGCCGTTTAAAAGTTATAATTCGTTAAAGTCAGCGCGGGCACAATGTGCCCCCTCCCCCAGGCAGAATAGGGTTAAAAAAAATTAATAGTAATAATAATAATAATAATAGTAATAATAATAATAATAATAATAATAAATAGTTATAAGGGACTGGTCATTATTTATCGCCTAAGGGGGGGGGGGGGGGGAATCGGAGGATTTTGGTGGGGATCACTTGATTTTAGGAGAACAGAAGGGAAGATCAGTCGTAACTGAGAGCCCAAAAGTGGGGGATCAGTGCAAATTTTGGAAGGTTTCGTGGCGGGGGGGGACCACTCAAATCTGCTTGGACAATGCCAGTTTGAGAGCATACAAAATAAATGTGCCCATTCTACTGGGAGATGATAGCGTTGGCAGTCTCAATTTGTTCTAACACAACTTTATTAAAAAAAATAAATGAAGTCTGTCATACTGGTGAGTGTGCTATCATGAAAGTTTTGAGTTATCACTTTTATATTTTTCCTTTTATAACGTGCTTATGCCTTAGCTAATATTCATCTTTAAACATGACAGGTGAATTCTAAATTGTGCACGAACCAGAACTCCTGATAACCGAGACATTATAAAATAGCGTGTTTGTTTAAACATAAAGCATAGCATTTATCGCCTCTCCAAGAATGGGCTTCTTGTCTCAGCTCCATACTAAATCTGAATGTTTTTTAATTATTATTTAGGTTAAGTGTTTTTCATACATATACAACAAAGAAAGAAAAACGAGAGACTAACAAAAAGAAAAAAAAGGAAAAAAAACGTATTACCACAATGAAAAAAAATATGCATATGATGATAGCAGGACAACAGCTTTTTAAGGTGATATGAGAGGGAGAATGGGATCCCACTTCTTATTGTGAAGAGATATTTTGCCTTTACTTCTCGCTATACAGCGTTCAATTTCATACGTGTTTTTTATCCTTTGAAGTAGCGATCTCACAGACTAGGGTCTATTGTTTAATTTACAATGATACAAGAAATATTTGCTTTCCAAGATTATATAGTTGGACAGGACATGGAGCTCGTGTTGATCGAGAATTCCGAAAAGAACATCTTGTATTCCTAAGGGTCTGGTCCATGACACCTTGTTGTCGAAAAAAGTTTCTAAGTCCTTCCAAAATGACTGGACCATTGAGCAATCAAAAAGGAAATGTTCTTAAGTTTCTATGTCGGTTTTGCATGGATAGCACAAAGGAGAATCTACTTTTTTGAACTTGAAAAGTTTTTCGTTGGTGTATAGCATTTTGTTAAGTATCTTATACTGGAATTCCCTCAATTTGATACTTAGAGTAATTTTAAAAGGCAATGCGAATATTTTGTTCCAGTTTAGCTGATATGAGTCAGTGTTAAACACTTCCTCGTACTTCCCTGCGGCAGTCGGTTTTACAGATATGGATGAGATCAATCTGTTGTAGAGGAGTGTAGCCTGAAGCTCTTCCGTATTGATTTTTTTATCGTCAAGATATAGGTAGAAAGAGTTTGGGTCGTGAGCGAGTGTGTAGAGAGATATCTCAGGTTTATTTCTATTGAGTAGAGTCTAGAATGCCCCTGGAATGGCATTGAGCATGCTAAACAGAAGGAATATATCAACAGGAGAGATTCGATCTCCAAAGCTCGTTATAAAATATCAGCTGTCCTGTGTCACCGTAGAGGTCTCCTACTTTATTCAGACTCCATTTGTGCAGCTTTCCGCTATTGACAGACTTGTTATTGCTGCAGATAAACTTGTTGTTCCATAATATCTGGTTTGTCACATTTTCCAAAGTACACAGGTTGTTTTCGTCAAATGAAGCCCAGGTTCGGACACATTATTTTTAAAATTCAGGAAGGTGTATTGGTAGCTTTGCATAGTCAAGTTGCATTGGAACAAAAATTTGCCGCCTACATTCTTGAGGTAGTAGTCTAAGAAAAATTTCCAGCTGGCTGGGTAGAGATCCAAGTATTTCTTCAGACACAACCTTCTTTGCGCAGCCATCTTTGATCCATTATCGGGCATTTTTAAACCTCCGTTTTGAACAGAATTTTTTAAGGCGTGACGCTTTACTTCATCCTTACCTTTCCACACAAATTAGAGTAAATTAGATCATTAATCTTTTCTTTATAAAATCTGTCTTTTTACTTGAGATTAAGGCCACACGATAGAGGAGTTTTGGTATAGCAAAAGATTTAATTATTTGGATCCTTCCTATTAAGGAAAGGCCTCTCCAAGCCTACCCTTTCAAGTATTCTTTCAAAGTTTTTTCGATAGACTCAAAATTCTTCTGATCTTCTGATATGTAAAATGCACCCCTAATATTTTGACTATACTAGAAATAGCTTCCACTCCTAACTGCCTAGGGTTCAATTTCATACCTGACCGAGAGAGACGACTTCGGTGTTTTCTTGATTCATTTTCAGACTGGGGTACAGTTACTGAAGCATTCGATGGCGTCTTTCAAAAGCGAGAACGATAAGGCATCGCACGAGAATGCCGTTATGTCATCAGCGAACATAACTAATTTAATTTCGTTGCCATTTATGTGGATACCTTTTATTTGTTTGTTATTTCGTATGTTAATTGCTAGTAACTCGAGGGCGATAATAAAAAGGTAAGGTGATAATGGGTCGCCCTGGCGCACACCACGTTTAAGTTCAAAGAAAGGGGTGGCATGACCATTATTCATCACACAACTTGATATATTTCGGTAGAAAGCCTTGATCCAGCCGACGAAGGATTCCCCAAAACCAAATTTTACTAAAGTCCAGAGAATCAAAAGCCTTCTCAAAATCTACAGCCGTTAGAATACCTCCTTGATCATATGTTTAAGTAAAATCGAAAATATCGCTAATGGTACGGACAGCGTCAAAAATATTCCGTCCTTTTACGAAGCCATTTTGATCAAGTGGATTATATTTGGTAAAACGTTCTCCAAGCGTTTTGCTATAGCTTTCGAGCCCACATATCGCTCATTTCGTTAGGTAAATTCGGGATATTTTCTGTGCTGTCAAGGAAGGGGCACGATGTCCAATCTATAGATTCATCTAATTTATTATCATATAAATCAGCGTAATAATTAAAGGCTTCGTGTAATATGGTACTGGGGTTAGTAGTTTCCTTCCCGTCAGGCTGGCATAATTTCCTTGTACAACTCTTTTTCTTTTTACTGTTTTCCAAACGTAAAAAGTGCTTATTATTCTTTTCACCCTTTTCAAACCACATCGCGCGAGAGGGAGTAACGGAACCTCTGACAATATAATCATACTTTCTTTCATATTCAAGTTTAACCGCATCCAGATTATCCACTCAGGTTCTCTCGTGTTGGTTGGTGACATACTTGATTTTCGTAGAATTGTAATTTTTGTTCAATATAGTTTTAATCTTTTCTCTTCTCTCGTGTGCCTTGGTTTTGCTGTACGAAATGCTTTCTTTGCGAATGTTGTATTTTAACCAATCCCATACCACACGTAAATCATCACAGAATTGTATCTTGTTTCTCCACTCAGGAAGTTTTTCTCGGATCATTTGAACATAGTTCAGGTCATTTAATAGACTATTGTTTATCTTCCAAAAAGACGAGCGACGGGCCATGTTGTTAAGTATCGAGACTATCTATTTCAAGTATCACTGCTGAGTGATCTGTTCTAATGGCGGTTACAATGTCAATCTTAGCAATGTCATCTTGAAGAGAGTCATCGATGAACCAGTAGTCAAGTCGAGGTTGTATTAGAGGCGTTTTTTGCATCCACGTAAACCTTTTGACGTCTGGATTTTGGATTCTCCAGATATCAACTAAATCGTTTTCTGCGAGAACTTCATCCAACAGTTTGGCCAAATCCTTATAAGCTGGGTTTCCGCCGAATGCATCCATTGAAGGGTCAAGAATAACATTAAAATCACCTCCTAATAAAATTTTATGACTTCCAGCCTCATTACTAATAAGATCAGTTATCTTGTGAAAGAACAGTGATTGCTCAGTTGTTTTGTTTGGGGCGTAAATGTTGATCATACGAAATAGATCGCCTTGGATATTTGCCTAAATACAGATAAATCTTCCTTCTTCGTCTGGTTGAAATGATTTTAGTTCGAAATCAAGAGTATCGCGAACACGTATGGCAAGCCCCCGACTACAGGAAGAAGGGTGTGAAAAATATAATTCTCCTGACCATTGTGATCTCCATTGATTTTCTAATTCTTTCGTGCTGTAGGTCTCTTGAAGGAAGCAAATATCCGCTTTTTGATTATTTAGCCAATTAAGGATTGTTTTCCGTCTTTCGAAGGAGCGGATGCCACGAACGTTTAGCGAGATAGCTTTAAATTGCAAATTATTTTGCTTCGCTATTGCTTCACAGACTATGTGTGAAAACATTTACACTTAGAGTTATCACCTTGAAAGCTGTTGAATTAGAGAAAATGTGAATAATAATTTGCTCAACAAACAAAGGACGTACAACAAAATTAAAACACCTATTAAACCTGAAAAACGTAGCCAGTATCGAACACTGTAAGCTACGTGGACTGAGTCCAAGCAAGTTCGAAAAAGTCGGCATGCTGCTACAAAAAGGCCTCCCGTTTTTCCTTTAAAATTACTAATTGACATATAGCTGAGCACTACATCTCTGGAAATTTGAAAGAACGAAATTAGCATCTAATGAGTAAAATAAATGTCTAAAAGTCTATATTCAGTCATTCTGGATACGAAAGGGCTTACCAATAGGCCACAACTTCCCTCCGATATACAGCTTGTCAGGCTCGGCTTTGCTGAAGGCTGCACGAAGATTATGTTCCCTCGCTTTCTTTACGGTATCCATCTGAGATCTTCTTCTCTTCACTAATTCCTGAGCAGATCTCTGAACATCTGGTAACCGGTGTCACGCAGGCGAGAACCCAAATTAAAGATCTTCTCACAATCCTTAGATCTGAGAAATCTAACAAGAATTGGACGCGGCTTTGCGCCAATTCTGTTCCCTAACCGTTGTGGTCGCTGTATTTCGGCTGGGTGTGCTTCCGCAAAGCCGAACTCCCTTTCCAAAAATTCCCGGACTACCTCGTCGACATCTTCTCTATCAGGGTCTTCGGCTTCGCGAATAGGCCTCCAGATACAAATCTTTGGTTTTTAAATGTTCTTGCAGCTGCGCTATTCGTCTTGTTTCTTTTTAAGGCTCTCCATTTGGGCGAGCTGCTCATCCAGCTTGAGTTTGACCGCGGGTATGGCGGGAGAGTCGCTAAGCTTTTTCTCCATGTTGTCGAGCCTTCCCTTCAAAGTTTCAATGTCCCGTTTTGTTGTCGCTTGAGACTCTTCTAATTTCTTCGTCCTCTTTTCTAGTTTATCAAGACTAGACTCAATCTTCTTCACAGAAGTTTCGATTCCGCTTACTTTCTCAAGAATCTTCTTAATATCTTTGCCAACGTCGCTCGCCATGTCGAGTGCTTGGATAATGGTGTCTTCACCTTCTTCTTCAGAGACTTCAGTAGTTTTACTCTCGCGATGTCTAAGCTTTTTTGTCTCGATAGTCTCGACACTAGAGCCTGATGATCTAATTCTTCTTTTGGCTAGGAAATTCTTAGGCGTCTCAGCTATAGACGTTCCAAAAAACGGAAATTAAGCGGGAGAGTTAAGTTTCGCGTCTACGCCGCCATAGTCTCGTCCCAGTCTCCTCCTGATTTAACTGCTTCATTTGCCTCTTGAGCCTCATCATCCAATTCGACGACTTTATCTGCCTCTTGAGCCTCATCATCCGATTCAACAACGATTGAAATAAGTTGACAGGCCTGCATGACTCTCTCGCACCTATATTAGCCATTCTCATTGTATTGATCTCACGAGTACATTTTTAAGAGACCTACCCCTTTTGTATGATATTAGAGAAGGTTCCTCGAATATTTCTTTCAGCAGTGGTTGTTTCTCTATTAAAGGGGCTATGTCACGCTATTTTAGTATATTTTTGAAAAGCTAAAAAGTGTCTCTGCATTAATTGAATTCCAAAAATAAGGGTCCAGCTTTGTTTTTAAAGACTGTCTTACGCCATTGAAACTGTTCCCTGTCGTCTGTTGCTACTGATGGCAAGGATAGAAATTGATTGAAACTCGAAAAAAATGGCCAATTTTTTCAAGTTTTGATGCTATGTTTTCGACAATCACCAAAAAAAGTATTATGGTTAGCTTTCCCTGATAAAATTCATTTGACATCTTTCTCATAGTTTCACAGGAGCACTTCGTGTATGAAGTAAGGGACTACGTAATGATTTAGCACAGAATTGACCTAAAATAGCAAAATCCTCGTAACGTAGCCCCTTTAAATGCCAGTGTTTTATGAATATTTGTTTTAAGTTTGGTACTGCTGAGTGGTATTGTGTTACAAAAGGCAAGAGTTTCTTGCTTGTTTTAGGTTTTGGTTGGAGGGCCTGCTTTCTCTTTTCAAACATCACTTCCGAGAAAGTTCTTTGGACAAGATGTGTGTGTACTGAAATGTTTCAGTGGGCTTGTAGTGAGTGCGTATGTCAAGCACTGATCCATATATGAATCTTTCGCCTTTGTAAGCGCTGGTGTCCATTACAGTAGTTTCTGTGTCAGAAGTTTCAGCCGTGAACTTGATAGTAGAATTATGGTCACTTTTGAAAATGTATGTTGACTAGCATACGAAACGTCAAGTTTATCTAAGAATGCGTAAGTTTATAATGTTTATTACCGCTGTCTGTGTTTTATTTTTGATCAATGAACTTAGTTAAAACCTCTCTGCTGGTATCCCAGAGGGAGAAAATGTCGTCGAAATATCGTCTCCTAACGAGATATTTGAATGCGCTTTGGCTAAGGATTTCTGTTTCGACTTTGACCATAAATATCTATTTGGCCAATGCGGGCGCCATTTTAGTGCCCATGGCGGTTCCGTGTGTTTTAAGGTAATTTCTACCACCAAACTAGAGCGCGTTTTCCTGTAACATTAGTCTGCGCACTTGTGCAAGTAATGCAACACTCAATTAAAACCCCGGCCCCCCGAATCCCGGGACATGCCGGGAGATAGCAGGGATTTAACGCGGCCAATGCAGGGATTTAACGCGCATTTAACGACGTGTTGGCCCCGAGGGGCGGTGGAATTACAAAGTGTCTATGTGACTGGAGTCATTGAGCGGTGATTTAACAGCACGCACGCACTATCGGAAGCGAGGACAACAGCATGGATATAACATGAAGGAATATTTAAAATAGCTGAGTCCTTGTCTTTCAAGGTCTGCAAGATGGCGGCGGAGGAAAGAGAGGCGCGTTCGTTTTACTATTATCAGGCCAATGATGTTCAATCATCACTTGTTTTATTGTCTGGATTCGTATCTGTATATTTTTATCAACAAACCCAAACTGAGTTGTGTATTATTCGGTTCTGAAGTACTGATGGCCCGCTTTGCGTGCCGGGTATGCGGGGCTTCTAATAGACTGCTAGACACCGGAGGTGGGGAAATTAGCTGGGCCAATGTTAAATTCCCCGCTATGTCCCGGGTGTCGGGTGGCCGGGTTTTTAGTTGACTGATCATGATGCATAAACGTGTAGGGATAGGAAGTTTGTCTATATGGAAAGTGCTGTATGCCTCGCATACTCTTTGAATTCACTCCTTTTGTGGAATACTACTGTACAAGCTCGTTACGTCCATCGATGCAAGGATTGGAACTTTAGTCCTCTCAATGAAATTAACGAAGTCAGTCGTATCTTTGAGATAGGACTTCTGTTGTTGTGCTATCGGCTGAAGTATTTTGTCAACAAATGCAGACAACTTCTCTCCTGACCGGAGTCAGTTTGTGGATTTTCAAAAGGTTATTAAGTATTGGAGTTCGAGACGGGTTTGGTGTTTCACCAAACCCCCGGGATGTCTCTTCAACCATAAGTTCTGAGAGGGGCCTGTAGCTTTTCGTATTGTCAAATTGAATTTGCCCCTCCTTTTTGCTTGTCAGCTAGGTTCATGAAAACAGATGTTAAATGTCATCGTGTTTAGTCTAATCTCCGGAGTACCTACAAGACTTGTTTAAACCATTCAGCACAGACGACGGACTAAGAGACAAGGAAAGCAAATTTGCCCTGCCCAAGCCCCATACTGATTTTTTAAAACGTAGTTTCTGCTTCAGTGGGGCAAAGTTGTGGAATAACCTTCCACACAACGTCAGAGCCATCAGACTTTACAAAAAGTTTAATGATGAGATCAAATGCCTTATGTCCGCCTCGTACTCCTACACGGCAAACATGTAAATCAGTTTTTATTTTTAACGTTGTAACTGATGTTTTTACCGTGTTTAAATAAAGTATATGTAGGTAGGTAGGTAGGTAGGTAGGTAGGTAGGTAGGTAGGTACGTACGTACGTACGTACGTACGTACGTATGTAGTATGTATGTATGTATGTATGTATGTATGTATGTATGTATGTATGTATGTATGTATGTATGTATGTATGTATGTATGTATGTATGTATGTATGTATGTATGTATGTATGTATGTATGTATGT
>Ga0126336_10000747_pt1 | contig 14741 bp, 6 predicted proteins | sample SidCmetagenome_FD_92530 | JGI IMG/M metagenome (GOLD analysis project Ga0126336, IMG submission 92530) | Coral microbial communities from El Islote,Puerto Morelos, Mexico - Siderastrea C C metagenome | ecosystem: Host-associated > Invertebrates > Cnidaria > Coral | place: El Islote,Puerto...
AGCACCTTCGTTCTTGCTTTCATCGAAGGGGCTTTTATGCCATTAAATCGCCAGTAATTTTCTACACCAACGTTCGTGAAAATTCTGGCGAATAAACAATAAACGAACGAAGATTACCCGCAAATATTGTTTTGACCGAGCGGAGGTCTGGGGCAAGTGACCACGACAAAAAAAAAACAAAAAAAACGGGTATTACTAGACCCCGTCCTGACGGCGGGGTAAAAAACTGGTATTACTAGACCCCGTCCTGACGGCAGGGTAAAAAAAGGATATTACTAGACCCCGTCCTGACGGCGAGGTAAAAAAGGGTATTACTAGACCCTGTCCTGACGGCGGGGTAAAAAACAAGAAAAGCCCCGGAGGCATTGGATCCCGCCGTTTCCCGCGCCGTTCCCCCCCCCCGTCGGGGTGCAAATACATTACGATCACACAAGATATATGCCCAAGTGATATAAAGTTTTGAAGTTGGTGATTTTTCTAACGTTTGACGTGTGTGCTGCCATCTCCCCCCCAACGTCTTCTCTGCACCCTTCCCCTTGTGATATCATGAATCCCTTATAGTATGAACACCTTTTCCTTCCCTCATTCCTTGGTCATCGACCTGTTCTAGCACTCGCGAAGAAGAACGTTACGAAATAGTTTTGACCATGGCGTGACTTAGTTACGTCACGTTGTTTTTAACGAAATGACATGTCAGCATAATTCTAAATATTAAACAAGGGCACGGAAATTTAAATAGATTTATTGATAAAGAAAAATTATCCTTAAATCGAAAGGGAACGGTTATCTACTGAAAAAGGAAACGTAAAGGTCTTCTTTTAGGCAATGATTCGATATATGCTTTAGCGAAAGCAAGGAAATTCCCCGAATCGGCTTCTGTCTTTCAATGACGTTGTGTTTACGTGATGAGTGATTTGGTGCAAACAAGTTACTTCTTCGAATCGGCTTCTGTGTTTCAATGATGTAATGTTTATGTGCTACGGCACGTAGCATGAATCATTGGCTTTCAAAGCGCGCTAGCACCTTCGTCCTTGCTCTCATCGAAGAGAATTCAACTCCATTGAATTTCTCGTACTTTTCTACACAACCTTCCCTAAAGATTTTGGCGAAGCAAAGCAAAACTGCCAAAAAAATGCTTCCATTCACTGGTGAATTATTCAACTTGGCGAAAGGAAGGGACTTCCCCCAATCGGCTTCTTTGTTTCAGTGAGGTAATGTTTACGTGCCACGGCAAGTTAGGCGAATTCATGCCAGCTTCAAAGCTCGCTAGCACCTTCGTTTTTGCTTTCATCGAAGGGGTTTTTATGCTATTAAATCGCCAGTAATTTTCTACACCAACTTTCATGAAAATTTTGGCGAATAAACGCTAAACGAACGAAGACTACCGGCAAATATTGTTTTGACCGAGCGGAGGTCTGGGGCAAGTGACCACCAAAAAAAACAGAAACAAGAAAAGTCCCGAGGGCATTGGACCCCGCTGTTTCCCCCCTCCCCTCGGGGTGCAAATACATTACGCTCAATCAAGATATGTGCCCAAGTGGTATAAAGCTTTGAAGTTGGTGAGTTTTCTAACGTTTGACGTGTGTGCTGCCACTCCGTCCCAACATCTTCTCTGCATCCTTCTCCTTGTGATATCATGAATCCGTTATAGTATGAACACCTTTCCCTTCCCTCTTTCCTCGGTCATCCACCTGTTCTAGCACTCGCGAAGAAGAACGTGACGAAATAGTTTTGACCATGGCGTGACTCAGTTACGTCACGTTCTCCTTTTTAACGAAATGACATCTCAGCGTAATTCTAAATATTAAACAAGGGCACGGAAATTTAAATAGATTTATTGATAAAGAAAAAATTATCCTTAAATTGAACGGGAACGGTTATCTACTGAAAAAGGAAACGTAAAAGTCTACTTTTAGGCCATGATTCGATAAATGCAAAGCAAGGAAATTCCCCGAAGCGGCTTCTGTCTTTTAATGACGTAATGTTTCCGTGTTACGGCAAGTTAGGCGAATTCATGCCAGCTTCAAAACTCGCTAGCACCATCGTCCTTGCTCTCACTGAAGAGAAGTCAACTCCATTGAATTTCTTGTACTTTTCTTCACAACTTTCCCTAAAGATTTTGGCGAAGCAAAGCAAAACTACCAAAAAAATGCTTGCATTTCACTGTTGAATTATTCAACTTGGCGAAAGCAAGGGACTTCCCCAAACCGCCTTTTGTGTTTCAGTGATGTAATGTTTACGTGCCAGGGCAAGTTTGGCAAATATATGCCAGCTTCAAAGCTCGCTAGCACCTTCGTTCTTTCTTTCATCGAAGGAATTTTCATACTATTAAATCGCCGGTAATTTTCTACACCAACTTTCATGAAATTCTGGCGAAATAACGCTAAACGAACAAAGATTACCGGCAAGTATCGTTTTGACCGAGCGGAGGTCTTGGGCAAGTGACCACCAAAAAAAACCCGGGTATTATTAGACCCCGTCCTGACGGCGGGGTAAGAAAAAAACGGTTATTACTAGACCCCGTCCTGACGGCGGGGTAACAAACCCAGGGGCATTAGAACCTGCCGATTTTCCCCCTTCCCTCGGGTTGGAAAATATATTATGGTCACTCAAGATACGAGCCCAAGTTTGCGACGAATATTTGTTTGGCCGAGCGAAAACCGGGAGTCTGGGGCAAGTGACCACTAAAATAAAGAACCACGAAAAAAATGGGTATTACTAGACCCCGTCCTGACGGAGGGGTAATTAATCGAGGGGTATGGATAAGAACGCCTATAGAGGTGCGCAATTGGTATTGGTATTATCACAAACTTGCACAATACTATCTTTTCCTTTCACATGGTGTGATTAAATAACTTAATGAAAATGGTTCTTCTAATTGATCTGTTGAAAAGTTTAAGGAGAACCAAATATTTTGGTTTGTGCATTGCGTTATTAAGGCCAAAACGCCAACAAAAATAGGTTTCCCTTTTATTAACTATGATGCACCCACGGTCTTAAGTCAATAATAAATTTGTCAATTAAAACTACATTGCACCAAAAGGCTTCAAATAAATTTCACTGTTGTACAAAAATGAGAAATTATTTTGAATTATGACTGAACAACTTATTGACCAAAATGGTTATTTCAAAAGGTCAGTTGGACAGGTCAAAACTATCCACGGTTCGTGAACGGTAAAAAACTAAAAACCCTAAAAAAAGTGAAAACGAAAACACACACACAAGCCAGTTTGTATTTGTCAACCCGATTTTACAGCCCTCTGTTTACATGTGAAGGCTCCTTTGCATCTTCAAAAGCTATGCTCAAACAAGTGCACTCATCGTAATCTTGGTGCAAAAGAAAGAAGAAAGAAAGCCATTTTGTATTTGCTAAGCCAATCTTACAACCCTTCGTTTACATGTTAAGGCTTCTTTACATTTGCAAAAGCAATCCTGAAAAACGCACTTGCCGTAATGGACCGATCATATCGTACCCAAGCTCCTTTGCTTTTTGTGCACAACGGCAAACAAATCCAGGCATATAAACATTCCAGTTGAATCAGTCGACCATCCTGCCTCCATAGTTGCTCATAGTAGGGTCGAGTTCGTTCAAAATATAGTTCGGCAGTGTCCTGACAATCTATAGAAGTGAAACTTTGTAAATTGGCTAAAAGCTCGTTGATCCTCAGTTGAATGACGGGCCACGATTTTATTCATCCATAGCATTCACCTTACAGGCAATTTAACTGCAACGCGCAGATCGGTTTTTTTTAACTTGATTCGTTACGGGCTGTGATTCGCCCATCATGATTTGCCTGTCAAGATTAGTCCGTCGTGATTCCACTGTAGTCAAAATGGTAGTTAAATTATGAGCGATTTTCCTTCACCATTGCGCTTTCAAGGGTAAATTTATGACGGGCGAATCATAGCTGGTGAATCGCGCTAACAGTTGTGACACCCCCTGGTTTGTACGCAAAAAAGTGGCTGTGACGCCCCTCCTGGAAAACCAATCGAATTAGTATTTGAAATAATGACAATTTGCAAATGACTATAACGGACATAGGACGCCTTTGTATCGCTTTACACTGTTGAAAATTGACGAAGCAGGAAGCCTCAATGTTGGGGATCAAAACTGTCAAGGGGCATAGATTGTTTCCGTTTTCTAGTCCGCGTGAAGGTTAAGCATTTTTATGGAAAATAATAATAATAATAAAAAAAATGTCAGAACAGCCCTTTCCACCACGACATTTTAGAACAAAAGAAAGACCTCACGGGAATTCCTTCTCTCTCATATTTTACTGGAATGACCAGAATATCATTGTACCATTTGCTAAAGTAAAGCCAGATGACCATCTCGTCACAGCCTGGTACCGCAACAAAAGAACAACATAATTATCTTTAAAGGATCCCGAATTCAGTAGGACTTCCACAGCCAGTTAAGGTGCGTCAAAACGTTTCTTTTTTATTACTGATGGAATATAATGATCCATTTCTATTGAACTGTACATGTGCAGTTCCATTTGTTGGGAAATCCTCACCAAAATTGCCATCACGGTACGCTTTCTTGCTAAAGTGAAATTGAGCGACGTATAGCTGACCGAATGGGATAAATTTGCCTTTTAATTGTTTCATTCGTTTCGATCCATTCGAAGTTGCTGTCCTTCCATCTAGGATTTGGATGTTCTAATTCCTAGGGGGGGTTGAGAAATGGTACTCAGTATAAGCCTTACAGGATAAGCTTGAACTTAGAGAATATGGCTTCTTACCCTTTTTGTATGGAGAAGGGTATTGATTTTGATCATGTTGGGTTGAAATAGGTGTGTTTTTATTTCTGGACCAAAGTGAGAAGTATATTATTGTTTATTTTTCTTTTCTTTTATTTATTTATTTTGTCCGCAATCACATAACTTGGTCTAACAGTGGATTAGTCTTAACTTCCCTGAGACGCAAAACAAACCTAGGTGTTGAGTTTTTACTAAGTAGTATTGCTGATATTGAACAGCTTATAAGCACTTTTTTTTCGTGATCCCGTTTGTCCGATTACTGATGTTAACCCTATTTAGCCTGGGGAGGGGGGTGGGGGACATTGCTCCCGGGCTGACTTTAGCGAGTTATAACTTTTAAACGGCTTGACGAATAATCACCAAATCTCGTGACTTTTCCTAAAATTTATCAGAGAAAACTTTCCTGTGTCAATGACGTGTCTATGGTCATTGACGTTTCCATAGCAACCGTTTACTTGGGAATGTATTTTGACTACCTCCTTTTTTTTTTCAGTTTTTTCTCCTTCGTTTGTAAGAAGAAGATAATCCTTTACTTTTTTGTGCTTGTTTTGGTTAAGTATGTTTCTTAGAACAAATTGAGAAGATATTTTTCGATGTCATCATTGTCAACTGTGTTACTGCAGGCTAGTGATTCAAGGTGGCGGTCTCAAAATTCAAGATGGCTGGTTTGTGACGTCATTGTGACGTCATTACAAGTCATAACTGACACTTCATAAACCTAATCTGTTAAGTTAATAACGTGCTAAAAACGTGCCAAGTTTCATCACAAAAGCGTTAATACTCTTTGAGATCCCCCCCCCCGGCTCAGAAACTCAGAAAAAGCTCAGGCATAATAGGGTTAAGTTTGGATTGTTTTCATTTTACCCCTACCGTTATCCACACAGTCTTAGTTATCACCATATCCTACCAATTAGCAATCCTGTATTACCACAGTTGAAGGCGTTCCTTGAAACCCCCAACATTCAGGAAATATCGTTCATTTAGAGTTAACTCCCGCCAGCTCTCCCTCTTGCTAACCATATGAGAAACGTATTTCCCTTGAAGCATTGTCGCTCAAATTATTTTTGACTATTTCATTTTCCCCACTTATCTATTTCATTTCCCCCCTGCATTAAGTGTGAAAGATACAGTCAACTCTGGCGGGCACCTCACTGTGAGTAAATTAGAGGCCATTAGACGAGGCGATTAAACATCGTATCGTTCATAAGATTCTCGTCCTTAAGTGAATTGAAAAAGGCCACCAATGAGTCGTCTGCTGCACTGACAAGACTTGGAATTCGGTGACACAATTCTGAGACGAATGTCAAACCAAACTTTCGTTTTCCAGGATAGGAATTCATAACGCTCTTCATGTATTTGAGTTGCACGCAGTGTTGTGGCTGGGATCCCAAACAACGCCCACCTCTGCTTAAGCAAAATGTCCTTCCATAGTGGTCAACGGGTTGATCCTTGAATCCGAACATTCGATACTGAAAAGCTCCTTCAATATATAAAAAAGGAAGTTAAAACAGCGATTAAACAAAAGCATATTTACTTATTATTAGCAAGGCAATTAATGACCTATATACATCGTGCCCAACGAATCAAAGAACACTTATTGAAGCTCCTTTCTTCAAACGTCAAAAGTTTTGCTGAGATGTGCATTTCATTTGAAGAAATCACATTTGCCGTGCTGTGACGGGAAAAGAGAGCATAAGTAACAATTTAAATTGTTAGTTCTTACTTTCCTATATTGTAATTTAATTTTACCTATTCCCATTTGGTCTTCACTCCACATTGTGGCAAATCCTAGGCGTATTAGCTCGTTAAAATGAATGGCCACTCGTCTACTTCGCCGGCGCCTTTTTTTCCACGTCTGCCTTCCTTGAACTTCAAGCAATTCTTAACTACGGAATTGCCTGTCAACAGAGCGGTCATCGCTGGAGTCGTAGACTCCCCTACTATGGAATAACCTCGGAAGAAGTTTGAATTCATTTCGTCTTTTAAGAAAGCGTACGTTTTAGGCAACATCCTTTGAAAATGGGCCGCAGATGTTCCGTCGAAAACCAAGATTATTATGCTCATGGGCGAAGTGTGCACCTCTTCGCGTTGTGCGACTTCAAAGATCTCTGAAATAGCGGCGTGATAATTTGTTTGCCTTGATCCATTTTCAAAAAGTACAGTGACTGATGAAGTCTCCGGTTAGGTTTACCTCCCTTTTATTAAGATTTAGTTATGTCTGTTCTCCCAACATACTCTCGCTATCTGCAACGCGGAGAATCGGTTCTGCAAAGACCTCAGTGACTTGATGATCTGCAATGTAGAGAAAAAATCGATTACTACCGTAAGCTTCGAAAAATGAACTTGCTTTATTGTCTAATGAAGATCCAATTACTATATTACAAGTTTGTAGTACTTTATGACCACTACTTGTAGAACAAAAATTTTGTCGTCTAAATCTCTAATCGGCTGCTGCTCTTTTATGAATCAAAGTCGGTGAATCATGACTTAAAAATCTGCACGTTGGACATTGGATCTTATGAAAATTTTTTATTTAAAAAAAATTCATTGCAAAGCTATTGATAGTATGCTATCTATATAATTCTTGTTTACCTTGTTTATCTCATAAATTTACTTTTTATTATTTTTTATGAACATATATGTGTTCTATGAATACCAATAAATTAAAAAAAAAGCTGAATAGAGATGCCTAGAGGACACAAATAAAGAAAATTGAACAAAACGTTCATTTATTTCTGTTCTTCGTGTCCTTCACACCTCGTTTTTAAGCTGAATTTTAAATATATCGAAGGAAGTGACTTATAAGTTATTTTAACAGTGACATCATTTTACTGCAAGTGAACCCCACCTCACGCTCATCCTGTTGATACGGTAACCTCATCCTTACCACCACTTTAGTTTGGCCCATGAGCTATAAGCTCATAGAGCTCTTTTCAAATGAGTGTCGTAAAACTAAAATCAAAGTAATAACCCAGCCAATCACAACAAACACAACTTACCTGATGAACCAATGGGAAGTCAAAGCAAGTACATGAAACAGGCGCCAAACGCGTGGAAACGCGTGCGAGTAAGTAGCGATAGGTTTAAATTTTAACTTCTGATTGGTCGAGAAAGTGACGCTTGATTTTTTAACCAATCACAGAGCGAAGTAAAGCAAAACCAAAGCAAAACGCGAATACTTTCGACACTCAATGGAAAACCGTCTCTACTGTCAGCTCTACAGTCAAATGAGAACCACTCTACAGTCAATTTTCAGACAGATCGTCTCACGTCTTTAGGCAATTGCAGAGTTCAGAGTCTTGTCGAATATCAAGTTCAGCGGATAGTTCAAGATCCTGGACTCTGTGGCTACTTAGTTTCAGACTTAACTTAACGAATTCATGTATAAAAAATGGGAGAAACCTTACCTCAATCAGTAACTGAAACACATAAACCTGACACTTTCCTTGCAAGTCTCTCTACGTCATATATTTAAACTTTTATGTACGCAATGTTGTAAATTCAATGTAACGAATTGGTTGTAATCGGGCGCGATAAATTCAACGGTGATTTCAAAATACTGTTATAATGATGATGACGGGTGTACCGTCGAAACATGCTTGGAAAATTGAAAACAGTTGTGTTGTTTCTGAGAATATCTATACTGTTGCTACTGTCTTGACCTTTCGCTCTACAGTTATTTTCAGGGTCTCTACTTGGTTTAGGGCTGCAGGGCCCGGTTGTTCAAAAGTCGTTTAACGCTAACCTGGAATTGAATTTTCACCAAGGTTCCTGGTTTTCCTACACAAAAACATTTTTACACCAAATTCCAAATGGCAGTTTAAAAGCAATTAAAGTCAAAATGTAAGACAAAAACAATTTAGAGGAATCCTTGTCGTCTGGCTAAGAAACCGAATTAAAATTGATGCCTATAATGGGATAACCTGATCCTGCTTTGAACAACCCGGCTAAGGTCTCCAGGGTAAAAAATGAAGGGCTTCAATACGGAAAAGGCAGTGCTTAAGGGCTCCATTGCTTCATTTTAAGGCTCCATTTAACCAGAATCAGCGTTTTTGTTTGGGCCCCAAGTAGAAAGAAATAGCTTCGAGCACAAAGCTTCTCCAAAAAAAAAAAAAAAAAATGTGGGGATCTAGGGGTCCACAGTTTTCCCCTTTAAGATTGCTGTTGTTTCTGCTATCTTGTTTTTTGTTTGTTCATTGCAAATTAGGGCTATTGTTATAAACCTTGCTGGGAGAAAATGATGCTTAAATAAGAAAGATAGAACGAAATGAATTCTAGTGGTTGTAGAAAAATAACGTCATCGTAAAGTGGCCTTTTTAAAATCAATCAATCAATAAATCATTCCACGAACCTTCATTGACGTCGTCAAGAATTCTCAGTGCGTTATTTCTATACTCAGTAAACAGTCTTCCACTGAGTTTAATTGACGTCACAGGACTGAGAAATTTTATGATGTCAGGATTGTAGGGATCCAAGTTTGGTATTTCACACTCTTTGCTGTCAGCTATCAGGGACGTATTGAGGATATCCACAGGCATCGCGCAAGCACCTGTGGCCATAGAAATTCCATTCTGATTTCCAGGATCAATCTTTGCTGAAACTGGGGCTTTTAAGATCTCAGCATTCCTTGCCACCAAACCCTTCGTTAGATTTGGCTTATCTTCTGGAGTGGTTCTTGGATAAAACATAAGCGAGTTCTTCTGAGCCTTGATAGAAGCCAGTGATGTGTGCCCCCAGGTGTACAGGTATTTCAAAAACGCGATGAGAACCACGACGTTGAAGACACAGATAATTGCAAAGAGACGTTTCAGTGACGTTGCAAAGGATTCCATTCTGTAATTCATTTCACAGAAGTTCGAGTTAACCATAACCGGTCATTTTCAACCTACGATTACTTTTCTAGAGGGAGGTGTAGAAGGGGGGGGGAGGGGGGAGAGGGGGGCAGATCACATTTCACTGAAAATAAAACAGTCATGTCACGTACTTTCCAGTTCACCATTTTTCACGACATTTTGCACGATGGCTTCAAAATCGCAATTCACGACAATTTAAATTGTCGTGAGTGTTTTAAAAAACACACGGTTCTTGCTTCACGAGTAATCATCTATGGCAAATCACGGCTCACGACTGCTTAGTAAGTCACGTTTCACAAGAAAGAATCAGCTATTTCATGTCCATAGTAGTGGTGTGGGCACCGAATTACCCGAATTTTTGAGGAGGAATCTAGTTAACGTGAGGAGGAATGAAATTAAAATAAAATGCGCGGGAAACTTCTTAATTTATGCGGAATAATTAAGTCTCGCTGAAATGTCAACTTGTCAAAAAAAAAATTGTTTTTCAAACATCAAGTACTAGTAATGCCGTGACAAAGGCGCGTTCAAACATCCAGTTGCGTCCGCGAATTGGTCAAAGAAAACGTACTCGTACACGGTGACAGCATGCGTTAGCGCGGCCTGAGATTTTGTTTTGAGTTACAGTAGTAGAATTTTGTTTTGAGTGGCGGATATTTCTATAGACACCGTAAGTAGGCGGGACTCTAGTAATGGCGGTATCTATATTATTTTGTCTCGTAGTATTCGGCTAGGAGCCTAGCGGCTAGAGGGCTCGCACGAATGTCAAAAACGTCAAAAGCAAAAGTGAACTGTTTAAAACTCATTGGCTTTGTAAGTGGCCGGATCCCATACTCAAATTCTATTGCAAAACCACTGGGCCGAATTATTAAGGATGGTGAATAAAGCAAAGACGAAAGGCGAAGACGCTGGGACCTTCTCGACGGAGGTCATCTTCCTCTACGTAATTTACGAACCAGATTCGAGGACGTTTTCGCCTTCCCTGCGAAGGTGCTTCCCCTGTGGGAGGGGGTGTCAAGATGGATGAGGAAGGGATGACTTTCGCAGGAATTGCTTGTAAACTCACTGGTGATTGAACGGTGGTCGCTTGTACTGGTAGTTCTTGAACAGCGACCGCTTGTACATCAGTCACTGGTTCTTGAACTGGGTTCACTGTGACTGCCACCGGCTCTTGAATGGGTGTGGGTACATTATCTGCCAGAAGATTACTACACATTTCTCGTTGCTCTTCAGAGTAAGGTAGACTTGATCCTGTACGTCTCGAATTCAACTGTTGCTTAAACGTCAAATACTTGTTTTGCAGCTGCATGTATTGCCTTGCTCTTTCATATTCTCCAAGGTCTGTGCGAGAGAGGAGACCATCCATAGAATCTTGCAATTTTTGCATTGCTTGAAGAACTGGAGCTGTCGCTAGGTTCTGTTTCTTAATATACTTCAGTAGTTCCTGTGAGATATTGTCTGTTACCCTTACGTTATCAAATCGTTCCTCGCCGGGTAGAACGTTCGTTCGTAACCTACATTTATCTTGAGTGGTTGTTTTTAAATCAACGAGGGGATACCCAAAGGGTCTGCGCAAGGCCTCCTCATATCGCTTGATAAAGAAATCAGTTTGGCCAGGATACATTTGCTTAGCCAGGGTCAGAATTTGCAGTTTATCCCGTGGATTTATAAAAAGAACCAAGTAATGACTGTTAAGACTATTGCTTAATTCGACTGCCTTTCCCTTGATGCAGTAAGTTTTGTACGATGCAAATGACGCTTAAGTTGCGATGATGATATCCCCTTGCAAACAGGTTGACGATTCGCCTGTCTCCGCCCGCATTGTCCATCTGATCGTCGATCACCATTAAGTTGCGTTTGTTGATGTCAAAAAAGGTGTCGTGTTCTAGGTACCCTTCACAGATTCTATGTTTGGTACGGTTACCAGCAATTCCATGCACGCTGGCTGCCATTGCAAATAGCTCCAAACAACCCTCTCTGGTGGTAGGTGGATTACTTTTTGAGCCTGCTGAAGAAAATACTTAACCCAGACCGTCTTGCCCGATCCAGTCATCCCAGCAACCATACAAGTAAATGGGTGTACAAAGAGAAATTGCTGACACTTCTCTAGAGTTTGGCACACTAAACATTGCCGGGCTGAAAAGTGGATTGCCGTGTTTATTATTCGTGTGCCTTTGCATGCTATCTTTCCTTGAAAAATTCTTTTCACAGACAGGACAGGACCGACTCATGTCTACTCGGTGAAAGCTTAGCTCAAACTGACAAAAGGTCAACTGCTTCACATTTATATAGGTTGATTATCACCGCAATTTTATTGTTTTCACTACCAACATTACAATTCTGAAATTCTGAAGTTCCACCACCACAGTTCGGTTGTTTTTACCACCGCCACCGGCACAATTCGATTGTTATCACCACCACTACCACCACCACCACCAACACCACCACAATTTTGTTGTTTTTATCACCGTCACTACCACAATGCTATTGTTTTCACCACCACCACCACCACCACCACCACCACCAAGTTTATTATTTTTACCACCGCCACCACCACAACTCTATTGTTTTCATCTCAACCACCACCGCAAATCTACTGTTTTCACCACCTCCACCGCCACCGCCACCACCACCACCACAATTTTATTGTTTCCACCACCACCACCACAACCACCACCACAATTCTGTTGTTTCCACCACCACCACCACAACCACCACCACAATTCCATTGTTTTCACCCCCACCACCACAATTCTTTTCAGTGTTTCACCACAATCACCACCACCACAATTTTATTGTTTCCTCTACCACGTAAAAGACTGTGCCCTACTAGCATTAACTCATTTCATTACCATGTCTCGAGTAGTGAGGCTTACTTCAACTCTTAGCTGATTGCTCTCTTGAGCAGCGTCAGTTTCTTCTAATGACGGCCACTCGACAACAGATGCACGCATTGGTGCAAGTTATTCGTAATGTACTCCATGAAAACTTACCATTCTCGGAAGAAGAGAGACGCAAATTGCTCTAAAATAAGGATGCTATTCTTAATCTCGCTTTACCTGACATTCCCTACAAAACGAAGAACAAACCCTTGTACAAGAGGGTGGTGCCTTTATTGAAGATTTACTGACCCCTGTTCTTAGTAGCATGGGATTTCTTATGTTATGAAAGCAACGACACATTCTAGTCTGATCATTTATCATTTACCTTTAACGAGTGCTGATCAATATGAAGAGAATGGTAGACTGGGAGGAAGAGGAACAGAGCGAAAGGGAAGAGAGTGAGGAAGAGGAATCGCGATTCAAAGATGTTGTGGACAATCTCTCCCAAGCCGTTTCCAGAAAGCGTGCTTCAGAACTGCTGCATAGTATGGCCACTTCCAAAGATATCTTGTTTTGGACACCCCGTGGGCAATTACTCCAGCGTCAGAGGATACTTCCAGTGACAAACACCTCAGAGTTGGTCGAGTATGTGTTACTTCCGCGTAACAGTGACTTAGCCAAACCTCGTGCGCTCAACACTTTCCTAGAAGGACTGGCAGAACTGGGGGTCGAAAAGCGTTTGATAAAGAATAAGAAAATTCCAAGTGATTTGTTAGAAAAACAAAAATAATATGGAGATAATGAAGGCTCCAAATACAACGCTAACGAGGAACAATTATCTACAGACAGTGAAGAAGACGGCGAAATAGCTTCTAATAGTAGTCACTCCCAAGAGTCTGAAAACAGTCACCCGGAAGCCGAAAGCGACAACGAGAACAGCGACTCTGAAAGCCCAACATTTGTACAGGAAAAGGATCTAAATCCATGCCAACACTGTGAAGGTATGAATGTTTATCACACTGCGGCCATGAATTGTCCCAAGTGCTTTTGGCATGAAAACCGTGAAATTTGCCCGGTATGCGGTCACAGTATTCTCATAGACAAAAACATATCAAGGAAGAAATCAAGAGATGTTTTGATTGAGGAGCTGTCACACAATTATGACCAAAAGAGATCAAAAGAGACTTTTTACCCTCCTGACGGAGACGAGACTCAAGAAGATTAACTCTGTAATAATGATTTTGCCTTGTAGACGTTAACCAAATGAAATAAAAGTTGAATTGTCAGTGAATATCTATGTGCTTGACGTCTCATTATTTTTAATCGTTTGCGCACGCGATCCTTTTGTTACTTGTGCCCTTCTTCCCTTTCAAAACTTAAAAATCCATTGGCACTTACCGTGATGCACTGCGCATTGTTTATTTTGATTCGACCGGACATGGGCCGCGATCTCTCGAGAGGAAAAATTACAGCCTCTCATTTCCAGGAAGAAATGAACACTGAGTTTGAAATGTCGGTCGTAAGTAATTTTTAGTCTCAACAAGCAGCCTTCTCAGATATCAAAAGCCCGTCAATTACTTTTGTGGACTTTGTTTTGGGCCGCTCAACCCGCCTTCGTGTAGCAGTCGCCGAGGACATTTTCTTCGTCTCCAAAAATCCCATTTAAAAGAAAAATAATAACGCCAAGACGCAGGAAAATTGTTCCTACTTTCACCGAAAGTTTGAGATCGATGCGAACGAAGTTGAAACCTCCAGCGAGCCGTGAAGTTTTCTGTATAAAAAACATACTTCCAGTCGGCTCTTTTCTGTCCGTTGCATCTAATTTACATCGGGCATAATTTCAAATGAGCACCGCCGGCGGATGCTGTTTTTAGCCACTTTCAAAACTCACATCGAAAAAATTTCGACGGCCAGAGACACGGAAAACCTCCTTCAACTTTCGCCGAAAGTTTTATTTCAATGTAGAACAAAACGAAGCCGCCAGCGGGCCGGGAAGTTTTGCACTTCATCTATATTTTGCCGTGCAGACAATACTTTGTTCTGATCGATTGGTCACGTATCGATGTTGAAAAACTCACCTCACAGTAAATGAGTACACTGAAAAGAGATAACAAAACGATTGGAGAATAATTTGTAAAACACAGGGGCACTTATTGGCGATCTAATAGACTTATTTCATTTATATGAAAGACCGAATTTGTGAGCCAAACCCGAAGGTTGCAGTTTCTTGCCGGCCTACCCTCGAGCCTTTGGCGGCATCGCTCCACGGAAAAGTTCCAATCGCGACCAAAAATGGCTTCTACCAC
>Ga0126336_10000748_pt1 | contig 14740 bp, 6 predicted proteins | sample SidCmetagenome_FD_92530 | JGI IMG/M metagenome (GOLD analysis project Ga0126336, IMG submission 92530) | Coral microbial communities from El Islote,Puerto Morelos, Mexico - Siderastrea C C metagenome | ecosystem: Host-associated > Invertebrates > Cnidaria > Coral | place: El Islote,Puerto...
AATGAAAATCCAAGCAAATCTCTCAATGCTTTTTTGCAGAGCTCACCCATAAATCGTTCGCATGAAGACGCCATGTTCATTGGTTAACCCTTTCCCGCCGACCTTTTTTTACTCAAAAAAACGCCTTTTTACCGTTAAAGCGGTTTTTTAAGTGCTGTGTTGCCAGATGCCACTAAACTTTGCTACAAAAGCATTTTCTTACACTTTAGCTACACTTTGAGTCAGCTTCTGTTGTAAATTGTACAATATTTTGCTTTGACGCATGCGCATAAGCCATTTCATTTCCAATTTTTTTCTTGCTTCTTTTGCTTTCCTTTTTCTCTCCCTTTCTTTTCTCTTTATCTTCTACCCTTTATCCCCTTTCTATCCAGTGGAAACGTTTTGGCCTCAGCCCTTCTAAAAACCTGGAAATCGAACATTGATCAACTAGGTGACTTGGCCTATTTTACCACCATCCTTGCACCCAAATTTGGACATGTTTTTCTGGTATAGCTCTGCCAGAATTTGGTCGATATTCAAAATGGACACACATATGGTTAAATCTGTCCTTGCTGTGTTTGCTGCTTATCAAAACCAATCTGGTGACGTCAAAAATGATGACGTCACAAGTGGTTCAATGTCTCTGGGTCAAAAACGTCCCAAAAATAAGACGCCATGAAAGAGTTAATTAATTAAGGACACGATATGCAAATCTGTCGGCAAAATGTGCTTGTCAATTAAATTTGTCAATAATCGATGATCTGTCCAGCTGGAGTTTGCACTAGGATCTAGTGCACAGCGGGTACCCTGGAATGGCGGAATGAAACCTTTGTTCAAGGGCTCTGGCGTCTTCCTCTCTCCTCAGTCTTCCCTCACTCTGTGCATGGTCTATCCCCAACCAGAGCCTGTATAGGCTATCAAAAAGCAAACTGTTTTCTGTGCTGCAGTCATCCTGGAAATTCTTTGGCTGTGGTTGCTAAAATATAAATCACACTGCATTTTGGGATGTGTATGGATTTGTCCAAGGATTAAGACTCAAAACATGACTACCGTGTAAGGACTCTAAATTTAAGCAATCACCTCACATAAGTGATCACTTAGGGTCGCTTAGGACATTTTGGGTGGTTGCTTATAGGAGGTTCAACCATATTCTGTTTGACATTGTGATAAGGAAAATCAACTAAAACAAGTTTTATGTCCAAGAGAAAGGGTTTCAAAAGTTAAAGTTTCTACAATTTGTTATAGTTTCATACATAATTCAAAACAGCCACTAATGATTAGATTTTTATTAGCACAGTGCTACATATAATAGATTACTGTTCATGAATAATAGGTATTTTGTTGTTATGCACTTACCTGAAGTATGTAAAAAAAAAAAAGGTAAATGGTAAATCAAATTTAACATCATAGTGTAGTGAGTACCATATTTACTCGAAAGAGCGCTGGGGTGCTTATTAAATTTTTCGACTTGTTGGTGCAGCACTTATTCGGGGGCGGCACTTATTTAAAACTGCCTACTTGTGAATAATACAGCTCAGATGTAATCATTCTTAATCTTTGTTTCATTTATCACAATAGCTTAGGAAGGACAAGATAAAAAGTTAGTTTTAAGGTCAATATCCCTTTTCACATGCAAATAAATAACAGCAATAACAATATCAGCCATATTAACATTTTAGCATTAGCTATGTCAAAAATCAATAAGTGCTGCATGGTTGCTGGAAGGATGCGGCACTTATTAATATTTTTTGTTCCTAATTGTGGCACTTATTTGGGGGCAGTGCTTATTCAAGGGTGACGCTGTTTAGAGTAAATATGGTAGTCACCTAATCTCCCGAGGCAGGGGCTCATGTGTAAACACTTGATGTCCAAGTCGAATTAGAATTTGGAAGTGTTGGGTTTTATGGAGGGAGGCAAACTGGAGAACCCAGAGAAAAACCGTTTGAGCAAGGAGACAAACGACAACAAACTCAACCCACATACAAAGCACTGGAACCAAATCTGGGTCACAGAGGTGGAAGGCGAGTGCTCTCACCACAATGTCAACTTTGCTCTCCTCTGTATGTTCATATTTAATACATAAATAATATACACAAATGATATCATAAGACCAGACAGCTCTGTTGATGCAATGGTTGCTTTCCTTTAGGTAATCTAAATCCGAATTTTGGAATCAAGAAAATATTATTTGATTTTCCATCCAATCTAGGGACAAAGTAGTGTTATCTTGCAGTCTTAAAAATCCACATATGGGTTTACATCATTCAGATTAGTGTTTGAAACTGATTTCAGATTGTCCATTCCATTTGGCAAACTTTGATCCCATGCTATGTAACATTACTAGTACGGTACAAACAAACATGGGCGGACCTGTTTTTGGTTTTCTGTTCTAGCTAGAATGAAAACCTGAACAACCTCAATCACATAACACTTAAAATGGATTGACTAAAAGAACTCAACCAATATTGTTAATGCAAATCACATCACAAGCTGAGATATATATAGCCGTATGGCTTGACATGATCCAGTCACGCTCATATCAGCTGTTTATTTAAGGTGTTTGTCGTTCTACTTAGATTGCTTGCAAATAATTATTTTTAGCCTTACCAAGCACAAATGGTTGGTAGAAAAAGTATCGCTTAGGTTTTGCCTGATCTAGTGAGAAAATGCCATTATTAGCTTTTTGAGTAGACCTCACTATATATACTCAGGCTCAGTCCAACCCCACATCTTTAGGCCAAATATGTTTTCATTTAATGAAGCCTTCCAAATTTGTCAATAAAATCATATTAATTAATTCAGGTGTCATAAAATAACTTGATACTAGAAGTTCCTACAATTACTGATATAAATATTGTAGAGAACGGCTTAGCATTGTAATATACCAGTGTATTTCCTTCCTAACTCCATTTTGGAATGAGCTGTCGAATAAAGAATGATCGGTACTTCACTAACTGTATTCAAGAACTGTACACGAAAGCTTTGCCTTAGCAAGTGATTAAACTTTTTTTTGTACTTGAACAACATTTATTGTAATTTAGCTTAATGTCTCCGATTAGTAGAGGTTTTTTAACACTTGGCTATAATGTATCGAGACACGTAAATAATTTTAAAAGTTATTATTTTTATTACTTCATTGTATTTAGTTACCTAATGTTAATTTGTGACAACTATTAAATAATTCACCTGTGACATTACTTATACACAGAAAGTTGATCAGTATCGACCTATGTCCGATGGTTTGCCAGTGAAAACTGTTAATGTTGCATAGGTCCAGCCCATTTTGTTAGAATTGAGTGCAGACTATTCTTACCATTGTCACAGAAAATTTGACTCGGAGTGATCTATGTAATATTTGAATACTCTAAAGAGGTATTATTAAATTTGTATTTCTCTTCAACGCACATTGCACGATTTCTTTATTCCGGCTATACATAGAGAACGGTGTAATTATATATATTAACGTGGGCTTTTCCAAAATGCGTCGACAATCGGTGATTTTGCTGCCTACAGAGGCAAAATACCATACACTGATATGTTTACTTTGTGAATGACTGTGACACAAGATGTCGAAACGTCAGTCACTGTCACTATTAAGAGTCCTTGTCAGGTATACACTTACCCAGAAGACCAAAGTCAATAATTTGCCGCTAATTTCACACCCTGCATTTCTCCCCTTTCCCTGGTAAACGAGGGCGTCCGACCCTACTGCTATAAAACACTGTGAGAAGGTAAGTATAAAGTAATTTGCCTTCTAGGAGAGGGCTGCTTCTCCAACCATCAATAATTAAAAACTTGTAAAAAAGAGTCTTCACTGTGAGGAGATTTGACTTTCTTAACCACAGTTTTTTTTTAGCATAGTTTGTGGCTCATTTGAAAACTGAGTTTCATCGAACACTCCAAAAAAGAAGCGTCGTGTGGTATTATGTAACTTTAGAGCGGGGTGTTCAAGCCATTTTCACTGGCGGCTTCTTCATTAACAATGCCTTCCTTGTTGTTAGTGGCGGCTTCTTCATTAACAATGACGAGTTCATCACTTACTGCTTTTTCCTTGGCAGTTTCTAACTCGTTACTGATGGCATCTTCATTAACAACAATGCCCTCCTTGTTAGTGGTAGCTTCTTCATTAACAATGACGAGTTCATCACTTACTGTTTTTTCCTTGACAGTTTCTAACTCGTTACTGATGGCATCTTCATTAACAATGACAAAGTCATTGTTGCTGACGGCTTTTTCATTAGCAATGCTTTTTTCGTTGCTTTCTTTTAACTCTATGTCACCAGTGGCATATTCATAGACAACTGGTAGCTTATTGTCGTCAGCAGGAATTGCAGAGTCTTCTACAGGTTTAACCCGGCGCAGACACCGAGCGCACTTCTTGAATAAATGACTGATACTCAGCTGTCCGAAATTGTCCTTTGGACCAATCACAGAACAGATTGATAGAAAACTGAAGGTGGAGAAAAACCAGCTGAATACCATGACCAACATCAGAAACTGGCCAAGCTGTAAATACATCAGAACTGTTGCAGGCATCATCATCAATCCTGAAACACAGAAACAGCCACATGTTGCACTTACAAGTAGTCTAAATGTAAGATGTGGGCTGAGCTTTGTATTGAAAAAGTTTTAAATTTAGAACTCTTTACTTTGGTATATATTTACAGAGCGGGATCGACACCCACTTTGTAATGATATTGCCTTGCCCGTGGCAACAACACAATCATCACTTTCTGGCAGACTGAAAATTAAGTTTTGCGCCTTTTCAATGACTTTGGTGAGGGATTAATTCTTTTCCTGACTTCAAAATTCCCTAACCTTTCCTTCACCTTAAAAACAATGACTTTTCTCATTCGAGATTGAATTTCTTTTCAGGTTTTCTTTTTCGAAGTTGCTAAAAGGCAGTGGGGCTTTTTCCGAGTGTTTTCTAAAAACGGTGTTACAACTGAGATTGACCTTCACTCACACGCAAAATACTTCTAGAACATCAAGACGTAGATATCACCTAAGTTTGTAAGAATTTGCACAAGACTACCGCAGAACTCGAGAATCCATTTCAATCCGTGGCCAACGACATTTATTTGTAGTTTCACTGCATTATAGTGTTTTTGAGTAAAACTGGGCCATTGTTTTTAGGTTTTCGTTAATGTAAATCTGATTTTTGGCTTTTCGAAGTGTTTCTTAAAATAGTCTCCTTAAGTACATAGCTGCGAGAGTCTTCCAGGTATTAACTCATTTTTCGTCCTGACTTTTGCCAAACGTCTTAGAGAGAGATGGCAACCGCGTTAACCTTGCGTCCAGTATGTTATCTTAAATCTACCTTGAATATAATCTAATTTTTACAAGGAAAGAGTTTTACCTGTGAGAAATGTCGTCAGTGCAGCCATGGTGATTGCAGATCCAATGTGTACCAGTGAGTGGCATACCCTTTTTTCTCTGTTGCCTCTTTCGGGAGCCAGTCTGTAAGCGACGCCATAATGCATGGTGAAGTCAATTGACAGCCCCACAGCCACTGACATCACAATAGACTCTAAAATATTCAACTGCCAGCCTGCTAACACCAGAGATCCAATGGTGATTGCAATAGTTCCAATGATGGTAACAATGGCATAGATGCTGATGAGAATGTTGAGTGTTGTTAACAGCATCACGACAAATGATACAGCTACAGATATTCCTAGGGATGAGTATGTGCCCTCTGAGAGCCCAGTCTGTAAGCCATAAAATCTGAATCCGAAACTGCCTGCCCAGCCATTTTTCAGTCCGTCAGGGGTCGTGTCCTTGGAAATTTCAGTCTTGAACCAAGCATTCACTTCGTTGAAAAGATCATCTATGATGGAAAAAGCTGTTGTAAATGGTTGCTTTGTGAAAACAACCATCCTAAAGCCTCTGACTGTTTCACTTTTGGGATCAAACAGCACACCTGATTCCCGTCCCGTCGAAGCATATTTGAAAAGACATGTTTTGGTCACATTAGTTGGGAAAGGAAAACTAGCATTCTTTCCGCAACATGGGTCAGGGCCAGCAGTACAGGCTGTGATTAATCCCTCTATTGGGCATCCAGATTCCCCAACAAATGCACCAAAGAATGACTGCTTTTGAACGGATGTACACAGGGAATGAAGAAATCTCTGTGAATCTGGTGTAAAAAGATCACCAAATGATTCGTCAAATTCAAGAGTTCCTTTGTCGTCTGGATTAAAGAAGTTGCCATTATCTGCAGGTTTAATTCCCCAGATCAGCTCTATGCTCATACTTCCACTTTGTTCAAACCTGAAGAAGCTCTTGTAGTTAAAGTTGTAGTTCTCCAATGTATGCGAAGATGCAAACGTTTGTAATTCATCACTCTCTGGTAGCTGAAGACCAGGTTTAACAAAGTTAACGCACAAAAATCCAGCAGTTAGTCCGATTAGAAGGAATATCCAAATCCAATAAAACTTGATAACTACGAATGGCAACCAACGCTCAAAACACTTGGAGCTGAATCTGTTAATAGCATTCAATACTGATGCTGCGAGAGAACAAGGAAAATCAATAACTTGCAGAATGCAGAGACTCTCCTGCTCTTGAGGACCTTGAGAGTTAATGCGGCCCGATGCTTCCCTGTTTTCTGACATGTCTTGCGCTGTTGGTGCTGCCATAGTCTTGGTCTTATCAGCTGCCAACTCAACTGTTAGAGGAGCATCCAAGCTTTCTTGGCCTTCACTGTACTTCATTACCCATTTCTCATGTAGAGCAACAACAGCAGGGAAATATGTTATCATCAGCAGATAGTTGGTTAGGATGGATGTGCCTGCAAATATTCCAAAGCACTTGATGGCAGTGATGTCGGAAGATATCCCAGCAAAAAATGCTGATGCTGTCGTCAAACTTGTAACCAGCATGGAAAGTGCAGAATATTGCAAAGACTTCAAAGTCAACTGCATGATGGTTGCATTTGGGTTTGCAGCACGTGTCTGTCTCCATATGTCATAGTATACAAACGTATCATCTGCCCCAATACCCACCAAAAAGACAAGTGTAAGGACATTTAGAAAAGGGAAAAAGTCCATTCCAAAAACAATGTTGTATAGAAAATATGAAAGGCCAGTTGCATAAATCACACAAAAGAGGCCACAAAAAGTGAGAATGAAAGAGCCCAGGAAATACCACATTACACTGAATACAACAACCAAAGCTAGAGCAGGAAAAATAATCTCAACAAACATCTCTTTGCTGAATTTGTAATACTTGTACCTATAGAACCTGAATGTCACTAATTCCACACCCTTTTTGACGTGGTTGCTGTCCTTCAAGTCGTTGTACATCTCCTCATAAAACGATGTCACTTCAAGAGGTACTGGTGGAATAGATAGAGTGTATTTGAGGAAATCATCATTTTTAACCATGAACTCGTTGTCTACAAGATACTGAAAAATATTGTACACTGCTGTGTGTTGGATGCAGTGTGCTGGAACAGTTGGGCAGTTGGAGCTGACTGTTTCATTATCGTCTGGCAATTTGCAATTTTCCTTGAGAGTTTGCTTTACAAAATGAGACGAGCAGTTTTGTAAAAGGTTTTTGACGCTCAAGACATCATCATCGGTTATATCTTGACATGATTTCCGATTGTTCAGCAATGCAACATAATTTCCAATAGACCAGCTTGAGTAACAATTTGTTTTGGATCCGTTTAAAAAATTGTAGCAGTATAACTCAAACGACGGACTAGATCGTACAATTTCAGTGTCCATGGCACAGATTGTTTTAAGTTTGCTGGCTTCAAACAAGTTTTCCTTTGGGTCTAACGCCTTGTAGACAAACACCATAGAATCAACAACACCATCAAGGAGAGGAGGTTGAAGTGAAGTTTGCACTGAGCGACGTTTGCGCTTGGATGTATTCGCATCATTTACCAGACTTGTTTCATTACCTCGAGTACCCAGGGAAGTCCGAAGCTGCGTGTTGTTCAGAGCTTTAACAAAGTTCTCATAGGTCACAATCTTGTCACTTAGTTCTGTGCCTCTGGGCTCAAATCCCTGGGAAAATATTGGAAAGTGTGAAATAACTTTTTTTGATGATTGTAGAACTGCAGCTTTGTTGCAAAAAAATATATGATCTGAATTTTAATGGTCTTTTAATTGTCATTTTAATAATATTTAGCCTAAGAGTCACACGTGCAGTGTTTTGGGACGTTTGTCCACTTGGATCTGTTTTTACAAGAACAATAAAATTCAGTGGAAACCCATTTACATGAGCCTAACATGTCATGAAGATTTTGGTTATACTAACAGGCTCTTCAGTTAAGAAAATGACTACACCAACTTTCTCCATTTCCAAAACAAGCATTCTCGTCTCCAGATCTCCGCCGTTTTTCATATGTTGTCTTGACGAAATCGAACCACTGACCAAGAAGATAGTTGGACAGGATGGTCATAAAATTGGGTACAACCATACTACAAGAGTACATTCTCCTGCGTACATTAAGGATAAACTTGGTTTTGTCTTGTTTGTTTACCTCTTAGGTTGACATGGCTTATTGTAAAATTACTTACTTTAGTAGGATCTTCAAAGCTAGGTAACGGAGGTGCTCCTAATGACGGCAGAACTGAAACTAAAGTAAGTACCACGGCTGTCACAGGGATGAAAATGGCCAGGCAAAGAGCAAGCAAGTCGTACTTTGTAAATCTAAACAGAAAATAAAATTCGTCATCAACCAGGTATGTCCGTTGCTACATAGAAAATAATTCAGCTATCATCTTGCGATTTTACCTCACAGTGGTGTTGTGTTGAATTTCGGATAGATTGTTCCTCTAAGGAAACTGTTGGCCAGCTGAATAATCTAACTTCTTTACTCTACTGCTGACCTAACGCTGAAATCTATACCCTATTTTAGACTAACTAGTAGCAAAACTAAACCTCATTTCCCATTCATATCCTTTTATAGGGGCTGCACAGATCTACCGTACGCGTATTTTGCTGATTAGACGCCTCTTCTCGTTTTTTTGCCCCCTTTAATTGAATTTACATATCTTCCTGAAGGATTTAAAAGGACGTCAATGCACTGAGATTTAAGGCGAACACAGAAATAAACATAACATTTACTTAACACGGTGAAAAATCTTCAGTACAAGCTTAAAAAAATCAGAACAAACGCTGTAATACTGCTTTAAAAGATTGTGTGGACATCCAATATATGCTGGCCGATATACGATCTCTTTTCCTTTTGAACTGCCCAAGAGAGCCAGCACCACAGTCTCACTTCTTAGGGCAGACTATTCCATCGAAGGGCTACCTAGCCTGCGCGCAGACGTCTCCTATTTCCTTTGCTTCAATCTAAAACTTCGCTTTAAATAGCTGGTGTGTGGCTTGGGCAAAGCAAGCTTACCATCAAGGCGGGTTTTTTTTTCAAACTATAGGGATGGAATGTTTCTTGTTAGTGGATGGAATGCCCATTTAATAAATGAAAACCGTCGGCAATAAGCCACTCACTATAGTTATAGTTATTTTATTTGTTCTTTGTTATTTTTGTTATTATAGTTTCCACCCGCCTGGAATAGCCCAAGCTAATTCGCGGGTAGAACCACAGATTTATATTGTAACCAGTTGTTGTTGTAATAAAAAAAAATTGTTGTCGTGTTAGGGGGAATGGTGATCCCGCGTGACCCATCATTGCGCCAACTCGCTTGAAATCAATGCAGAAGATCTTTGGCGCAACTTATATGTGATGAGATGCACTGAAACATTTTTTAATCGTACTCAACTTTGTTAGAGGGGATCAATTCAATGCAAAATATACTAGCTTAAATGAAGTTGAAGAAAACTACACTGGCGGTCTCGCCAAGAAAAGGCCAGATATCATTTCGAATCATTATTCTGAACTGAAAGCTTTTGAGGTATTGATGGAGAGTTAAGGTAAACAGTGAGAGTAAAGGACCTTTCTGCTCATAAGAAACACATATTTATTAAGAGGGTCTATTATACTCTGGCGGCTTGGCGATTTGACCCAATTTTGAGTGTCGGTTTGCGGTTACATTCGTAATAATGTGGCGGTTTACGGTGAAGAAATTATCACGCGGTTGGGAAAAATTATAACTTTATCACGCGGTTTTCGGTCTTTGCGTGTTTGGCGGCGGTTCTTCAAACCATATGAGCGGTCGCATTATTTTCCTTGAAGCTTCTCCCTAGACAACAGAGTGCCTTTTAGGGGTAGAGTAAGGCAGGAAATGAAATTGTGGCGTTTTTCTGCTGTCTCCCCCGACAGGGAGGTAATTTGATAATAGGCCAGGCTTCAAAGCCAAAGAAAGCACTTGAAAAGATGGCGGCAGTGGATCTAACCTTAGCCTCCCACGCAGTCGTTTTTAGGGGAGTCGTGTTACCCTCCTCCCCACAAGGGTAATACGACTGCCCTAAAAACGACTGCGTGGGAGGCTAATCTAACCTGCGATCAGGTGTTCTTTTTTTGTGTGTGTGGTTGGGTTACCCTGGTTGAGTTCGTCGCACTATTAATTGAATATACTAATAATATTAATACTACTAATATTAATTGAATATACTTGGAACAGTAGCGATAGAAATGCACCGGTCACAGCTGTTAAGAGGTGCATCGTACTTGATGAGGTGAGACATAACCATCCTACTACATTGCCAGATGAAGACTGGAAATGTGGTGATTCTCATCACAAGTGACTACATCGCGAGACAATTAAATCCTTTATAATGAACAACAACCTTTTCACATTAGTGTGGGCAGTGTTGTGAAGTCCTGAACAAAGAAACTGCTTCCAGTATATTTACCCTCAAATAACACATTTACACTGCTGGACCGGCTTGCTAGGCTTCGAAACCACGGCCACCATATTACAAGACCACTAAGCTGTGCTGGAAACATTACACGGTAAAAGTATACTTAAAGTTCCCTCGCTTGTGTTGTCACTAAATTCATCTCAGAAAGACCGCAAGAGCACACCCAACCCTCTAAATTTGAATTGTTATGTTTCGTTCTAAACACCGAGCATTCTTTGGGCTCGGTGAACTGCCCACTGGATGTCAAAACTATTGACACTATTTGATCGCAGGTTATTGAAAGAAATAAGAAAAAAAAAATGTTCTACGCTTAAGACGTCGTGATCATTGTGAGCAGAAGTACGATTATTATGCGAGCGTACGGTATTAAAAGGTCATTATTGTGATTCTCTTTCTACCATAAAGGCGGTTTCAGTCTTAAAGAGAAAACGAAAGCGGTTTGCGGTCTAGGAAGGAGAAAATAAGGCGGATTGCGGAGTGTGCGACCCCCTATAATAGACCCTCTATTAAGAATGAGTTGCGGCAGGTGAATCCAGCCACTAGAGTGACTCTGCCTTGAGAAGGACACCCAACGGACCATTTTGGTGAAGGTACTTTATTTTAGTGAAATGTCACCTCGAACTTCGCAGTATCGAAAAATAAATTCCTTGTTTTGGAGGGATGAAAACATCCGTTAAGTGCGGTGCGCAAAAAGGCCAGCTATGATTTTCGGAAAGCCACCAGTAGCTCGAAAATTCAGGGGATATTAAACATTCCGTGCACTAATATTTTCTGCCAAAAAACCGAACAGATCATACTGTGTCAGCTGAAGAAATTATCGTTTTAAGAGGGCCTAACACGATTTGAAACATGTAGAAAATGAGCTTAAATTTTCTGGTTGGGTGTTCTTGACTCGATGGCAAAAAGAGTAGAAATAATGGTCCAGGGATGCAATATTGCCGAACTCTCATAAGAGAACCACCGATAGGATGCAACTTGTCGATGCTAACTTCGCCCGAGAAAACATCCATTGAAATGAATATTAAAACTAAACTTTGTTAAATCTATCTAAAATGTGACCGTTGTAAATTTTTCGTTGTGTTTGACATTTGTCCTGTAGTTTGAATTATCAGAATAACTTCAGGTGTTGCGTCTACCATATTGATTCAGAAGACATGTATTTCCAAATTTTCCATGGGCCTTGGCAATGGCTGCAAACACCTAGAGCGTTCACGATAACCCCCTTCACCTTCTAATGCTTCGCAGTCTAGGTGTACGAATCTGAAAATGACCCGACAATTTTTGGTCAAAAAATTAAAATAAAATGAAAACTAAATCGATAGATCTGGTCGGCATAGATCTGAATCCATTTGTAAAAACATGAATCACCGAGTAGTGTTATTTACGTTATGATGAGAGAATTTTTGCTCATAGCAAAGTTTCATGCTTAGAAAATTTTTTGTCTTCAAGTTACAGAGTCGAAATTATGAAAAGTTTCGAGGCTTTCGAGAAACGCACGCCAGGGTACAGCTGCACGGAACTCCACAGCGAACCGGCCAACTTATTTGTTGTTGTCAACAATTGTGCCAGGCAACGTTTGTAACATGTTGAATTCAACAGTGTTGATCGTTGTTGAATGAAAATGTTGTGTCCGTTTGTCTGAGACCTAAGGTAGGAGAAGCATGAACACTCTTATCTCCCAGACCTCCACTCCCGTATAAATTAGAATTTTTTTCTTCAGATCTATGCGGACTAGATCTATCGGCTTTATATAATTTAGAACTGCTCATAAAAAGGGTATTTATGTCTCTCTGGTTACTAGGAAATCTCATGATCGATTAAATACTGATTTTACTCAACTCACTGTCATAACGTGTATCTTAAAATTTGTTAAAGTTATGGCAGAAGACTCTGAAGTAAGAAGCTCGTACGTACCTCACATTTGGTGAACAACTAGTTCTTACTTTGGCCATATTCGTTCCCTGAGCAATTAGAGTATTACCAAGCCGCAAGTGTATGGGTATTACACTGTAAACTGAGGTTTAAACTGTCTCTCCGACCTGTTTTGATCTTTTGATAGGCAAGGTTAACTATAAAGTGATGTAAACTGACAAGAGAAGTGTGACGTCCTATACTTTGTTTACGTGAGTTTTGTTGCTCAACACTGATATTTTAATGATTGGAATGACGACAGCACTCTTAATTTCGGGTAGTCTTCCATGGCAATAGGCACGTAAGAATATAACAGTGCATGAAAGATGCCGTTCAATAGTTCAACTTACGTTGATCAACACCATTAGGCTATTGTGTACGGTGTGTAAATTTGAATAGCACAAGAAATCGTTTCAAAAAGTTTAATTGCACGCAAACAGCCAGTAAAGTGCACTGAACGGAACGAGCTGGATCTTTATTCATAAAACCATCGCATTTCTAGATGTTAAAAGTATTTGCATATGAAAACGTGGACTACGAATGGATGACGTCAAGATCAGGTATCCAATGGGAGTGGAAACTGTTATTTCGGTCTCAGGGCCTTTCCCGGTTGTTTATAGCCTATTCCAGGAGAGAGCTAAAATTGATTCTTTCTCATCTCGTTTAAACTGGCGCCGTTCCTAGTATATTCAATACTGCATGACCGTACCTATTGGTTGTCTTTTAATGCTGTGGTTCCAGATGATGAGTGGAGAAATCTGAAACTGTAAGACCTATTCATTTTTTCCCCTCTTTTATTTCAACATTATACATTATGCATTAACATTTTTGTGACCTGATGTACAATAAAATATAAAGCAGACTCAGCAAGTTATAATTCCTGACTACTATTTATATATAGTTGCCATCTAGCCTGAAACTTAACTTCAGTACTGTTTTTAATGGCTATGTATTTCTCTATTCTGAATTTCGCCTTAACGATTTCCTTAAAAGTGGTTAAATTAGGAGCTACACCGCGTTTCCTGCTTGTCCAAATATGTAGTTTTACAAGTGTAATGAAGTAGTTTAGTAGTTCTACGTCTGTATCTAATATACCCAGTAACACATCTTGTAGCGTCGGTTTCACCTGCTTACCAGAAATCAGAAAGCAGAAAGAAGAAAATTTATTCCGGCCAAATTAACCGGGTGTAGAAGCACTCATAAAATAGGTGATACACTGTTTCTGATTCTATCCCTCAAAATGTACAAAGGTCATTTGGGACATGACCTATTTTAGCCAGGCGATTATTAGTAAAGACAATATTGTTCAAAATCTTATACTGGAAACTCCTTACAAAAGTTTCAGACGAGCTAGATCTAACATTCAGAAAAGCTTTGGAAATAGCTGCATCGTCTACTCAGTAGGCGAAATTCCTCCTTCCACTTAATAAAGCCTCTCGACACCTTAGCTTTTTCTCAAAATAAGTAATTCATAAAAATGTTTGCTTCTACTTGTTAGGGGATTAAATACCATTTCCCCACACTGAAATTCTAATGACACCAGTTTGTTCACATTAACCTCTAGAGTTCTTAATTCAGGTGGGATAGCCTGGCAAATTCCGGTCCAAACTACGAAGTTTGTATTTTCCAAACCTTCTCTTCTTGCACTGTTATAGGATTCTAAGTTATTCATATTAAATAGCACATGCTTGCAAATTATTATCCTGGCTTTTACGTAATGTGGATAGTATACGGTTTTACCATCTAGTTTAATGTTTTTGCTGTTCCAAATAATGCGTTCAGAAATTGGCGGTTTTGTCGAAAAGTCTGCTCTTAAATCAGCCCACCACTGGAGGAGTTCATTGTAAAATACGGAATTAATATTATATTCATTAACATCATAATTGCACTTAAATAAGAATCTTCCACCAAAGTCTTTGAGTAGATAGTTAACAAATGCCTTCCATGGAGATGAACCTTCGGCAAAAAGTCTGCCAAGCCAGGCTAATCTCAACGATTTAATTGAGCTTTCCAGGTCTACTAAGTTTAGGCCTCCATACTTAATATCATTAATTGTTGCTAGTCG
>Ga0126336_10000749_pt1 | contig 14737 bp, 8 predicted proteins | sample SidCmetagenome_FD_92530 | JGI IMG/M metagenome (GOLD analysis project Ga0126336, IMG submission 92530) | Coral microbial communities from El Islote,Puerto Morelos, Mexico - Siderastrea C C metagenome | ecosystem: Host-associated > Invertebrates > Cnidaria > Coral | place: El Islote,Puerto...
TATAATCTTTTTTCTTAAAAAAAAAAAAAATTTTTTTTATTTTAGCCTGTCAAAAAAGATGAAAAAAAAAGTGTTTAAACCTTTTTGCCCGGGGTTTTTTTTTTTTGTTTGGGGCCTGGGGGGGGGGGGGGCACAAAGTCATCGAAAATTATATGGAAAAAGTTGGAAAAAGTGTGTAATTACTTTCGTTAGTTATAACAATCTCAAATTTAAAACGTTTGCTTCTTGAGTAGCTGAAAATCAATGGAAGCTTTACAGCTCGGTTGTATAAAAAAGTACACATCTGATAAGATGAAGTTACGAGTTTCCTTTGTGGTCAAATGCTTTTTTCCTTTGTCTGTTTTCTGTTTGATTGTTTGTTTGTTTGTTTTTGTTTTTGTTTTTTTTTGTCTTTTTTTCAGGTCCTCGAATGCTGGGGCAACTCCCAACAACTAAAGTTTCAATCCGTAAATGCTCTACAAACAAATGAATCAAAAAATAACTACGTTTTTTATTAATAACCCTTGTTTGCAAATTTTCTTTGTTTAGTTGGCAACAAGTATGTGCCGGTCTCTAAACGTCTCTGATAGCAATTTACCAAGCTGTATTTTTGACGTCGCTGTCACCAATGACACAACATTTACGGACCAGGAAAACTTTAAACAAGGTACGCTATTTTATTTTCAGACGTTCTCTGTGAACAGACTAAAGGAAACCTTTCATGCTTTAGTACCTTCTAAAGAGATCATAGATAATATTCTAAAGTAGCTGTTGTTATTCAAGTTACCCTTAATTTAACATCCAGTTTATTAACGATTTTCCATGGGTATGACAAAAATGCCTAGAAAAGAAAGTATCAGTTTATCTGACTATCTGTGAGGTTTCCAAAGGTGGGTAACGCAGATGTGTTATAAGGTAGCGCAATTTTGCGATTTTCCTTTAAAAAATGCGTTTATTACTGAAATAAAAAGAACATGTTTCCTCAAATAGGCTGCCCAGACAAATGTTCAGGTAAAGGCAGATGTGTAAATGGAACTTGCAGATGCATAGATGGATGGGCGGGTGATAGCTGTAATCAAGGTATTTTCTTCTCAGTTTAGATACATGTTACGACTTTTATAAAGTTCCATATAATGCGAAGAAATAACCCTGACCAAAGATATTTTAACGCAGTTGGAGTATAATTGAGAACGCAATGCGCCCATATATGCTACTGTAAAAAATTAAACCACACCCTGAAACTGAATGATGGATGCTATTAAGTTTTTATTTTTTTTTTCTTAACCTAGGTTTTGTTGTTGTTGTTGTTGTTCCTGGACGTGGGTTGGGGGTACTTTGTGCCCCCCTCCTCCCTTAACACCGAAAGTATTAAGGCTATGGCAACGAAACATAGTGGACGCATAGTATGCTAAAAATGCTTCCTTTGAGGTCCGCAACAAGACCTGGTGACGTCAGACGACGTAGGGATTACGGCATGATCTCGACCTTCTTAGATCAACTAACTTGGATTTCTCTCCTTTTACAAAGCCTTATGTTAATAAAATAAAGTTACAATTTTTAATCTAAAATGTGAAAGTCAAAATTTTAACAAAATTTTCTGTTAAAAACGTTGCCATTGCAACGTCAGATTCAATAAATATTCACATGTCACATCAATTCTTGAACAGAAATATTTTAGGAAAAGTTACAAAGTTTGATAGGTTTTGCTCGCGTATTAAAAAAGATGTAAACATTCAAAGCGCAAGCATTTTGTGGCCCCTCCCCCCAGGCTCGATAGGGTTAACCAAAATGTGTTAATTTAATTAATCCATAAAAACCAAAAACAGCAACAACGATAACTTTCAAAGCTCCTAACCCTTTATTTGTTTATCATATTTCTTATTAATAAATGCATGGATAAAGTTGCTCATGCAGCAGGACATCTGACAATTTAAGGAAAGAACGTTTTATAGCCCATGCCGTAAGACCTGCCAGTTATTTTAGTCATTTGATTAGCAGCGTGATATACTTGACAATTTTAATTATGACAATTGCTTCATTTTGTTTCTTTCCTGTTATTCACCAGGTTCTTGTGTAAACTGTTCAAACGTTCATGGAAAATGCGTCAAGGGGTTCTGTGTATGTGACTTGGGCTGGGAAGGACGCAGCTGTGAAATAAAAGGTGAACCATTTATACTTTGCAACAGTATTGTAGGTCAGCGCTTAGAAGGAATAAATGAATAGCGTATGGCCCCAGGCTCCCCGAAAGAAACCTGCTATTGTCATTGACAGTAAATTAGGTAGTTTTGATATCGATCACTCACTTATTTACGCCCATGACATGGTCATCGACAACTTTTACATAATTATAGTTATATATCGTTATAACTAACATTTCTCTGTAACGAATAGTCTTCGAATCTCTTCCTGGCTCGTCTGGTAAAGTAAACCGAGTGTTACTAAGAATTATAAGCTGTTGATCGCACAAGTTGTTCTACTTTCGTTCTCTTGCAGGGTGAAAGTACCTTTGCCTTTTCAAGTATTATATTTGCTGAAATTTGCAACCAGTTTCAATTGACGTCAAGCTTGGTCCAGATCAAATAATTTCTATTTTGGTCCTTCTACAAACCCCTACAAGCAATCATTCCTAGGTGCTGTCAGTAAACTTCTAAAATCAGAGAAAGTGGTGTGATATTTTTTGAACTCTCTTTACGAGCAATTAGCCTTCTGTGGAGACTTTTTGGGGGAGGGGGTAGGGGAGCGAAGGCATTGTTACTACAAATGTGTTTATGATTATGGTTTACTTCCTTAGCCACATGCCAGAACGTTAGCAACTGTACAAGCCCTGCCCATGGTACATGTAAGAAAACGGACATTTGCCAGTGCAACCCTGGATACATAGGTAAGAGTAACGTGTCTCAATCATATCGTTTGTTTCTCTTTCCTTGTATGACAGCACCCCTTTTTTACAGTACAAAGCCAACAAGAAAATGGCCCTGATCACTAGTGACGTAAAAGACAAATAGCTCTTCATTCAAATTTTGAATCGTGCCTGCAATCAAAGTTGCGAATAGTGCCGAGTAGTCCACAAGCTCGATTCCTCACTTGTGATGGTCTATTTGGAATATGCGAATCTGATTCGCTTAATCCCTTAAGCCTATTTTCTGAAAGGCAACCACTGCGTGTACTACGCCCTTGGAAAGTAATATCTTCAATTGAGTTTGTTTTTTGGGTAAACAACACTCAAGTTAGTTTGGTGGACCTGTTTAAACCCTCGCCTTTCATGCGGGCTCAGGTTGACGTGAACTATCGAGTTTCTCCAGAGTCCTTCTCGTGTTGGTATCCCTGGTACATTCTTCTTGCCGCTCCTGCTTACTTTAAACACTTACATATACTAACAAACGGCTGCAAAAATAAGTGTAAAATTAATTCTCCTACATATGTATATAAAAGCAGAGGTTTCAACGAATAGCTTGCTTGAACGTCGGAAAAGGTATTGACCACATTCGCTCTGTAGAAACGAGTATGGGCCTCCAACCGAGTTATGACTACTCGAGAAATTAATCAACGGCAAATAAATCGACTGTGACGTAAAAGGGAATGTCAGAGTTAGTAGCATAGCAAGTTTGAGATGGGAAATCACCAAAGAAAAATATCAAAACTTGAGAATTCAAATAACTTAAAAAGTGTAACAGCGAAAACTCTGTAAAATTATCTGTAAAAAAGGGTACAGTTCAACAATCAATTCCAAACTTAGTGCAATCGCCACTTTTGAAGTGCTTAAGGGGATAATGGACAAGACTTTAATCAATCCACCGAACTTCAAAATTTCTTACCAGTCCTCTATTCTTTTCTTAAGTTATGATTTTTTGTACAAGGTAAGTCTAGAAGAAAACGGCAATTATTGTTCACCAATTGCAATCGACGCTTTTCCACGTATTTTTTTTTATTGATGAACGTTTCGTGTTTCAAATAATTTTCAGCAAGAGTTGACTTTTTCGTCTCCATAGGTCGCGACTGTAGTATTATTCCTACTTGTCATAACGTCTCCAACTGCACTGGCAATGGCATTTGTGTCGATTTCGACGTTTGCAAGTGTGACCAGGGCTGGAATGGAACTAACTGTACAAAATACTCGTGTGAACACTTCGATTATTGCTCAGGTAGGGGTTTTGTGTGCCTTTGTCCAAAGGGAATCACTACGGCACATAATACTGATAATGCGTTAGGGCGATCACTGGATAGGATGCCTGTGAAGAGTCTGATATTAACCATTTGGAAAATAGTTAACACTGACATCTTGGTAGTGGGCAAATGATGTCAAAAAGCACCCAATTACGGTCAACTCTCTTTATAACGGACACCATTGGGGCCAAGATTTGGTTTCCGTAATAGAGAAAGTCCGCAGTAGCGGGAGCTGTTTTTAGTAATTTTTCATTCTCCGGTCCTTCAGCCGATGTCCGTAATAGCGGGGTGTTCGTAAAAGCGAGGTGTCCGCAAGGCTAGAGTTGACTGTATTGGCCATTTTGTTCTTGTATCACTAAGTTACACTCAATGTAGATCACAGTCAAGTCTCGCCTTGCGGACACCTCGCTATTGCGGACACACCGTTATTGCGGACAGCAGGTGAAGTCCCGGAGAATAAGAAATGATACTGAAATCAACTCCCGCTAATAAGGACTCCGTTATAACGAGAGCTGACTATATTTGTAAGTGTTTGCGTGGATTATTATTGCCTTGCGTGCTTTCCTTGTTGCCCATTTATTTTTCTTAAAAGAAGCTGTGTACATTGTCTTACTGTTATGGCTTTTGAAGGCAGACATAACTTAAGCTTGAATAAAAACATACACCGTAGATGATTTTATATAATTTAAATTGAAAGTAGAAATGATTAGAATGTTTTATAGCCTGTTCCAGGCTCTGAGATAGTGGGGAAGGCGTGAACTGAGAAAAAGAGTGCGCAAAAAGCGAAGGGGAACAGGTCCCAACTATCTGAGATCCTGGAACAGGCAAAATGTTTCAGCACACAACATGCATTAATTTCTAAGTAGACGACTGTGCCGGAACTTAGTGAGGTAACTGATAGAAATAAAAATGCGAACTTTTCGCACGTGTGCATTGCGCGAAATTCCACGTTCGTTTCATTTTGTGACCTTTGAACGTGTCGTTCATTGGTCATCAGTAGATTTAAAGTAAATTCCTTGCTAATGGGATGTTTTGTTATTCCTTCAAGAACGTGGACGCTGCGTGGCATTTGACACGTGCTCCTGTAATACCGGCTGGACCGGAGCGAGCTGTGCTCTTCCTGACTGTGCAGCTGTCAATCAATGTTCAGGAAAAGGAGAGTGTGTGTCCAGTAACCTGTGTCGTTGTTACCCAGGATTCATAGGAGCAAATTGCAGCGAACTAGCCGACTGTACCGAGCTTGCAAATTGCAGTGGTCGTGGTGTATGTGTTTCGTTGGATTCGTTTAATGTATCTTGCAGGTAATCAACAAAAAGGCCGTACAAGTCTCAGTATTCGCATGCTTAAAACAAGGTTATTGGCCTAGCTGTTAGGGCGATTGACTATGCCACGATTTGAAGCAGGTGATTGCCTTGCACTTCGTACGTAGGGTAGAGGAAGTGCATCTTTTTATTAAGAGTAACATTAATACTTGTTTGAAATATATCCCAAAGAAAATTTTGTTTAAGATGTTAGCAAACCTTCTGCAGCAAGGTAAAGTGAGCTGACCATGCCAGCTAGCAAAGGTGCAAATAGACTTCGCAGTTATAATCTTTGATGGTAATAAGAGCTTCCTTTACTTCTATATTTACGAACTTGTACTCCATATTCTTGCTATTTCAAGAACTAGCCCTACATGCCTAGTGCGCGTGACCGTAACGCAATACAAATATACTATAGCTCTCCCTTCCTCACAAAAATGTAAAAACATCCATATGAAAACTGAACATACTGCTTTCTTAAACTGTTAGTCAGTACGGTTGAAAGTCACATAGTCCTTCAAACGTTCAGCTGCCAAATATTATTCAAGTCACCTAGTTCTTTAAGTGCTCAGGTGCCCTTCTTGTTCTTGTTCATCCACGAAGTACAGTTGTTGATTCCGAGTCACCTTCACCCGCTTCATCCTCTTGATGATGTCCTACAACTGATTCAACTGCTTCAGTCCATTCAGTTCCAGACAAAAGCTGATCTTCCTTGTCACAAGTTGTACTGTGCGGTCGAAGGCAGTTTCTTGAAGAAAGAAGCATTTGTGGTGAAATGCGTTTTGTATTTTGGGCTGTAATCATGGTTCCTTTTTTTGTCTGTTATCTCAAGTGGCTCAGGGTTGAATGGGGTGGACATATTTGTCCTGCTTGATAAATTATTTGTCTTTGACGTTTAAGTCAGTGCTCTTAGCATGTGTGCACCTGACTGCTAACTCTTTCATCCTCTCCCTTCTTTTGGCATCAGTTGTCTGACCTCCGGAGCTGACTGATCATTCTGTACCCGAAGTAGTGTACATTTGCGCTTTCGTCTATTCAATAATTGAGGACGTGACTTTCTTGTGGTGCTGTGAGGAGTTACCCTGTATTGTCCCAGAAAGGTAAACAGTTCTTGTCTCCAGTTGTTTCCTTCCGTGAAAGTTGTTCTAGCTGCTTTCTCTAATGTTTGCATTAGTCTATCTACCTCCCCATTTGCTTTGGACCATACTGAGTTATTTTGCGACGAGGAAACCCAAGTTGACTGGCAAACATTTGGAAGCTTTCACGGTGGAATGGTGCACCATTGTCGGTTCTCAGAACTTCGGAGATCCCTTGTGTAGCAAAGATACTGTAAAGGTGTGGAATTACTGCTGTTGATGAAGCTGACCTCAGGATCTCAACTTCTGGATACCTGCTAAAATCATCAATCACGACCAGCAAGTAGCCTTCACTTGGGAAAGGACCACAGAAATCTATGGACAGCTTGCTCCTGCCATGGGCCGTTTGGTTAAGGGGAAATTGTGGGCATTATGGTTTGCAGCTTGACATGGTAGGCACTCTGTCAGCATTCTTCCACCATTTTGTCTATTCCTGGGAACTAGACTGAGTCCACAGAAAACACTTTGCTTGACAATGCGTTGGTGTCCACTGTGGGCCAGCATTATCAATCGCTGTCGTAATGTCTCCGGAATTATTATCCGGTTTTGTCTCAGAATTACGCCACCCTGAAAGCTCATGTTTGATCTGCTGGTACTGGTTGAATTCCTTTCCCTCCTTTGAGTTATCCAGATTCTGCAAAGTTTGATCAGCTGCTGCTGCATCCTTGACCTCTTGAAGAGTAACAGCGGAGGAAACGGCATTAGTGGTCACAAATTTCTCCTGATAAGTGAGACTGTGAGTGTTTTTGATCAGGATGACGGCTCGTGTAGTCAGCTGTGTTTTCTGCCCCTGGCTTGTATACAACTTTGGTTTTGTATGGCTGTAAACGTACCTGTAACCTCTCAAGTCTCGCAGTCACTTTGCTAGTGGGCTGTTCAAAATCGTCTCCAGCGACTTGTGGTCCGTGATGACACCAACGGATGATGCGTCAAGGTACAGGTATAAGTGTCCAATCTCCCAGTCCACTGCAAGAGCTTCCCTTTCGGTTTGACTGTAGCGACGTTCACAATAAGTAAGCGAATGACTTGCAATCGCCATGATGTTTGCTCTTTCATCAATTGTTACCTGTGCAAGGATTGCTCGGTAGACCTGCACGATTCCAAACCTCTAATTTCATTGGTCCCTATAACCTGCACCGTCTATTGTTATCAGGGTTAGGGCTATTGTTTCGTTCTTTACCTATTGTTCTCCTCGAGAGAAGGGCTTGCATCAACAATCAGCTCTGTTTCAAGTGAAGGGTCGAAGTACTTCATGATTCTGGAGTTGCCATGCGAGCCTTAAGGCAATCAAACGCACTTTGCTTTGCCTGTCCCCACGCCCATTTGGCAATTTGGTGTGTAAGTTGACAGACTGAAGCAGAAATTGATGTAAAGTCCTTGATGAAACGTGCAAGGTACTGAGCCAGAACAGGAAAACTGCGTTTTTCAGACACATTCTTAGGAGGATTGGCGTTGATGAGAGATGAAATCTTCTTGCATAATCTGCAATGATGCCGCCTGCAGAGAAGTGGTTGCCAAAGAAATCAATGGACGATTGGTTAAACAGACAGTTGTCAGGGTTTGCGGTCGAATTGTTCTCTCTAATTCTCTGCAAGACAGCTCTAAGACATCATCATAATCAGCTTGCTGCCCCCCCCCCCTACGTCGTCAGATGTCTCTTGCACCTTCGATTCTCTGTAGTACGTCTTCTATGGACTTCTCAAAGATTTCTGCCCACGAATTAATTCCAAAATTGTGCCTTTTATATCGAAACAAGCCAATGTGTGTGGCAAAGGTAGAGATGCTTGTGAAGTCCTCCTCTAGCTCAAGCTGGTGATAGCCTTGGTTTAAGTTTATTTTGCTGAAGAAAGTGGAACCTTTGTGATCGACTATAAGGTATTGTGTGCCGTTCACGTTCTATAGCCTGATTGGCTGCGCTCATGTGGATGCAAATGCGTTTTTCCGTCTTCTTTGGTGCTACTACTATTGGGCACAACCAAGGGATTGGACTGTCAGCTCTTCCTATAATCTCCAGGTCATGTAAATTCTTGAGCTCAGCTTTAACTTGGTCACGAACGTGAAATGTTAATCTGCGATACTTCTAACAAATGGTCTTGCACTTTTACCAGTTTTGCGGTTTTATCTTTCATCTTTCCCAGTCCCACAAATCAATTTTTGTATTCTTCCACAATACTGCCAACTTTGGATTCCAATACGCTGTGAACAATGTACATCAGTCCGAGGTCAGTTGACGTCTTGTAGCCAAATAAATTTCCATCTGTATCATCCACTACACAGAACTGGGCGAAATTGGATGTACTTCTTATTCTTGACGTGACGTTGCATTCAAACATTCCAACGACTGGCAAGGGTTTGGCAGATTTGTAGTCATAGATCTTCTTTGACTAAGCTTAAATGTGAATGTTTCCATAAACAAGTTTTTATTGGACTATAATTATCAAGTCCACCTTTAAAAATCCCGCCATTGAATAGTTAGTTTCGTCGATAAAAAAATGTCTGATTTCTGTCTCTCATATTTCAACAATGAAAATAAGTCCAACCTGAAATATCTTTTTCAGTTGCTATGCCGGTTTTACTGGTCCTAACTGCAGTCAACCGACATGTACAGTACTGAACAACTGCTCTGGCCATGGCGAGTGCATAGAAGCCGAGCTCTGTAAATGCGACCTGGGCTACAATGGCACTGATTGCAGTAATTTCTCTTGCGAAGCTATTAACTCTTGCTCTGGTATGTACATTCAGATTCTTTATAATTCTAAGCGAAAATTTAGAGCGAAGCTTAATTCAAACCTTGAATGCTATGCTTAACTGTAATTATCAGATTTATTAAATTGCAACACTTGCCACCTTGCCTTAATCTTAACAGCCACACCATTTCAGTGATTTCGGTCGCTCTTTGAAAAAAAAAACCAGAAGCAAGAGTTGATCATAGTTTATGGAATGTTAAGCTAGTATGCTCCTTGCTAATTTCAGTATTCGTTACAAGCTTGTGGCAAAAAAAAATGGCCGACGTTGTTCAGCAATGTTCCTCTCCCATTGCCGGAACGTCACTCGAATGTTTGTAAATTTCCGAAAATCGCCCACAACCTAAATGTTGGCAAATGTTACAAGTTAAAGTAAAATAAAAAAAAACGATTTGCTGGATTCTCCTGAATATGCAACTGTTTTTAAATTTTATTATTAGCTTAGCGTATTCTTCGTGACAAAGGATAAATCACCATATACAGTCTAGGTTATTCTAAATGCCCACTTTTGCCACTATCACTCTGTGGAGCACAATCTCTACGCTTACCTCTTAATTTAATGTACTGACAGATTTGAGGTGTTTATTTCGTAGGTCACGGGCGATGTGTTGGATACGATCTTTGTAAGTGCAACTCTTCCTGGTCTGGGCCGGCTTGCAATATCCCAGACTGCAGTAGGGTAAATAACTGTTCTGACCAAGGAGATTGTATTCTGGTAAATACTTGTGCCTGCTACCCTGCCTATGATGGTGAATTGTGTGATCAAAAGGCAACACCAAACACCAACCCACCCAGGTTTGATAAACAATTCTACAAAGCAACCATCATGGAAAACTCACCGGTTGGAACACTTATCCTTCAAGTGCATGCCAACGATACTGATTTGGGAAGAAATGGTCAAATATTTTATTCCGTATTGGGAGAAAGAAGCGCTGAAAATAGTCTTTCTGTTGGCGGAGCAACTGGAAAAGTGTACAACTCGTTTGTGTTTGATTTCGAGACCTTGGAGTCCCCATCATTTAATGTAACTTTCATGGCTTCGGACAACGGCTTTCCGCAGAAATCGGGAACTGCTACTGTGCAGATAACAGTGGCGGACGAAAACGACAATTGTCCAACTTTTATCGAGCCATCGGGGAATCTGCAACTTGATATTTCCTGTGCAAAACCGGGAGCCATTGTTACCAAGGTTTCTGCGACAGACTTGGACAGTGGAACAAACGGTGACATAACATACACCATAAATAGCAACGATGTCAACGATGACTTTTTCATTGATCCAGTGACTGGTGTAATTACTGTGACGTCCAACTTGACCAAATCAGAATATCAACTCACTGTTGGGGCATCAGACCGTGGCAAAATATCCTGCTTGACGGAGATCAGTTTGATTGTCAAAGTTACCAGCTTACCTACTAACGAACCACCAAAGAAACCTCCTACTTCATCCACAGCAACTCCTTCTGAAACCCCCAGTACGTCTACGACCACGGAGTTAACGGAGCCCACAGGTGCGTACCATTTCTAGCAATACACCGATAATTTTTATATGACTCGATCTTTTTTGGATTGATTGAACCCTCGTATTGATTCGCTTAAATATCGGATATCGATTTTGGCCGCCTTTTCCTACCCAACAAAAATGCTACCTTAATCCGTACATTTATTTGCGGGAAAAGGAACGCAACAAATCTCTTGTAGACATTTAACACGCTTTGAAAGCTGCTTTGCAGCGTCCGTATTCCTTTCATCAAACGAAACGGACCCCTTAATTTAGGCACCTTTCCCTTAAAACACATTGTAGAACGGCTTATCAGTGAGATGACTCCCCCTCAGTACTGTTTCCGTTGAATTTGTTTTTTATCTGTAGGAACCGACAGCACCCTTAAAAGGACAACCCGCGAAACCCCGTCCGTTTCACCAACGGAGACCGATGCAGAGCCGCAGACGAGTCAGAACTACGTTGTCATTGGGGTCTCTGCTTTTGGAGGATTATTGGCGCTGGTGATCGTAGCAGTGTTAATGAAGAAGTTTGTTTTCAAGAGTGGACCATCCCCAGCAGTGGAGATACCAGCACAAAGTGCTAAAGTAAATGAAAGCTTTCAGGGGGATATCGAGCTATCTACCATGCCTGGGAAGATGTAGAAAGCTTAAGCAACTCGCTTAAAGAACGATCTCCCGACTCCCATACACGGATGTAAATAATGATATATCATTTAACAGATATGCGAAGCACTTCATTGCAAGCCTTTTATTTAGAATGTGCTGACCTAAGAAACCTTTTTTTTGGATTTTTGCTAAATGATCGTGATAGTGACGCAAAACATTGATAACTCCAGGCAAAGAAAATTTCTTTCATGTACTCCTATATCGCGGGTAAACAGATAACCTTAAACTCGATAAAAGGGCAGGACTAAGGATCAGCCGACATCACTGGCCGAGTGGAAAATGGAATCCGTTTATGTACAAAGCGGTTTATAAAGTTTAAAGCCCAAGATATCTGTTGTTGAAAAAACCTTTCTATATTTAAAGGTATAATACAATTGTAGACAAGCTAACAGGATAATTTGTAAGGCGCTCATTTCAAATAGCTAATGATCAAATAAGTTGCAAAGTTAGGAAGCGGTTATTACAATTAATTGCCGTAGCTTAATAATTATTACCAAATCCGTTGTTTTACAGTACTCAAGACACTCGAGGAAAAGTGAAACTTTCATCAATTAAACTAGAGTCTGTTGAGGTATACTGTATCTTAGTGCTGGCTGATTGCAATAGGTCGGTGAAGTATGATCGTCCGGGTAATTGTAGTCCTGAGAAAGAATGTTTGTGATGACAGTGACGGACGTTTCGACAACCTGAGTAGAAGTCATCATCGGAGAGTCGGACGATCATACCTTACCGACTTAAAGATGTGACGCCAGGGTTCAAACCATTTGCAGTGATTGCAATAGGTTGAGGTCGCTGGAAGTTTCCTTGTTGTTGTAGTAGTATGTGTTCCTCCACACACATACACACACACACACACACACATACACACACATACACACACAAAAGTTTTGATTCAGTCGATGAATGATGTCATCATTCTCTTTAACTTGCTTGGTTATATCATATTCAAAAGGTTTTTAGTGTGAAACTATAATAAGCTGTTAACTATAGAACGCTAATTTAAGGTCATTTCCCTGCTATAAATAAAGGAAATATACTCTCCATCACATTGCTTTTGATTCGCTATCGCAATTACGATTCCTGTAAATCACTAGGGCTACCTCATGTCGTGTTTGTTTCTTCTTCTCATTTTCGATCCGCTATAGCTACCAGGCACGACAACCCCCTCTCCCCGCATGGGGTGGGTTGGATGCCTCCTCCGATAATTTTTTTTCATTCTTTTTTTTTCAGTAACTGTTCGTTTATCCTTCAGACACTCTTTGCAAAGTTTGGTGAGAATTGCTTGCTTTGGTTACAAGATATGTCCGTCATAAGTGGGAAGAGAGAGCCATTTTTTTTTTATTTGTGCTTTTTTACCTTTTCCAGCTAAAACAAAATATAATGAGCTGACAGAAAGCCCCAGATTATTTAATTATGTGGTGTTCTGCAAGTCTAGCATGACTGAACACATATTTAAATTGCTCAGGATTTTTTATTTCATCGTTTAAAATATCTTCTAATTTTGAGCAAAAACTAAGGCGCTTATATTAACCGTGATTTGGACGACGTCATAGGCCTCAGCACCACATCTCATAGCGTTTTCTTCATCTTGCAAAGCATTTCACAGGCTTCTAAGAGTAAAATCATTTTCAAATTATTGTAACACATCAAAAACCTAACAACTTCCCTTATACCACAGTATAGGTTTGAGTTCGCCGCCTAATGCGGATATGTAGCCACTGCGATGTTTAGGTTACATTTAAGTAAAACGTTTTTTTCTAGGGGAGGCGGGCGCGTGAGAAAGGAGGCATCACATGCCAGATTTCCTTTTTTTCTAACACAAGAGTACGTCAACATCGCTGAAAATTATTGAAAATAGATTATGTGATGTTACACTATCGCGCATGAATCAGACAAGAACTGACATAATTACTGGCCACAAGGCTTTGTATGATATCGACGGTTTGGGGCTAAAAGCAGCTCAAAATAGCATAAAACGTGGCGTAAACGTTTCACGAGCTTGAGACGAAAAAACGACTAAAGGGCGATCCTCTCTTAGTAGGTGTAAAACTGTTAAAGGTTTCCAGGTAATGGCTCAAGATTCCATGAATTACGCGAAGTGATGAACTGACCGAAAGGAATCCTGATTAGTGAAAGTCAATCACCGATTGTGGAAACCTATAGCCCCCACAGCAAGCGTTTCCGTGAGTTCTCCTACACCTTCGAAGTATTGTTCGCCTTTTGGTTGCGCGAAAATTGGGACAAGGGGGGGGGGGAGGCAGAGAGGGAGGGGAGAAAAGGAAACGCTTGCCCGCAAACCACGCGATTCTGAAAAAACGCCCCATTTACACTTTCACGTGAATTCATAACGTAACTTCTTGTCAATAAAATACCTTAGCGAGGTCACAGCAGAATCCAAATTTCCCTCCCTATAAAATCAAAACATGTTAGAGTTTCTTTTCAAATACAAAGCAACGATATGTCGAAAGGCCCAAACTATAAGTGATTACTGCAGAATATGGCTCTGTTATCTCAAGTAAAAATTTGGAGCCTACCGCTACGGTTCAACACGAGATGCTTTGTGGTTGAATTTTGCTAGCTAGCAAAATTCTAGCTAACATTTTGCTGTTATTATTAATAATATTGTTTGTCTATGGCCACAAGAGCAAAAGACATGTATTTCCATGCCTAACGCGTCATTTGCTGGGTGGGTAATTTCTGACGAAGAATTCTTAATTTGAGAGGCGAAAAAAAGCCCTTTGGCTCTTTATATTAATATAACTAGTTATTGCTTGTACAGTGGATCGCTAACCATATGGCCTATTTGTATTTGGCAATTATAAATATATCGGCTCAATTTAGCGTTTTCATTCGTCCATTTGGTTTCCTATTGATTCTGGACAATAAATCAAAATAACATTGCTTTTTTGTTCCATGTTGGAAACGCGAAAAAGGAACACAAAATCTTTATGTTAAGGTAAAAAGGAAGTCCTGGATTCATGCCTGATTTTCAATTATTGTCCATACTCCTTGTCTTCCTACTGGGGGTTCGATGGCGTTGTGTAATTACTTTTTTGGTAAAACACATGAAGACTAGATATATATACTTTCACTAATAGCTGTTAGGCACAAAGCAAAAGTTAATCTGTATGTTAATTTAACTTAGCTTTCCTGCTCTATTCTTTATTTCTTTCTTAGATCTCTTCTCTTATAGATAGACGTTACCTACTACACGTACAAATTGTCATTCATAGCTTTTTTTCCA
>Ga0126336_10000750_pt1 | contig 14735 bp, 9 predicted proteins | sample SidCmetagenome_FD_92530 | JGI IMG/M metagenome (GOLD analysis project Ga0126336, IMG submission 92530) | Coral microbial communities from El Islote,Puerto Morelos, Mexico - Siderastrea C C metagenome | ecosystem: Host-associated > Invertebrates > Cnidaria > Coral | place: El Islote,Puerto...
TACTTTCGGTATGGTGTAATTTAACAGTTTAAGAGTCGGTAAGATAGTTAGCGCATTGACTTCCATTCAAACATTCATCCCCAGAGTGGTAGAATTTGCAGTTAGAAATAATCTCTTGGCAACGAGAACCAGCGATTTAAAGATAGCGACAATTTATTTCATCAGGTATATTACTGTATCATGATCAGTTTTCCTGTTCTTGTTTTAAATATTTCGAAATATTACGGACCTATGATTAATTTGGAAAGAGATAAATATCCTATTTTCCCGTTATTTATTGTGAATTTGTAACTGAATTTTTACATTTCCGTGCGGCAATTTAACAATTGTTTGAACCTTAAAAGCACTGATATTAGGAATTTGCAGTTCTTTTAATATTGTTGACGCTATTAGAATAAGAGTAGTGCAACCTCGTCAGTATTTGTTCAAAGATGTGGAATCAGTGGATTTCAGAGAACACTCGTATTCACAGTCTTCACAGGTAAAGCAAAGAAGTGTATTTTTTCACTCTTGATGCTGTATAGATTATACTTATAATATTTCATAGACACCAAGCTACTTTTCTGGTAAAAAAGAAAAGTGATTTTTCATTTTTACCTTTTAATAACAAGCCTGTTATTAAAGTCATTTCGTTTGGAAAACGAAGTACAATGAAAACGTTGGAAACCAGAATCTGGAATCCAGCCACTTTTGGGCCGTGGAATCCGGAATCCATGGACATGGAATCCGGAATCCACAGCGTGGAATCCAGAATCAAATGCTCTCTTGGATTACCTTACATGGGCCGACAAGTGAAAACATATTTATTTAAGACAGCTTTTAAATTATAAATTATATTGATTTTAATGGATAGAAGGAGGGCACGGTGTGGGGAGTTCGAAGGGGGGGGGGGCGCTTCTCTTAGCTGTTTTATTCAAATTTGTCTTACATATATTTACCTGATTTTTACATGATATGTTAATATGTAATTTTACCCAGTTTTGTTTTATTTCAAATGTATTGTAATGCGCATTCGAAAATGCCAGATTGATGTTTGCGCGATATAAAACTCATTAAAGTTAAGTTTAAAGTTATTGATACATGTCATCAATCAGCAAACACCATGTAGTTTACATCGAACATGCAAGCTTTGGTTTAATGCACAACCATTTTCGCATTTCGCAATTGTTTTTGATCGAACAAGAACCTCAGTTGTCTAATTCTCCGTCTGTGATCGCTTTCAGTCATCTCGGAAGCTCCCTTTATGTGAATACATGCCACCAGGAAAAACGAAGGAGGAAACTCAAGTCGTCACCCTTCGTTGTACTTCGTTCCATCAAAGAAACCGTGATCAAAATCAAAGAAATCGGCGCCGATTCCATTTTTTTCTTCACCGCAAAATGAACGTGCGAGTACATTTTCAAATAAGGCCCCGTCTACACGTATCGGTTTTCTTTGCGGATTGGCCTTCCGTCCACACATAAAAGCAACTTTTCGAAAACGCTCTCCATAGTGGAAATTTCTAAAAACTCAGTGTTTTCGTGTGGACAGCGAAAACGGAACTTTTCGAAAACGATGACGTCACAGTATTGGATCCAGCCTACCCCGCGAGAAAGCCACGTGAAAAATAAACCTAAGTGCAAAATGGCGAGGGATACTGTGCTACAAAAATATCCAGAATATCGGAGTACTTTCATTTGTCTGGCATGATTCCCAAGTCTTCATATTTGATTGTAACTTTAAGAAGCAGCTCCACTTCGTCGTCGGTCCAAACAAACGAGTCAGCCTTGCTCTTGCCCTTAGATCTACCCGGTTTCAGTTTTCCTGACTACGACATCTTTATACTATTTCCTTGCAAATTTACGAGTTCCTAAAGAAGACAGACACGCAAAACGACGAAAATGACGCTATGCGCATGCTCTGTCAGCGCTATTTGCGTTTTGGAATCGTTTTAGCGTTTTCGTGTGGACAGGTGAAAATGATTCGAAAACGCTACGCGTGGACCCAAATGTTTTTGCAAACGGAGAGAAAAAATTCTTCTTCAAACGAAAACGGATACGTGTGGACGGGGCTTAAGATTAACACAAACAAAAACGCAAAGCGAAACAAATATGAACCGGCAACTCCCATTTCAGCGAGAAGTAATTATAGCCGGGGAAAGTTCTGTTGTTTCGCCGGAACGGGTAGAACGGCGCCTTCGATTTCTTTCACGTTTTTACTGCCCCCGCATTTTGTTCTCTGCTCGCCGGAAGCACTCATTACTCTTTGACAAAGAGGAGAACTTGAAGATTAATCTGATCAAATAAACTTAAAAGCACGTGCTGTTCCAACTTGCAAAAGCGTGTGGCAACCTTGAGCGGGTTGGGTTTCACCGCTTCCTGGACTTGATTAACAAATGGGAAAAGCCGTCATTCTTTTTGACAGATTTGTATAATTATCTGGAGTTCATTGTCCAGAATTGAATCTTTACGTATACCGTAGTTATGAATTAACACTGGTCAATATATAGGAGTAACTGCAGACACTTGGAGTGTTTGCCTTGACGTAAGGCAATAAAAATGTTTCAGAACGCAGAGAACAGCTCACCTCTCATCCGACCAAACCCGAGGATACTTTCTTCCACCTATCGTATCTGATCACAGCGACCCTCTGTTTAGGCAGACTGCACTGAATCCCGGGTGCACTGTTACACATCCTGTTATCGCGTCAAGTTCTCGGCTTCGCGAGAAACATCGGAGCTTTCGAGAGATTCGACACATTTCTGGATTTCTTTGCAGCAAAGGCACTCTTTGGCGTTTTGCAAATGCTTTCAGAAACAGTTACTACATCTACATGTGTAGAAGAGTGAAGGTATAGCCCTGCCAAACAGGCGTTTATCTAGCCGAGTGCGAACGCTAAGTTTAATTATTTTAGCCCAGCACGAGCCACAAAAAGGACTTAATTATTATATTTACACTGGGAGATAGCAACTACGTTCGATTGACTTTTCCTAATGTAAAATATGAATATTTTACCGCGTGCAGATAAAGACGGACTTGTCATTTTGTGCCCCGCGTATTTCACTTCTTTCAATGAATATTTCGCCGCTTTATAACAGCGGAATCGCTATATTACAGGGAAGAGAAATGAACTCCACTAATTTCGCCAATTCTCGCACATATTGAGTTTGCTTCGTACTACCATTTTTCGTTTCCTAACCTATTGTTCGGTTTTAGAAAAGATCGTTTCCATTTTCAATTTGACAAAATTGTTACGAATTGCGAGTCAACTTGTTTACGTCTGCAAGGGGATTCCCGGGTTAGCGAACCGGATTTAAACTTCTTGTCATGAGATATGCCATAACGTGTTTGAGCGTGGACGGGCAATGTTGCTTTCCCCACACTCTGATGTTCTGGTCATCTTTGTCAAGCACTATGTATTTTGATGTTACTGTTCTGCTTCTTGTTTGCGGGTTTAAGCACAATAGTAATAATTTCGTCGTCTCTGTGAAAACACTTTCATTCGTGGGCGAATTTGTTTCGACCTTCCACGATTCAGTTGAATTTGCTTTTTTCCAGCTAAATAATAAAGCAATAAGTGGTGAGACAGATAAACTGCGTCATCAGAGCTTAAAAATTACGTCATTCAGTAACGCTATAGTCAAATATTGTGTCACACAATCACACTTTTCGTCAGGCCAGCTCGTATATTGAGCGAATTAAGATGTTGAGTCGCGCTAACATTTGTTAACATGGGGGTACGTGGGTCAAAGCGGCCGGATAAAATGCCCATTGGGCTTTCGTGTTATTACAACTACTTACATCAGCACCTAAAAGTAACGAAAGTGTCTTCGACATAGCCCGATGATACAAAAGGAAGAGATTATTGTAACAAACCAGTCGTGTTTCAAAGGACCGTAAATATAAGTACGAGTCTGCGTTTCAGTGCAGTGAAAATGAAAAAAAAAACATTTCGTCCTATGAACCGCCTGAGCATCTGAGCATTAATCGTTAAATAGTGCGCCAATTGTTTATTTCACCCACTTTAGGGTATTTGGGTGTGCTGCCATGTTGGATTAATCAGCTGTGTGGTTGCATCCTTAACTTCTAGGTGTTCACAAGATGAGAAGTGATGACGACTAATTTGTATGCAATACATCTTGAAATAACTGTAAGTGGCAATTGTATTGAGTTCTGTGCAATAACACTCATAGATTTAGAATATTTAAAACGCCAAATTCTTACCCATAGTGCCGACTGGGTTTGTCAACCTCGTTCCCGCCCCTCCCAGTTTTAAAAAATTAAAAACCCTGGGAACGAGGTTGTGTGGTTACTTGCAGTATCCAACGTATGTTCTTCGTAAATTGTTTTTAGCCGATGAATTCATTGTTATCAGATAACGTAAGACTAAAACGATCGTGGATGATGTCGTGGTATTGCTGTTGGCTGTCGACGTCTGTGAAGCTTTGGGGATCCTCTGTGAGCTTTTGGGTGGGGATGTGTCGCAGGGATTCTGAAACCTCACCATGTACCATTATATCACAGCGGCACATACCTCGATAGCGTAACTTAATGTTGAATTTGTGATTAACAGTAACTCGAAAACGTGAAGTGTACAATTATAGAAAGCTCTGAAACTTACGTCAACAAGTCACTTTACAGGGTTCCGTAATCTCATGGAACCTCAAATTCGCATAATAACTGGAGTTCTCTTTTCCCTTTCAGTGTCAGACACAAAGCTCGGACCGTTTAAGGCGATTCTTCCCAGACTGTAATGAAAACCTTAAGTGTTGCTTACCACTCAAATAGTCCGCTTTCTTTGTTCTTCAAGAGTAGAAGGGTGGAGTTTTCTCAAGCTAAAATGCCAGCATTCAAATAAAACTATTGAGTACTTTGCTGTGGTGCTAGTTTACTTTGTTGTATCCTAGTCCTTCTAAGATTCTTATAGGCTTCTAGGTTTCTACATGAAATTTACTAATGTGTTCATTCAAATAAAAGCTCCTGAACGGTCACTGCAATAGTCACTGTTACTCTATCGATGAAAATTAGAACAGCAATCCGAGTTGTCCAACTCTACAGTTTATTGGTTTAATTTTACAGCTAAACAATGATTTATCATACACCAGATCCACGTTTGTGATCGAGTTAGCATTTTAGATGTCTCGTCCTGCTGTAAATTCTCATTAGAATTGAAATTAACAGTTTTACTTACTAAGGCCTTAAAAGGCTAAATGATGATAAGCTCCGGCTTCTTCGTGTACCTCAGTGGGTTAGTAGAAACCAAACCTGTAACCAAGAAAAAAGTTTCACAATGATACTTGATTTGTTCTCTTATCTACCGTATATAGAATAGGTTGTGCTAAAAGCAAGGGATGCATTGCCTGACTAGTAAAGTTGACGTGTTATATTGGAACTGAACAAAAGAAAGAAACCGAGTGATAACCAGATAGAAAATGGAGAAAACTGAAGGCAAGTCTCTCGAGGAAGTCTTTTGAATGATAAACAGAAATGTCTCCCTTGCAGAATTCTGATCAATTATATAACTTCAACTTTACATATCTTTTTACTTACCGCTTACTCAAATGTTCACTTTTAACAGAAATGATTATTTGTAAAAATCCAAGAGCACAGTCGATGTCAGAATCTGTATCAAGATTGGGTGAAGCACAATTTAATGTTGAATTTGTGATCAACAGGAACTGGAAAACGCCAAGGATCCAATAAAAAGCTCTGAAGCTTACGTCAATAATTCACTTTATAGGATTCCGCAATCTTATGGAACCTCAAATTATGAACAATTATTGGATGAGGTTTTTGTGATATCCGGACTGAATAAACAAGGTCAAGGTGTGTTAGTCGACGTCGGCTAATAACACCTACTTCGACCTTGATTATTCCGGATATCACAAAAACAGAACCTAACAATTGTTTTATTCAACGTTGTCTTCCGGTTTCTGAAATGTTTATGTTTTTTTTGCTACTTTGGAGGATTTTTTTGTATTTTTGAAGTCTTTATCTATATCTATTAGTAGTCTTTCGATTTCTTCCTCAGTTGAAGTAGCAAATCGACTTGCCATGTTTTCCTTTGCTGTGTGCAAAGCTGCCACTCGCCACCTGTGAACTTGACATTGCTCTTGGAAATCATGCATTGCACGCGCAACCTGCAGACTGATTATTACTCGGGCCGGAGGCCACGAGTCAAGATCTGCCGAACAGTTCTTTTAGTTCGTGTCGCAACTGTAAGGCAGCGCGGGATCTGGGAACGAAAACACGTAATCGTTTGGCCATTTGATTATCATCTAGACTGCGAGCAGTCTCTTTCTTCTCCTAATTTTAGCGAGGTGAGGTTGGCGAGTTGGCGAGTGAGGCACGAGCCGCGAGCCGCGAGAAGCGCGGGCGCGCCTATTTCCTCCCTCTCCCCATTCCCCTCTCGTTTATACCCCTATTTTGCATAATTTATTCATTTCCACTCGCGCGTAGGATCTGAGGAAAATAGGACGGCTGCTCGCAGTCTAATTATCATCTGAACACGCTTTTGTGAACCTTTTGCGAGGTTGTGAGTGTCTTGGAGTTTAACGTCCCGGGGGGTAGGGCACTCAGCAGATGCTCGGGTAGGGAGGTGCGGTGCGGGTGTTTAAACCCTGACCCTGTTTAACGGCACAAATCTCTGATTTTGCCACCCTATTTAAGACAGGATCTCAAACTTTTCGTACCCTGTTTAAAACATTTAATCCAACATCATACCCACTTTCTCGCTAGAATGGACATGTCAGAGACTGTTTCTTATTTCAATACACTGCGCATTGGCAAACTGGTAAAAATTCTGCTTGTGGTGAGGTTTCTGTAAGTTAAAGAATACATAAGGTCGTGTAGCAACACCCTATTTAAGGCAAAAATTGATGAATTCGATACCCCGTTCAAGACAAAACCCTCTGAAAACCATACCCTATCGGGCTGCACGTCCCCGTTAAGGCCATATAAGGGAGTAACCCCCGGGTCCAACGTTTTGTGCTTTTTGATGCAAATTTGTTCTTGCTTCGGGTTTCTCGTGCTTTCAAGCTGTTTACGGCCCGAGTGAAGGCTACAAATAGCCTCTTGTTCTCTATAATCTGCTAGTAGATTAATGAATAATATGTAGGGTGCGCTGATTTCCAGAATTATCATTCTGAATTAATTTTAATTTCATTGTGATATCTGATTTATTCTGTTTTCTATCGTCCATATGTAAAATATGTTGTGCTAAAAGCAAGGGATGCATTGCTGCTTAGTACAGTTGATGTGTTGTATTGGAACTGAACACAATAGAAGGAAACCGAATGATAACCAGAAAGAAAATGGGGAAAACTGAAGGCAAGCCTTTCGAGGACGTCTTTAAAATCATAAACGAAATCGTGTACCTTGCAGAATTCTGATCAATTACATGACTTCAATATGTCGTATCTTTTTACTTATCACTCACTCAAATGCTCACTTTTAACAGAATTTATTTGTAAAAAGCCAAGAGAACAGTCGATGTCAGGATCTGTATCAAGATTGTGTGAAGCGTAATTTAATGTTGAATTTGTGATCAACTGGAACTAAAAAATTCCGCGATCTCATGGAACCTCGAATTATCGTAAGAGTGCTCGGGAGCACGGTTTGAATCACTTCCGTGATGTTAACATGATGATTTCTCGGGATAGGGTAACAACAAGTGGTTGGAAAGCGTGCAGTTTGGCTGGCTTAGCAAACTTGGGAAGCGTGAATGAACTCACATTTACTCGCGTGGTGCGTGCCAGCTAAGCGAACTGAATGCGGGATGTCTTTACGTTTAACTGCATGTAGTTATATGTTCGGATTTCCTTTTCTTTTCATTCTGAACTAAGAAGACGACCTGTAAGCAGGTCATTTAAAATTGAGGCGTCTTCCTCTCTCTTAGCGATTTCAATTACAGCTGCCATTAAATCACTAACTAGTCCTGAACGTTTTCGTTATTATTAGTGGGGCAAACAATTTTAGGCGCGTTCTCGCAAGCATAACGGATTTAAATTGAACTTTGGGGCTTTTAACAAGTCAACTAGTCCGCTTTAATTATTCTACAGGTTCAGAAAGTGAAAGGTGTTCCCTAAAGATTAAATGCCACCATTCAAATAAAAACGTATTGAGCACTTTGCTGTGGTGCTTATAACTTTACTTTCCTGTATCACAGTACTTCTCTGTTTTTAGGTTTCTATATGAAATTCTCAAATATTTTCATTCAAAAATAAAGTCCTGAACGCTCAGGTCATTGCGATGCTGTCACGGTTTGCTGTGCAAAGTACATGTTACCAAAAAAATTCTAAGCTTTTCTTGGCCGTTAACGTCAACGTTGGCATGTACTGAACGGAAATTTAAAATCGCTATTGATAAAGGCACTAGAACTGCAATCCTTCTTCGGCTCTACAGTTTAATGTTTAATACAGTTTAATACAGTTTAAAGCTTAGCGCAGTGATTTATCATGCACCAGATTCACGTTTGTGATCAATCGAGTTAGTATTTCAGGTGTCTCGCACGTCCTGTTGACTAGTGGAAATTACCAGTTCTACTTACTAAGGCCTAAATGCTGAAAAGCTCCGGCTTCTTCGTGTACCTCAGTGGTTTAACAGAAACCAAGCCTGTAACCGAGAAAAAAAATTCACAATGATATTTGATTTATTCTCTTAGCTATCGTCCACATGTATAAAATTGTTGTGCTTAAAGCAAGGGATGCATTGTCACTTAGTACAGTTAAGGCTGAACAAAACAAAGAAAACGAATGATATCCAGACAGAAAACTGATGGAGAAAACTAAAGGTAAGCCTTTCGAGAAAGTAGATTAAATCATAAACAAAAATGTGTACCTTGCAGAATTCTGATCAATGATATAACTTCAACGTTTTATATCTTTTTACCGTTACCACTCACTCAAATGCTCACTTTTAACAGAAATTATTTGTAAAAAGCCAAGAGAACAGTCGATGTCAGGATCTGTTTCAAGATTGGGTGAAGCGTAATTTAATGTTGAATTTGTGATCAACTGGAACTAAAAAATTCAACAGGAACTCGAAAACACGAAGAGTACAATTAAAAGCTCTGAAACTTGCGTCAATAAGTCACTCAAATACAGGATTCCGCAATCTCATGGGACCTCAAAGTATCGTGTGTGCTAGTGAGCACGGCTTGAATCACTTCCGTCATGTTAACATGATTATTTCTCGGGAAATGGTCGACATTATAATAACTGCGAATATAACGAGTGTTTGCATAGAAAGCGTGCACTTTGGCTGGTCAACCAAACTTGCGTAAGACGAAGTGTGAATGTAGCGTGCTGCTGAACTGCATGTAGCAGGATACGTTCGGACTTCCTTGACGACAACTAAACAGCTCATTTTCTGTAAAACTGAGGCGTCTTCCCCTCTCTTAGCGATCTCAATTGCAGCTGCCACCACAGCAGAATCACTAACTAGCCAAACGTTTTCGTTATTATTAGTGGGACAGACAATTCTCGCATGTTTCTTGCAAGCTCAAAGGATTCAAATTGAATTTTGCGGCATTCCTATTTTCAAGATTTTTTTTACCACAGACAAATATTTTTGAGTTCACGAAATCGTTTGAACTCTGGTAGGAAGCGTGGATTGTATGGTATTATTCTATTAAAATTAATTCGGTAATGTTTGAAACACCCTATCGAGAGTCTCGTCTTGCGTCTTAGTACATGTACTCTGTTCTGTATACTTTTTCTACTTCTTCAGGGATTATATGACTTCAACTTTCCATATCTGTTTATTTGGCTCACTCAAATGCTCACTTTTAACAGAAATTATTAGTAAAAACCCAAGAGGACAGTCGATGTCAGAATCTGCACTGAAACTGGATGAAGCGTAATTTAACGTTGAATTTTTGATCAACAGGAACTCGAAAACACAAATACCCTAAAGTGTACGTCAATAATTGTCACTTCTTACATTTTTGAGTGTAAGTGCAAATTATCATAATTCACGCGCGGTTTTCTCTCTTTCACTTTCAGAGACTTTTTAACTGATGTTTTGGGTAAAATCCAAAAGTGGAACGATTCAAATAGTCCGCTCTCTTTGTTCTTGAGGTAATAAGACGGTGGCTGCAAAAAGGTCACCATTCAAGTTAAACCTTTGTCAGTGTGGCGTCAGTTGATCGTGCTGTAACACAGTACTTGAAATCGCTTCTCCCCATTCCCGTCGCGGCTTCGCCGCTCTTGTTACGGTTCCACCTCTCAAACTTCGCGCGAACAATCCCACCAGGAAAAAAGCCATGGAAAAACATTTTCCGAATTTCTCATTACTACACCACATAAAGGTTTGGTCGACTAAGGTGGCTCGGGTAGGTCAGGGAGGTATCGGGGTCAACGTACAGTTTGTGAGAGGAACGAACTGAAATCTTCCTAATCGGACAAGTCTCACTTTAATTCTTGGGGTAAATTTTGAGGTGCCCCATAGCTGACTCCTTCGATAGGGCAACAGGCGAATTTGATTTACCAACATAAACTGACTTTTATCCCCGTATACCTAACGTCTTATATCTTTTTACTTACCACTCACTCAAATGCTCACTTTGAAGAGAAATTATTATTTGTAAGAATCCAAAAGAACATTCATTGTCAAAATCTTTCAAGATTTGGTGAGAACTCTAAAACGCGAAGGGTGCAAATAAAGCTCTGAATCTAACGTCAATAAGTCACTTTACAAGATTCCGCAATCTCATGGAACCTCAAACTAAAAAAAAAAATATTGGATGAGGTTTTTGTGATACCCGGAATAATCAAGGTCAAAGCTAAGTGTTTTGTCGGCTTCGGCTGATATCATTCACCTCGACCTTGCTTATTCCGGATGTCACAAAAACCGAATCTAATAATTGTTTTATTAAACATTGTCTTTCGGTTTTCTGACATGTCTTTTTGCTAAGGTACCCGTGAAAGAGTTCCTTTGCTCCTTTGGTGGATCTTTTTGTATTTTCGGCGTCTTTATCTACTAGTTAAACTTTCTATTTCTTCCCCAGTTGAAGTAGCAAATCGACTTGCTATGTTTTCCTTGGCTGTGTGTAAAGCTGCCACTCGCCACCTGTCTTGAACCTGACGTTGCTCTTGGAAATCATGCATTTCACGCGCAACCTACAGATTATTCTCTATAATCTGCAATCTATAATCTGCTAACAGATTAATGAATAATCTGTAGGGTACGCTGATTTCAAAAATTATCATTCATGTTATTTTATTCGGCGTTTTAATTGGCCGAGGAAACATTACGTCACTGCAAATAACTACCTACGGGTAATTTTTTGTTCATGCGCATTACGATGCGAAGTTGTTTTGCTGCGAATAATTCTGCTCGAGCGCAGTTGAGTCACCTGTTCAGTCCACGTTTGAAACTCCACCATGGCGGCGAGATTTCCAGAGTTGACAAGGAGCGATCTTAATTATCTAATTGAACAAACGGTAACACCAAGAAAGCAACTACAGTTTCGTTAAACATATTTCGACGATATTTAGAAGAGAGAAAAGTCGACGAAAAGGAGATAAAACAATGAGTGAAGTCGACTTCGCAAACTGTCGTGATTTGTCAGTGTCTCGTAGATCAATCATTTGCCTCTGCTCGCCACTGATAAATCACAATATATTGGTCAACCTCGTCCAGTAATTGTTTAATTAACTGTAGGCTCTTAGCCAATGAGAAGGCAGATAGTGACCACAATGTACATTAGTCATAATTATTGGATTTCTCTCAAGCACGATTTTTTCACTTTCACTGACAGATAAAACGTAGGCCGAGTAAGGCGATTTCAGTCTCCTCTAAGTCTGTGATGAAGTGTTACCACTCAAACATTCCGCTTTACTTACGCTTCAGGAGGTGAAAGGTGGAGTTCTCTCAAGCTAAAAATATGCCACCATTTAAATAAAAACTATTGAGTCAGTACTCTTCTGTTGTGCTAAGTTAACTTTGCTGCATCACAGTGCTTTTAAGTTCTTAAGTTTCTACATGGAATTCTCACGGTGTTCATTCAAATAAAAGCTCTTGAACGTTCGTTGCGATAGTCACGGTTTGCAAAAAAAAAAAACAAAGAAAATTAAGTTACAAAAAAGGGAATTTTAAAACTTTTCTCAGCTTTTAGCTTAAAATGCTTGAGCGCTAAACTGAGAGTACAAGGTAACCAAAAAAAGAACAAAAAGCAAAACATAGATCAAATTATTACCATCAACTGATAAAAATTATTTAACTTCACACTTTAGCTTACAATTTACTGAATGGAAATTTTTAAAAAATCTCTGTTGATGAAGGCATTGGAACAGCAATCCTTCTTCAACTCTACAATTTATCAGTTTAATTTTAGAGCTATTAAAGCGCAATGATTTATCATGCACAAGATTCACGTTTATAATCGATCGAGTTGCTATTTTAGAGTGTTTCGTCTGTCCTAGTTACTATACTGAAGGCCTAAAAAGTTTTTGTGCTGAAAAGCTCCGGCTTTCTCGAGAACCTCAGTGGGTTAACAGAAACCAAGCCCGTACGCCGAGAAAAACAAATTTTACATCAAACTGGAAGTAATTTATAAATTCAGGAATATTAATTTGTACGTGGTCTGGAACAGAGCGAGGTCTGGAACAGAGAAACCACGACTTTAACACTCCGGAAATGCTCGTAGCTTCCGACTGGCTGCTCAGCCTTCCGGAACCTTCTTCATTCCAGGTCGTATTTAAAATGGCGGCATCCCTTACTTCTAATTTTCTTGGTTTTATCTATTCGACAAAGAAAACGAAAATGTACAGGTACTGTGACTTGCATGGCTCGCACTGTACAACTCGCATGGCTCGCATTGTGACTCGCTTGACTCGCATGGTTCGTGTGTTAGTAACACTCTTATCGACTCTTAATTTCAGCGACAGCATAAATTCCCGCTCACCGCCTATTTTCAGGTCTGAATCCCCAACAGACATCTTCATCCTTTCGCTCTAAGGTTGCAATGGCTTCTTCAGTTTCACCGCATATATTTTAGATGATTTCCTTGTTGAGGAATACTAGATTTGTGGTAAAATTCTCACCACACCGAGAATGCTTGACAAAACGTTTGCTGATTGCATCAGCTTTACGCGTTCAGTATTCATCTGTACTCTTGTTAACAATAATATTTAGCCAATCAGCGCGCGAGGATTAGCTCAGTTATTGTAAAAACTGTAAAAACAAGATGTGGAAAAACTTTTTTTCGAATTTCTCATCACTACACTATGAGGATTCAATCACGCAAATGCATGAACCGTTTGGTCGACCAAGATGGGTCGGGTAGGTTGGAAGTATCGAGGTTAACATATAGTTACTTGTGAGAGGAAAGAACTGAAATCTTCCTAAAAAGTCTCACTTAATTCTAGTGGTAAAATTAATTGAGCTGCCCAATAGCGGCAATAGCTGGTGATGGCTACTTTGATGCGACAACAAGCGTGTTTGATTTAGCATCATGAACTGATTTTTATCTTTGGAATTCCCAACAGGGAAACTTCGCTTTATAACCTGGCTATGTCGCAGATATTTTGCCTTGGTTGTCTTAAGGATCTGACGGCTATCAGATAACTAGGGTAACTGTGGGTTCCTGATGGTTGGAGTAAAAATTGAGGTCGTCTCACTCTGTTAGATTTCATGCTCAGTAATATGTAATCAGTGACTAATCAGTGTCCTGGCCAAATAATTGTGGCATCCTGAGTATGTCAAAATCCCTACCCAGGGGATAGCTCATTTATATTAAAAAAACAAACAAACAAACAAACTAAAAAACTGTCCATAATAGTAAAGCGGGTGCCTGCAAAGCGGAGTTTCACCAGTTATTTCTTACAAGCAGTTGAGGAAAGCCCTAAAATACCTATTCCTGTGTAGGACAACATCCTCCATTTTACGTTCATGTTTACGACAAATTACAAAATACACATCCCCACACATCCTGTTTAGGACAGACACATGGAATTTTGTACCCTTCAGTTTAGGACAAAGAGGTCAACAAACCAGCGGCACGTTCCTGTATACATGTACCCCCCCCCCATCCGCTTTACAGCAGACCCCTCCAGGCCTACTCCTGTGTGGCTGCCGGTATTGTCTGCGCGCAAAGGAAAATTGAGTTTTGGCAGTGTAAGCCGCGACAACGACCCTCAGTCATAACTCAGAGGTCAACAGTCGCCTTTTCAAGAAGCAACGGTTGCCGATCACTGATATACGGTATCTCTCATTGCCCGTTTCATGACGTCTGTCGGTAGGGTTGATTACCGGAGGTCTCTGCAATATGTTTTAAAGTACAGGCGGACCTCTGTCTAAGGGTACACCCCACACAACAGATGAGCCACAGACATGATCAAATTCCATCTTTCATAGGTGATCTCTCTCCGTGAATTATTCAAGAAGGGTTCAGTACAAAGACGTTTATCGCTAAATACAGTTCTTGCTCCTTGTTTCACTTGATTGGCCGTATGAACCGGTATTATCAATAGTATACCCACTTCCAAACCGGTGTCAACTCTTTATTCTCTACCCTGAGCATACAAATTTTCTGTGAATCGGACAACAAAGTACTTCAAGGTTACGTTCATTTGGTGAACACAGGTTGTATTCACCTCTTACATTTTGCTATGACCTTGTTTCAGCTTAGATGACTATAACACGGAGGGTTCGGATGCATCTTCGATTCCAGATTTCTCATGTGACATTCTAGCCCCGAGGGACTCTCCCACACCTTTCCTTTGTATCACGGATGACAACGACGTCACACATACA
>Ga0126336_10000751_pt1 | contig 14732 bp, 4 predicted proteins | sample SidCmetagenome_FD_92530 | JGI IMG/M metagenome (GOLD analysis project Ga0126336, IMG submission 92530) | Coral microbial communities from El Islote,Puerto Morelos, Mexico - Siderastrea C C metagenome | ecosystem: Host-associated > Invertebrates > Cnidaria > Coral | place: El Islote,Puerto...
CGTTGCCATAGTAATTCCAGCTCTAGCACCGCTGACCACCTCTTTCTCGGTGTCGAACTTCACTTGCGCCAGTTTAGGATAATATTCATTCCAGAAAGACATCCGGCGAGGATTAAAGGACGCCGCCATCTTGGGATTTGTGTCAAGTCGCAGGTAAGCTCTGTGGCTTGAGTTGAACCTCTCCCACGCAACATCACTGACTGAAGGATCACCCGACCTGGCGAAGTTTGCGTACCCAGTCATGATAAACATACTGACATTGTTGTCAGCCTCGCTGTGTTGAAAGGGCCATATGGGGACAAGAGGTTGTCCAAAATCATATGCTGCATTGACACCATGATCCACACCCATCCACTCGGCAGTAAAGCTGAACCTTGACCTGTGGGCGAACTCGTACAGGTACACTGGAGCAACTTGGCTGTGAATATCGGCGACCGCGTGACTCGGTGCGAAGTAGCCATTATCACTGGCAAGGTTTACTAGTTGGGTTCTGAGTGCGTATTTATCATTGTTGTCAGGCCATGGGGTGTACATGAACTCCAACGCGTCTACAATCAAGTCAGCGGTCTCTTTTCTGAAGCAGAAAGCAACTGCATGTCACGTATTAAGTGGCGATTTGCGAAAATAAAAGTCTAAGCAGCCAGGGGAGGTCTGGGCAAGAGTTACAATAAACCAACAACCTTTGTTGCTTGAAATAAAAGTTCAAGCCAATGATAAAGAACACTGTTAAGCAAAGGGGCTAGATTTTCTAATGGGTCTTGAATTTAACATAATGTGACGCAACGTGATGTAATGTACTGTAAAGTAATGAAACGTAATGTAATGTAAACCGGGCCTTTTATTTGAATCCGAGCGCTGGGCAGGGAAAATTAGTTTGACATATTTAGGAGTCAAAGAGTTTTTTAAAGAATTTCAACTCACAGACAAATGATCCACATTAAACATACCTGCTATGTCGGGCATAGGCATACTTTGTTACAAATCTTTTAAAGAAAGATCTGCTCACTCCGTTATCAACACTCTCCATAATTCTCATGTAAGAAAGGTTTGTCATGATTCCAACTGAACCGGCACCCTCATTGCTGTTAACACTGATCACTAACGTGGCGTTCTTGAACTCTCCCTTTTTTTGCAGATTCTCTGGAGTGTCATAAAGGAAGTTTTATCAACAACTGGACCCCAGTGAGTATTGTCAACGAACTGAAGGTTTGCAGCGTCAGAAGCTCTCATTATGTCTGTCGGGGATTTCTCGCGTATGCAAGCTACCATTTTGCTGTGGTGGTCTGTTGGGCAGTGCAACTTCTCAGCAAGATCTTTAGCGTAATGAACACCAAACGAAGTAGGTTGAGTCGCTTGAGGGCTCAAATCCACTCCACTCTCTGCAATGGCCTGGTGAAAGAGATTCTTTGATAGAGGTGATAGGAGATGAAGGCAAACGCTTAATCCACCCGCGCTAGCTCCGAATATAGTCACCTTGTTGGGATTTCCACCAAAGTTCTCAATGTTGTCCTTGACCCACTTTAGCGCTTCCACCTGATCCAACATTCCGAAATTTCCAGGGGCTGCAGAATCCCCGGTCGTCAAGAAGCCAAATGGACCGAGACGGTACTGGATGACAACCAAGACCACACCTTGCTGAACCAAGATATCGCCAGGATATGTGATTGCTGTGCCAAACTCGTAACCTCCTCCATGAATGTAAACCATACCTGGTAAACTTAAGCTGACGTTGGGTGTATACACGTCAAGATAAAGGCAATCTTCGCTGTAAGTAAAATTTTGAACGAACAGTTTAGTGAAAAATTCAAGAAGTTTTCCTTGCCAGCAAATGTTCCCGTGCTTTTTCGACGGCCGAACTTCCGATTTCCACGCTTTTGGCGGTCGTGGTGCTTTAAACCTGAGGTCTCCAGTCGGTGGAGCAGCGAAAGGAACGCCAAGAAACTTGCTGACAGATTTGAACGGACCAGAGGCATTCGGGTACGAAGTAGTCAGACCTTCGATCTTTCCATACTTTGTTGACACTATTACTGATGGGACCAGAGGCAAAAACGCACAAAATATGGACAACGTTGTTAGAAGAAACTTCGAAATGTTTCTCTTCTGGAATAAATTTTATCTGAAGGGCAGCTTCGTTGGTCCTTTAAATGCAATACTAGTTTCTAAATAAAAGAATGACACAAGAACGTGTCATGCGTGTCACGACCAATCCCCTAATACGCAATTACGTCACGTTTCATATAAACGGCACATTGGAGTTCAATGTATTTTTGCAGTCTACACAAACACACGCAAAACTCAAGTCGATTGTCATATCGAAACTCCTGTGTGAGCGGCGATTCAAACTAATGAGACCGATAGTGGAGAAAAAATTGTGTGTACGAGTTGCGTGATGTTGGCCATGATATCGATACCGTGAAGTGGAAAACATATTCAATACGGTGTTTGAGTGCTTTGTAATCTATTCATATCAATCTCTTTCCTTTCATATTTCGCATTTGGAAAGTGCTCGTGATATAGATTTTGTAGCGAATTAGTTTGGAGACTGAGGTGTCCGGGTACCTCACTGACGCCTTCGATCGATTTCCCGGCCAGTCAAGGGGGGAGCTGGGTGCTCAGGGCTGCAGCTGACCGGGAGGTGACAACAATTACCAGACCTTTATTCATATTCCGAAAACAAATAGCTTTTATCTTGAACGTAAAGAGATCCCACTTGACAACACCTCAAAAGTGATACTGGGCAAAAATTCAACTTCCCTCCTCTCAAAAGAAACAAATTTGCAACTTCCAAAACCCGAAAATCCTTCGGACCTTGCCATCATTTTCAAATCTCTTCGCCAAAGCAAGGCCAAATAACGTGTGTTCTTGCACAGGAAGCAAGTGAAGGACGCCTGTAGAGGGAGGCATGTGTGCATATTTGCGTGTATAATCATTTGTTATTTCAGAGTTCTTTACTGAACCGTTTTACCGCTAAGAGATCCGGAAAAATGACTAATGGCGTTTACTTTTACTAATGCATTGTCTTATTTGGTATGATTTCTAGCCATCTTGGGCGGGATAGGGGGTAGGGGACAAACAGCGAGCCTGAACTGTAGAGTGGCGGAAACCAAGCTTAACATTGCGCGTGTAACCGTGGCTCTTTCTTTGTTGCAAGCTTTTGAACAACGTGTATGCTGAAAATTCACTGCGCGTCGCAAAAATGTTTCTTAAAAAACTAACACCTTTATTTGTTAGTAAATACTCGACTAAACCTGCAGTATTAATGTTACTGTTTCAGAGTTAATTTTTCAGCATTTGTCGTCATAAACAAATACCTGTTGTCAATATTTTTTGGCGGGGGGAGGGAAATAAATTTGGTCCAGTTCTATTTAGCCGAAAAGTGACATCCTGTCGCGTATGTTCTATGTTCAAGACAAAGGCGAACATTCTTTGGAATTTGAAAAAAGGCTATGGCTTTTTTGTCAACTCCCCGTCAGCTCTAGGCCCGGTTAACCCCTTCTCTCCCTTTACTGGATGGCTACTCGATTCAAGGCGTTCGTAGACGGTAGTCTAATTTTGGCGCTCCCCTCGCGTCGCGTCTCCTCGAAATTTCGCGCGCGCGCGTGTGTGTGTATTTCGCCCACCCGACAGTCGCCACCGCCAAAAATAGAGACTGTTCGCAGTCTTAGATGTTCGTGACCAACCTCACAATCACGAACTCTTTTTCATCTCCAAAAATGATATCCATAAAAGGAGAGATTATAATTGTAGAAATAAATAACAATGTACTCATTCACCGTATCAAAATATGGTTTCCTGTTTACTTTACAGTATTACGGCCATCATCACGCAACTCGTCCACGATTATTTTTCTTTTTCTCCACTGTCAAGTCCCATTAGCTTCAATCGCAGCTTACACAGGTGTTTCGACAGGCATGATCCTTAATTTGGGTTTTGCATGCGTTTGTACGTACTGCAAAATTGCATAAACCACTTACGTGTAGTTCATAATATATAATCGTGACGTAATTGCTTTTCAACAGATCAATCATGCACGACATCTTGTGTGTCATACTTTTATTTAGAATCTAGTACTGCATTTAAGGTGCGACGAAGCTGCCAATTATATTACATTACGTTTCTTCCAAAAGAGAAGCATGTCGGCGTTTCTTCTCACAACGTTGTTCATATTCTGTGTATTTTTGCCTATGGTCCCATCAGTAATAGTGTCAACAAAGTATGGAAAGATCGAAGGTCGGACAACCTCATACCCGAATGCCTCAGGTCCGTTGAAAACTGTCAGCAAATTTCTTGGTGTTCCTTACGCGGCTCCACCAACTGGAGACCTCAGGTTTAAAGCACCACAACCGCCAAACGCGTGGAAACCGGAAGTTCGGTCGGCGAAAAAGCATGGGAACATCTGCTGGCAAGGAAAATTTCTTGAATTTTTTACCAAACTCTTCGTTCAAAATTTCACTTACAGCGAAGATTGCCTTTATCTTGACGTGTATACACCCAACGTCAGCTTAAGTTTACCAGTTATGGTTTACATTCATGGAGGAGGTTACGAGTTTGGCACAGCAATCACATATCCTGGCGATATCTTGGTTCAGCAAGGTGTGGTCTTGGTTGTCATCCAGTATCGTCTCGGTCCATTTGGCTTCTTGACGACCGGGGATTCTGCAGCCCCTGGAAATTTCGGAATGTTGGATCAGGTTGAAGCACTAAGATGGGTCAAGGACAACATCGAGAATTTTGGCGGAAATCCCAAGAAGGTGACCATATTCGGAGCTAGCGCGGGTGGAACGAGTGTTAGCCTCCACCTCCTATCACCTCTATCAAAGGAACTCTTTCACCAGGCCATTGCAGAGAGTGGAGTGGATTTGAGCCCCCAAGCGACTCAACTTACTTCGTTTGGTGTTCATTACGCTAAAGATCTTGCTAAAAAGTTGCACTGCCCAACAGACCACCACAGCAAAATGGTAGCTTGCATACGCGAGAAATCCCCGACAGACATAATGACAGCTTCCGACGCAGCAAACTTCCAGATCTCTGATGATACTCACTGGGGTCCAGTTGTTGATAAAAACTTCCTTCATGACACTCCAGAGAATCTGCGAAAAAAGAAAGAGTTCAAGAACGCCACGGTAATGATCAGTTTTAACAGCAATGAAGGTGCTGGCGCTGTTGGAATCATGGCTAACCTTTCTTACATGGGACTTATGGAGAGTGTTGACAATGGAGTGAGCAGATCGTTCTTCAAAAGATTTGTAACAAAGTATGCCTATGTCCGACAAGACAGGTATGTTTGGTGTGGATTTGTTTGTCTCTGTAGGCATAATTTTTTAAAAAAAAGTCTTTGACTTCTAAGTTATGTGAACTGAATTTTCGCTGCCCAGGCCTCGGATTCAAATACAAGGACTGGCTGAGTATACAAAAATACGAATACCTCCTTTGCATTATAGTGTCTTTTATCATTACCTTCAACTTTAATACAGGAAAAAGGAGCAGTCAGTTTACTGTGTGTTTGACTTCTTGCCCAGCACTCTTCTAGCTGTTCAGAGTTTTTCTCGAGTCCCAGTTAAGTGAGGCTCTTTAACTGAACACGTCAGAACTATTTACTTTCTTCCTCAGGAAAGAGACCGCTGACTTGATCGTAGACGCCTTGGAATTCATGTACACCCCATGGCCTGACAACAGTGATAAATACGCACTAAGAAGCCAACTAGTAGACCTCGTCGGTGATTATTACTACTTCGCACCGAGTCACGCGGTCGCCGATGTTCACAGCCAAGTTGCTCCAGTGTACCTGTACGAGTTCGCCCACAGATCAAAGTTTAGTTTTAATGCCGAGTGGATGGGCGTGGATCATGGTGTCAATGCAGCATATGATTTTGGACAACCTCTTGTGCCAATTTGGCCCTTTCAACACAGCAAGGCTGACAACAATGTTAGTTTGTTTATCATGACCACGTACGCAAACTTCGCCAGGTCCGGCGCTCCTTCAGTCAGCGGTGTTACATGGGAGAGGTTTAACTCAAGTCACAGAGCTTACCTGCGAGTTGACACAAATCCCAAGATGGCAGCGGCGTTTAATCCTCGCCGAATGTCTTTCTGGAATGATTACTACCCTAAATTGGGGCAAGTGGAATTCGACACAGAAAAAGAGGTGGTCAGCGGTTCTGGAGCTGGTATTACTATGGCAACGTCTTTCCAGGCTGCTCTGGTCTTCATGTTAGCAATTTTCTGGGTATAAACTAAATTTATCTCGTTTGATTGAAAACAGCACTTTACTCCTGAAACGTTTTAACTCCGAATTTCAATAACCCGCGAACTTTCAAAATAAACACCCCCAACAAACGTCTGCATTTTATACTGCCATCCCTAAACGAACCTTTGAAAATTTGAAGCAAACTACGTACCAAAACTATCAAAGAAGCTTCTTTTCCCCCAAGAAATCTTCAAGATGATTTAGGAACTAAGTAGTATCTCCAATTTGCAACAATACTGTAAAAATGTCTCGGTTGGCCTGAAGATAGTTTTGTTTTTGTTTTTACTTTTGTTTGTTTGTTTCTTCATCTTAATACAAAGATCCTCTAGTAAGTTTTGAAGTAATTGTAGTGCCAAAGTTGACAGCCAAGTTGCTTTTACTTTACAGGAGTCAATTATAGCGTTTTTCAGGCGTTTCTATTAATCTGATGGTGGTGTCTTTTTTGTGTCGGTTTTTTTTTTCTCGTTGCCCCCTTGGTTTAGCGTTAGTTCGCCATTTAACATTAATCATCGTAACTTGCTTTGTAACCTTTGCATGGTAAATTCAACATTGTCTAATACACCTGTGTAACTGACGGACAGCGGATCTGTAAATTAGAACAAAAATTGTTGTTTTCTTTCAAGAAATTCGGGTCATCAGTGTAAAAAACCATGATGTACGTTTCAGTTCAATTGCCGGTAACAACTTGTGTCATCCTCAATAATATATAGATTTAGCCAAGCCTAAAAGCGGGGCCCCCCTTTGTTTTGTTTTGTTTTTTATTTTTATTTTCTTATTATTATTATTTATTTATTTATTTTTTTGCTGGCACTTATTAATTTGTGAAAATACTCTCATTCAAGTCGTTAAATTAAAAAAAATTCATGTCCTCGCTGAGAGCCGAACTCGACTAGGCGTCGTTAGTCGGCGATTAGTCCACTAGGCCATGAGCGTTTATTGTTATCCTCGGATGCTAATTTTACTACTCATTTCATTTTTCATGACAAGCTGCCTATTAACATGAAAATGCTGGTGTTTTTCCTGACAAAATGTGTTTAAACAGCCGCAAAAACCATGGTTGTGGACAGAAAAAAACCAAAAAGCACTAGCTGCTATATTTGGCGTCGAAACCGCTGTGAAATGCTGCAAACTCAAGCGGTGTGCCGACCGAGTTCGCAACAGGACGAACAAGGAACTTTATCGCCTAATTTTTTTCGTCTAAATTGAACTTTTCGCCTTCCACCAAAAAGACAACTGAGTATTCTTTTGAACTTTTTTCCATTAACAAATTTGTTTTTGACTTTTGTTGTCTTTCCTTGTCTTGCTACAACGCCGGTCACCATGCGATTATATTTCGCGCCAAAAACATGGGATTCAGCACAGGGTTATATCCAGTGTATGCCATTTCATATTGGTGACCCTGTGGTGCGGACGGACGGACGGACAGACGGTCACGTGACTATTACGTCACTACCCAAATTTCTTGGCTTGATGGGTTACCAAATGTGCTTAGCAATGGTGCTCCGCTGACGCGTTATAAAGTACAACTGGGAGGAAACAATTTTTATAACACCGCAAAAGTTTCGCGGGTTCTGGTATCATCATCATCGCCATCATCATCATCATTATCTCGGTGGTCATCATCATTATTATTTAACCTTTGTTTAAACACGATACCTTTTAAGCTATAAGCTTGTGAGGTCGTGAGGGGCAGTCAATTAAAACGCCTTACACACCATGACAAAGGTTTCAACAGTGTCGGTCCATGAGCCGCTCAATTAACGCGAATCAGAAGAGCCGTGAACACTTTTATTTCACTTTGCTATGTCAATTGTTTGTTGCTTCCAAACGAACTGACAGCTCAGACCACAGGAAATGTGGCAGATGTGAGTGAAACACTTATTCTTCGCAAATATTTCTCTTTATTTTCTTCGTGTTTTGTTCAGTTACCATGGATCGAAAATAAAGTTGCTCAATGTGCTCCGATTCGCACAGCAAATCACTGTTGTCTCGAAACCAAACAACATAACTCATTGTTTCAGTACAGCCTGATGGACAGAACATTGCTGCAGTTCTTCGTCAAGTGTATGAAAGCTCAATTTATTTTCTTTTAAATTTTCCTTATATAACATACCTGTACTGTATACAGGTAACCCCTTATCATTTATAATACAACGCTAATTTTTCGCGTGCTCCTATTGGTCGAAATCGATCACGTGGCGCGATAGTGTCTCTCCTCAGCGAACGCTTGTCAGTGCATAGTGCCCGTTTTTGCAATTTTCGCTCATAATTTAGCGTTGTACATGTACAATAAAAACAATAGAGTCCTTCTTTATCAGGCCTTATGTGTGATAGGTTCCCTGGGAAATATGATGTTCAAACTTCATATAAGCCGTCGAACTCGAACTACGTTCTCGGGCTAATATTTGTTCTGAACATCAAATTTCCTCGGGGAGCTACACGATAGTGCCTTCGACAGAAGAACTCTATTGTTTGAATAGTAAATACTAATAAAGACCTTATTACTGTTCATTATATGAGAACACCGTAAGGTTCCTAGCCTGCGTAACAGGGGTAAACTGGGAGGCGGAAGTGGGAGAAAAACTGGGGCCTCCTAGTTCCCCCCGCCCCACCCTACACCCTCACCGTTTACGACTACTATGCAGGCCACCAAGTAAAGACCTAAACGTAACTTGACTCTTTCAGTCAAAAGAGGCTACCATTTATTGTTGCTATCTACAACATTTTAGAAATGTTTTGACAAAGTGGTAACTCCTGAAAAGAAACTTCCTGCGCTAAGAGTGATCGTCAGGATTAACAATTAATTGGAAAGGTGATCAGTAATATAATCAAAACATCAAACTTAACGAGTGATCACTTAGCAATAGTTTATTACCTGTTTCAGTAGATACTGAGCGAGATTCTGCCATTCTCGTAGCACAGTTACAGCGCAACTAACCAAAAGGAAATGTAGCGAGACGAACGTACGTAATGCAACCAAACGTTGAACTCTGCTACATTCTCGATGGTGCATTTGATTTCAGATTGCGAAAACAATATTGTATCAATGTATAAGGTAAACACGTCATGCAATGAAACAGGGATGACTTGTTTGTTATTGTACTGGCAGAAGAAAATTCTAATGTAATTGGTTCTAAATTAAGAAGAAAAGGTGTTCGAAAAGGTTCCAATGTTCGGGCTTTTGGTTTGTCACGTAACATTTTGTTCCTTTGAATTGAACTCCTACAAAGTATAATTTTTTGACGGAAATAAAGCTGCAAGCGTATTATTCAGCCAAATGGCAAGGGGATAAATTATTTTTTGATTACTGGGATCTTTTTAAATTGTTCTTTCAGCATTAATTATTAAAGGATGACAACGAAATAACATTAAGGTGACAGTATTTTAACGCAATGAATTGAAGCTCGGCAAATGACGTAATTCATCAATTTCGCCAAAGAGACATGTGCAGTTCTAATTCTTGGGTAAAAACCTTCTGTTCTTTCCACTAAGACCTTAACACATTTGGAAAAGAAAACTATGCATAAAATAATTTGTGTTCCTCAAAAAGACACTGACGATAGGAAATGAAAGTTTACTACGGTCAACACCCAAAACAGGTAAAGGTGATAAATATCTTCTTGTTTATGCGCCCATCAATTCGAAACTTCCACCCCCCCCCCCCCGGGGCATACCCCGGACATTTGACTGTGCATTGTGCCCGGGAAGGGGGGAATTTGAACGTTGCCTTGGAAGGGTGGGGAATTTGAACCGGATTTATCTCTTGTTCTGGCGTAATACTCCCGTGAGTTTTTTTCGGTTTTTGCAAGGTTTGACGGATTTTCAAGATAGAATTTCGCCTTCGTTAGGGAATACCTCTTTCAAAAGGGTCTTCAAAAGAAGTTTGAAGGTGTCATCACGGCATATCTCTCTCTCTGAAAAGTGTGAACAGTGTTTGATTGAAGACGAAATTTGTCTTTGAGGAGAGATGTTTCAATACTAATTGGTGAGGCATTTGAACGGCTTTTTTGCCCCGAGGGGAGGGAATTTAAACGATCCCACCTTCAAAAGTTCAAATGCCCTGGGGTTGCCCGCGGGGAATGGATGTTGAAGTTTCGAATTGATCAGCGCATTATCAGTGCCGACCGTGGACTTAAAAGGCATGTGAGTATTAAATCGGCATTCAGGTAACTGTAACAGGCTTCATAATAAAGACTGGAAATGGACCAAAATTCCATTACCTTCCTAAAAGCAATTTTTGGGCGATAGCCACAGCTTGCACCGATCAAGTTTTATTGCGATGTGATAATGAAACATTCCTTTATCACCATGAGCTTTCTTGCAACAAACCCCGAACAACACGCACCAAGGTCTTATTTGATTATGTAAAAGAACCATAACTGCCTGAACAAACGACCATCTCGAAGGAACCTGTTTCAAATTTGCTTGATGGTAGGCTACAAGATAGACCTGTGTTAGAGCGCCCGCATTTACATCTCGAGCTTTGCTTACCGCTGCACGTTAGCCATCACTTGCCATGTTTCGCTACCAGCTACGTTTGAGGTCTATCCAGTTAATAAGTTTTGAAACAAACACCGCACATGAAATTCATGTTATACAGTACGTTGCAGTAACTACGCAACTGTTGAGCAGGGAACAAAACCAGTGTGCATTTGCAGCTAGTTAGCGAAAATAATGACAGCAAGTAATGTTTCTAAAACGGTAGACACAATGTGCATTTATCTGAAGAAAGTGACCAGTCAAAACGATGTATGTCACGCTATTTTAATTTCTTTTCAAAAAAGCTAAAAAGTGTCTTCGTATCAATTGAATTAATGGTCTTGGACTAACTTACGGCACTGAACTGTTTCCTGTCGTCTGTTGCTACCGATGGCAAGGAGGGAAATGCATTGAAACTTGAAAAGGTTGGGTCAATTTTTTTAAGTTTTGATGCTATGTTCTCAAAAGTCACCCAAAATATTAATATGGTTAGCTTTACCCGGAGCCCTTTGTGTATGAGTAAAGGTATTGGTAATGATTTTAGCACAGAATTGACCTAAAATTAGCAAAATCCTCACTGTGTTTTCACTGTACGCGAAAAATCCACTACGTGAATACTGTGACGTATGATTTGTGCTAACAAACGCTTATCATTACAATCTGTAGCTACACCTAAAGCGTTAACTAAGAGCAGAAATGTTAAAAAGCCTTTTCACGTCAATTGGCAGAATCAATAGAGCCGATGAATTCTCGAAAATACATACAGCTAACCCTTTTTGACCGTGTGAGACATTGAGCTGCTGGCGATCGTTCTTGAAAAAACCCTTTTCACTGGAAATTTCAGCCAATTACCCCAATCAGAAAAACTCAAAAATACCCGATTTTCATTTGCAATTGTTAAACACGCAATGGTACTTAAATTATATACTGGTATTTTTAAACCATTCACTACATTGATAATGTACACCAATTTTGGTTCAGATTTAAAAGTTCATTCAGAACGAGCACTATGTAGAGGTAAACCAGACAAGCAGTTGCGAAATTGTTGAGACACTCTTGACTAATAAAAAATGGATTTCCATCTGAAAACGCACTCGTGAAAGCAATTGAAAAACTTAAAGACTTTTCTGACCCCCTCCCCCTTTCAGTGTTGTTGCTTGTTACTTTGAATGTCATTTCTAAATCCATCACAACATTGATAACGGGGGAGGGGGGTAAATGTGTGTTGACTACGAGAATGTCAGAAATGACCGGAAATATAGTGAGTGTCTCAACAATTTTGCATGGCAAAATGAGCCACTAAGGTTTTTACTTTTCCTCGTCTCATAGAAAAATTCTTGGACCACTTTCAACTCATGAAATTCTTAGACTGTGGTTCAAATCTTTCTGGTGGACTTGATCTTGCCTTATTCAGAATTTTTTTTAGTCTTAACATGGCCGACTGTTAATTCCTTCTTAGCTGAAGCAAACATGTGCGAAAACAATTGTTCCCTCGCATACCAATTTTACTTTAGTATTATTATTATTTTGCATACTAATTTCCTCCTTTCTCAAAAGCGCGATTGTTTTGAACTCCGTGGAGACACACTTTTGTGTAAGTGTTTTAAAAATGGCTAAGATTAAACGCAAAGTCACTTGGGTGCCATTTCGTGATTTTAAACCTGGTAAAACACTACCGCTGGTCTTTATCAAATTTTAGTCATGTCACGCTTCTTACGGTTGATTGCATAGTCGTTTTATTTGAGGTTATTAATGAGTATGACGTTAGGTAAATTCCCGATTTCTATTTACATAACCGAATGCAAACACTCCTGGGGCTTTGAAAAGACTTGAGGTGATTATGAAAACCCAACTCTTTCAAACGCACTCTCGTGACTGCATCATGAGGTTATGAAAGCACAGGCGCCATATTCCATCTCCTGAAAAAAAGCAAAAGAAATATTTTACAAACAGAACAATAACCAACAATGCACTAACGTCATAAATACGTCATGGATTGATCAGTCGAGTATAAAAATTCTTAAATCAAGGTGCAAATTAGTTTAGCTTTGCCCAGTGCTCATTTAAACGTCGTCAAATTCAAAAGAGGAGCGTATTCCTAAAACAATAGCACTGACGATGTTACTAACATCGTTGTCTGTATTCTGTACATTTTGGCCTCTTGTTTCGTCAGTGACAGTGACCACAAATTATGGAAAGATCGAAGGTCTGATGGCTTTGTACCCGAATGCCACTGGTCCGTTCAAATCTGTAAGTAAGTTTCTTGGAGTCCCTTTCGCCCATCCACCGACCGGGGACCTCAGGTTTAAAGCACCCCAACCGCCGAAAGAGTGGAAGCCGAGCATCCGTCAGGCAAAAAGGCACGAAAACATCTGCTGGCAAGATAACGGCTTTGAATCCCTTATAAGGCTCTTTGCTCCCGATTTTAAGTACAGCGAAGATTGTTTGTATCTCGATGTCTACACCCCGGTTGTCAATTCGTTATTACGACTTCCAGTTTTGGTTTACATCCACGGTGGAGGGTACCAAGGTGGCACCTCAGTTATATTTCCTAGCGACATTTTGGCTCTTCACGGGGTGGTAGTGGTTGTAATCCAGTATCGTCTCGGTCCATTTGGCTTCCTGACCACCGGAGATTCTGCCGCCCCTGGAAATTTCGGAATGTTGGATCAGGTGGAAGCGCTAAAGTGGGTCAGAGACAACATTGAGAATTTTGGCGGGAATCCCAAGAAGGTGACCATATTTGGAGAAAGCGCTGGCGCAACAAGTGTATGCCTCCACCTGTTGTCGCCTCTATCCAAGGATCTCTTTCACCAGGCCATTGCAGAGAGCGGTGTAGATTTGTCCTCTTTTGCGATTCAGCCAACTTCGTTTGGTGTCAGTTTCGCTGAAGAGCTTGCTCAAAAACTGGGCTGTACGACGAATGACAATAGTGCGATGGTAGACTGCCTACGCAAGAAAAAAGACACGGAGATACAGAAATATTCTAATTCAACAAATTTTCGATTCATTGATTATCTCCAGTGGGCACCGGTTGTAGATAAGAACTTTCTTCATGACACGCCCCGAAATTTGCGAGAGAATGGTGACTTTAAGCAAGTACCGTTGATGATCAGTTTCAACAGCCACGAGGGGGCGTCTACTCTTGGAATAATGGCCGAAGGTACCTTTGGGCTGACGGAGAGTGTGGACTTCGGAGTGAGTCATTCTTTCTTCAAGTCATTTTTACCAAAGTTTGCGCATACTCGAAACAGTAGGTAAGTCTTTTTGTGTAAGCCTTTCTTTTTTTGATTACGAGCCCCCTCCTACGGAGGGGCTAAAGTGGCTATCACGTTGCGAGATTACATTCGAAAGGGATAATTACAGGTATTTGAAAAGGCATTGCATGTTACAGAATAATAACGAAGTATGCAGGATCAGTGTTCAAAGAGAAGGGAACAAAATTGGGATCAGGGATTACTGTCCTCCGACTTGTGACCACACCCCGTAGATATTTTTTTAGGGTTAAGGGATCGGACTGAGTGAGTTTCCCTGGGATCAGCTGGGATGAAACTTGTGCACGCTATCGTGAAAAGGGATAATTTATTAGGTGTGAAAGGCGGTACATCGGACGAGGACCACAGCGAACAAAATGCAGTTCTAAAAACGTCTTGTCGGTACCCTCTGCAACCTTCTCTACTGTAGCTATTTAATCAGAAAATAATTAATTACTTTTTATATCTTCATAAGAAGGGGAATGACTCTATTGTTAAACAGATCTTTTTAATGTCGGCAGATCTTCGTTCCTCTGGTAAAAGTAGTTTCTACTCTGCCTGATTTTGACCCCCAATGTCTTAAATAAATCTAAGATCAAACACTATATAAGCCTAATGCAACACAAATGTATCCTACACTGGCAACATACTATTCAACACTCGAAGAAACTAGAATTTTATAACACTTTTAAAAACGAATACACACCTTCTTGTTATCTAGAACTTACAAGCAAGTTAAATGAAAGGAAAGA
>Ga0126336_10000752_pt1 | contig 14716 bp, 8 predicted proteins | sample SidCmetagenome_FD_92530 | JGI IMG/M metagenome (GOLD analysis project Ga0126336, IMG submission 92530) | Coral microbial communities from El Islote,Puerto Morelos, Mexico - Siderastrea C C metagenome | ecosystem: Host-associated > Invertebrates > Cnidaria > Coral | place: El Islote,Puerto...
AGCTTCGTGAAAAGAGCAAAAATTATCACAAGTTTGTATATTCAAGATGGCGGACGCGCTAGAATGTGAGGCCACTGAGCTGCGAACCTCGCACATGCGCAGGTCGTGACACACCGGCTTTAAATGGACATAAAGCATATATTCAGACTGAGTAAAACAATCCTTAGGAGGTAAAAAGCAACTTGTAACGCGGAAAACAAACGTTTTCAAATCAGTTAAAATTGATACTTGTTAATCAAGCATTATAGTCATGTTTATTTTACCCCCGATATTGTGTTAAGCTGCAATTTTTCCTGTCTATCACAGTGAGATAGCCTAGTCTAAAATCATTCTGTTAATATGAGTAAAGTAAACTGCGGGTGTTTCAGACAATTTCCAGTGAAACTTCCGGTAACCAGCTCAAAATACTTTAGGTCACGCAACCCTTATTTATAGTTTCTGCTTTGTGTAGCAAACAACTAAATAAAAAAATAATATGTTTACTTCTGATAAATTGTATTCATTTCCGAATGTTCGCTTTTGATTGACAGAGGCATGCAGTTTCTTTTTAGCCCAAGTTAATGATGATCCCGATTATGTAAATTTCTCAAACTCGCCGTCGCCAAACAAACATATACTTTAAAGGAGAAGGTCACTCCAGAAACGTTTTTTTTTTTGAAATCGCCAATAAAAAGATAACACTAAGTTGAATTACTGACCGTGGTTTTAGCTTCTAAAGTGCATCCGATCCCACTGAAATTCCTCGCCAAAGAGGGCCAAAATTCATAATGCGCTCCGCCATTTTGAATCGTACTTAACAGCCTGGCCGCTTGTCCATGACATCAAATTGTACAGCGAGACCAGCGGTCGGTAACATGGCCTCTGAAAGACGAGCCCACGAAAAACGACCGCTGGTCTCACTGTTCGGTAGGATCGGATGACCTTCTCCTTTAATAAAAGTATCGGGAACTGAGAAGGTGAAGCAAGAGGAAATGAGCCAAAAGATAAGAAATGCCTCTTCAGCGAAATTCTACTTCCAAATTTTTATATGTCTGTCTCTAAATTATTTTTCTGGTGTTTCTTTTGGCTATCGTATAATAAGTCTCTGTGACTAGCGGTGTCACGCCATTGTTTACAATGCGAAAGCCATTTTTTTGACAAAAAAGGGTTGAACTCGAGACCCTGTGGGTCACTTAAAACGAGTTACCTAAGGATTTCTTTTCATATTGTAATAAAGCAATAAATTGCAGGAAACCAAGAGAGCTTTCCATTTGCATGGAAAAGACTGTCATTATGTGCGGGAAATCAAATAGAGCAGTCCTTTATATAAATTTTTTTTGGGGGAAAAAAAGGAACAACAGGTATTCCTCTTCGGCAATTTTCTTTTTTACCGGAATTACTGGAATATCTCTGCAACATTTGCGTCATGACACACTGGTACTATGCTCCTTGATGAAATACGCAATTAGTTTGTGGAAAAGTAGTACTGTTCCATTTGGCAAAAAATCCACACTAGTGTTTCCATACAAATGGAAAGCGTTTTTTGTCAAATGGTACAACCTTTTCCTGTTCCACTTTATGTAAAATTGTACTGTTCCCTTTTGCAAAAAATTCTTACTGGTAGGCAGGACGAGTGGATAAGGATTTTCAGCTAAAGCGCAACTGAAATAGGACGCTTTATTTGTAAGCCTGTGTTATCACATTCAAGTTGCAAGCCTGAGGTCTTCACATTCTAAGTTTTCGTCCTCGGGTATTTTCAACTAGTAAGTACCACCCCAATTGGTTGTCTTTTCTGAAACTTCCAAGCTTATTCAGTGGGCCACTACTTATTTGCTCCCAGCGAGAGTCATCTACACTGATGCAATATTCTGAATAAGTTAAGGTGGAATGGTAGCCCAGGATTCGAGGTTAAGGTCGCAAAAGTCATTTGTTTTTAAAACGGCAAAATTGTAGCCTTTAGTCACTTGCAAATACTACCGTGAAAGTATTTCACTTGATTTCCAGCATTAACTCGGTGAAACTGATGAAATCTGAACAGCAGTACGGATTTTTCCATAGCAACGGCCATAACAACCATATGTTTACCTTTATTGAATGCGAAAAAATGACGTTCTAAAAGTAAAATCTCCCCCCCCCCCTGCTTCCCTGCACAAAACGACGTCAGTGTTCTTTTAGACAAACACCTGCCAGAGAAGAAAAGAGATTTTTGGTGTCTACCATATTATTGGCAAAACAAGTCTTAGTTCTTACAGAAAACATGTTTATCCGAAGAGGAAAGTCATTCAACTTCGATTTCAATGTGACAAATTTAGGGCAATAAGGACGAATTAGTGTCGAGAATCCATTTCTTTATCCTTAAGACTGTTTTTCTCGAATAACAGAATTTCCTGGAATAGAGGAACTCTTAACAAAGATATCTCCCTAGCATTTTAACCTATTGTTCAGAAAGTTTCATCAATATATATATATTAAATTACGACGAATATAATTACTGTCGAGAATTCATTCCTTTATCTTTAAGACCGTTTTTTTTCGAATAACAGAATTTCCTGGAATAAAGGAACTCTTAAACAAAGATATCTCCCTAGCATTTTATCCTGTTGTTCTGAATATCTCCCTAGCATTTTATCCTATTGTTCTGAATTTGCAGCAATATTAAAGTACGGTTTTTTCGGTGCAATGAACCTAAAAAAGGGTATACAGGTTTGCAATACGCCTCATTAATTGACTCTTTGTCTAATAATTATTTCCTGTTAGCTGACGTTCTACGCAAAAAAAAAAATCGTATGAAGGAAAACTTGCTAATTTTTGAAGTTCATTGCACAGTCATGACATTTATATACATGTTAGAGTTGGTTCAATACTTTTCCAACCGTAAATTAGTGAGTTATCGTTGTTACCGTAAAACATCACTTTTTCTGAATTAACGCTAGTTAATCATTAACTATTGTGACATGTGACCTGAAAAGACTCATATTGATGTTAGGGTGTGAAGCTCTATAAAGTGATGGTAGAAGTTCCCCAGAAAGTTCTGTTCTAGAAAATACATCTTTTAGGGGGGTGTTCCGAAAACCCGGGTTCGGGGTGTGGGGGTGTGTGGTCAACAAAAACCCCAAAAAATTACAAAAATAACAATGAGCATAAAAAACCCAAAATAAATAGAAAAACAAAAGAAAATAGCTAAACGGGTACAAAAGTACAATTAAAAATACAAGAGAATGTACAAAATAGAGCGAGAATTGAATATCAACGAGAAAGTTTTTCATTTGTAATAATAGTGAGGTCTCTGTGGAACACTTTCTTCACTCTCTCTTTTCTTTTTTTTAAATTTCATTTCTGGTGCACTTTCACCGCTTCTGTGACCAAAACAAAACGCAGCAGAACCGTATGTCGAGTGATCCAAGCCAATCAGAGTTAGCAGTTCGCACGATGTTAATAGAGTTAGCAGCTCCTAACATGTTGATTTCACACACGAGAATAAAATAGTGCAAGTCTGGTTGCAGAATTGTTCCCGTAAATTTGCAATTTTTGCATCGTCAATTGTTTTCCTTGATCTTAGCGTCAATGCAATCTTGGATTCTTGAATTTTGGCATCGACACTATCTCTGCAACACAGCAGCGAGTGTTATTTTTAAAACCTGCATGTACAGAACACACAGAACAAGTGCTCAGCTCTTTGCTGTAATGTTTGTTTTAAAAGTCACGACATCCCATTTTGTTTCAAAGTCCCAACAGTCCCCATCTATAATATCATGTAGGTCAGTCTATTATCGAATGTATAGCGCACAATTTTATTCTCGTGCTTGAATTGGTTCGCGCGAGATGCAAATATTCAATGTTCTCTTTATTTGTATATTTTACCTGTACATTTAAATTGTATTTTTGTATGTATTAAGCTAATTTCCTTTTATTTTGTCTCTTTTGTTATTTTTTTTATTTTTTGGTGTTTTTGACCCCGCAGTCCGCAGTCCGCACCCCGCAGTCCGCACCCCGCACCCCCGCACCCCGCACCCCGAGCCCACCTTTTCGGAACACCCCATTAAGAAGATATTGTTCCTTTCAAGAAACAACACTTTGTGTGGTTCTTGCGTGACAGGAATAGCCGATACCTGGTTACGCGAATGATTTCAAAGTGAGATTAAGCGACAATTAAGCGGCCTTCACACGTCAACTAAATGTTGGCCAATTCGTGCTGGCAATCTGTTTGGGAAAAAGATGGCGCGAAGAGACAAGTTCTATTTGTCGCCAACAGTTTGCCAACTTGTTGTTGTGTTGTTCACTACAACACCAATTTGAGTTTGCCAACACGAGTTGGCCAACATTAGATTGACCTTTGAAGGCCGCTTTAATGCAAAATAATTTCGGAAAAAATGCTTGTGGAAAAGAATCACATCAATAGTATTAGTAACACACAAAAACCCTCCAAAAAGGAAAAGCACTTCAACGTTTCATGGCAAGCTCTGCAGGTTCCCGCAGTTTCGCTGTCTACAGTTCAAGAGATTAGCATAGTGAACGGTGTATACATTCGATAATAGACTGACCAAAGGATATTATAGATGGGGACTGTTGGGACTTTGAAACAAAATGGATGTCGTGACTTTCAAAACAAACATTGCAGCAAAGACCCGCGCACTTTGCTTGTTCCGTACATGCAGTTTAAAAACTCTCGCTGCAGTGTTACAGAGATCGTACCGATACCAAAATTCGAAGATTGAAGATGCTAAAATTGTACCGATGACGATGCGAAGATTGAAAATTTACGGGAACAATTTCTGCAAACCCAAGTTTTAATTCAAACCAGTGTTCACGATTTATCAACGCCTTAGGAACTGCTAACTCTAATTGTCTCCGATCGCTTGATGTACCATTCAGTTGCATTCCGGTTGCATGAGTTTTATAGCTGCTGAAATAAATATCGCTATACTTGAAAACACAGAAGTAATTCTATGCCAAACAAACTGAAGTCAGCAATGCATCAAAAATGAAATAAAATGAAACTACGTCAAAAAAGAGTGTCCCAGAATCATTTAAATAGTTCACCTAAATTTTATTTATCCAGGGAATAACATAACTGAAATCCTCAAAAAAAGGAAGTCAGTTACTTGGACTTTTCATTACAAGCTCTGCAGGTTCTGCAGTTTTGCTGTTTACAGTTTCACACATTGGCACAGTGAACAGTGCTCCATATATTTGGTAATAGTCCAAGCAAAGAACATTATAGATGGGGACTTTTGTGAAATTGAAAGGAAATGGGACGGTAGTTGTCATGACTTTCAAAAAAAAATTGCAGGAAAGAACTGAGCACGTGGCTGAGCATGCAGCTTAATAACTCTAGCTGCAGTGTGGCTAAGATTGTACCGATGCCAAGATTAGAAGATTAAAGATGCGAAGATTGCAAATTTACGAGAACAATTTCCGCAAGCCCCAAGTCTTAATTCAACGAGCAGAAAACATTGCACGATTTTATTCTCTTGCGTTAAATCAATATCTTGGGAGGTCCTAAATAGGCTCCGTTCGCTTGATACACCGTTCAGTTGCATTTAGGTTGCATGAATTTATAACTGCTGGCGTAAATATCGTTACGTGCAAAAACACAGAAGTAATTTTATGCCAAACAAACTAAAGTCAGCAATGCAGTCAAAATAAACTTACGCAAAAAACGACGTTCCACCATCCTTGCAGTGATAGAAGTTTCTCGTTATTGATTGATTGATCAGTTTTTTTACCCATGAGAGTCAAATATTCTATTCTAGCACTTTTTACTTGTAGTTTTGTTTGTATTGAGCTATTTTCTTGTTATTTTTCTGTTTATTTCGTCTGTTTTTATTATTATTATTATTATTATTATTATTTCATGTTTTTTTCGCTTCCCTTGACCCCGCACCCTGCACGTCGCATTTTCAGAGCACCCTTGCCGCATCCCGAAATACACCGAAATTTCCGTATTAAGGACGTTTGCGCCCAAAATCTTCCCCCGTTCAGATTTTTCCATACTTTTGCTGCAGTTAGATAATGACCAACTCATGTCAGAAAAGCAAATGCATTTAAGAGAGTTAAGCACGTTTATAGATACAAAAATACCCACCACCATTGCATTTCGCTATATTTTTTACTCAATGTGCGCGCTCGATGCATGACGTGGCATGGCATTGCAGAATTACGTGCGCAGTAAGGCTGCGCACAAACAATAAGCGCTAAGGTCTTTAAGCTACATATTTATTTTTGGTCTCATATTTGTATTATCAATTTTTGCAGTGACCTACGTGCAGCTAACAATGCAGTAAATTTCATTGGTAGAAGTTTAACTAAGTGCAAGTATAAGGATAAAGGCCAAATTGTTGAAAGCAGGCAATGTTGGATGGTTTTAAGCGAGGTTGATTACCGTCAAACATATAACATTTCATCAAAATGCTCCAAAATTACTTTTGTTATCAGGAAATAAAGGCCCGCCTGTTAGATTAATAATGATAATGATAATGATAAAAATAATATTAAAAACGAGTTAGGCCTTAATACTCACTGAAATTTTATTTCTTTCGCCAAAGAGTGATATTGCATGTATGTAGCGTTTAACAAATTGTAATTGATCCTCCTCTTCCCAATTACCTTTAAAATACAACCTGATACCTCGGCCCTTAAATAAAGTCCTTAATGCATATTTAATCCTTGTCATTTAGAAAGGCATCTTTAAGTGTACTAGTTGCAGCTGACACTTATTTCAGGCGATGTAAGGTACTCCATTGCCATCTTCCAGCTAACCGCACCCGTTTCTCCCTAAAAAAAAACGAATGTTGGGAGAGAAGAAACCCTCACACCATTAAAAATGTCCACATCAACAGAATGGAGTTAAGTACAGGCCGTTTTAGAGCTTATTATTGTCACTGTCTTTATCTGATTATTTTCTTCCAATTACTACAGTGGAGACCCAGCAGATATCCCACGCAGAAATTAAGGTATTAAATCAAGCAAATGAAAGTAAATGAAATGATGCATAGTCAAGCTCAATCTTCATTGGGACAGCAGAGACTGGTCACCATTGAGTGATAGGAGCTGTTTGATTCAGTCTGGTGATTCCTCTGGGGCATATGGGGTCGTCTGGTCCTGTGGGGTAGCGGTTGGGCCAGTAGTAAACATACGTCCAAACGTTCATCTTAGTGAATTTAGTTAGCTGTGAGGAAAGATATTGAAAAATAAGAGAAATATCGTAAAGAGTATTGAAAGAAAAATGGCGACTTATTCCTTTGCGGCTATTGATCACGTATCCCACCCGTATTAAAATTGCAAGCTACAAAATCCACAGCGGCAGTTAAGCTGTATATTTCTATCATCTGACTGTAAGTAAGAACTAGACAAGCCCCGAGCAGGATGTCAAAGTCGAAAGTTTTCATTTCAATTTTTGTAAACCTTTCAAAAATGTCCGACCACATTCGCAAACTCTTTTAAATTCTAAGAGCATATTTTATGGTAATCTATCAAGCTTTTTGCGATCTGTTATTTAAAGAATAGAGTTCTTCTGTCCAAGGCACTATCACGTGATAGGTTGCCCGAGGAAATGTGATGTTCACAAGAAGTAATAGCCCGAAAACGCAGTTCGAGGGCTTATACGAAGTTTCCCAGGAAACCCATCACACATAGGGCCTGAGACTTATTGCTTTTAACGTACAGCGATAAATTGTGAGGGAAAATTGCCAAAAACGGGCACTATGCGCTGATACGCGCCCGCTGAGGAGAGACATTATAGTGTCACGTGTTCGATTTTGACCAATGGGAGAACGCCAAAATTTAGTTATTTCTGTAATTTGCTTTTAACATCAGTGTGCAACCAAAATGGTGAATGCACTACTTATAAAAATGATTTTATAAAAAGTAGACGTTACAGTTGCGTGTAGAACACCATGCACACAACAAAAAAGGGAATATGTGTTTCTTTCGTAACACTATTATAAAAGTGCAAAGATAACGAAGCAATTGTTGTGATAGAAAAAAATTGAAATGTTGTTAGTGTCAATCCTGTTTAGAGGGTCAGAAAGCCTCCAATTTTGGAGTGCACAAATCATTTATCTTACGTCCAGGTCTTTGCAGTTGGCGCTTGTTATCGTAGAGGCATCGCATGCCAGGCTTCTATCCACTGGTATCTTCAGCTCGTAAGTACCGAATGGACTTATGCATTCATCAGCTCCCAACAGGGAATCTCCTCCCCCGGTCATTGGGTCGGTGCACATTGACTGCCAACGCTGATCGTTTTTAGAGATGCAATAAGTCCCTGATGACAACAACGAGAACAAACATAGTTATTTGTCGTTTTATTGCGTACGTGTGTGGGGGCAAAGGGCGGGCAGGTCAGCTACTTACTTCATACATGGACTAGAAATTGCACAGACTTGCCATGTATTTTAAGTAACCTGCATCAAAGCTAGGTGCCGTTTGAACGCCTTCTTACCAGGATTTTCTCCCCTTTGTTTCTTCTCTCGACACTTTTGGCTATTAGTGATGGTTTGTCGGTCAAACTTCATTGACCTGGGTCCGAGAGATTGAATGTATTTCTTTATGGTATTGTCGCCAGCGCGAAAAAAGGAACCACTAAGATGGCGGACTTGAAGATGAACTTTGTCGGGTACACTGTCAGGCTGTTTCACAGTTCCAAAGAGCTCAACATACATCTAACAAAGGAAAAATGTAAACAGTTACAGAAAAAAAAGCTCTTCACTAGGTGATGGGATTCTGTCTTTACTAAGTCTCTAGACGGAAAATATAAGTTAAAATTTACCTTTGACATTCGCACGTTGTAGCTTTCACGGCTCTGTTTAATGTGGATAGAGAATGTCGCTGCTCCATTCGAATGTATTTGGTCAAAAATCTGTTGGTTAGAAAAATGTATTTTGTATGTAAGAGAAACATATTTTTTCCGGCTATTTTCATTTGTTTCTCTTGAAAGCCTGATTTCACTTGAAAATAAATCGTGTTTTTAACACTATTCGCACCGAATCTACGTGTGTGATCAAACCCTCCTAGTCTATATCAACGAACTATAATAAAACAGCTTTCCCTAACCATTTAATAAAGCTCACCGCTTTGTCTTTAACACTGTCAAAGCTCCACTTCTGGGAGTCAGTGGTGTATTTGACATCTGTGAAGCACCTTATAGCTTTATTTTTTATTCGATTTATTTTTCGAAGCTCGCCTGTCAGTTGAACAGCTCCATTAAGTCGTCCAGTTCCGCGCGCACTTTCAGTTGCCAGGCGTCGGAACGAGGCCAGCGGATTATTTCCTTCCCATAATGTACGGAAAGCGAAGGCTTTGTGAAGTTCATAAAGGTGCTTCATGAATGATCGCTCCAGTTCTCTGTATGTGCTGAGTAGATTTTCCGTGAAGGTCTGCCGGAGATTCTTGCTTATTGGAGCAGCTTAACGTGAAGAGAGAAGGGAACATTTCAACATGAACATTTTTCAGGGAGGCAATGAGTCTTGTTTTCCTAGAATCTCGGCTAGTCGATAATAATGATAATGAATCAAATTTCAGAGCGTAATTTTAATCTATTGGAATAGAGCTAATCAGAGCTTATCACAGCGAATGAATGCAATATTTTACTAAAGATGATCGCTATAATTATAATATTTCTAAAGTTATTGATATACATGTGGAAAGCAGTTTCCATGAACCCTGTCTACGGACGTAAGGTGCCTATTTACAATACAATGCAATGCAATACAATGCAATACAATGCAATGCAATATTAGGATCATAATATAATTCGTTCATGCTTGGGGAAACAAGTTTTCAAAAGAAAGTGACATCTCAAAATGTGCGTCCACGAATGAGTTAGTTTGCTTAGGACTTAAATGCCAACCAGCTTGGAGGAGGACCTATGCAAAGATTTGTCGGTATGTCCTTCTCACCTTTGTTTTTAAATAAAACGTTTCCATACCTGGGGACTGTGCAATGCTTTTTATTTCCCTTTGAGTCTTGTCAAGGAGTGGAATGTCAAAGTTGTATGTCCCAATGTCGTTATCAAGGTCCATAATTTTCGCTATCAGGTCAATACGAACAGATGCTACAATAAAGAATGACGCTATTTTCGCTTTAAGGCCTGCAACGTCCTGAGGTCTGGAAGCCACGTCTAGAAGGCACACTAATTCCTCGGCAATTGTTTCTTTGTTCATCTCGAGCTTGGCCTTAATGTGGAAGAAGCAGAGATGGTAAAAGGAGTACGGGTCTTACATTTGTCTTGCCAGAAAACTAGCTTCTGTGGCTGAGTCTCCCTGTCGGGCAGAGCATCCCACTGGGTTTGACTTCGAGGGTAGACTACGAGCAGTCTTTGTTTTCGCTCAGGGACAGTCGAGCGAAAACAACAAGCGAGCGAGCGCGAAAATCGCCTACCCCTTGCAGTCCTCCTGACAGTCGATTTTTGTGATCGCTCGAGTGTCGTCCCTGAGCGGGAAGAGAGACTGCATCTACTCTATTTCCAGCGGAAAGTCAAGCCTTTTCTTTGCATCACATGCTCATGTCACACTGAGTACAGTTTGTGCTGATCACTTGTAACAGTGTTCCCACGTTCAACGTGGGATCTTTCAACTTGATGTTAAGACCTCAAAATACAACCCTAATTACCCAGACCTTAAAGTGACTGCCACGCTGCATTGGTTAGTTCTTGTCTTGTTTTATTCTACGAGCTCTACATGTTAAAATGTTCAAACAGCATGGTCTCAAAGGAAAATAGTAGCTCTTAAAAAAAGATTTTGGATATCAAAGGATACCGAACTTTGTTCGCTCACTACTAACAGTAATTAAAATAAGAAAGATGGAATATTCAGTTTGTCGCGAGCGTGGGACAAAGTCCCCGACGGGAATCGAACCCATGACCTCCCGTAACACCGATCGGGCGCTCTAACCACTGAGCTACTGGGAGACTCGTGTCGTTGTGACACGCGTCCTGCATACTGCTAGGATCAGCAATGTCGAAAGCACCGTGTATGAAATAAAGAAAAGAAAGATGGTAAATTTTAAGCTCGGAATCTTTCTCATTTCTTTCCGAGCTTAAAATTTACCATCTTTCTTTTCTTTATTTCATACACGGTGCTTTCGACATTGCTGATCCTAGCAGTATGTAGGACTCGTGTCACAACGAACTCAGTAAATATGACCCCGCTCGCCACGAGTCTCCCAGTAGATCAGTGGTTAGAGCGCCCGACCGGTGTTACGGGCGGTCATGGGTTCGATTCCCCTCGGGGGCTGAGATTTTTTCTTTGTCCCACGCTCACGACAAACTCAATATTCCTTCTTTCTCATTTCGTTCCGAACTTAAAATTTACCATCTTTCTTTTCTTTATTTCAGTAATTAAAATATATTAAGAATTTGTAGACTTATCCATGCATCCTTATTTATTTATTTATGTAATTTCTTTCTTTTTTCACATATGTACATATATATATTTTTTATGTTAATTACTTGACTTGCTTTCTGTAATTTCTTCATTTATGTAGGTATATTTGTCACTTGACTTCTTTCGTTCTATACTAATGTAAACATTATCCGCCCAGACTAGCTACTGCTATTTGCGGGATAGTGTAGTCCTTTTTATCTTACTTATAAAATTGAATAATAAACTTGGAAACTTGGAAACTTTGAAACTTTGGCATTAATGAACGAAAAGAGCAAAATTAAAGGATGGTACCTTCATAATCTCTGGAACTGAACCGACGTCCACTTGATCAAAGTCCAGGTCACTGGAATCTTTTAAAGGTGTGTATTTCTTTCCAAACGTCAACCATTTTTTGATACTGCCAACAGTCGACTGAAGTGACTTTAAACATTGTTTTCCAGACCTCGAAGCGGCAATTCCGAGCGCTGCGTCGATAAATTCCATAGGGTCTTTAGATGCTATGGCCTTACCAAATCCTACAAGACCCTGGAGCATCGCTATTAGGTCATCTTGGTTGAATTTAGCTTTTGCATAAACATCAGGTAAAATGTTTTGAACATTTGTAAGTATACTTGTCATCTTTTGCTCTTGAGTTTGTATGGCCTACGGATAGAAAGGGGAACGCATATAATGGGAAGTTTGCAGCGAAACCTTTTTAATAACCACGAGACTAGCTAGGCTGCCGCCTTTATGCTTTGTGTTATAATGCACAATTATCACAATAACAGAATAAATCCAGTATTATGGAATGCCCATGGGGGTAAAATAGATATGGCTGCTGTATCGGTAAAGGGGGCAATTGTTTTAGTATGCTAAACTATGGTATATACACCACACAAGTGAAAAACCAGCCCTCCAAATTCATGAATGTGAATAGCTAATACTATACCAAGTTTGAGCAGCCAATCAGACCTCGCGAAAAAACACAATTCACCTGTGTGCTATAATTACTTGCTATATTTTTAGCTCAGTTAAAAATAATTAATTAAAGCTAGGCATGTTGTACATTCTTAGGGTTGCTTATTAACGGAGATAGGATAGGTAACATGGAACACGAGGGCGTATTTTTCAGTTGATATCGTAGATCCGTCGTTCATGTGCATCGTTCACAAGTTTGATTCTACGAGTTATTTTTCTCCCTTCTCTCCCACCCTATGTGGGCTGAAGTTTTATTTCCGGTTTAGTGATTCAGTAGTTCATTTTGTATTTTTCTCGAGTTTCTTGTACTAGAAATATACTTCTTTTACCAAATAGTTCTTGGATGGTAGCCTGCAATGCAGGCGTATTTTTTGGGCGAGCGAACGCTATAGCCGCCATCTTGTATTTTAAAGGCAGAGATAGATCGAGGAGAGTAGAAAGAGCAACGGAGGGGGTTTGTGTTTGATTTAGTTTCGCTAGCGAGAATTATAAACTGAATAAATTTCATATTCACCACGGGTATCAGCTTAACAGTATTACCAAAAATCCGAAATGTTATACGCCCTTGATATGTAATAAATTACGTCACCTTAACATACATCCTTTTTTGACTTTCTGCAACACGTTTAGCTTCAGTAAGTCGCCTTTTTTCCGCCTGCACTTGTAGAGATGACACAGCCGACATTTTCTTGGCCATCTGCAAAAAAGCAGAGGATATCTATCTTATTCAGAGCACATTTTTTCTATCACCTATTCAGAACAAAGTTTCTTTTCGCTAGATTTTTACCTCGACATTCGTGATAAGCGACCAATCCATCAATCACCAAGACGAAGTGTTTTAAACTGTATCTCCTTTAGCTAGGTAACTAGCAGACTTGCGTTTGGTTCGTCACACATTCTCTCTTGCGTGGCGAGCCAAAAGAAAGTCTGCGTCGGAGGCTATAAAACAGCAGACTTCAAATACCCTTTAACAGTATTCACACTGGGATTTTTTTAGATGAAATTCGTGAGAGCCTTTTACTACATGGTCGGGTGATGTGTAGGAACGTTCCACTGTGGCATTTATGGCATGAAAATGACCACACAATCTGCTATGTTGGGTTTCAAGAACCTTCATATCGACAGAAACTCATCTTGATTTACACCAAAATAAATGAAACATAAGAACACTAAAAAAACGCTTTTCTGCCCCCTCCCCCCCAAAAAACAAACAAACAAAGCTGTCCAAAAATTGGCATTAGCACAAAAAATTCAACCGGTAGAATCGTTGATTAGTTCTCTGGTGCACATGAGTCTAAATACTGAATAAAACCTCAAAACGGGTGAAATAGAGCGGTTTTCAATTGAGTGTCGAGAGTAATTCGTGTTTGTTTTGGTTAGCTTTACTTCTCTTTGGGATTGTTTAATAAAAGCTTCTCGTTGCTTCCTTAAACATTCAGAAGTAAAACAAAAACCAATCCTGACTTGCCCTCAGGGGATTTCTCGCGCTTGGCGCCCGTTACATGTAAGTTACGACTTCTAGTTGGTTCGTCGCAATATTTGTGTCATTTGTGATTATCCTGAGGATTTGGTTTGGTGTTTTTGGTGTTGGTTTTACGAAAGTTGAAAACCGCTCCAATATTTTGATGGGAGTTAAATATAGACTGGTACTACCACAAACACAAAACACTTTTTTATCGCTGACCTGTTGGAAGTTTTCGTGGTTCCTTACGGTGGAGATGATATCGTTGAAAGCTGTCTCATAGCTTTGAGCTGCTCCTTTAACTTCTTGCACGATACGTTCAAGAGCTTGCCACCTCATTCGTGGAGCAAAAAATTTGTTCTTTCCAAAAATGTCATAGCCTTCTTTACCCAGGAAACCAAGCTTCCTTTTGACATCTAAGAGGAACAAAATATTGCAACTTGGATGAAAATGTGTACGCGGTGTATACAGCTTGGAATTAATTATTTGCAGCCTTGATGACAGAATATGAAGTCAAAGGCTAAAAATAGAAACTTTAAACAATTTTCAGCGACACAAGAAGACTTAATGTCGGATAGATGAACTGCTAATTTACTTAAGTGTAAAATATAAATTGATCCTTTTAACCTTGTACAGTCAGAGTGTTGTTCAGTGACATAGCTTTGCGTCTATTTGTCGTTGGCCGCTTGGCACTTGGATGAAGACTAGTTAAGGAAAACTGAAATAGTTCAAGTGTTAAAGAAGCCCGAATATCACCGAATATTACAGAACTGAATCCACTATCTCGGACTCTAAAGACGGAAGTGGAGAATAGCCTGTTCTTTTTTTACGTGGGGGGGGGGGGGGGGCGAAAGAGAAAAACCCTGGGGTTGGGGGTGTGTCGTTAATAAAAAAAACTTAGGTTATTTGTGAAAAAAACGGAAATTCCCCTTTTGGG
>Ga0126336_10000753_pt1 | contig 14707 bp, 8 predicted proteins | sample SidCmetagenome_FD_92530 | JGI IMG/M metagenome (GOLD analysis project Ga0126336, IMG submission 92530) | Coral microbial communities from El Islote,Puerto Morelos, Mexico - Siderastrea C C metagenome | ecosystem: Host-associated > Invertebrates > Cnidaria > Coral | place: El Islote,Puerto...
AGTTTATAGTACTGATTTTCAAGATTAATTTCCTGTGATTTTGACCTCCCGAACCCGAGAATCGATGATTTCTGCGGGAAAGCCACATCAGGTTTCTAGTTTTCCCAACACCCATTTACTGTGAAAAATCTGAAAGAAATCGATTTTTCAACTTCTGCCGCCGAATGGTCGATGTTTACTGAAAGTCGCTCTTAGGACCTACGGCACAATATTTTTCCTATAAAGACCTCCTGGCTGGTGAATAACATATCTTTTGTTTTTTCCTTAGGGAATGAGCAGGTGGTATCCTGCCAATCCTGCAATCTGATTGGTTCTGAGTGGGCAGAATTTTCCTATCCCTGACCACATGCAGTTATGTTAACTGTGCAAAAGTTATTGAGCGAAAATAAAAATAAAAAATATAAGAAACAAACAAACCTCAGTTGAACTCAGGAAATTCTACTTGAGCATGGGTCAAAGATGTCAATTTTTGTCAACTCACCTTAGCTTTCCCGCATTTTTTGTAAGTCAGAAGTGCAAAATGGAGAGGCAATTGATAACTATTATGGAAGGCCCTTGCAATTCATGGAAAAGGTGGGTATTTGTTTTAATTTTGTATTAGGTTGTAGTTAAGCATGGCAGTTCACTATGCTGGAAATTTTCACGTCCCCATATGACACTTATTTTCTCGTAAGCCAATTACAAGCCAAACAATGGTAAGGTCCCTATGACACAAGCAGTGTAGAAGCTACTGCACCTGTCTGGAGCTTGGTCAGCTGTCACTGATACATCTTTTGGTCCCAGCAACTCTCTCCATCCCTCAACAGCATCCTCACGAGCCAGACATAATGCCATCATTGGTCCACTGCAAATCCATACGTAATACTCACTCATGACTAATCAGACACTTAGATTCAAGATTATCTCACTGGCCTGTTGTTATACTCCATCAACATTTAATAAATAGGTAAAATGACAAACCTGGTCATGTTTGTAACTAAAGTCTCAAAGAAATCCGAGTCTTTATGTTCTGCATAGAAGGCTTCTGCCTGCTCCCTTGACAGAGTGATTTCCTTTGACATGGCGATAGTAAACCCTGACTCTTCTATTTTTGTGAGTATAGATTCTGAAAGGCAGTTGATTTTAATTAAATCTCAGAGTGTACCTCTGGGACTTTTATTATAAATGTTGTGTACATATGTCTCAAAATGATGTTACAATAACAGTGCACAAAATGGAATGATAATTCCCGGCATAATTTTTTGCCAACAGCACAACAAAAAGGGAAAGCGACATCTTAATGGGGAGGGTATGACGATTAAATTAAAAGAGGTTTGCTATGGCATGAGAAGAAAAAATACAGACTTTCGAGTTTAAAATTTAAAGGAGAACAGAGGTTAAAAATCTGCTTTTTTTCATGATGCTTTGCTCCTTACTTGAGAGTGCTGGCCTATTTAGCTTTTGGCATTTAAAAAAATAATATTTTTGCGAGTTCAGGCCATCAGCATTATGGCACCTGCAATTTATGGAAGACTGGGGGCAAAGGAACATTTCTTAACAAAAACCCAATCCCAAACTTTTGCATAACCTCTGATTGGTCAAGTGTCTTGAGCATTATCAGTAGTGATGAAAAATGTGATATAGCAGGATGCGCACACAGACAGTTACCTCTACGTGTACGAAGTGCATCTGGTCTGATTAGAGCAAGAGTTCTCTGTAGGCGTTTCTTTTTCCTCTTTTGAATTATTGTAGGAGCCACAAAGTCAGGATAAAAGAATGCAAGTTCTCTGGAATATAATAAAAGCAATCTTACCACTGTATCGTTATTTTACCTTAGTCTTAAAACTTTAACCAGCACGAAGTAAATTTCTGCTTAAATATCCCAATGAAAGTGATAGCGCTTGCTTTGGGTGGAAGATTTTTCCATAGGAGAGCTCCATAGGAGAGCTCCATGTAGCTAAAACTACGCTTTAGATATTAAGTGTGGGGTTTAAGGTAGGCCTAGTTTATTTTGCTTCATTCTAAACTCATGATCTGTGCTGCGAGGAATGAAAATGGCTTGTAAATAGTTGGGGGCAAGTTGGTGCAAGGATATGAATACTGCTGAATTGGCGAAGCACTCCCTTTCTTTTGTCTCTTTGCAAGTTAGTTTATCCCAGCCCAGAAAAATGAGGAGCATCATAGCCAGATTTCATTATCACCATCACCACATGGTCTTGCAATTTTTGTAATTTATCAGCTAACCGGGTATTTTAAAAAATACCAATCCCACACAGGCCTACAATAGTTAAAGTGAAGGCCTTCTGTCCAACTCAAAATAGTACTGAAAAAGCTTAGATTAGTAAGGCATGTCATAAAAAAAACTGGAGTGAACTTTGAGGTGGTCTCAGGCCTTGTCTGCCTGTTTTTGCAATATTTACTGCTCCTTTGTTCTAGCAGTTTTTAGTAGCTCTGCAGTTAACCCACCATATACATAATCACTAACAATTTTGATTGTAAGTGAAAATGAAATTAAAAATGATTTCATTTTTTGGCAGCTGTCTGTATACAAAAGAAAGCAGTGAGGGAAAAAGACACGGAAAGTGGAACTTTTATAATCCGGCCATCAACCCTAAACACTGGCTGTATTTAAACTTAATTACAGTGTGACCAGATTTACGGGTCTTTAACATAAGAAAATGAGAAACTTAAATCACATTTGAAAAACTGAGGAGTCCAAGTTGAGATGCATTTTTGAAGCAGCCTTCACACGTCAAACTAATGTTGGCCAACGCGTGTTGGCAAACTCAACCTGGTGTGTGTGAATGACACAACAACATGTTGGCAAACTGTTGGCGATAAATAGAACTTGTCTCACACAAAACATTACAGCTTTGTGGAGTTAGATAGTCACCAACGATCATTTGGCGGGTTAGTCGAGCTAAAAAAAAAGTAAACAAGGTATGAACTCTGTCTGTGAACTGCTTGAGTGTAACCTACAATTTGCAAAAGCAATTAAGGAAAGAATGTGCATTAAATAAAATTGCAACGTGTGATAAAAACTACTAATAATCAATGATTGAAGCGTGAAGCATAAAGAGAACGTGAAAAGAAAAAGTCTATACATAAATGAAGGATTTTTCCTACCACTGAGAACGCTACCATGCAAACATGGAAACCCTTAAAAACTGCTCAAAATTCATAGGACCAAAACAAACCAAATCGAAAAATGCAACACTTTCCTGAGAGGTCCAGAGGTCCAGAGGTCACAGGTCAGTTAAATGGCATCCAATTTTTGTTTAGATTGCAGTGTCTGGATGCTTCATCTTTACTGGTCTCAATTGAAGTCAAAACAAGTTTCCAAGTTGGCTCAGTTTGAGTAGCTGCACTGTACACGGTGGTCATAATATGGGGTTCCACTGTATGCTATTGCAGAAATAGCAACTCAAGACTCATTGAATTCCCTATTAAAACTACACCCAGAGCTGCTGGAGTCCACTGGAATTTGGGTTCGCTGAGACATGGAATTCTGGATTCCAGCAGAATCCAGGTTCGCAGTTCTGGAGTCTGGTGGAATTCTGGGGCGCATTTTATGAAAGTCCCAGGAACTATTTGGACCAGCAGGTCTATTTTAAGATCAGAATCTAGAACATTGGCATAGTATTTAGCCTGCATATCAGCCTGACTTGTCTTATCAAATTGGAATTTTATTGCTCAGCATTCAAAACCAACAAGATTTGAGTCTATAATGTAAACATCACATACATATAATAGCTTTCCAGGACCGAAAAGTTATCGGGACTTTTGAGAAACGGGCCCCTGGGTCCAGCTAGAGTTTCAGCATCTGATTACATTTCAGTCCAGGGTCTCAGTAGTCTGGTAAGATTCCAGTCTGGAGCGCTGGAGTCTGACTAAAAATCTGGAAACCAGTCACTGAATTCCGGTCTAGTTTGTACATTGATAGTCTCACAGAATTTCAGTCTGGCAGTTATACATGGATGTCCTGTTAGTCCTCTTTGGTCAACTCAGGGGGGCATCTTGCAGTACTTGAGGGTAGGGGAAACACGCAAGTGGGAAGAAAATGGGGTCCTGGGGAGAAGGGAGGAGGGATTGACCACATCATTTACTTTTCTGCCCACCTATTTTCACGTAATCCAATTTTGTTAACTGTCAATGTAATCACCAATCGGAAATAGGCACCTGCAGGAACAACTCACTGTTTGGCAATGACGGGTATAAAAATAAAGTTAGGCATGATGAGAATTTTTTTAGAACCAAAGAACAACTTACAGGCTTCAAAAACAACAGTCAATTGATCTAGAATTGTTACCATTTCTAATTATTAATAGCAGACCCTTACTGCCTATTAAGAATTGCCCCCCAAAACAAAAACAAAAGCAAAAACAAAAACCCAAAAAATTTTTTGAAAACTTATGCAGCCGGAGGTTTGTCATGTAAACACAGAGGTGAAATGAAACTTCAACAGTGGATTTGTGTTTGTCAAGACCATACCACTTATTTACGAAATAACATAAGAGAAAAAACAAGCTTCCCTAAATAAAAAGATTTATTAACATAAGCCCCTATTTGCCTCTGAAAACCAAACACACTCAATTTTCACTTTGAGGAAAGGCAACATGCAAGCTATTCCATTCTATCCGCGATTCATTTTGATGGGCATTTACCGAGTGAACTGCATATTTTTCAAAACTTCCGTGAAGGCCATAAGGAACATGTAGAATCAGCCAGACAATTGAAAAAAATATTTCGGTACAAATTTACAATAAAAAATGTAATTTTCTTTACCATGGATTCCCAGTAGTGCTACAGTATTTCCCACAAAATCAACAGCTTCAGTGATGTCTTGCATCGGCAGATTTATCTTCGGTTTAACAAAACAACCGTCTGTCCTCAAAAAATAATTTCTTCGCTTGAAGCGTTTGAATTCCACTGTTTAAGCTGACAAGTGCTCTTTTATAGGGGTTTTTTCAATTTATAGTTCTGAAAAGGCGAGCCTTCATTCTAAGAACCAGGTATTACCATCTTGAAAATTCATGGACGAAAGACAGAGCAGCAGTGCATTTTGAAATCTTCAGTCTGACATTGACATAATCTCTTCTTCATGGGGCCATATCCTGTCGGCAAGACTGCTAAAACTTCCTTTAGAAGAGCTCTAACTGCCACCTCTTGCTCCTGTTCCTCCTCCCACTTTCTTGCTCCCCCTACCCCTTCCCCATTTACGCCTGCTACATGGGCTTAAATTTTATGTGTTCGCTGTTATTTTGAAATATGGCTTCTCTGAAAAATATTTAGTGTATACTGCACCTCACAGGTAACAAACGTAAATGATATGTAAAAACTGTAATTCAAATGAGCTAAACTTTGGACCCCTCCAAAGATTTCTGCATTTGGTTGTTTTCCCAAACTATAGCAGAGACAAAACCTGACTATGCCTCTGCTTGATATTACTGTCAACCTGTGTGATTTGAATGCCTTAACTAAGACCTAGAAAAATGGATTCTTCACACTGGCGGCAGCAGTTGTCGACTTCAATAAGGTTGGAAAGTCCTTTTAAGCCAACATTGCTGACAGTTTGAAGGTGAGAGTTTGCAAATGCCACAATTAGCTGCAAAATTGACACTGTCACCCAAAACCCACTCTTACACAGACAACATTGGCACAACCCACAGGACTGCAAATTCCTCCAAGTACCCCATCCCCCACTCAATGTTGACACCCAATGTTTTGGACATCATCCAGGTAGCAAAACAACACTAAAAGGAAGGAAGGGGTTTGGGAGAAAGCAACCGGGTGCACAAGGCCAAATTTTACACCTGCACAGTGTCTCAAGTATTTTTGCTGGTAATTGTAGCAACTGTATTCATTCAAAGATGGACTTAGTACCCCAGGATTTGGGTGCCCCTGTAAAAGAGTGCTTTGCTGAGCAACTTTTTATCAGCAGTTAAAGGATGTCAGGCTGTACCTTAAGACAGAAAAACTGGAAACTCCAGACTAAGCCATTTCCCTTGCAAGAGAATTGGAATCTCTCTGACTGTTAGACAGCAAATTACTCATTCAGGCAGGCAGGCAGGCAGGCAGGCAGGCAGGCAGGCAGGCAGGCAGGCAGGCAGGCAATAGTAGTCATGAAAACAGAATGAACACAACTGAGAATGTGCATTAATGAACTACAACACCAGATAGGCCAACAGCAAACATTTAGAACCCCAGCAAAACATCATTATCAATCAAATCAATTTCTCGAGCACCAACTGCAGCAACAGGCTTCCCATGCCAAACAGACACCAAAGGCAACAGGATAACCACAAGAGGGGGGGATGGGAAAGTTGGAACTGAGTGGAGATGGGACACAAGAGAAAAATATGCCTTTAATCAAAACCTAGACCAACAAATAACCAGCATTTGGATGAACACAAACCATCAGTGCTTGAACTGTTGCAGCTATGGCCAAACCAGTAACCAGTGTAGCAGAGTTGGAGTTTCGTTTCCTGAAGTGGACTCACAGTGCTCCAAAACTGAAGTTGACAAAACCACAGAAGGAGAAGAAAACTGCAAGGAAATGTAAAGACGTCCACTCAAAGAGCTTTGGAAGCAAAGATTCAAAAAGTTGACCCGGCCAAAGAGGAAAGTCAGGCAGTTGCTGAACAATTACACTGGCACAAGGACATGTTCTTTTTATCAGACCAACATGTTGGAAGAACCAACTAGATAAGACACAACATAAACATGAGCAATGCAAGGCCCATCATACAGCAACCTCGCTGCACCTAACCTTAAAAACATGCAGAAATTGAGAGGTGGGTGGAGGACTTGCTGCAGCGCAGCAAGTCTAAATAAGTAAAAAAAAAAGGTCTAAAAAAGTCAAACAGTCCATGCATGGTCATCTCCTGTGGTGTAAGTGACCAACAGCATGGCTCTCAAAGGTTCTGTGTCAATTACAGGCAGGTAAATGTGAAGCACTGATGCCTTTCTGTGTGCTCTTTCTGAGGGAAAGTGGGTCTCCACCTTAGACCTTGCTTCAGGGTGTTCGCAAGTTCCAGTGGACCCAGCTAGTAGTGCCAAAGCTGCTTTTGTAACCATCTCTGGCCTCTTTAAGTTAAGTGTCAGCCCTTCGTTCTTACGTCATCACCAAGTACTTTTAAGCAACTGATGGAACTGATCTTTGTACGACTAAGGTTGAAAAACTGCTTGATCTACTTGGAAGACACCACTGTGTGTGGAAACTGGAGCGCTTAGAGGAGGCTCTGCTGGGCTCAAGTTAAAAAAGCCAGCAGATGTGTACTGCTCCAGAAAAGCATCGCATACCTGGAGTATATTGTGTCTAGGAAGGGCACTGAGACTGCACTTGCCAAGGTTGAACGAGTGGCCACTGACAGAAAATGTGACTGAAGTTAAGAGCTTCACAGGACTTGCCAGCCACTTTCAACGTTTTGTTCTTAATTTGGCCAAGTAGTTAGATCTCTTCACAAACTGACTGAAGGTGATGTTGACTTTGCTTAATAAAACTGAGTGGCAGTTGTCATTTGACTCATTGAAGACCTCATTGCCCACAGCCCCTGTCTCTTTGTATCCACATTTACAGCAGAGTTCATACTTGACGCAGATGCCAACGATCACAGTTTTGGAGCTGCCCAAAGTCAGTAAAACAATGGGGTGGAACACCCCGTTGCTTATATAAGCAGAACATTGACCAGGGTGAAGAGAAACTAGTGCTTTGCACGGAAAGAACTGTTTGCTGTTGTGGAGTTTGTTGAGCATTTTGGTCACTACCTACAGGGGCCAAAGTTTCACATAAGAACTAACCATGTGATTGGTTTGTGGTAGATTCCTCAAGATATACAGGGTGAAACAGAATTGTCATCAGCTAACAATACCCATCCAATCAGCCTGACTCAAAGTGCATCATTACCCATCCAATCACCCTGGCTCCAAGTGCAATACCTTTAAAATTGAACCTAAACTGGACTCAAGAGTACCTTCATGGTCAACAAGTAGCAGATCCCAGCCCCAAGGTGATACACCAGTTCACAGAAGCGCACCCTGTCAGACAGAGGTGGGAAAATGTCTCTCCCTCTGACTGCAAAAGGCACTTTGGGTCCAGTGGGAACAGCTGGAAATCCAGGATCAAGTTTCATGCTGGAGATGGGAAGAGAGAAGTGGTACCAAAAACAAGTACCAAGAATGATTAGGTAATCGCTAAAGCAATTCTTAAACGTGAATTATTCAGTTCATCTACATCAACAGAGTACATATTCAGGGAGATATTAATTTTCACGGCAGAATTTTTGAAAGCTTATGAGCGTACAAAAATGCTTAATTTACTGAGCAGACATATACATTCGTTTACACTGCACTCTGGCATCGTAAATTCTCTTTTTGACAACGGAACTTAAATACCGCATCTCGGTAGAATAATTCTTTAGCTTCAATACGCGTTTGTTTGAGCTTCAGGTATACAATGTTTAGTGAGAAATTATTTTTTTGCGGGCTGGGTAACTACAAATTCATGCCGCTGAAATTATAATTTCACCGCTTGATAGAAACAATCAGTTGACTCGGTGAAACCAAGCTTTCTTTGTACACTAGTGTTGAAAATAAATTATAGAGCAACGGATTAATTCAGTTATTCTGTACAACAGTTTATAACCTTTGGTAGTTGTACAAAGGTAAACCTTTTGGTGCTAGTTCCGCACAACGCTCTCGCAGGCTACTTAAAATGGACGTTGAACTCAACACCAGGGCCTTCGCTCACATACCACTCATACCTGTTGGAAGTCCAAAGGAGTGTCAAGAATGTACCCACATTTTGCTCCAACTCGCCCATGCAGTTTAAGTAAGTGCCACCGACCACCACCTCCAAGATTAGGTTTTTTACACATTGACTCAGGGCTTTAAATTATTCTTATGCCTGCTAGCTCTTGATTAAATTAATTTTGCTCTATTTATATTAACCAGATTTACCACAGTACACTTACCTGGCAGCACTTTCACCAGAGTCACAGCCATGGACGGCGTTCATCACAGTATCAGTCCCGTATAGAGCCCTCAGGCTGGAACAATTAAACAACAACTGAATGTAAATCTTACTCCTTAAGCAAATGAACCTAAAGTAAACTGCCATAGCAGGGCTGTCACTAGTTTTTGAAGTAGGCTCGGATGAGAATGAAAGCTGCTTGGGATCTCTGTTCCTAGCTTTGGCAGTACTTTGTTTTTCTGTCAAAGTAACCTGATATCAAACTTGTAATAGGTGAGAAAATCTGCAACGCTTGCCCCTTATTGACAGCCCCGCACTGCCCAGTCGTTTATTTTCCTGGATACATATATGTTCTACTGACTTCAAAAACTCGGCTCATGGCCTCATCAGGACAAAACAGGCTGCGACACATTTCTTTTAGGCCCGCACTGTGATCATGTATCAATTAAACTAACAACACAAACTGAAACATCAATATAGTTTACATTAAAAACCCAGGTATACGATACTGTGGATAAAGAACCTGCAGTCAGAAAATTGGCAAATTAAATCCACAATAGCTGACAAATGCAGGCTTTAAGAACGAACTGTGCTTTGGAGGTCCATAATCAATCTGACTGCCTCTCTACTGATTAAATACATACTAGAACATTATACTAGATCACTCCAATTGTAACTTTTGTGGTAGTTTGTCGTCTTACCAAGGGACTAATTATTTCCTTTTTACAGGTACTTCACAAAACAGATTAAAGGGGGTACAGCCATATTAAATTACTTTTACAGCCAGCAGCAAGCAGTAGGTACCCTATCAAATTCAAGGACTTAATTATTTAAAGAACCTAAACAGCCTTTGATAGCAAATACATGTAAGCAACTACACAGAAGAAAAAAGTTCCATTTTTTCATTTCTTTCTCCCACTAAAAAAAAAGATATTACAGTAAATTTTCGGTTTTTGCAATTTTGCAAATTACTTATTAGAACACCTCCTCACACAGCATGCTAATCACATCCAGGATGATTACTTCAGAAAAGCAACGAAAGCTGAGAAACACATACATGTGTTGTGTGAATCATCCAGTGAGCAGTCACAGCAGCAAGACGAGCTTTGCTGTTTTTGCTTAGGGCTCTTGTCAAACACTTCTTGCACTTCATTTCAACAGGCAGTCCCAGTTTTATCCAGAATAAACACCATAACACTGTTTTAAGTCTTTATTCTTAAAACACCCTTTCAATGCAGTCTGTACCACCAGCGGGTGAGCCCTTTAATTCTGCAACTTATATTTCACCAAAATCTGTTTGAAAACCTGGCATAATCAACTGCCACTTTTAATTCTCCCAGGAAAACCAAGTATCTGTAATAGCAATTGGCGCATTATGGGGCAAAGAATACCAAAAAATGTAACTATATAGTCTTTTCCACCTTTGCCTTAAGCACAATACAGCATATTTAGAAACAGAGTAAAATTAGCAAGAACATGAAAGCTTTACATAGTATATTGGTAGCTCATTTTGATGCTGAGTCTTACCTGCACTAATCGCAATATCAATTGAAAAGGCTTAAGAACTTTAAAACGGCTTGATTTCTCACTTGACATTAGACATACAGTGTATAAGAACGTTTTAAGGGTGACTTGGAAAATGCAGGTTGTTATACGTAGGTTTTCACTTTTATTGCTTTACGTTTGCTACTGGAGGTAAAAAACAAAAATAAACCTTACAAATGGCACAGTCATAACACACCAACAGTTAACAAAACCTGAGCTTAAACACGGAGCGAGCCTATAAAAGGGAAGGCTCTGTCCTCTTGGTTGGTTTCAAAGCTAATTTGGTAATGGTGGATGCTGATATAACGGTCATGCAGTTGATATCAAGGAGGTTTGTTTGTTTATCTGAACAACGAATGAACATACCTAGAATAAATTAAGCTGTAAATATTAAACTTATAGTGTACAAATACGAGTAAGCTATCAAATTTAACTCTAAAATGTTGGAATTATGCAAGTCTGAAGTTCTCAACTGGAGTTGATAAGTTTACTCGAAATTAACACTGATACACCCAAGAATAATACACTGAATTTCAAATTCTGCGGCGTTACTAAAACAGCTTCCTCACCGCTAAACTATCAATAAGCCAAAGTCAAAGACTGATACAAATTTATTGCAACACCTTACACTGTATATCAGTCTGTGAAGACAATTGAATGTGTTCACAATACTCTCACCATTATTATGGACCATTATAATTCTAACGAATTCTAACCATAATGAGAAAACGTGTGAAGAGGTCAACACTGCTATTTTGTTTTATGCTTTACTGTTTTTAGCATTTAGCAGTTTTTGTTTGCTTTTACAATGCCTCCTGAATCTTCTTGTCTTGAGAAAATTGTCATTGCAAACATTCAGTGAACATAGACAATATTTCCACTTGTGTGATTACTGAAGAATTATTCACCCATATTGCCGAGGTAAAAACTAATCATTTATCTTGTTTATTTAATAGCTACAAATTTTGCAAGTAATGTGAGAATGTTTGACTTGAAAGCACATCCATCCTTGGTTTGACAAGTAAGCCAATCAAATGTGTCCATCGGCCCCTGTTGGGATTTGTGATTGACGGGCTGAACACCTCAGCCTCTCCTTATAAGTTTGCTCTGTGTTGAACTATTTTCTTATATTTACTTGTTATTTTATAATTAATCATTATTTATACACAACCCCTCAAGCTACTTAAAGCTTTAAATTACTTTGTGTTTAAATAAAGGTTTTGTATTGTATTGTATTGTATTATATTAACTTCCACAAGGAATGAACATTTTTTTCATTGAAATTTAGTGACAACTACAGTAACACCCTCACTAACAAAACTGGCCCTGTATGTCATGCAATTCCCATACCCTCACCAACTACAATCACACAATTTACACATAATACTTATCTACAGTCTCTGAATTGTACTCTAACTAGTATAAACTTGACACTTATAAAATAATTAAAGTGTTAAAAATTCTCTGTTTTATGTTCTCCCTTTTATAAAGAGCAACACTTTTTCACCTTGTTGGAGCCTGTTCCTTGGCAACATTGTATTGTATTGTATTAACTTCCACAAGGAATGAACATTTTTTTCATTGAAATTTAGTGACAACAGTAACACCCTCACTAACAAAACTGGCCCTCTATGTCATGCAATTCCTATACCCTCACCAACTACAATCACACAATTTACACATAATTTATCTACAGTCTCTGAATTGTACTCTAACTAGTATAAACTTGACACTTATAAAATAATTAAAGTGTTAAAAGTCCTCTGTTTTATGTTCTCCCTTTTATAAAGAGCAACACTTTTTCACCTTGTTGGAGCCTGTTCCTTGGCCACATTGACATCTTTTGGTCCAATAAGATCACGGAAATATTCTATGGTACCTTCACCAGCATCAGGGGAATCCCCAGCCTTGCTCAGCAAAAGGGTCATGCAAGGGCCACTGAAAATAAAAGTTAATGTCAGCTGCAACAACATGAATTAGACAACTCAAGTGCAATGGAGTGCATCATGAAAAGCTCCACATACATATAACTTTCTTATTACTTAAGTAATCACCTATATAACATTAATGATAACTTTAAACCAGACATGTTTCTTTTGAGCATTTATATTTAGTTATAAAGCAATGGAAAAAAAATTCTACAGTTAAAAACCCCCAGATAATCTCATTGTATAAACAACATACTTACCACAACCATCTCTATTTTGCTAAGTAAGTGCCACCACTGCTTCTGGTACTTGTTGAAAATTACATTTTATAAGTTACCCCGACAGTGGCATCACGACAACTCCAAAACATTGGTTTTATCGTTTGTTTTTCCTTGTTTAAAAATTGAAATCAAAAACAAAAAACAAAAACAAAACAAAAAATCTGCCACCAAAGAGTTTTTTGGCCTCACTTGCCACCCTTTCTGTTATATAATTCTTAATGTGGCATAAGTTGTTATTATGTCTCCATTGCAGTCCAGTCATGTGTTAATTTTATTCATTAGTTTAGTTTAGAAGCTTGTCCAGTCAGGCCCATGGTTAAATAATCCGGTAATAAATTAGGTGTATGGATCTGAATTATTCGAATGCAGGTATACATGACTTACAATTATCCTTCCGTGAGGCTAATTTTACCTGAAGAAACAATATTACCTCCAAAAATGTACTAAATAGGCCTATTTGCCATGAAATCAATAAATCAGCATTATCTAGAGTGCTCCACGTAACTTATTTTATTCCCTGTAGTAAGATAGCCGATTTCGCCTAACATAACCAAAGCTTCTAAAAACACAACGTTTCCAATACGTTTTATCTCCGAAATGAGCACGGTGACCCCCAATTTTTTTTACTTTTCTGACATGAGTTGGTCATTATCTAACTGCAGAAAAAGTTTGGAAAAAAATGAACGTTTGAAGATTTTGGCCCTGAACATTCTTAACAGTTACTAATTTTCATTGTAAGGCAAAGCACATGCTTACCTTTTCTCAAATGCCTTATGAAACCTTATGACATAACTGACACTGGACACACAACATTGGGCATGGTCTGTGCCATACTTGCACTGAATGTCTAAATTTTGTAAGATATAAGCTGAGATTTGTTGAGATACAGCAATCTGATTTCCCCTTACAATGGCATCAAAAGATGCTGTTAGAGTAATGGGTCCTTAAGTAATGAACAGGTATGAGCAATAACATAGATATTAAGTGACTGATCTGAATCAATACCTTGACATAAACTCAACCAGCTGATCAAAGTGTTCAGAACCTTCATGCTGTTTGTAAAACTCAGCAGCTTCTTCCTTTGTTAACACTTTTTCCTCCTTCTTTAAAACCTCCATACCTGACTCTTCAACCTGCAAGACAAACAAAACAGCTAGTTCAGTATTGGTCTGCTTGTATTGTATCTTACTCCAACCCCCCACCTCCAATCCACCACTAGCTCCATTACCAAAGTTTTACATCACTCAATATATGGACCTCTGAGATGGATGGTCAGAAAGAAAATCAACGGTAGTGTAAGAACTGGGCTAGCCCTGAGGCAGCCCAGTTGATAGAACAGCATTTTTCTTCAATTTTTTAACATATTTAGTAATTTGCCAGTAGTAGAATTATACCTTCTGGATTATCTCATCAACAAGTCCAGCTTTAACAGCATCAGGTTTAATTATGGCGACAGTGACCTGCTTGGGAAGCTCCACTACAAAAACAAAAACAAAAATTAACCCAAAAATTAGTAATTTGTTATGACTGAAAATCAATAAAATTCTACGAAATTAATGGTATTTCTTTGTTTATATCATGCTTACTTGCTAATTGGGGCAAAGGTTTGCTCTTCGAACGAGAATAAGCGTCTTTCTAATTTATTCCCCCAACGAGTATCATAAGTATGAAAGTATCACTACCAGGAGCAAACGTGTGAAATTAATGTGAAATGCATGTGAAATGCATGTGAAATATATTAAGCATATGAAATTCTGTGTGTGAAATAAGTTTCACACACAGAATTGAAGTTTCACGTGCATGTGAACTTCTTTCTTAGTGTGTGAAATTAGAACACTTTCAAATGAACACGTGAGAAAATAGTGTGAAAAAAACAGTGCTGTTCTATCGTGTGAAAAATCCATGTGAAAAATGGGGTGTGAAATTTTTATGGTGTAAGCCATGTGAAAAATGCATGTGAAAAATGGGGTGTGAATTTTTTATGTTGTAAGTCATGTGAAAAT
>Ga0126336_10000754_pt1 | contig 14703 bp, 7 predicted proteins | sample SidCmetagenome_FD_92530 | JGI IMG/M metagenome (GOLD analysis project Ga0126336, IMG submission 92530) | Coral microbial communities from El Islote,Puerto Morelos, Mexico - Siderastrea C C metagenome | ecosystem: Host-associated > Invertebrates > Cnidaria > Coral | place: El Islote,Puerto...
CTTACCCTTTAATATACTAATATTTGCCAAAATGGTACCCCTTTCATATACATTGTTCCTAGAGCAAAATTGCACCCCTTTCTTATACCTCAAGGATAAGCCATTTAGCAATAGAATTTCTGTAATTGCCACATTTTTCCTGGGTTTTCAGTCATTCTGATTCAGTTGCATAGTCATTTCTGCCAAAATGTGGCACCCTTTGATATACTTTGCTTAAGCCACCATTTCTTCCACTTTGCAGCTGATTTTGTGACCCTTTCAAATACTAAAATGGCAATTTTCCCTACTCTTGTATGTACTGCGAGCTTAAACAAGGCACCCCTTTTGGGCGGAGCCTCCCCGTATAGCCCACTACAGGCAGCTCCCCCTGGGGCTTAACAGAGCCGTCACATGCATTCTGACATGAGGTGTAGTTAACCCAAAACCACCAATCATCGTTGTCCTGTAATTTATTCCAAATCCGGCCGTGAGTCTAGGTCAAGTAAAGGTTTCAATAAAAGACAATGCTCTCTTGAAACAATATCTTTCCGCCTTTGCGTGAAGTGGTTTCAAAACTAAACAGTTCTTTTAAAACCTTACACTTGTTTGTGAGTTATTTCCTTGGTTCAACAGAATGAACTCTGGAGATGGAAAGAAGCTGCACGAAAAGACAACGGAGTGATATGACATACTAGAATTCAATTTGGTGACAACAAGGCCAAATTTCATTTTACTAAAATCTGTAAACGGTCTGTGATTGGTTAACATGTTTTGGCTCTGTGAAGTCCATGGGGGAGGAATGGATTGCATGACAAGGTTTAAGTGACAGAAATGAAATTTTTCTTTAATAAATAGTCAATTCTTGTTCAAACATTCAAGTGACGAGAATAAAGAAAGTGATCACCAAGGGTAAGATGTCTTGATATTTAGGCCAATTCTCCTTTCTTGCTCCACAAGAAATGTATGGAGAACAGTAAGGAGAATATGCATTTTCACATCAGGAGTTAAAGGGCTAAGGGTGTCTGTGTTGGAGGCTAAAAATTGTTCAGGGTAATCCTGTAATGGATTAGCAGTCCCATCCAGGGGGGTGAGGGTAATAATATACTCCCACTTTCTTGATGCCACAAAAAAATTAACCTCACCTTATGGTTGTAATGTTTGATTAGAAATCTTGAATTCATACTAAATTGGTCATCTGTCTGTTTCTACTTGCAGAATGGAGAAGTACCAGTCAATCGCATTCCAAGACCCTCCTCTGCCAAAGGTCAGAGACGCAGACCGTCAGGGGAGGGAGAGGGTATGCTTGTGTGAAACGCAGTTAGTTAGTTAGTTAGTTAGAGGGATAAATGAAGTACAGGGTTTTAAAAATGCTTTTAATTCCAGCTTACTCTGATTAATGGCATCTTTTATTAGAGCAGTTTTCAATTGTATGTTGGTAGTACTTATACAATTGTCTGTGATAGCTTGTTTAATTAATAGTGAATTCACCATTTTCTCATCCAGTGAGAAGCGTTACCGGGTAACCATTTGATTCTTTGTCACATACATCTACTCCTGCTTCAGGTTCCTATTGCATGTATTCCATGGAGTTCTTATTGTTTTAGAGTGCTTTTCAAATGAGTGTCGTAAAACCAAAACCAAAGCTACAGTACAGTAATTACCCCAGCCAATCACAACAAACACAAATTACCCAATGAACCAATGGGAACTCAAAGCCGACCAGTACCTGAAGCATGGGAAAACGTGTGCGAGTGAGTTGGGATTGGTTTGAGTTTTACTTCTGATTGTTCGTAAAAGTAGCACGAGTTTTTTTAACCGAAGACATAGAGTGAAGTATAGCAAAATGCAAATTACTTTAATTTGAAAGTCACTTGAAACTGCTCTAATTAATTACTTTAAATTATGTAATTTTGGTTTTGGTTTAGTTGATAGCACTAAATTGAAGACCACACTCTAAATGCCCCCCTTGAAGAAGCAACTTTGATTGAATGGTAAAGAAATATATATCCTTAATAGATTTGAGGTTTATAGGGAGAGAATGTTAATGTAGAGCATTCAGGTATTTAACCAAAGCTAGAACAATTTCACGGCCTGACTCAATTTTCTCTCTTAAAATTTGTTAAAGCTTGGCAGAGCTCAAAACAGCTGTGAAAACACTTACCACAGCAATTTTGTTCTCCCAAAATGGCTTTTTTTTTGTTGTTCTCACAAAATGACACCAATGTGAACTAACATAAGTGTATGGAAAACTTTTATTACCTTATTCTTACTAATTTTTTGTGTACTTAGTACTTGCGACAAAAAGAGTGTGCAAAATTAAACACGCAAAATTTAATACCATATTATAAAAGAAAACAATACATGAATTTCAAATGTTGTATGCCACGGGCATCTTGGTAATTGTTCTGAGTTAAAACTGTTTCTTACCATCCTTTATTAATGAATTATTTTTTGTTCTTGTTTTCAACTGGCACTCTTCCTCCGATTTACTGTATTTCCAGTACCTTCAGATAGAATGTGATTTCTTTTAGTGTGTTTAGTTACTTTGTGAAAATTCCCCTTCTGTGAAACGGGGCCCTCAGATCGGGGTTTGGGAGACTAAACCAGTGGCAAAACCGCAAAGTTAAATACCTTTCTGTCCACTTTTTTTCTGGAATATTATTTGCGAAAATTAGAACGCGTGAAATACAGCTCCCTAATTTTCGCAAAATTAATTCTGCACAAAAACTAGTAAGAATAAGGGGAAACATTTTACTGTGATTTTCAGTTGAGTAAGGCACGAGAGAAGTTTGGTCACAAAGTTTTAACATTCAAATTACCATGTTGTCAAGGGCAACTTGCTCCATTTTCGATCACTTCATGTCATACAACAAAGCGGTTAAAATGTTAAAACTTTGTGACCAAACTTCTCTCGTGCCTTACTCAACTGAAAATCGTAGTATATTATTTCTTAACTCTTGCGCTGTACATTCTGGCTCTCTGAAGTTTTGTTTCTGTTTATTTTGCCTTTAGATTTACAAGATGGTAGGAATGATGGTATGTAGTGAACATTGTCCATATTAGGATAATCTAAACCTTGATGCAATATTGACATCTGAGAATTTGCAAGAGAATAAATAAGAATAAATAAATAATTATACCTGTCCAGTTCTTTCATTCAAATTACTTTAATTTGGATCAGAGCAATTTGGGAGGTGATCACTGTAAGAATGGTTTCTCTTGATTAACCACTGATGATATTTCTCAGTGACAGAGGCAATTTAAACAATAAAAATAGACCTGGCAAAGTTTTAAATGTTTACTTTTTGTAAATACTGTAAATGTTAGAAATTTGTATACTTAAGCTGACAATTGTAATTAGAAGCATTAAGAGAAAACTTATAACCATATGCATGGCAACATTTGAATACATGCAAGAACAAGGGAAGGGCAAAGGACTCGGAACCAGCCATATTTTTTGGTTTGCTTTTCTGATCAAAAAAGTTGGAAAGCAGTGATATTCAGTCAGCAGATACCCGCCCCTTCCAAGGCCCTGGTCAAGCCCTCATGTATATATCACAAAGTGTCCCCATGCCTTCCCTTCTTTTCAACTTGGTCAAATATTCTTGGTTTAATTGACTTTGTTTTGTGTAGAAAAGTGCTTTCAAATGAAATACGCGAGATGCATATCCCATCACATGTATTGACAGAAAATTACAGAGACACTTTGCACTAGCTGATATATTTAGCATGTAAACTATTTTTCAATTTTGTAATATGCATTGGTAGTAGTATAGCATGTCATGTTTCTTGACACTTTTGAGTAGGTGATAAGGGGTCTTGGCATTCATGAGTTGGCTCTGAGGAGCTTTGATCATAATTATTTTGTCTTCTTAAGATGTACATTAGTTTATAATCATTTTTGGTTTACACTCAGGCCTTGCTGTGAGTGAACAGCCTAGACCAACTGAAGAAATGAATGGAGTGTTACATGAAGACGAGCTGCCCCCTCAAGTGATTAAAAGGTGTGAGAAAGGCCATGTTAGCATTTTACAGGTCATTCTGTACAAAATGTGTACTTGTTGCATGTTATTTTTGTACAGTGTAGAGTTTGTGAGAATTGTAGAAAAATGGCCAGTAAACTTTTCATTTCAGTTGGCCACATTCAAAAACGTAGAACAGGATAAAGCTTCTAGTCCAAAAATTAAATGCAGTTTTATTAAGTGCAATAAAAAGAAAATCATTGTTTGCTGAAACCACTACAGCAAGCAATACTTTTCATTTTCCTTTGTGCAGATTAATTTTTCCTCATCTAAAAGTGTAATGGTGTACAAAAGTAGCAAACATAAAACCAACTCCAAAATTAACAGAGAAGTTATTAGTTGTTAGGGTAATTAACCTTAGATCAATTTCTTTGTCCTTGTTAAACATTTATTTTATGGTGTATTGATATTGCAAGGAGCCACTTGATTTTAGGAACTTTCTGAACTGGAGTGAGCCTACTGCAAGGGATAGAAGATTATTTTCTTTTCTTCAACAGTAGAAGCATACCAAGACCAAGCAGTGCAAGGCCAGCTCCACCAAAGATAAAGAAACAACAAGAGGACATTGAAGACCAGATGGCCAGGTATGAGCAACTAAAAAGCCCCGAAAGACAACTGCGATGGTCACATCTTCCTTTCATTTGTATTTCTGCAGTACACATCATTTTCATTCTATGTTTCATTCCCTTCATGGGTTAAGATGAACTCAATAAATTGGCTTTCTCCCAATGTATGAGTCTTCATAGCTCGGTTGGTAGAGCACCTACAGTGCAAACAGAGAAGCCATGGCTTTGAATCCTGTTGAAGCCCCGAAAATCCTTTTTTTTTTCTTTCGGGCTTAATTCACAATTGCTTAAATTGCGATTGTTCCCTTTTATCATTTTATTTGTATTTCCACACTTCACATCATTTTCATGCTTTGAGCAGAGCAACTGTTATCTTGAACACTGAAGTTAAATTTTGGCACTAAATTAAAGTGTTCATTACACTGTGTGTTACTTTTATAATAGGCTGTCAAAATGTCTGGAACTTTACAAAGGTCAAGTTCATTAAGTTGGCTTTGCTAATGAAATAACTGAGTGAGAGCAAAGTAAGGAAAATCATTTACATCTGACTATATTTTCTTGTCTTCAAGAATTGGATCAGGAAAACAAGTTGCCAGTGTCATTGTAGATGACGGCAAAGACCAAGATGACGAGGATGACACATTTGTGGTCGAAGATACACATGCAATTCAAAATGACTTAGATGTGGTAAGTAAACACAAGATAGTTGTTTGCAAAGATGAGAGAATTTTCGGCTTTTGTTTTTGTAAGAGGTTCATTCTGGTTTGAGTCTGCGCATCAGTCATTTTGTCATGATGATGTGACAACAACATCTGGAAAAATTCTGGCTCCAGGGCTGTTTGGGAGTTGCACGGCACCCATGACCTTACATCCACCACTGAACAACAGAAAGATTGTTGGTTTACTCTGGCCCTTGTCCATTGCTGGGGAAATGAGGTTAATCGTTGGGTGTGTAGGTTGGTTAATGTGGTCCAAGTACAACTTTTCCTCCCTAGTACATGTAGTTTTACCTCTGGCATGCATCCTGCAGGCAATAGTATTTCAAATTTGTAACATTATTTTGTAGGCACCAACAGGAGAGGTAGCTGAAGATGATGGGGAACATGGTAAGAACAGTCAATTGTTTTTATCCTCAAAAGCAAAATATTATTCATTCACAGTGCAGCCGCACACATATGCCATGTACCCATTTAGCACATTTTATCCAACTTTTGTTGTTTGAGCCAGATTAGAAAGTTTCTAGCACTTGTTCAGTTTGCTCCAACCATCCTGAGCTTACCATAATGCATGCCTCACTTTATGAGGCAATGGTGCTCCATCTTACATTCCATCTTATCCTTATACTGCTTCAATTAGCTCCTTGTATTATAAATTACTTGATGTCCAAGGGAAACATGTTTTATTATATGATATAGCACAAGCAAATGTTGTTCATCCATGGATAACGATAAAGCAAACAAGTGCAAATATGAGATTGTTGTTTAACACTCCTCTATGAAGACCCTTGATAGTATGCGCTGGCAAACACTGTTAAAAGTCAACAGTTAGGTAATAACCATTTAATTTTGAAAGAATTTCAAGTTTTCTGAGTTCAAACTTGAATCTCGTTCAGGTGGCCTTGTTAGGAAAATTCTTGAAACCAAGAAAGAATTTGAAGGAAGTGGAAACCAAGAAGCAAGGCCTAAACAGGTAAGATTCCATTCACTGTATTTGCTTTTTGTTCTCCACATCTTTGTTATGGTACTGATTGGGAGAATTTGTGTAAACAACAAGACCTTTTTTTTCGTTGGTGATCACCTTCAATATTCTCATGTCCTGTATGTTTGATGAAGTAGTGTTATTGTGAGGAGAAATTAGATGCTTGTCACTATTGGGGCTTAAAGGGTTAAAAATGGTAGGGAGGGAGCAGTAACTTGGTAAAAACCGATTTAGTAGCAAGAGGAGATGGGGATGGGAACTGGAAAAAAATTGGCATTTGTCAGATGGAAGGGGATTTGCAGTGATGCACAGTCATCTGCAGTAGCTAGATTCCAAACTGAGAGGAGCAGCAAATTCAACAAATGTAGAGGTGGGAGCCAGGAGTTTCATTGTTTTTTGTTTTTTTTTTCTGTATAATTGAACTGTTTTTGGGCATCCTATGATATAGTAACGTTTCTGAGCTTTTGAAAGTTGTGCTAAAATAACTGATAGTGATGGTTTTCACATTACAGGAGAGACAGGCACCCATCATCTCTGATGCTGCAAGGAGAAAAGAAAGAGAGCTTGCACAAAAAGAGGTGAGTGAAATCTGAGAGAACATACTACAGGAGAACCCCGGTAACTCGAACTCTGAAGGGAAAAGAAAAACAGTTCGATTGAGCGGGGGTTTGAGTTATCGGGGTCGATTGAATATTTAATTTGCCATGTTAATAATTGATAGTTTACTGATTTTTCAGCACTTCAGAATACAGTACAGTGCAAATTAAACTTATCTTGTCAGAAACTGTAACACGATTATGCATTCCATGATAACGCCTGTGAATGTAACTCAGATACACACAAGATCACAAGATCAGGAAATGACTGTCAAATATGTGATCTGTTCGTTGCACTAATGAAAATCAAATTGATCACACGGTAAGAAGAGCTGATGGGATATTTCAATGGGCATCCGTGGTGAGTTGCAAGAACCAGAATTCGAGTTATCGGGGTAAATTTTGATCAAGGGAAACGAAATTTAGTTTGAGTTAGCGGGGAATTCGAGTTATCTGAGTTCAAGTTAACCGAGTGAAAATGACTGAAAAGCGGGGTCAAGTCCAAGGGAAATGGGACTTAGTTGGAGTTAGCAGGGGAGTTCGAGTTATCCGAGTTCGAGTTACCGGAGTTCTACTGTAATACCCTTGGTCAAGCCATTATGCTGTATCCTGCTGTGGCTGTAATAAGTAGCATATGGAGTGTTCTTAATTCTGACCATTTTTAACGGGGTGGGGTGATTGGACCCACACCCAATCCCCAACCTGCAGGACAAGAGACTGACCTTTGCTAGGTCTCCCTACCCCCCTCCCTTCCCCTCATAAAAACTGGCAAAGTTGAGCCTGCCAGGAAACCTAAAACCCCAGGTAGACACGTAGGCTAAACTAAACTAGGAAATATTGTTTCTAGACATGTTTCCTTGGGTGACCAAACTGAGAAAAATACTTTTTAGATGCAAAATTTACGTCTGTGAAGCAAAATTGTTTTTGACTTGATTTAGAAACATTTCCTTGCTTCCAAAATGTGTGCCCGCAACATGTCTCTCGCGCCGCTAAACAGGGAAACATTTGCGTCTGCAGCAATGTTTCCGCAACAGTGTTTCCTCGTTTAGCTAGGAGGTTAAGCTGCACCACAGCAACGAGGTTCCATGTCCACGGGGAGGGGGTGTTGTCTGCCTCATGATTCAAAGAGGCCTGAGGGAGGAAGGACTATAGCAAATACCTTGTTTCAGGACTGACCGTGAAGATCTGTGAAATTACTTTCCTCATTCTCTCTTTGTTTTTTCTTTTCACAGATAGAAAAACTTAGAACTAGTATTCAGACGTTGACAAGAAGTGCAAACCCACTAGGAAAAATTATGGACTACATTCAGGTAAGGTCTTTTCAGGCACTGGGAGCATAAAGCTTAGGTTTGTGTTAAAGTGTATTGAAACCACCGTTACATTTCATCTCTATTTTTTGTTTCTTTGTAGGAAGATATGGATAGCATGCAAAAGGAATTAGATCTCTGGAGGAGAGAAAACAAAAATCACGAAGTAGCATTGAGAAGAGAGGAAAGGTGAGTTATCCATTGTTGCTGGGGTTCGTGTTGTCCCTTTCTTGAGGGTCCACAATAGGTTTGGTGGGATAAGGGATTTGACATCTTTTGGGGGCAATATTCGTGATGCGAATTAAAAATAGGAGCGAGAAGCGGGAATTTCAAGTACGAGCGGGAGCGGGATTTCGGGGTTTTGAGAGGTCGGGATGCGAGAATCGCGAGGGGGTAGTGGCGGGAAACGGGATTACGATTTTTTACGTACTGAACTTTATTAATGTCGGCGGGATCGGGATTCTCACATAAAGAAGGGCGGGATGGCGGGATTACCTGCAAAAAAGGGCGGATAGCGGGATCTGAGAACCCTATTGTGGGCCCTCTTTCTTTTCAGGTGCACAAAGGGGTACCAGTGAATGGTTAGGACAAGGAAACAAAATGCATTGAAAATGCTTGGGGTGACTGTGGGAGGAGTTGTAATACTTAGTTACTTCATGCTACAAATGCTTGGTTAGGCTCTGTGGGCTACATATTGTCCCATTTTATCTTTTCCTCACGTTACTCGTGAAAAGAAATCGAAATTATACATGTTAACTTATTCCTTCAAACCTCTTGGCTCGCTTGTGGTTTGACAAAGGTCTCATGTTAGCAGTGGTGTTTGACAACAAACAGTGCTATTCAAATTTTATTTGTTTGTTTATTTATTGTCTTGTTTTCCATTCACAGCATAACAGAGAGTGAGATCGCACCCTTAAAATCGCAGCTTGAAGAACTAGACACAGAAATAACGGAAATGGTAAGATGGTCCTCAAATTTTGTCTTTACTTGTAAAGGGTCACCCCAAGGCCTTAGGAATTCTTTGTCTTCCCTCAATAAAGTTCGGACAATTTTAGGTTAACTAGGATACTCCGACTCTAGAGGCCCGCTGTTTAAAAGTGACGGAATGAAAATCAACCGCAGCTTTCTCTTGCAGGAAACATTTAACCTCTGGCGCCAAGGGTATATATCTAGCGTCGTCTATCTTTTACAAACTCTTACACGGCTACTTGGAGATCGAAATTTTTCTCTTGATTAACTTGTGATCTTATCCAATGAGGTCAGAGAGTGATTGAGATGCCATGTTATACACGAGAAGACAAATCTTGACTTTGTATCTCCTCACACTATGCAGTATTTCCTACATAAGGACCGCAGTTTGTGCCCCCAAATATGGTACTTGTAGAAACTTTTTCTCAAGTTAATTTTTTTTCTTTTCAGGTCGACAGGATAAGTACAGTAAAGTGCAACATCTTGAGAAACGACGAAAAGATACAGAAAATGCTCTCTAGCGTATCACTAACATCCAGGTGAAAGGAACTGGAACAGCTTTTGTAAAAATGTAAAATAACGTTCTTTATGAATCGCTGAAGATGTACAAAAGAACTCCTAACTTGAGTATTTATTTGACTGGAAAGTTCCTTTCTGAGATAGGATCCTGCGAAAATTGTGGAGAAATGCTTCTGCAATTTAAAGTAAGGATCAGGTGTGGAAGTTTCTGTTAAAGTTGTGGATGAACTTGCCCGTGTCGAGCAGAAACTGAAAAGGAATCCAGTATCTGAGAATGGTTTGAGCCCGCGATCTTACACAAAGAAGACGTTTCCCAGACACACGACTTAACCTTATGACGTCATACTGACGCGCAAGTGGTACTTGCCAGCGTTTGCGCTGTTTTTGATCGAAATATTCATGTACTTCTACGAAAATATTATATAAAAAAAAATTGACTACGAGCAGTAAGTCTTTTCTGTCAGCTGGTATTGGGTGAACATAAAAGTGGCCTACATGTGGAACTTGTTATGTGGAGGGGAGAAGAAAAGAGACTTTTTGTTGTCTTCAAAAACATGGCCCTCTAATATCCAAAGAGGCCTTATACATATTACGTTAATGGCTAAATATTCCCCCCAGGCCTCGTTTGTAAGCAATTCCTTGCAAACCTTTGCCAATTTCACCTTTTACGTTTTCTGCTGTGAGGTTGCATTTCAAAAACGAGACTTGGGTGGAAATAAGTTAGACTCGTGTAATATGAAGTGGGGCCATTAAATGTTGTATATAGATCATCTATCCAACACTGTTAGTTCTAATTTAAAGTTGATCTTCATGTGTAGATCTGTTTGCAGTACTGAATCATATATTTGGGCGAGCCATTTAACAAGGTCTGTTCGTGGTTCATCTTCTGACATGTTTAGATTTCCAGTGTAAGATAGTTCTTTGGAGTGGAGTATCAATCCCAGTGATGGCGATATTTAAAGGGACAGTGTTACGCTGAAGTGTCGAAAGTTTCCTCACTAAATTTCGTGTTATGACAGGTTTACCATCCTCTGTTTGTGTTGCGGACCTGTGCTACAAAGGATTTTGTGAATACGATAATTGAGGCTTTTTGAACGGGTGAAAGTCAAATAAAAACGCTTAGAAACATGAACGCTGTGTTAATGTATGTTATTACGTGCTTGGTTTGTCGATTTAAAGCTCCGGGAGGCGGTTTTAGCAACTTGAAGTTTGACCTACTCTATAAATGTATAGAGCTTGGGATTTCGCCAAAATTAATACACTTCAGTAACTTTGTGCCTTTGACAAAAGAATCCCGGTTTCCGAAAGAACAGTCTTTGTAGTTTAATTAGGCGTGATTTTGACTCATTCGAGTCCGCGAACTGACCCTTAAAATCCAGCACAAACTTTCGAATCTAATGGAAAATTTGTTTCAGCCTATGATCTGCACAAGTTGCCTACTCAAAGGCATCTCAGGAATGCAGTTTCGATGCAAATTTGAACTCGCGAGTCCCAAGCGGCCTGTTTGGTACACGTGCGTGCTGCCACGCGTCGCAGCGCAACAATATGGTGATAAAAATAAATTAAGGTGAAATAAATATCACTATTTCCTACAATTTGCACGTGTTTCTCGTGTGCCAAACAGGCCGCTTGGGACTCGCGAGTTCAAATTTGCATCGAAAACTGCATTCCTGAGATGCCTTTGAGTAGGCAACTTGTGCAAATCACAGGCACAAACAAATTTTCCATAGGATTCGAAAGTTTGTGCTGGATTTTAAGGGTCAGTTCGCGGACTCGAATGAGTCAAAATCAGGCCAAATCAAACTACAAAGACTGTTCTCTCGGAAACCGGGATTCTTTTGTCAAAGGCACAAAGTTAAGTGTATTAATTTTGGCGAAATCCCAAGCCGGTCGGAAATTTGAGGTTCTTAAAGCTGCATGCCTTGTCAGTATATATACATTTATAGAGTAGGTCAAACTTCAAGTTTCTAAAACCGCCTCCCGGAGCTTTAAATCGACAAACCAAGCACGTAATAACATACATTAACACAGCGTTCACGTTTCTAAGCGTTTTTATTTGACTTTCACCCGTTCAAAAAGCCGCAATTATCGTATTCACAAAATCCTTTGTACACAACCGAAGCGGCCATTAATATTCAGCTAGCACAGGTCCGCAACACAAACAGAGGATGGTAAGCCTGTGGTGTTATATTGCTTAATGCCTTCATATTTAAAATTTTCAATCCAATTACGGTAAGAGCCTACAGAACAAAACAGAACAACAAGTTCTGCGAAAATTGGATTGCAGTTCATCAAATTTGGCTTTGTGACAATCGATCCAGAAATTAAAATTCACATTCTGTTGGTAGTTTGGATTTTCAGACTTCCTTTGGTCTCTTTAGTCTATATTCCTTTGCTTTCGTCACTTTTAGTAATTTCTCTTCCTATTTGAATTTAATAAGTCATTGAATCTTAAAGCAAGTTCCTGGTGGACACTGTTTCTTTAACAGCTCCAGTTGACATGTTACAAAACACTGAAAAACAGCACATTCATAGGAAACTAATAGTCAATAGCTTCACTTAAACCTGTGATCAGGCGTTCTTTTTTGTGTTAAAAAAGAACGCCTGATCGCAGGACAGCTTTCACTGGACCGGTCACACTTGAAGATTTCATTAACAGATTCAGGGTTAATAAATTAAGTTACCCTCGGATTCTCTCGTATCACCAAACACTTTGATCTGAAGTCAAGAATTGAACGTTTTAGTTAAAAAATAATTCTCAGCGCTGGCCATTTTCGTTTGCGATGAAAATGAAGAAGCGTTCGAGACGTCATGGGATGGTTTGTTGTTCTTGTAGGTGGCAGGTAGCGTAATTCTAATCCAAACCAACCAACCCACGATGAAGTTAAACAATTCAGCGTGGAGAGTAATTCGAACACGCAATTGCAAGCATGATACACTTTATTCTTAAAACTTGCTCTAATGTTCAAGTTCAGGTTCATCAAATGCGTTGAAATTCTTTGTGTGTAGTTAGGTTAGGCGGAAGTCAGTAAGATGCAGTTAGATGCGGTTGGAACTAGAACATAAAAAATGAACAGAAACTATCTTAAAACTCTAACATTACTCTTACATTTCTATCACGCGAACAAGAAAAGACAAGTCCACGATAATATACTAGCGTATAAACCGACCCAACGAAAAGAGCGAATAGCATAATATTTACCTTAAGAAAATGAAATCAAAGCGACTTACTTTAGTCTCCAGAGGTAGATCCTGTCTTTTCTTTCTTTGTTTCGCAAGGAAAGGTTGTTCCTTGTTCTAGCTTATCCGATACTAAATTTCTTATCACACCCAACTTGGGTTATAAGCCACATGGCTAGATAATTAAAGTTAATTTATAAAGGACGATAATTGATCATTGCCGGAGACAAGATAAGGTTATAGAATTACTAATTTATACGTGAAAACATTAAAACTGGGCGTGTAAAACTAACAGTTCTTTCTCACCTCTTTTACGAGTAGGCTTTTGTACAGTATGCTAGGATTTTTCTACTGACGTTTTTGCCCGATACATTAAATAAAACGTTGAACTATCTTAGAGAAAATATTAGACCTCGCGCTGAGAATCCATGCACAGAAGGCTCAGGGCAGGTCATAGGTTTGACGCTGGAAGTGTTTGTCAAAAGCAATGAAATTTTCGCCATTTTATCAAGAATTGTCCATAAGAAACGCTAACTTTTTGGGTGATGAAAACAGAGCGAAATGTACAGAAGGCAAAAACCTCGCGCGTTTATTGCAGCCATTTTTCGTTTGCTTCAGTTGCGGGTTTTGATTATCTGGCTCACCAGCCAACAGTCAACACGCCATTAGAACAGCCCCTAACTGCTCGTTTTGTTTCTCAATTTCTTTTTTTGTTTCTTTGTTTCTTTGTTTCTTTCTTTCTTTTTTTTCTCTTTTCACACCATTACCATTTCACATATGTACCATAAAAAAATATTATCATTGTATTAGTGCTTAGCATTTTATTGTCTGCAGTACAAGAATATCTTTTAAATTAAAGCTTAATATTTATGGTCGTGTGAAGAATTAAATGGTGATGTCAAAATAAATGACCACTTGTTTCTTGTATTGGTCTGATCGATTCATCTTGTTTATTCGTTGTCCTGCCATATATCGCCTTACCTTCAGTGTCTTTGCAAGTTAATTTTTCAACTAAAAGAGAGACCTGACAGATGCAATTTCATGGTGGATACTGTACAAATTTCTGTTTACATGAAAGTATATCAGCGGGTTCTGGATTAATATTTTGATTTTTGATTTCTTAACGATCTGCGAAAACATTGATCCCGCAAACATTTATGGCCTGGACAAACGTCTTCGAAAAAACGTCCCCTGCTACCCTGTTTTTTTTCTTTTTTTTTTTTCAAAACAAATAGTCTGTCTCCCACAATTACAAATTAGACCAGAGACAAGCTACATTTGTTTTAATAGAGAACTTGTCCAAAGTGAGACCTTTTGCACAACTTTTCGTGCGGAAGTTTAGTTTTATTTGCATGTGAATGAAAACTCAGTTTGTGCGCCAGGCCTCACTTTCAAGAAGAGGCCTCAGGCGATTCGAAATACACTATTAACAAAAGCGATGTACTTTAGTCGAGTTGTGGCAATTTGCACATACCAAGGGTACACGTTGAAAACCTTTCCGATTTTACTGATTCAACCGTCATTATTGCAAAATACATTAAGACAATTATAAATCCCAGGAGGCACGATGGCAGATAATTTGGGAAAGCAAAACATATAAACGACGATTCGATACCCCAAAAAACAACTGTCTTTGGCAACCTGTACGATTTAACCTAAATTTCTTAGTGCTGCAAAAGTGGCTCGAGAAAATCACGGCTTGTTTGGTTTCAAGCTAAGGTCCTAAACCAGGGGCCCTTTTTCTCGAAACTCCCGATAACTTTTCGGGCCCGAAAACAATTTTTATTCTCCAAAAACTATACAATTTTTATTCATTTTGAAAGCTAAATTTTACTCTTAATAATTCCGTGAAGCATACCGCTATAAG
>Ga0126336_10000755_pt1 | contig 14702 bp, 14 predicted proteins | sample SidCmetagenome_FD_92530 | JGI IMG/M metagenome (GOLD analysis project Ga0126336, IMG submission 92530) | Coral microbial communities from El Islote,Puerto Morelos, Mexico - Siderastrea C C metagenome | ecosystem: Host-associated > Invertebrates > Cnidaria > Coral | place: El Islote,Puerto...
GTCAAAGCTGTCATCTCTCTGCTGACTTTGGGTTTCGTCGCCACAAGTTTTCATTTCTTTCTTTTTCCTTTTGTTCCCCCTTCAGGGATGTATTAAAGCCTTTGGCTCGGCATGGGAAAGGGACATAGAATTTGATTCTAAAGTTGTTCAAGTTGGAACGTATCGACGGTGTCTTCGATGGGTTTCGTTTAAATCATCTAATTTATTTTTAGAGAGGATTTTTGAAGTTTGTAAAGTGCTTTTGATCATATGTGAATGTAAAAAGCACTATAGGAGTATTAAACATTACTATTATTATTATTATTATTATTATTATTATTATTATTATTAGATTGGCGAGGAAACCCTAATCCTGTCAGCAGCAAGGTGACAGCAAATTCTCACTTCAGATTGACAGTTCTGAAAGTGTCACGTGGGGAAGTTCTTGGAGATGTAGGAGATTTACTTTTTTGAGACCCCAAACATTTTAGGGCAGGCAAGCTACACGAGCATGTTGATAGCTGGAAAGAAATTGTTATGGGGAGTCCTTTGTTACATCAGTCTGAAGTCTTTCCCGATTTTCAACATTTTTCAGGGGTTTTTAAGGGAGAGTCATATGACTCTGATCTTCCCGCAGGAAAGGCATTTTTTAATAACGTCTCTTGTAAGCCATTTGTGAAGTTTATTCAACAAACACTTCTTGATCGCTTAAAAACTGGTGCAGTGTCTTTGTTAGGGAAGGTGGGTGAGGTCCAACCCCCCCCCATCTCGTTCTCCCCTTGACCGTGAAACCAACGAAGCCACGTTTGTGTCATGATGCTCGTTTCTTGAACCTTTGGATGCAAGATAAGCCGTTTAAGTTGGATCGTGTGAGTGACCTGCCATGATACATGTATGTTTCACGGGATTCATACCAAAGTGTTCTTGATGACAAATCTGGCTATGATCATATGAACATTTTTTGGCATCCAGTGGGGTGGGTGGTATTTCACCTACAATACGCTACCGTTTGGCTGGAAGATTTCACCGTACGTTTATCATAACACTGGCCTTGTGGCAACAAATTTCTTTCTGTCTTTGAATGTCCCATGTCTTTTGTACATTGGTGATCGTCATAACGGACAGCTAAAAATTCCCCTTGATAAGGGGGTATACGCTGATATCCCAACTCTTGATGAGCGTAGATTTGCAGCTGCAAAATCAGCCCTTTTCCTTGTGGCCTATTATTTGATTCAACTTGGATCCTTTTTTTTGAGGGGGATTGGGGCGACCATGGTGTGAGGACGTGTATCAAATTGCTCCTGCAAAAGTTTGAGTTAAAGTTTATTTTTCATGGCCGGTAGTATAGTTTTAGCTGCAAAAAGAAAAGACAGGGGAAGTGGAAGCTCGGAAAGTGAAATTTCCTCGCCAGAAGGAAAAAAAATCTGCCAAAACAGCCCAACGTCTGACTCTATCAGCCTCGAAGCATTTACTGACGAGTCCGCCACGGCACAAAATATGGAGAAAATAACAACCCAACTAGAAGCAATTTTGAGCAGGCTTGACAGCGTCGAAACAAAGTTGGGGAAGCTAGAAGGTTTATTTGAACACCTGGAAAATGTTGAAGCAGCGGTGAGCAAGAACTGCACCGAACTAAACCTTGTGAACGAGAAAACCAAAGTGACCCAGAACAATGTTGAAGAGACTGAAAAGGGAATAGTGTTTGCGAACTCCCAAATAGAAGTTTAGAAAAGAAAGACGACGAAAATGCACGCAGAATCAAGGAGCTGGAAGACAAGCTTCTGTACCAAGAGGTTTGCAGCAGAAGAGAAAATATACGCTTCTTTGGAATCCCTGAAGGTACGCAGGGCCATGAAAACACTGCAGAGTTATTGTATAAATTCTTCAGAGACAAGCTGAACATTCCTGATCCTACCAATATCGAATTCCAAAAGAGTCCATCAACTGGGGAAAAAATTGCAAGGCCAATCACGACCGATTATCACCCGCTTTTTAAGGGTTCCAAGAACGAGAGCTTATTTTCAGGAGCGTAAGAGAGTTGGCAGAAGCGGCACACACAGATGTTAAAGTCTACGCGGACTTCCCAGACAAGATCAGGCATATAGAAGGAAGACCCAGTGGCCTAGGATGAAAAAGGTAAGGGAAGAAGGGAAGACGGCCTTTTTCAGCAAATCCGAGCCAGATAAGTTATTTATTGATGACGAACTGGTTCTGTTATAAATTAACTTTGCTTCACAAACACTTCCAAGATGAACAATTTAATGTGTTTTTGTGTATACTGTCAGGGCTATGGTAATTATTTTAGTTAACTCTCTGTTCTTTTGTTTTACTTTAAGGCGGGAGCGTGGTATTATCCATATGAATAGCCTCGAATTCCTAAGGCAGCGCTACAGATACAAAATATCTGCTGCCTCTTACTTATTATGTTCAGTGTTAATGTGTAAGGTTCCTTTGTCTTGTGTTAAATGTGTTAAAAACGTGCGACCCAAAAGACCTCGGGTAGATTATAAATTCACTTTCTTTTCCCTCTTTCACCTTTTTTCGCATTTTGGCGCAGTCTTTCAATTCCATCTCATGATCAATTGTTCCATTCAAGAAGGAATATGCTGATTTTGAACTTCTTTCATTAAATGTTCGAGGGATTCGGTCTACAAAGAGAGTTACAGTAATCCAATTTAGAAGTTATAAAAGCGTCTACAACTGTGGCAGCTGATTCTTTGTTAAGATACTTTCTGATCCTGAACAAGTTTCTAAAATGGCAGACTAACGATTTGCAAAGATGTTTTACATGATGGTCAAAGGACATATGTTTATCTAGAACTACCCCAAGGCTTGTGGCTTTATCAGATAAGGGAATCCTTTCATTTCCAATGTACACGTAATCCAGAGAAGGGCCATCACGAAATTTCGAACACATGAGTACAACTTCAGTTTTATGTTCGTTCAACTTAAGATCATTGCGATTCATCCAACGACTAATACATATACAACATTATAATTTAAAGCCTTGTGAAAAGGGAGAAGAAATATTGATTTCATACAAATGTTATGACTTCTTTCTTCTTACAATATTGAGCACAGTCACATGTTGCATCAAGCCCCCAGGATTACAATGTAAAATAAAGTAGTTGTTATTTTTAGAACCTTTATTTACAATGGGTGCTACTGGTTTAAAGAAATATGGCAATCTACAGCAACGAAAAAATTTGTTTCAACCTTGAGACTAGCAAACAATGAAGTCCTCATAGAAATCCAAACATGATCTGCAAATCAGTTGCTTTAATCTGTAAATTTCTATGACCTAGTTTGCAAGTAATCGCTGCATGAACCAAGAGTTCCAATATCTTTTGAAGCACTTCAGTTACAATCGAAAGAAAGTAGGTGGTTGTGTGAGTTCAACTTTATGTCTGAGCACTGCTGGTAGCCCCCATCTAATGAAACCACTGGGCAAAAGTGTATGAAAGTTTTTGACGTGTTCCTGGAAATGTTTATACCAATAATGGTGTTTCTCTGTAGCCTACCATTATGCCATGCTGAATACACAATAAATACAATGCTGCAGATGCCTGTTGTTTCTTTCACCATTCCTGGTACTGCTATTATTTTTTCATAGGGATGTTGATATCACTAGTACAAGTTCTCATTTGTATCACCCATTAGCACCAGCAAGAAGGCCAGCCGTTTGAATGTGCTACCATCCTCGAACAGCGTTGTTAGAAATCCATATTTGTCATTTAGTGAGATTCCCGTTCCACAACAGTCACCAGATAGTGAATCGGATGAAAGTGATGAATCAGATGAAAGTGGTGAAAGCTGCAACGATGACTTTCATGAACAATTTGTATTTGGAGATATGTAATTTGAAAAATTTTGAATTATTATCTGACAGAATTTTTAGGTGGCCTTAGGTTATGTGTTTTACATGTTTTCATTATATGACTGTACTGGTCCATGGTGAAATAGGGAAAACTAATTCAGTTCATGAACCAGCAAAAAATAACTCAATCAAAGTTTTCCTAATGTGGGCCTCATGCTAGTTCAATTATGTCGATGCATTGTTTCTGTAATCTGCACTGCATATTACTGATGTGAAGGCCACTCAACTATAATGTTTTTTAAACTTATTGTTCAGTTAACTTCTCTCCACAGATTAGATTCGATTGTGGAAGACCTTAATAACTAAAGTAAGGATATTTCATTAAGTGACAGGTAGTGTATATGTTGTAGTTCAATTTTATCCTTGGTTCAATTTTTATTTTCTTTTGTTTCATATTCATTACCAAATATTAACGCAAAAAGAACAAAGGAAAATAAAAATTGAACCAAGGATAAAATTGAACTTTAACATATATGTCAGCAATTGTCTGTCATTTATAGTAACAGTACGACATGAGTACAGTCGGACTACTATTAAGCGGTCAGCATTGGGAAATATTCAAGTGGCCACTTAACAGGGTTTCATCATAAGCTATGGTAGAAATGTCACTTCATCTGAATACAAGCAGGGATGCATGGAAGCTTGGCCTTTTGGTCACAAACTCAAACTTTCAACCTTCATCAGGACGGCCAAAACGTGGCTGCTTAATAGGGGTTTTAGTCAGAGTATTATACATGTACTGACAATAAATTTGGGATTTTGATGTCTGAGCGCTTAATAGGGGTTCAACTACATTAAAAATTTTCTACAAAGTGTCCAACATTTGGCCAAACATTCTGAATTATGTCAGTGTCTCTTTTTCCAATTTTTTTGTTCAGTTGTTCCTTATTTTCCCGACAGCAGACTTTTGTTTCTAGTGCCTTGGATTATTCGACAGAAAGCATTGCTAATTTTGATAACAGTTATGAAATTTCTCAAGAGGTCTCTCTGTATGCTTTTATAGTGATGAGGAATAATCCTTATCTGAAAGTGAATTGAATGGTGTGGAAATGGAAATCACAGATGATGAAGCAATGCTCATCATGGTAGAGGATATCGACCTGTCAACAAGTGCAGATAGTTCCCGACATGATGACATGGGTGAAGAAATCGACGTCTTCGACTTACAGGTTAGTGCCTTGACTCGCCCTTGTGCAAACAAGCGTATGGTTTTAGCATTGGGTGCTATTTTGAAATAACAACTTGGGTTCATTCATTTAAGTTATCGCGATCCAGTGGTCTACTTTGACAGCATTTGAGACGACATCGTTTTGCAATAATGTCATCTCAAAATGCTGGCTTGATTGGTTCAAAACCCATCACGACAACGTGGCCAAGGTCAAAGTTAAAAATTTTTTCTTCACAAAACCGCCGGCTTTAATTTTTGCTCAGTAATATAGTTGGAAAAACCTTTATAACAATGTGATCCATCCCTACAGCTTGTTTTTTCAGCGAGTGCACCGTATTGCGTTATTATTTGTGCTCCAGTTTTAGTGTGGAAAAGAAGTTGATTATCACGTTATTCTATTAGTTTGTCGAACCGCATCATTTGAAACAATTTATGCTGGTACACTGAAAGAGTTTATTTTGTTTTATTACGCAATTTTTGCTGAAAAAGCGGCAAAGTTAAATATTCTGCTGCAAAACCAAACTGTTTGCATAAGCAAGTATTGCGCATGCAAATCTTCATGACAAGTAAGAATTCCTAATCAATTTAATAATAATAATAAATTTAATATTTGTATTGCGCGGGTTCCATACGGCAATGCTCACCCGCGCATAACAATACTACGAATAAAAATTACAGATAAATTTACAATAGTTTAAAATAATAATCTCATAAATTTACGACGACCATTACTTAATGCTAATAAATTAATGAAACTGATAAATTGCTTGAACATGCTTGGCCAGCTGAGTTCTCTCTTCTGGCTTGTTAATTCCTATTTCGATCAACAGAAATTATTGCTCTGGCTTATTGTTTTTCGCAAAAAAAGACATGGATTGCGATAAAAAACTAAATTTGACTTAGAGACAACATCACGGCTTTATAATGATAGCTAGTTGGGAGAAAATGTATTCCATACTGGGCAGAGTTACGAAGCGACGGAGCCCAATAAATACGAATTTCTCCAACTAGCTCTTGTCATAAAGCCGTAATGCCGTCTAGAAATCGAAATTAGTTTATAATGCCTTTTAATGGAAGGTTGTTTTCATTACTGACAAACATTAGTGAAATACTTTTTATCCCTGTCTTTTACAGTGTAAGGAGTGGGTTTTCTCCTAAGAGATCTGTTTGGACTCTCCCTCGGTACTGGTGATTACGGTTATCTGACAGTTGAGCACGCCTCCATGTTACTTAGGAATTTCAGATCCCTACAGCAACACAGCAACCAAGGTTTTGAGGCTGCCCTTAAACTGCAGAAGCTGATATTCAGTAGGGCGACTAACCACGATGGCAGTGGTGAAGCTACGTCAAAATTACATTTCAATTGCTCATTTTCATTACCAGATTTTACCTTATTACTTATTTTTCTTAACTATGACCAACACAGGCAAAGGGTAATCATGACAATATCATTGCTTTAGTAAACGGTCAAAGAGCTCAGAGTTTCAGTCTTTTATTTCTGAACGAAATCCTTTTGCAAAACAGTTGATCTCAAATTGATGATTGTTATTATATTCTACAGTAACGGTATCTACCGTATTCGTCTCAGTTAATTGCTAGTGTTGTTGAATTGCCACGATGGCAGTTATCTGTAGTGCATTTGGCGATCTTTACCTCACCCACTAGGCCATTCCTTCTTTATTGACTGCAAACTGGATTTTATTTCGAAAGAAAATTGAAACTCTCAAATATACTTGTAATAGCATTAATTTTTTGTACAGAAAAATTACCAGTGCCTATTCTTGTTTCACTGGACCAAACATTAACTCATCAATATGCCGACAAGATATTGTATTTGAGGCTGTGTTTTAGAAGTGCCAAAGAATGCGTAAGGAAAGATGAGACTGTTTTAATGAATGAAATTGGAATAAGGACAAGTGCTTATTGTGTTTAAGAATGACAACGTATATGATCGTGATTAATAATTATATTTTACAAGCGTTTGCTAGAAATAATATGTAAATTGTGATTTACACATTATTACGTTGTTGTAGATCAAAAGCACACAGACATCACCGACACTATCTTCCAAATCGCTGCTGCTAAACTGTATTAAGAACACGTGCCTATGCCATACAAAGTGCAACAATTACAAATCTATAGTTTGGATGGCAGACATTTTCTCATTTGTCATCTTACAACACTCGGCCATCGCTCGTGACCAAAGAGCCTTCACTTTTGTACCATGCAAGTATTGTACAGCCATATACTTTTTCTGTCTGTCTGTCTGTCTGTAAGTACGTAAAATGACGGAATGTGAAGGGCTTGAAAAGGAAATGCCATGTACACAGAAGACAAAGAAGATATGCATGCTCAAAAGAAGTCGAAGAAAGTTATTTAAGGTGCGTAAAGGGGAAATAAACTGTTGTTCTTCGTCTGTGGCTTCTTCAACCTCTTCTGCTCCGTCACAATCGCAGAAGACTTTGCCCATCTCTAGCAACAGGAAACATAAACTAGTGTCAGCATCAAATTCACCTCTTTCCTTCAAACGAAAACTGTCATTGTCCTCGCGGCCTTCACCTCCATTAACAGCATGTACCAAGTCACAGGATTTGATAATTCCCAAATCTTGGCGCTGCCTGTTTATGCCGGGTGAAAAGAAACATTAAAAAACATCACCCTTACAACCCATTAAGCTTAAGCCATCGTGTTCGAACAGTCAACCATCTTTCTCACCTTTACGCAGTTACACCCCACCATCAGATACGAGTGGCTTTCAGACGTCCCCATCCTCAGCCAGTTTATTCCCACCATCAGGCACCAGTGGTAAACTGTCTTCAATGCCGTCATCAAACACAAATGATCCAGTACTGTCAACACTGCCAGCCAATTCAGCGCAATTCGAACTCGAGTGGTTTTGCATCCAAACCGCTTTGTTTGAGGGCTTTACAATCGTTTTCTTTTGTGTTCTTGTCTACCTGTACAAGGGAAGAGTTGTTGACAACTGAACTACCCCCTGTCAATTGCAGTTTAATCGTGCTGCAAAACAGGCCGGTGAAGGTTCCTGATTATTTTGTGTTCACAAGTGTTACTGAGCTCACAGAACTCCCAACAGTATGTGTAGTCAAAGCAGCAATTCATCTCTTGAGAGAGGAAAGGAAGTTGACCAATGAAAATGGGGCACTAGACAGAAAGCGAGGGTACAGAAATTGGCGTTGCCATTGGTCAACTCGGGATTTTCTGCAGAACTGGGCTTGGTCGCCTTGAATGGATAGGAGACGTTGCAGAAATGCAATATAATGTACACCAAGAATCCTGGAGACAGAAGATAACTTGGACTCAAACACCAGAGAAAAGACTTTTCAATTGTTCTACAAAATTCCTCTTAACCATTTAGTTGCCAAAGAGGGCATGTTTTCTGTCAACGTACGTGCCTTCAGTAACTTGGCTCTGGAGCAGTATATCAACAACTCTGTTATCGATACAGCTATTGCTAGGATGCACTGTCAATGCAACTTGAAGGAATCTGCGCTCTGCCTCCCTGTTCATAAGACAACATGGATTAACACTGGAGATGAGGATTCCATTCACGAATGTTTTCAGTTTGGTCCTGTTCCCGGTCAACATGAATGATATGCAATGGGGGCTGATGTTCAAAGTAAAGAAGCCTTCTTTGACGATGGCCTTGGATGGAGCCCCCAAAAATATCCTATGTCATTCTAACCATAGGAGAACTTTACTCTACTTTTCCAGAATGCAGTAACTTCTCTTACGAACACTAGCGTGTGGTGAAAGCATTTTAAAGATTTGGGATGCTAAGGCAGCAGAGGGATGATCAAATTGTTGGTAGCAGCAGCTGTGGCATTGGAGTTATTCTATCGGTCGAAGATTTCCTGACGTTGGATGTCGTCTTAATTAGTTAATAGAAGTTAATGAATCAGCATGTATTGTTCATAGCAATCACGTGTCATATCATTACCTCGTGCGTTTGTATCGTTCAGTTCGCTTGCTCCGTGAGATTTGTATCTTCGCTATTATGTGTATTATAGTTGAACCCAAACGTTCTTTGCTCTGCCCCGGCTGCAAGGCACCAAAGAACAAGCATTCTTTTGCCACACCGAGCAAACACTGTGCTGGGCCCCCTTCAAAACACGAAATTCCAGCCGATGAGGACGTAATTTCAGAAGACGAGGCATCGCCGCCATGTCTCGGTGTCGCTTCGCCTCCGGCCATTTCACTGGCGCATTCTGCAACACAACTAAGTCTCCTCGACGCCATGCGAAATTTGCCCCTTCAGTTGGAAGGCACGAGGAATGACCAAGCAGCAATGAAACAACGCATGGATGAATCTCCCCCAAACCGCTTCACCAGACTAACCAAATGCCTTCAAGGTCTTCCAATAACGTGCTTCCCATTACTGGCGCCACCAAGACCCACCATTTTTCGGGGAAATTTGTCGCAGCTGCCGTTAGTGGTGAGTACGTCAATGTTTCCAATGTTTTAACCTCCCTCAGCATTTTGCGCTCAACTCACAGCGATGAAGGAATGTTGCGGTTGCTCTCCGGTGACCTGATCACCATAACCAGGCCACAACGCAAGCGCCTAGTGGATTCCTTAGACATTTGGCTCCAAGTTTGGACCAAAAACGAAATGAAAGTCGTGTCGTCAGGACCGGAGTGCTATTTGGAACTGGCAGCATATTGCAAACAGTTTCAGCTTGCTAACAGAAAATTTTGTTGGCCTTCGGTGTACATGTTCCATGTACAACCACACATCAAAGTGGCATCACCTGCTCAGCCATCGCGGACCTTTTATGAAATGACTGTGCATAGAAAGGAAATTATGAAATTTCTTTTGTCATGATCTATTACTTTTTATATTTTGTTATCTAGTTAGCAGAACCGGCCAGCCACTTCCTCCCTTCGAGAGTTAGATATATTTGTCGTGACTTTGAGCCAAGTGTCATGATGTGTGACTGCATTGGAACTGAACATTATTGAATTTTAGAACGTTAAATTGAGCAAATGTTTGCAACCATGTTAGTCACAACGTGGACACTATGCAGGGAAGTAACTCTTCTTGTTTCGGTGGTGTTCCTGTTTGAAATTACAACCTTCCATTGAGAGAATGATAAGAAAAGAAAGTTAAGCAGTACTAAAGAGTTCAGTTTACATGATTGACTTGTTGGTAAACAGGAGGTTTTTCTCAGTGTTATGTTTAGGCCTCCTTTAAGTTTGAGTTGAAATTTTAAGGAGAATCTAAGATTTGAAAACAAGTAGAATAAGATTCACAGCAAGGCTCTGAATTTTGTACGTTTGAAAGTACTCAGAAAGGATTTGTCCAAAGAGGGTTGTTCAAGTATGCATTTAGAAAAATGTCGACTAGTCAGTCTCCCATATATAGAGCACTGCAGTAAAACTGTATGGGTAAATGGAGCTCTTTAGGAACAGAATCTCTTGCTGAGAAGATTTTAAAATGTTTTAGCGACATTTCCCTTTAAGTAAGTATTCCCTGATAAATAAATAAATAAATAAAGAAAGAAAGCAAGCGTTAAATGCTGTGTACATTATTCTCTGTGAAGGCTTTTTAATTAAGTCCATTCTTTGTCATAAACCGGTACCGAAAATACAATCAAAAAGGAACGACCAACGATTTTGGATCCAAATAATGATGATGATGATGATGATAATAATAATAATAATAATAATAATAATAATAATAATAATAATAATAATAATAATAGTAAATTTTCTTACCCGAGTAGTCACAGCAATGCATTTCTTTTGACCTAAAAGGGTAATTTAATTTTTACAGGGAAAGTTCCAACTGGTCGCAGCTGGTTTATTAGGTCTAAAAAGTGATGAATTTTGAAGATGCAATATGAAACTAGTAATTTCATGAAAGAACCTAATTTCCCAGATATGCCTTTACAGTTTCCCAGCCAAGTAACAGATGCGACCAGTTAGAACATTGTTAAATCGTGAAAAAACTAATGATTGTTTTAGGTGTAAAGAAACGCATTTCTCGATAGTTCAGCCACATTACACACATTGCACCGGTTGGGATAACAGTGAAGTGCTTTTTTGAAAGTGCCGTATTCGTTGGTGTTACAGTCTTAGTTGCTTTAGTTCCCTGAGATAGCAACATTAATGTTGTATTTCTGTTTGGGCTGGGCGGGTAAACTACTTCACCTCAATACATTTTAATTTACTTGGAAGTCAAAATCAAGCGGAAAACCTGTAAGGTTGCTGCAGCATTACCTTAAAATCCCTTCGATCCTCGACCAAATATTACCAACCCCAAACAACTACTAAAACCTGATTTTTCTAAGCACAAATATAAGCAGGGTTACTTCACCAGAAAACGACTTATACCCAAGCACGAGGATCTTTTATTCTTGCGATCATATTTGCTCTTGTGCTGTCACTATGCTGCCTGGTGTGCACTACAACAAATCATTCGTTTCAACCAAAGCGTGCTGACTGCCATATTTGCTGCATCCTTGAGGAAAATTTGAGGACAACTTTCGTCAGGCAGGCAAAGGGACAAAACTATGCCTGTAAACCAACCTTACTAAAGTTGGTCACATTGCCTTGATGTCAACGGACATTCTCTTTAAGGCGAGAACTCATAATAGCAGGTCATACATTGACGATCTTGTGCGGACAAACACTGATGCTATTACCCCGTTTGGCCATGTTAGTTTTGAGCTTTCAAAACGTGGACAAGAAAACATCAGACCACATCTGAACAAAGATTATGCTGCCCTTTGCTTGTCTACTGTTTCAGTGACCAATCCTCTGTTTGGGAACGAGTTGGAGTCTCAACTGAGCCATATTAGAGAGTCGAATACATACAGCCAGCTCATATACTTTGCCAACATTTCAAACCAAATGAGCTGTCCACCGTTTCAAACCAAACAAGTCAGCCACAGCAAGCCAACAAGCCTGTGCAACCGAGTGAATGACTCAGTCGGACAGTTGACTGAACAACTCTGCAAAACATGCGTACAATTGGTTCAACAATCGAACGCAGCAAGCAGTTAAATGGGAAGAATGGAAATAGACCCAAACGTTACAAGTGTTAAGTAGAGAAATTGCTGGTCTACGTTTCTTGTATTTTCTGGTATTTGTATGCAACAATTAAGTCGGGTTTTCCAACTGAGAGGAAATGGACCTTGTGTTGATGTAAGCAAAAAAGAAAAGCATGTGCTCGAGTAGTTTTATGGAGTGATAGAGCAGGAAACCCTTGTAACAGCAAGGATTTAAACTTTAACACGGCGCAACCAGGCCTTATCTAGAGAACATGACGGAGCTCACCCTTGCAAAATTGCATACAATTCTTTGGTTCCACTTCCATGAAAAGAATGCCACAAAACTTTACCGATTGCTTACAAACAATACCCAACAGCCCAAAGAAGACCCTTGCTCATTTTTGATGAGAGCACTCACCATCAGACAGAAGATAATAATTAGTACATTCATAGATTCAGATAGTGGGGTAAGTATTAGGCCCTATCTGTGCGAGTTTGTTACTCCATGCCATGGAAACCAGTTTGGCTGATGAAACCATTCATGCAAAGACAATGCAGACTATGCAAGATCTGAACGTTGCAGACAAGGATCTGATTGGTCCCATCAGCCTAGCGAAATTGGCTGAGATGGAAGCAAGCAATACGTTTAGTCTTGTAAAAGAGATGAAGCCCACCAAGGTGTGTACGGGAGAGAATGTGACTGAAGGAAAAAGAAGGAAAGAGCAGCAAAGGGATGAACCCTGCACGAAAATTTGGCTTTGACCATCTTTGATTCACATCAAAAGTGTAACAAAGTTGTACTGTCTTTGACAGACTTTTGCTTGCTGAAACTTAGCATTTCCCCGGGAAAATGTCAGCAGTCGAACCTGGCGGCAGGTTTATAGTTACACAAAAAAAGGCAGGTCGCGGGTGTAACAAACATTGTGATCGAATAGTGCATAAAATTGCTTGTTTAGCTGTGGCTTTAAAGCCATGGCACACGAGCGGTGATATTCAATCCATACTTTGTCAGAGGATTTACCCAATTGGGAGAGACAGTTTAGGTAACACGTTTCCAAGCACTCAGCAACAGCAGCTACTTGGTGACTCAAGGGGTGCACACCTCAGCCAGGCTAAAGAGGTTGGAATCCATTGAGCCAGATACCCTGCTGCTCCTGGAAAGAGATGGACCTCGCACTTGGGGGGACTTCAAAGATTTTTTTGAAGGTATCTCTCAACAATTACTTTCAAAAATTTCATTACTATAATAAGCTTGGAGATGGAGAACTTCCTGACGTTATGACCATCAGTAGGCTTGAGTATTTTGTGCAGTTGAGACCCATTCACTCTGATAAAGAATTAAGGGGTAACTATATAAGGAAGAGAAAAATAATTACTAGGACCTCCAAGAGGTGCATGAAAATGACACATGCTTCTGTTAGGTACAGTATTTCCCTTATTTCCCGTATTTCTCCTTTCACCTGTAATAGTATAAAGCTCCTGTCTAAAGCGTATTTATTATATATTTTCTAAGTAAAAGAAAGTTGAAAAAGATCCAAAAGAACAAGAAAAGAAAGAAAATGGAAAATGTCAAATAGTTAAAAAAAGTACTTTAATAATATGAAGGTAATTACCCAATTTGTCTTTACATACCAATTTCCAGGATAGACAATTGAAAAAGTAATTGCACAAATGAAATGTTTCTGATCAGTGTACCCTCCAAGCCGAACAGTTGCTTTGTTTCATGTTGTACTTCGATTAATGTAAAAAAGAGAGGAGAATGCCTTACATTTATCTTGGCTGTAGTTAATTCGGACCAATTTTGTATCCCATTTGAGCACCACAACTTAACTCATCAAGTGTGAAAGTAAGGAACTATAAGCATTATAAGCCAAAACGCAAACGAATACGAAGAAATCAAAGCAATAGTTGAGGATGAATCGAGAGCTTCCAGAATTCTGGACATAGGCCACAGAGCACAGTGACAATTTACCTTAGTGAGGCCTTCCAAGGAATAAAAGTGACAGGGGACATGAACCTGAAAACTGGCGACACGGGACATTCTTAACAGTGACAAGCGACTAGAATGAGCAACTAAAACACGACAGCGACACTGTAAACATTAAAAATGTAACTGTTGTCGAGTTAGATATTAGTCCTGAGGTTAAATATTACTGACTTTTCAGATCATATGTCACAACCTCATGCATTGTTGCATTGCTAAAGAGTCTTACAGTTGTCTTTATATTTGCGAAGTTTATTGCATCTTTATTGCGTCATTATTGCGTTTCTCCACCTATTCTTAGGCGTATAGAGAGGACAATCGGTAAGCATGGTTTTTGTATTCCTTTAGTTTCATTTCATTTAATTCTTACTTTGCTTGTTGTTAGTTTCTCGCGATCACAAAACAATCCCAACCCACATCTGTCATTATGGTTTCACGCCCCATGAACTGTGTCGCCCGAAAAATGTGGGATATTCATGATGCTGTGCGCACTCACAAAGCACGCCACCATTTTCGGTTCTCTTTGACTTCAATACCGAGTATTCCCAAAAGGGATTTATAGGGCTGTCCTTCCCGTCTGTGAAAAGACAATAGGAGTAATTGCTATTGTGGAAATGTGCGAAAAATGCTCTCACTTTCGATTAATGATGGCTGTAGAGGAAATGAAAATTGCTCAACCAGA
>Ga0126336_10000756_pt1 | contig 14697 bp, 2 predicted proteins | sample SidCmetagenome_FD_92530 | JGI IMG/M metagenome (GOLD analysis project Ga0126336, IMG submission 92530) | Coral microbial communities from El Islote,Puerto Morelos, Mexico - Siderastrea C C metagenome | ecosystem: Host-associated > Invertebrates > Cnidaria > Coral | place: El Islote,Puerto...
AAGGCTGATCGGACAGCTAAGAAGGGTAATAATTTTATTGCCCAATATTTCGGTGAGACAAAACTCACCTTCATCAGGGGCTGTAAAAGCTAAGTAAAAATCGAATGGAACGGTTACAAGATTTAAAATGATTAAAATGAAAAGATTAAATATGATTGACCGTTCCATTCGATTTTTACTTAGCTTTTACAGCCCCTGATGAAGGTGAGTTTTGTCTCACCGAAATATTGGGCAATAGAAATATTTCTATGACTTTTATAGAATCACACCTCTTTTATGAATCAGGAAAATGAGATATTTGTGACCAGTTTTTAAAGTAGTTTATATTCGCCTTACAGACGTTGAGTTTACGGTGGGAATTTTGGTCTCTCTTAGAAACCAGTTTTTAAAATGCTCATAATAAAGCTATGGCATTTGCAATTCTGGAAGAGGTTTGGCGACTGCTTTGTTTCGCTTGGACAAATGGTTTTGAAGCTCCACGCATTTAATTAGAACCCGCGGATTTTAGTTTTTCCTTCCCAGTTCAGGAAACGTTAGAGATTTTTGGTAGGGAAATAGATAAAAAGCTCAATTTTTCCAGTCATATATCCAATGTGTGCAAAAAGATCAATAATCAATTAAATGTAATGTCGCGCTTTCGAAAACTTATACCCAGGGACACCTTACTTAAGCTTTACAAAGCGTACATTTTGCCACATTTTTACTATTGCTCCTCTGTATGGCATTTTTGTGGGGCGCGCGACGCGGAAAAGCTAGAAGCACTGAACAAGAGAATACTTAGATTTATACTTGGGGATTTAATACTCGTCCCCATACAGTAGTCTTCTAACCAAAATAAACTCCACTTCATTAGCTAATAAGCGCATTCAGAATTTCCTTACATTATAATATAAGAGCCTGTTTTTCCCACATTTTCCTGCTTACATAAAGAATATGTTTTCACTTCGGTCCTCCTCTTATGACCTTCGAGGCAATTACATTTTGTCACTCAGTAAGCCAGAAGAACTAGCTATGGCCTTAACTCATTTTCCTATTTCTCAGTCAAGCAATGGAATGCGCTGCCAGACTACATCCGACCAATAGACTTTACAGAGTTCAAGAGGAACATTCAGAGCATTACCTTCGTTTAGACGCTTTTTGCTTATATATACATTTTTTCCGCTATATATTAATTTTGTAAATACTAGTTTTTTTTAAGTGTGTAACGTATTTTTGTATTCCATTTTAAACATATTTTATGATATTTCTCGAAGATATTAGCTACTAATATTTATAAATATATTAGTTAAGCTACTCTAAAATTCGAGTTAAAATAAAGTTTATGCTATGTTATGTTATGTTATCGATTCAAAACAGTACACTCGAATGTAAGTCGCCGTATACATATCCATATAAACTAACTGATAAAAAAACAAATTGTTGAAAAATTACTTCTGGCCAGTTTTCGCGTCACCAGCCGCGGTAAGTTTTAGAGTGCACAGTGGCCTGTTATTGATAGCTTGAGAACTTTTTTGGTTCAAACTCTTGAACGGGCCACTCTTCGGTTCGAGAGAAATGCCTCAAAAAGTTGAAAATAGTGGCCTGTTATTGATAGCTTAAGAGCTTTTTTGGTTCAAACTCTTGAACCAGTCATTCTTCGGTTCGAGAGTCATGCCTTAAAGCTTGAAAATGCCGAAAGCTGAGAACAAGAATAACAAAGAAAAATGCGTAAGCATTTTAATTGAATGTATGCAAGTTTGTTTGTGAACATACACACAGAGAAGCGGCCGATAAAAACAAGTTGTACTGGATAGTCTGGTCGGAAAAAATAATCCTGCCTTCACTGTCGTGGTTTGAGAGCTTTTTAGCATAAACAGGAGCGTTTTTTTCTAAAAATAATAACACATTTTTTTCACTTTATTTTTAATCCTAATGACGATTGTCTCCAAGTGTGACCTGCCTACTTAGCCGGGGGGGTACTCTCTTATGTGATGGGGCGGGGGTACTCTCTTATGTGGTCTATACGGGGGACTTGCCGCTGGACAACGTATGCTTTTTTTGGCCTCTCTGTCTTTTCTTACTCTGTCCAAAACAGGGTATACAATTTTATGCGAGACTGTCCTAAGCGGGGTCTGAACTTGTTGTAAACAGGGTATGGTTGCAAGATTGTCTTCTTATACAGTGTTCAACAATCCTAGGTGTTGCTGGTCTTAAAACGCTTTAACATTGTGTAAAACAAGAGAGTGTGTATTTTGTTTAATATTTGTAAATACCTAGAATGGAGGATGTTGTCCTGAACAGGTTTTTTTTTGTCCTAAACAGGGTCAAGGTTTCAGACCCTCAGCGGCACCCCTACACCCAAATATGTCAAGTGCTCCCCCCGGGCTTGCTTATAAGGTTGTCTGGATAATCTTAAGAAAGGATGCATACATTTTACTAGTTATTTTGTCGCCATACTATACAATAATGGGTAAAGTCTAGTGTAGAATATTTTCAATAGCGAACCCGCTGAGAAATACCGACAAATTAGTTTTGCAGCTCTAGTTTTCCTAGTTGGTTGCAAAGTCATTACCTCGACACGGAATCTTCGGGAAAATATTTCACTGGCCTATTCAATCACCGCCTCAAATCAGAGCAAATATTTACTAAACACACGTAGTTAGCCTTTCCTAACAAGATCTTCAACTAACCGACTCGTGCATTTACCTCCGATGATAACGAGCGATATCCAAATAACACAAAGAAAAACACTTGTAATGTAAATTTAATACACAACAGTAAGAAGCTGATGCTTTCATCACATATCATCCGCATTCAGTAATGTCTCAGGGACTGTTAAAGCGATTTAGTCAGTTCGATGCTGGTAATTTCCACTGCTGGCTTGTATGTCAATAGCGCTCTTTCGGAGGTTGTCAGATCATAACTTCTCGCGGTCCAATGAGAAGAGGGTGAAAACACTGATTTATCGGCCACCCACTGGGGGACACATTTGAGGGGGGCATTGGGTTTTTCAGTTTTGGTCACTTTTGAGATCGGTTTTTTTGTTTTTTGTCTCGGTTGTTTTTCGGTGTTGAGCGATTTTTCTTCCGATTTTTCGGTTTTGGTGGAAATTTTGGCCGGTTTTTGGGGTTTCTTTCAGGCCTCAATGTCCCCCACACATTTCATTCATCTTGTTTTAGTCCCCAGTGACAAGATAACAAGATTGGTCGGAGAGCAGCCGATTCGCGACAGGTCTTCTTGTGATGAAGTGTAGTGTCCACTAATTCTGGTTAATACCACGAAATAAATGTAATTCAAGCAGGAAACAGGGTATTGAGACAACTGGAAAACTATCCTAACAATAGCCACTTCCTGAGGTCATGTAACACACCAGGCAAGCCCTCCTATTGGTCTCTTCATCGTAATCTATTATCGAATTTCACCTTTATGTCAAATAATAAATCAATCAATCCGATGCTATATATTCTAGCATCATCTTACGCTCTGCTTCATATTTGAGACCTTCGAGCGAACGGTGATTTGAAATTTGAAGAAGTGCTCTTGTTTGGCACTATGTGGCGGTTCCTATGGCTGGCGAACTTGTTTCTTCTTTCACGAAGTGACATCTCCTGCCGCAAAGCTACAGATCGATGTGCACGTCACTTTAAATGCGGCTTGTTGCTTAATCAAATTTTTAATACTGAACGTTGCTCACGGGCGTTAGGTTACGATCCTAAGTGGAACCAAATCAATGGGCCGATGCAGAAAACATGTCCGCTAACATGCGTACAGGCTATCAAAAACCTCACGTCTTTGCCTCAAGGAAAGGCTATGGAATCTTGCGCCTGTGACAGTGACTCAGTGTGCCTGACTGTAAAGGCGCGCATGCAACGGTGCGTCCGAAGTAGCGAAGGGAATTACACGATCATGGGCTGCACTGAAGCAAGAAAACGATGCGAGAAAGACCGGCATAACTGCTTCAAGACTCAACAGAAGTTTCTGAAAAAGTGCTCAGCTTTAATATCAGGAACGAACTGTACTCGAGAATGTAAAGATAGCCAAGACAAATTGTTGAACTCAGAGCTTGGAAAAGCCTTAAACGACTGTGAGTGCGACGGCTGGGAGGAATATATCTGCCGCGGAATTCGCGCAAATTACGAGAAGCTTTGTAAAGCGCCGCGAAGCTCTCGTGATCCTGAAGTGATATCTACAACGGGAAAACAAACGGTCAGGGAAATTGGCAAAAATAGCAGCGTAAAAACACAATTTGAACTTCCTGTGTGGATTCTGTATGCAGCAATCATGGCACATGTATATGTGTTATACAATCGATAGCAGTTTGTTTATCTTTTAGAATGACATTTGTTAGCACTTAGGACCCAGACTTGTGGAATGCTCGTGCGATTGAAAACTGAAGACATGAGCGTGTGTACCGGCTCATTCGTGTGTTTTATCAGTGTTGTTACTTTCGCAAACTTCATTCAGTCGTTTTGCTAATTTTTATTGGCCATGCTCAGCGAAATTAGTGCCGCGCGCTCAAATGGCCAACAGAAGAATTGTACAAAGGTTTTCATTCTGTATAAAGAAATATTGTCCGGAAAAGGATTATTTTCATGGTTATTGTTAATTTAAGGTCGTTAAATCAACTTATTCAAGTGTGTATATAAAAGTTTGAAATTTTCATATTTCATTCGTCGTCCATTTCCTTTAAACTGTTCCGAAACAATACAAACCTCCTTAAGACGAAGCCTTTTGTTAAAACTGTAAGTGGTAGGATTAGTGAAGCCTTTTGACTTCATTCGAAGGGTGTCCGTGGCCGCAGATAGCATCAAATACTACTGGTGTACACGACTCAAGCCACTCAATTCTCTCTCAGCCACTACTTGACTGCAATGCTTGTCCCGTTGTTTTTCCCTCTAACAAAAGGCAATAAAGCCGTACAAGAATGCTTGAAATAGCTTCATTGTTGTTGATAATCTTGGGGTCGTCTTAGCTTTTATCTTTTCATAGTGGGGGCATTCTATATATTGGCATTTATGTCGGCTAATCGAACCCAAGAAGGCTTCATACAGTGGATTAGCATGCGATAATACTAAGAGATACTATTCCGCATTGATTCGTCTCTTTCTGCGTCTACAAAAAATAGAGAAACGTAATTTTGTAATTAAACACCTTAGAAGTAGGAAAATTTTATTTTAAGCGTCAGTAATATTGTTAAAAGAATCTTAGATGTCCTCATAGTTTTAAGACTCAAAGGCTTTATTTAATGATGTTATAAACAAATACGAATGTATGTGATAATAACAATAAAGTTAATCCTTGGACATCCATCAGTGCTATTCTTTTTTTTACGTAAATTCAATTCGGTGACAATCCGTGTATATGTGGAACACAAATTGCTATTTTGCTGTGTTATTTTTGAAGTGCTTGTTTGTAGTTTAATTATTGGTTTGCTTCTCGCAAAAGGTTTGACCAACGGCACTTTCAATCTTCAATCTATTAGTTGATCTTTGGGGATAGTGAGAATTATTTCACACTCCACTTCAGTTATCGCGTCCTTTCTTACTCGCGCTTTTATGGCCAAAGCAAAGAGCAAGAAAAATTAGGTAACACAAAATAATCAGTATTTTTTATTGATTTCACACGTGATATATTCAAGGGTTGATGAAATAATAATCATTTCCTGATCTCCCGTAAGGAATTAATCCAATGGACTCGCAAGTGTACAAGATTTTATCTATAACTCGCCTGCTGTAGTATTGATTTCTTGGTCACTAATTGTTTAGTTAGTAAGCTAAGTTCTTCAGTCACCTCCTCACCCATGAAAATGCGGAAAGAACTGAATAGGGCTTCAAACTGTGAAAAAGTCTCGTGGTTTGTATTCTAAACTAGACCTGTTTCTCGTGACAAGGTAACACGCAGATTTTTTGCCAAGCAAGAGGCCACAATACTGATTTAAGTCAGAGATATCACAAGTAAGGGGGAAGTTCTGTGAAATTAGTGCAAAACGCCCAGCAGTTGACTTGTATTTTCAGTTACTGTTCAGATCATTAGAACAGATCGTTATATTACAATTATAAGGTATAACGAAGTGTCCTTTTCTCCGGAATGAGAGTAAGATTTCCACAGCTTCTTTTCATTGTGACTGGCAGGAGACCTGACCACGCCCTATAGCTGCATGGAGCAAGATTACTCTGCCGAGAACAGTATAATGTCTGGGCACAAATTACTGTTTGACTACTGGAGATTGTTTTAGAACACTTGACGCTTGTTATGTATTTTAGAAAGGGAACCCCGACTGCCCAAAATTGCTTCTATTCATTCAACTGTGGCTCCGATGAAACGTCGCAAGTTGATGATAGAAAGTGGGAAGCGTCGTGCATCAAAATAGCATTTAGTTGACACTCGATCTCGTGCGCGGGACCAAGAATTATTAAATTCATTTTAAAGAACGTTCCATTGGCTGGGTAATAATTGTCAGCGCTGATACTTTCTGATGTAATGTGTATCCTTAACGCACCAAGGCGAAGAAGTTAACGCTGTTATAAGGGGAATATCGGGCATGTAACAGTCTCGAGTTTCGTGCAATGTCTCAAGCGTCTGGATACAAGCACGAAAGTGAATTGGACCAAATATGGCTTGAAAATCTAACTAATGAGCACTATACCAACAAAAAAGATGAAACTGGTGTTCCCCAGTGTCTACTGGGTATGAAGATAGAGATTCACGCTATCTTGAAGATCGCTTAACAGTAAACGACAGAGTATGCGAGCCACAAGACAGCCATTTCCGCTCTCTAGATTCAATTACAACCAATTTCATTTACATGTACGGCTCCCTTTTCACAAGGTCACTATAATTTGGTGAAAATGTCAGTGCTTGTTACGATCATGCCGCGATTTGATTGACCCCAAAATTGCCAACAATTTGAAGTAAGAATTTTCCAATCGCAGTCTTCATGTTAATTAGATAGCAATCGGTTATCATGAAGATGTAGAAAGAACAGCAAGTGGCGAAATCACAGCTGTGAATTCAGTATATCTTCTTTTCCAAGATTATAGCTGCTTATTTCCGTTTAGCTTGATAACCTTAAACATGGACATGTCATCACGCTCTTTTCGTTACAAATATTTGCGTTAGTAGTATTGCAAACCGTACCCCCAGGGAGTTCGTTTTCTCGTAATAGTTTCTACTTCATCCCTTCTCCATAATGTTATCCTGTTTGTTCAACATTTCCCACTATTTATAAAACAAAGCCAAACGTATCGTACTTATATCCCTTATTTCTGCCCCTTTTTTTCAGCCAAAAATCTAATGAAATAAAATGTTCTCAATCAGCGTTTAAGTGCTGTTTTTTATTGAACTACGAACCTTTGCTACACATTTTAAGATTCATCAGTTGCGCAATTTAATTTGTACTGAGTGGTGTTAATCTAATCAGTTTTTTAACAACAAAAACTGCAATGTCCAGAAGCTGTATTCCGGGTTTACGACAAGAAAAAAAAAATCCGTTAATGTCTCATCAACAATAGGCATTAATACACTCTACTTCGGTTTTTGATTTTCTAATCCTTGCATGCTCTCTATTGTGAATTGAGGGAAACTTTTGACAAATAGCCAACACTTCTGAAATTTAGATCCTTTTAGCAACGACAGATTTGATCGGTAGGTGTCCCCTACATTCTTAGACAAGTATCAAGCTACCAGATCTTTCGCGAAGAGACGGTAAAAACTATAATAAGCTGTATTCAAGGAGACCCGCGGCGCCCTTTCCTTGTTTAAAATCCTCCGGCAAAGGTGTGGAACAAGGTTTTCGTTCCACTCTTCAAGCCACCGATTGTTGTGGGGAACTGCAGTTTGCCTGTTTATCGTACGTTGAAGAAAACTGAATACGTGTCCGTAAAAAATGCAGGCTACACATTAATAATAAACCGACCACAGGGCGGAAAATTTTGGTTTGTGGATGAGCTTTCCATGTTCATAGCAGCATATAAAAACGTACGATTGGCGATCGCGTGATGTGTCCTTCGACAAATTTACCTACATATGAACGTTCGAAGAGGGTAGCATTTACCTTGTACAAAGAGGCAAACTGTCACATTAAAGGTTAGATTTGATCTGCTCTCGAGACATTTGAAAGGTATAAAAATGCGGTAACAAGACTACCAAAAAGGTTAAGCCAATTATGCGGGTCCCTTCCTCTGAATGTTGTTTTTTGTTCTTCCACTGCACGCAAAAGTACCAGTTGCACTATTTGGGAAACGTCTGTTTAAAACGACATAGTAGTTTCTTTATTTAAGAATTACATAGAATTATTTCTTGAAAATCGACAGTTAAAACTATTGCTTTGGTATAAAGTAAGCTTGTTTATATCCAGCACTTGAAGCTGTTTGTTGGTTATTGAGGTTTAATCTATGTAAGACCAGCATTATTTGATATTTTTTTAATGAAGGTCAGTGTTAACATTCCCACTTAACATTCCGTCACATGCTGGCAATATTCTGCGACGAACCTAGCCTTCGATTTTTCTCCGAATCTATTCACGCTTTAAGCCTCATTATTATTATTTCCGACAGTCTACTGACAGTTAAATTTCAACGAATGACACCTCGTGACGGTGTTGTGAATGAACACTTTTTCAAGTATTCGACACATCAGCCGGTAAATACGTTGGGACATGTTGGGTTATTCCTCCGGCTCCCTGTTGAGGTTTAATTTTACAGGTATCGATTGTTTGTGCCCTGCCTTTTTATAAACCCAGTTACACAAGGCAAGTTAATGTATTTCGTACTTCAGCTTTGACTTTGCCTTATCTGAAACTGCCACTTATTATCTTATTTCAGAATACTTTTCAAACATGACGAAATTAAATGTAAAGCTGGATCAGCGTTAATCGGCTATCGAACACGGGATCCAACAAAACAAAACAATAAATCTATGTATGCGGTTTCTGTTGTTAGCTTAAAATTCCCTTGGAAGTCCTTGCTGATTTACTGACATGCAACCAAGGACATACATGATACTCTGCTAAGCCGATTTTCCTCGCCCTCGTCCCCTACCTTTGCAGCAACCGAGGGCTAACACCGCCAGGCCGCAGTAATTTTGATCCGCCCCCGCCGAGGACTTCTACCCTTTCCCGTTGGATACCGCAAAACTCACCAAGTTTTGGCGCATCTCTTTCTTAATAACGATAATATCAAATAAAGAAATGAGAATGAGATATGGAAAGTGACCTTTTATCAGTTTTATCTTAAAAACCACCATTATGTGGTTTTGCAGTATGTAAGTCATAAAGGCCGGTATCAACCATGCATGATCCATTGGCTCTGACAGCTAACTGGTTACAGAATCAAAATCCTTCCCTCTCTCTCTCTTGTAAATCATTGGCTCGCCCTCACCGAAAAGTTAATCATGTGAATGAAATTCGATATTGGCTACCAGATAACCAGCTCAGCCTTAAAAGTCTCCGTGTAATATCCAATTGGCTTAAAGCAGCAGTTTATCTTTTTCCGGAGCAACAATTTACAACTACATCACATAAAAACATCACGTCTGCTCCTGCTCTCTCTGCTTTTATTAAGCAAATCAATAATCGCGCTGCCATTTAATTTGTGTAACACCTTAACAGGTAATTTCACCTATTGATACACGGCTTTTCAATACAGCAGTAGCTTTAACTAATGCAAATTCCGTGGTTAAATGAAGTACCTTCCTTCCTCCCTCCTTCTTTCCTCCCTCCTTCCTTCCTTCCTCCCTCCTTCCTTCCTCCCTCCTTCTTTCCTCCCTCCTTCCTTCCTCCCTCCCTCCTTCCTTCCTCCCTCCTTCTTTCCTCCCTCCTCCCTTCCTTCCTCCTTCCTTCCTCCCTCCTTCCTTCCTTCCTCTCTCTCTGCCTTCCTCCCTCCCTCACTTACTTCTTTCCTTCCTCCCTCCTCCCTCCCTCCTTCCTCTCTCTCTGCCTTCCTCCATCCCTCACTTACTTTTTTCCTTCCCTCCTCCATCCCTCCCTCCTTCCTTCTTTCCTCACTCCCTCCTTCCTCTCTTTCTGCCTTCCTCCCTCCCTCCCTCCCTCCCTCACTTACTTCTTTCCTTCCTTCCTCCATCCCTTCCTCCCTCCCTCCCTCCTTCCTTCTTCCTCTCTCTTTCCAGCTTGAACAGAATAACAAGTTCTTTTTTAAATGAATTAAAAGATATGTCCAACCGAACGAATGAATGAATTGTTATAAAGGACTACGTGTATTTGACGGGGTCATGGTCAGGTTATCGTAGTTCGACACAGTCTGAACCTAACCTGACTAGCTTATGTACAGGCTCCTTAGTGGGAACAGGGTGCCAGAAAATTGGAACAAGAAATGAGAAGCTTGGTGAGAGGAGGATCCCCGAGCTACGAGAGCCTTTCAGGCTAGATCCTAACACGAGCTCATAGTTGTGGCCCGATAGACTATATGATTTTAAGTTCAGCTCGAAATAAGATTGCTGGAGTTATAATCTGGTTGAGAGAATATCTCCATTTATTCATTTGCACACGTAAATGCAAACGCTTATGCAATAAATACACTGTAATCGACTTCCTCTGCACGGATGAGGGTCTTGTGGTGCTGATATAGTAGTCATCAAGTTAATCTTGTGATAGCAACTTCGTGCTGAAGATGCACTTGTTATTGTTTATTGTTACTGCATGTTTCTAGTTGCAAGGTGCTCCTAACTTTTGAGCCTGTAGATGAAGCCCTGAACTGTGCACCATATTGAGTGCTACTTCTGTATGGTGCTGTTTGTTTTTTTGTAGTTTTCTCTGAATGAAAATTTTCCAAAACGTGACAAATTTTATTTTGGCAAGTTTGGACATAAAGAATTACAAAAATCTCCACTTCACTTTGGATTATCTTGTAGTATATTGGTACTTAAACATATTTAATCCCCGAAGGAATATAAGCTCTTGAAAATCCCAAAGACAAAAGATCCTAAACGTAGTGAGGGATCTACGGCATAGACCACCCTGCTTGGTAAAACTCAGTAGTAAACCCCATTGAAAGGTAACAAGCTCAGACAGATGGGCTTTGCGCTTATGACATCGAATTCACAAAATTAAGATTCACCAACCGGAAAATCAGTTTCAACTTCTAAAAAAAACCTTTCGGAAAGGTTCTACTTAAGACAAAGAAAACGCTTTCCTGTTTCCATAAAGTTGTGGTAACACGAATGGAAGTTTGGAAGAACGAGAAAAACTGTGAAGACAGAAGTGGAAGGCGCGTGTTTCCACTAATATTTTGCGTTTTCCCAGGAGTTTTACCATGACTTATAGAAACAAGGACAGACATTTTCTATTGATTTTATGAAATAAACACTAAAAAATACCTATGCTTTAGTGTACGGTAGATAGAGTTCAATCATTTAGAACGTCAGTAGTACTTAGTCGCGGACCTTTCATAAATAAAACATCTTGTTGACAACTAATATTTGAATAAGAGAAATGAGCATAAGGATAAGGAACCTTGATCTCCTCAAATCTTGTTTTACTTTAATAACAACAAAAAACTAACACAGAATTATTAAATACGTATCTTTAATTTTCATTAATCAAATTATTTTTTAAGAATGAAGATAGGCTTAACCTTATCTGTAAGTTGTGAAGTTCTGACCTTTTATCTATTGTATTTCAGAATGTCTTTTATTGTTGTTGGTGCTTTCAGCGACGGAGCACGAATGAAGTAAATACAATACAAAAAATAATGCAGCTCATGGAACAAGACTGACATCGTGCCTCGGTAAAGGATTCAGTGCATCTTTCTTATAGACCACAACTAAATCGTCTTTTCCTTACGTTAGTTGCTGCCTTTCTCATATCGAATCTAAATAATGCTTTTACTTAAAGATACATAAACTATACCATTTAATTGTGTTCATGACTATTACATCTTTAGAGACGGTTGAAAGGTTCGTAGTGCTTCAGAAACTAAAGAAACAGAAACCGAATTTTCCTTTACTTCTGTTGATCGAAACGCAAGATATAGAAACCGAATTTTCCTTTGCTTCAGTTGATGGACGCAAGCTCAAGTGGAAGTCTAAAAACGTGTTTTCTTGCTAAACTGAGCAAGTATTTTCCTTAACCTATTTCGCACTAAAACATTTTAATTAAATCCATGTTTTAATCTTTAATCGAATCAGTTTCATAACGTATTTTGCTCGCATTATTTATTTAAAAATATACGAAATAAGAAACTGCTGTCAACTGTCACAGTCATTCGGAATTTCCGCTCCTAATTCAATGATAAAAAGTTTTGATTTTATAGCAGGAACTAGCGGTTTCCAACTGTTTGTACTTTGGTTCTGCGTTTAAGGCATCTTGTAATTGGCTTAAAAGGGCTCAGTAACATGCAAAACCAAACTCAGTCGTGACTTGGCTCGAACCGCTTGTTCCGATTTTCGGGTGTTATCCTACCACAGCCAAAACTGCTCTAATCCGGAACCTTTCCAATCCACCGGCAAAGTGAAACGACTAGACTCGTGAGAATTGACTCTAAATTTTCTTGTTTATAAAAGCTGTGCCCACGTAAATGCCAGCTATTGAGCTGTACTTTCCTGTACTACGCTGCAAGGAGTGATTGAAATGAACCATTATCTTAACTCCTTCGCCCTGCAGGGACATCTTTGTCTTTGCATTAAACAGGAAGTTTACAAGAGGTCTCACGTTAAATTGATGTAATAAACTCCATTTTAAGTGCTTTCACTTCAAATACAGTACCAGGTTATTTAGAATTAATATGTAAAACAAACATGTTGGCGAGAGATTAGAACTGGCAAAAAATCATATTCATAAGAAGTGCTTCTAAGCATTTCCGTCACTTTTACCCACGACACTTGAATGAGTTCAAACAATGTAGTTTCCTCCCGGCAGTCTTTGAAATGCTTGGCTCGATGCCGACTACCTCATGACGTCATAAGTGATACAAGTGATGGGCCTCTTTTCCGGTTTCCACGGGGAAATTCACTGTATTACACAACCTAAAGGAAAGCAATGCACAAAAATAAATTAAGTTTTCTTTTATGCCTGATTGAGTATAAATATTTTTGACAATTAAACTAGATACTAGGCCATGCAGGGTAACACAAGATGCGACGACTTTGAGTCCTCTGGTGTGGTTCTTGCCACTAAAATAATAGATAATTAGTTGCAGTTTCATGCGTTGCTGTTTTTCATCTTGCACAAGTCAGTTCTAAGTTTTAAGTCTGTGGATGAAATCCTAAAGTCTGGCCATTCATGTGAAAGATGTCGAGCAATACTCTGGTGCTCACTGAAGTTTAGATTTTTCCTACTTTGAGCCTAGTTGTAATATGTAGTGAAAGGGTACAGCCCGCGGTGCGTGAGAACAAGGCGAAACATTTCATCAGAAGGTGGTGTTGAATCATTCGTGACTTGTGTAAGTAGATACATTCGTCAGGAGCGAGGGAAAGACAGCCTTACATGAATATGGTTTCGTAAATATTTTGTAAAGCATACGAAACACCGTAAAGAGTTAGGTAAAGGCATTTTGTGTGAAAAATCAAATCCAAACCCTAGCTCCCACACTTTTAGACCATAGTTACTCGAGGGACTGGTTGTGAAACCTTGCAAGTTTCAAAGGCGGTAACAAAGGTGCTGCACTTTATGTTGAAAGCACTACGACCGTGCGACCGACCGTGCGACCGACTGTGCACAATCGTTTGTTTTACATTCGCAAGCTATGGCTGAATAATTTAATAGTGGCATTTTTAATGGTCAGTTGCTCATGCAAAATTCAAGACCTATTGTTGTTTGTGTACGGTTAAGGCTAAAAAACGGTAACAAAAACATAAACAAAGGACTTTGCTGAGTTTTGTAACCAGATTCTTTTATTAACTATGTTTAGACCAACAGCTGAAAATGATAATAACAATTAAGTTGTGCATGCATCATTATCGCCCGAAACCTGCGACCAGGCTTCTGAATGTTCAGTATTCTTGTTTTCTCTTACTGAGTCGCTCGAAAGAGTCTCGTATTTCCCGTATAGGAAATAACAAGGGAAACGAAAACAACAGCGTGGTTGCAGGCAAGTAAACATATGCTTTATCGTTTATCTTAGTCAGGGGAAAAAGTCTCAGTGAATGATGAATAGTTTAACAAACGTCAAAATAATTTAATTGATTTTCTTGAAATCTAATCAAGAAAGAACGAAAACAAAGACCAACAACAGAACAAAGGAAAACTAAAAGAAAAAAGGAACGAGAAACTTATTTCCGGAAAATAGGCCAGGATTTCGATGAAGTCGAATATACCGAAATGTCGATCTTTTAGTTGACTACAAATAATGAGATAAACAAACAGTCAAACAAAAACAAACAAGTGTTGCGATAACAAACTAAAATTGACGCAATCCGTGTCCATTGACGACAGATTGGTAATCCTATTCCGCACTGTTTGTTTATTCCACTTCGCAAATAGCGCCAAACGTTCAGACTTTGCGTCTACCGTACAACTTTACAAAACACATAAAGCTGTTTATAACGTTTAAGCCGAAATAAAAACTCCAGGAAAGCTGTTCTATTTCTGTAGTGCTCATGTACAACTAGTACTCGTTGGAAGGAAATATCGATAATACCATTCCGCCTTGTCTGTCCTAAGGGATTTAATAAATACTTTAAGCTGAGAGTAAGTGCATTCCTGTGGATTACCCGCGCACACCGCCCAGTCTGTCTCTGTCAGTGACGCATCTACAAGGATAATTC
>Ga0126336_10000757_pt1 | contig 14696 bp, 9 predicted proteins | sample SidCmetagenome_FD_92530 | JGI IMG/M metagenome (GOLD analysis project Ga0126336, IMG submission 92530) | Coral microbial communities from El Islote,Puerto Morelos, Mexico - Siderastrea C C metagenome | ecosystem: Host-associated > Invertebrates > Cnidaria > Coral | place: El Islote,Puerto...
ACACTTTTCAGAGGGAGATATGCCGTAATGACACCTTCAAACTTCTTTTAAAGACCCTTTTGAAAGAGTTATTCACTAACAAAGGTGAAATTCTATCTTGTAAATCCGTCAAACCCTGTAAAACCGAAAAACTCAAGGGTGTATTACGTCAGAACAAGAGATAAATCCGGTTCAAATTCCCCACCCTTCCAACGCAACGTTCAAAATCCCCCCTCCCCGGGCACGATGCACAGTCAAATGCCCGGGGTGTGATGTTGAAGTTTCGAATTGATCCGCGCATAAACGCTTGATCACTTAGACTAAAGAGCCATACCGTATTTTCTCGGTTAAACGCCGGGGGGCGTATATTTAAAACTCGGCCTCATAGACCCGGCGTTTATTCGAACGCGGCGTTTATTTATTAAATGCATTTTTCAACAAAAAATTCAACAAAAACGTTTGAAAAATGTGAAACAATGTCGTCAACTTTGTCTCCTCTAAGTGAACCTTTAAGTTATTTATAAAAAAAAAAACACTGACAGAAACAGTGATTGAACTCTTCTCAACGTTACGTTTCTCCATGCATGTAACACGGAGGAAGTGTATCGGTAACTGCTCGACAGCAAACGAACTGTGCAAGCAATTTTGAACAAGTTGGTGGCGAGGTTCCTCCTCCAGCAGTTCTGAAAAAGGCAAAATTATGGAACGATTTAATTGCAAGGAACTGCTGGAGAAACGCTGTAGAGACCCTCGAGATGATCCTTGCTTGACGAGAAATACTTTTGTAAAAGGCAGTTTGGTTTGAATATTAGTGTATAAATTCAAATATAATGGCAGAAAGAGAACTAGTATGCAGTCACGACACATAATCCTGATTTAATATACCCATCTCGAATAAACGCCGGGACCTTAAATAAACGCCGGGTCCCCGTATAAACGCCGAGGGTGTTTATTTTAAACTCGGCCCCGTAGACCCGGCGCCGTTTATTCGGGGTCCAGCGTTTAATCGAGAAAATACGGTAATTTTCAAACACAGACAGAGGCTTTATTTACATAAACTTTCTTTTATATTTCTCATTGCAAAGGTTTATGGTTTATCACTTGTCTGTCAACCAGTTCCGAAAAGATCCCGGAAGGAGGGTCACCTATGCAACCACCATCGGCTACAGTTAAACCAAACATTTGTTAATTTTGCCAAAATAAATGAATTTTTCGGTAAACATTCTTAAGCCGGTATTTTGTTCACTTTTGGTCAACACTGTCCTAAATAGCCAGAAGCGAACTGTAACTGCAATCCAGACGTTAATTCATTTGCCTTCTCTCAAACAATCTTCCACAAGTACTCCGTCTTAGTTTCATCGGAGTTGCCTTAACCTACCAGAGTGGTTCTCGAAGAGTGTTCGGCATCTTTCGTCACTACCTAATCCATTTGCCAAGTACACATCGGTGTTTTAATCAGCCCTAAATTAGTTCCTGGAAAGTACTCGGCAACCTTGGTACAGCTTAACTAACCCTTGCTAAGCGGTTTGAATAAGGCCAAAATAGTTCACGGAAAGAGTTAGACAACCTTGGAGCCGATTTACACGGTACGATTTTTGCTTACAACTATCGTATGCGACTTTTGTAGCGCGCGCTGCTTGCGTCAGGCAAAGATCGTATACAACTCGTCATTCGCAGGTTTTTCGTGTTGCGTGCGACTGTCGTAAGGATGTTGTAGGTTTAATTTACACGACATGACACGATTCGTGTTGTAGGCATGGTGTTGGCATGGCATAAGCATATCGCATGCGACAAAATCGTAAAGTGTAAATACATACATACATACATACATACATACATATCATACAAATCGGCCTTAACATTTTGATTGTGGCTACGACTGTTGCAACATGCTTCAAAATCCTACGGCATTTTTCGAGTTGTGTACAACTGTCGCGAAGATGTTGCACGCCTGGTTTAGGCGACACGATTCGTGTTGCAGACATGACGTGAGCAAGTCGCATACAACAGTTGTAAGCAAAAATCGGACCGCCTAAATCGCCCCTTAGGTAAACTTGCCAATCTATGCTAAACTCTTGTCGAGTTAGACGTTCTTAGCTAAACCCTTGCCATGTTTTTCGTACAACTTTGTTTAACCCAGTGACGAGTAGCTTTTCGAAGTCATTATGCCTTGGCCAGTCCTGTCATTATCATCTGCCACAGTTCTTTCTTCTTAGAATGTCCCCATCGAATACTTTGCAAGAGTTCATTAAACTGTGTCATGCCTCCCGGAGCCATGCAGAAAGCGCCACGCGCATGCCTGAGCAGCTCCACAAACTCGTCATACTCGTTTTGCGAGATGTTAATCAGGTTATAGCGGATACACTGAGCGTACATAGTCAGGCTCTTCTGTACTAGCGGACTAATAGTCGGTGAGCGCAGATTTACAGCCAGCTGAGCCGGATTGGAGCGAGCCATGTGCCTGGCTGCCTCCAACGCGAGGTCGTGTAAAACGAACGGGCTAACTACAGCGTTTAACGCGGCCACACAGAATCTTTGAAGATGCGAAGTACCGAGCTTGGCTGACAGAGAGCACAGCCATCTTATGTCATCGCTGCAGCTGGGATTACGAGAAAATTTCACGTTAGGGCGGTCATCCGAGGTACGCCTTGATAAAAACTCCAGCGCCAGCATTCCCACCCTGTAAGCGCTGTTCAGATAAAACGAGACCTGCGTTCCTTGTTGTGTTGCTGTTAACCGGCTAGGATGCTGGCTAGAACTTGTACTCACACTGGTGGTTTGGTAAGGGGGAGGGGCGAGACCAGCGTAAGCTCCTGATAGTGAAAATTGTGTCCCCGGCAGATTTCTTGAGAACGGATATGAATAATGCGATTGTGAACCGGACCGGTATCCCGAGTCACTGCTTGATAAATAAGCGGGGTAATGCCCCATCATTTGATGGACCTGTTGGTGCATCTGCTGCTGCACGTATTGTTCAGGGGTGGTGTACAGGGGAGGAGGTATGGTAAACTGCGGTATCTGAGGCACGAAGGGGCTCAGTGGTGGAGACTGGCTTGAAGATGACGTCGACTGAGACGGTCGACCAAACCCACCTCTGCTTCTAGACTCGTTCTTAGCAGGTCTTGTCCCCGAACTACTTGTTTGGGTTTTCTCGTGAAGGTAGAACCAGTGCTTGGCGACATCGAAAAGAACTTCAGGATACACACCGCCTCCCCGAGCTGCGCTTTCCACGGCTTGACAAGCTTGATCTAACAGCTGCGAATCCTCATCTCGACACTGGCACAGAGCACGCTGAATCTCCACTGGGTTTAGAGTAGTGGCCATATGAAGGCACGAGAGACCGAGCTCAGCTGCCGCACGCACCATAGCACGGTCATTGGACCTTGACGCCCGGTCAGCAATAGACGCAACCTCAGAGGGCGTGAGGTTACCTTCCCATCGCTCCAGCAATAGAGTTATTGCCTGATGACCGATTTCCATGGCTTGACCCGAGATCCAGGACACGTGTGACGAGTACGTTCGCGATAACCAGTTTGGCGATGTTCGGTTATGCAGTCCTAAAGCAAAGAGGCCAATCTCAAACGCGCACAGCTGAAGTACCCTATGAGGACCGGTTTGCGTATCACTGCTCGTTGTCTGGGTGAAGACAGACGTGGTATGGTTCCCACCTGCTTTGTTGAGCACTGTCTTGGCAAGCTCAAACATGAAATGCGCTTCAGCCTCGGTGGCTTGATAGAGAGCAGATTTGCCTCCTCTTCTCTTCCTTCGCCCGCGCGACCTGTTGCGTCGCCGGCCCCTGTCAGTGTCATCAGCGCTTGCGCTTGCGCTCGTGCTTCCTCTGGCCCCTGATTCACTGGACTGTTCCTCTGGAGGTTCTAAAGGCGCTGCAGCAACAACAGCAGCAGCAGCAGCAGCACCTTCGTCACATTCGTGATCACCAAGAGCGTCAGAACGCGCAGATGCTGCTTCATCAGTTGAAATGCTAACACTCGCCACAGCATCTGCAAGCTCATCTCCAAGAAAAGCGGCCGCGGCTGAAGGTAATGACGAGGAAGTCTGAACACTGGATAAACAGACTACGTTATTTTCATCCCTGTTCACCATACTGCAGCTTGACCCAGGAGTATCAGAGACTTGACACTGAGATGAGGTGAGCTGAGTTTCCTCAAAGTCTGCCTCGATGTCTGAAACATCACCTTCAGATGAGAGATACTGGCTGGTTGGTACTATACTTTGGACAGTCCCCGAGCTACCATCAGAATAGCAAATGATAGAAACTCTTTCAACAGATGAGTTCGATGACGCTTCAGCAAGCGGATTTCTTGTCGAATTGCTATCATATGAAGTTTCACCCAAGCTGAAAGCATTCGCGTCTACTCCAGACACACAAGGCAAGTGGCTATTTGGATTAACCCTTTCTGCGAACACAGGGTCAACCGAACCACAGACTTGTCCAACATCGTTACAGGGATCGCCAATACATGGCCCACGGTGGGCTAATGTATCAGTGCGTGTTATGGCCCCCTTTGAAGCACCCAATTCTAGGATATCCTGCGAAGTATTGTCATTTGGAGTATTTACAGATGGAACATTAGCACATTCGGTGACGCTAAGGACCTCTTTAGATGGTTCAAAGGAAGAGAGCATTTCCGCATTGGAAATGCCCTGCTTCAAAAGGGATGCACACAAGGGCTCCGCTATAGGCGGGACTTCCACGCATGAGAAAACTTGAGTCATACCAGGAGCGTTAGCTGTTTCTTTCTCAGGCTCACGCAGCTGGTGGGGATCAACATACAAAGTACCATGTGTGGATACAGAGGCAGAAGAGGTCTCCGAGAGGGGTTCATCTGAATTTGGAATGCTCCTGACAGGGATGTCTGCAGTCACTCCGCTTCCCCGAAGACCTCCTGAAGTGACCTCCACCATCCTAACAGTGATAGGACTATCGTGATCCCTGGACACTGGAACCGAGTCAGTGTCTACTCCGCTTGAGCTCCCGCTCTCATCATCCACCGATGCTGTAAGTCTGGGAGGCTGAGGTCTGCTGAATGCTGCTCGCGGCTTGCTTCTGTCTTTACTGCTGTCTGTGCCGCTGTCACTGGTGCTGGAAGAACTTTGGCCATTGCTGGAAAATGGAAAGGAGAGACAGTTCTTGTTGTCAACGAAACATTCGTAAGACGTTAAGATCTTAACATTAGATTACACAAGTTTCGTCTTCACTTTGTGTTTATGTACGTGGACTGCTCAAACTCCACGTGTAATAATGTCACTGCAGCTTACCTTCCTCTGCGGGGAGTTACTTCTAAAGTCCCTCTACTCTTGACAGCACCATTATTTGACGCTTCACTCCCCTCGCTCTTACTTTCTTGAGAATCGCTCCTTTCTAATTTCTTCTTATTCTGCGCCTCCCCAGCAACATTTGGCAGGTCATACCGATTCTTGTCCAACAGCACTTCCATAATTTGACGAATTCTTGCACTGTCATCTCGGCAGTAAAGGAGAAGCGCTAGAGCCAAGTCTCCTCTCTGCCGCCTTGTACCTTCACATAGCATAGGGTACTGGGTCTCTAGAGCATTTCCTTTCATCCCTGAAAAGTCAAGTTTATAGTGACATTTCAAAACTGAAACATGGTCGATAGAAACCACCATTAAGTAATACAGGAACTAGTTTCTGGGGAAAATGCTGTGCTGCAGTGATGGGGAGGTGGAAGTGAATAACAGTACTACACCGAGTGCGAGCGGCCATTCAGAGCGTGCGAAAAACACTATCCGCTGGTTTGATTTATGCTAAAGTTAATTATCACAATTTTGAGAGCAGTTCATCTAACCAGGCCGTATTATCGCCGGCATGTTGGTGTACCTTTAACAAAAGGTTTCTCATAAGCTCCTTTTGTTATGGTGCACCAACATGGCCACCACGCCATTGTTCTTTGAATCTCTGGGGACTGGTTGCACACGCTCCATAGTAACTTATCAAGGCCTCTGAAGTATTCAAGTGCGGCACCTTCCCACAAGAACCTCGTATACCATACGAACACTGTACTGTACCTAAAGCATAGAGAGCAGCTTTAAATCCCAACTCTTCATCTTCTTTTGTCGTCTCACACAGCTTTCCTGTGATCTGTCGCTTGTTGTGTGATCCACCGCTCCTTGGACACAGAACATCAAAGATGAACGTGGCCAGCATAATCGGCAGGACAGCTTCTCCACGGCTTAGCTGGCCTTGATGCAAGAGTTCAGCTTTCTCTCTAACAATAGCAAGTTCAGATGGGCCCAGTGGAAGCCTCTTCAGTAACGTGACAAGATCTGTTTCTTGATTTGCAAGTTTTACCTGAAACGTGGTCAAGAGAAGTTAGCTGCGTGCAGACCTTCCAACAACCGTAATCATCTTCAAAGAGCATTTCACATCTGGAAACAAATACGCAGATCTACCGCAGAAAGTGACCCCTCGACAATACGGTCATTTTATCACGCAACTACCAATGTTATGCCTGAGCGAGGTGGGGGAGGGGGCAAATGTGGGCCACCTGACGTAGTTTTGTATCCCCACCCTCCCGAGCATAAGACTGTTGTCCAATGTGCGACTACTACGGATAAACTGTGTACCTGAAAAAGGAAAAAAATCACCCAAACTAAGGGGGTATGACATTTTCTGGCTATAGCGAGGGGAGTTTGATCACAAAATTTGGTTGATGTCTTAAAATTATGGCGTCTTCACAAAAAAAGTACGGGGAAATTTTCAGTTTGAATTATAAAAACCATCAACGTTTCGATGTTGGGTAAATGGCATCGTTATCAAGTCAAGTCGATTTCAAATGATATGTAATAAATAGCAAATACAGACCATAGGTCACTAAAAAGGAGAAATACAACCGATAAAAATGTTTTGTCAAACAGAGCTCCACAAAAATGGTGTCAGCCTATGTATTTAAATCCCTATTGTTTGTATTATTAAGTAATCGTACCTTTCATTTGAATGTGTACTTCGATTTGATAACAACGTTTAGCCAACGTTGAATGTGGTCCGTTTTCTTTTTAAATTCTTAAAATGCATATAAGTAGTCTTTAAAAAGTCGTTTCTTATTTTTATTATTCTACTGTTGTGTCACTTAACCGTACAAGGACTAGACTACGAACAGTCTCTCTTTCCGCTCAGGGATAGTCGATGGAAACGAACAAGCGAGCGGGTGCGAACATCGTTCGCAGCGTTGAAACGTGACGTGCGTGTCGTCGAGCCCTTCAGTGTAGACACCAGCGGCTCGACACGCACGTCACGTTTCAACGCGGCAGGCGATTTCGCCCTCACTCGCTCGACTATCTCTGAGCGGAAAGAGAGGCTACTCGTACAGACTCGTAGTCTGTATAAGAGAGGAGAACGCACAAAATATCCCTGCGTATTATACCGGTTTGACCGGTTTTTGCTGAAGGACGACGAAGCAAAAACAAAATGCAGTGGAATAACAAGCCTCTTATTCGGTGCGTTGGTCGATAATACGCGCGAATATTTTACTCATTGCTCGCAACTACACAACTCGTAAAATATCCGCGCGTACTATCTACCAAAACACCGAATAAGGTGTGGGTCGTAACAGCTTGATGTTGATTATTACCTCTAAAGCTTTGCTCCTAGCTGGTTGTCGTGGCATCTCTAGACCCAGCATGCCAACCCTGAAAGCCAAATGATGAAGGTGAAGGTCGTCTTCAAGCACACTACAAAGAAATGCAGCTTTCACCAAAATAGTGCTGGTAAAAGATGTCTTGCCAGGGCCTTTGTTCTTGTTTCCTGTTCCACAAGAACTACGGAGACGATTTAATTTGGCGCCATTGTTCAAAATGTTCTCGGCTAGTTTCACAGCTAGTTTGCCAGCCATGGTGCGATAACCATGAACATGAAGAGCTTCTGTCCGTGCACACAGCACTTCTAGGTCATCTTCAACATCGTCTGAAGTACTGCTTAAGTTTTCGTCATTTACATCTTGGCTGTCTTGTGCACTGAGGACAAATAAAAAAGCACAATAAAAATTTATGGTGTGGTATGTTGTTCTAGTGGTTATGGGAATTTTTACAGTGATTTAAGCCTGTTCCAGGCTCCGAGATATTGGGAAAAGCAAATGACAAAACGTAAGTGAGGCTTCGGGGGCTGATGAGAGCAAGGGCCCCCCATTTTCTCTAAATCCTTCAAGTCTTACGGTTGTATTTTCGTGGTGCCTTACTGATTTTCGATTGTCCCTACTGTCTGAAGGCCTGGAATAGGCTACAGTGATTATTGTTCTTATGCAGGGTTCTACTTTTATAAGCTTCTGCTAAGCTTCTGATGATCAATATTGAAGATCACAGCTTGACCACAGTTACTGCATTGTGTTCTTGCAGGGACACTTAAATCTTCATTGCCTATGCAGCTCACTCTCTCTGTGTCCCATACATTGCTTAGGCCCAGTTTCTGTGGCAGAAAGTCATAAGAAGCAATGGTCCTTGGATTAAATGGATTATGAAAAGCAAAATATTTTCAACATCCATTTAATTTTAAAGAACAGAAGAAACTCGTTTCTTGTATTTCTTTTGCAGTTTGGCGTTATGGGCTTGTTTAGTCATCAATGTGATTCCCTTCAAAATAAAATGAAAAGGCTACACACTGGTGTTTCTACTGTCATCCATTAAAAGGCAGTTTGTTTCCTGAAAATCCACCAGATCAGTGACTTTTTCACCCACAGTTAAATCTCCCTGATCCCTGCGCCTTCCCAAATGTCTTGTCTCCAAAAATCCTCGTGTATTACACTAAAAACGAACATTTTCTGTAACCAGTTCCAAGAACGTTTCTTTCTGGGCGTGCAGGTGATTATGAGACCGGATGCAGCTTGGAAGGGTTTGGAACTGAGGTCAAATCTCTCTCTGGATGCAGCCATTGGAACGGTTTGGATCTGAGGTCAAATCTCTCTCTAGCTGGGGTGGCACAGTCAATATAAATACAACGCTAATTGGCTTACCTCACAACTGGTGTAGTTTCATCATGTTTACTCTCTTCATCTTTTGTTGCTTCTGGCTGACATATTCTTGCACATGGGAGCGTCAGAGGTTGCGACACCTGCAGAACCTTCTCTTCAGGAACAATACCAAGATTGACATTCTTCCAATCTAGACAACAAGCCTCTATTGCAGGAAGGAAACCAGGGAAGCACGACATTGCTGTTTGTGGAATTACAAGACCAGCACCTCTGACTGAGAAATACAGAACGGGGGGCATTACAAGGTATTTACATGAGGCAACGAGAAAACAAACAAATACTAAAAGCAGCAGCAACAATGGCACTATCATCATCATCATCATTAGACTACGAGCAGTCTCTCTCAGGGATAGTTGAGGTAAACAAACAAGTGAGCGAGCGTGAAATCGCCTGCCACATTGAAACGTGACGCGAGTGTCAAGCCGCTGGCTCACTACACTAGCTGGCTTGACAAGCATGTCATGTTTCAATGCCAAGGGCAATTTCGCACCCGCTCACTTATTAGTTTCCCTCAACTATCCCTGAGCAGAAAGAGAGACGGCTCGTGGTCTACATCATCATCATCATCGTCATCATCATTACTGATGTCATCGTAATCATCATCCTAATTGTCATCATCATCATCATCATCATCATAATCATCATTGTCACCATCACCATCTCTATCATCATCATCACCATCACAAGGAATGCGCTGTAACAGTATGATTTGTTCTCACCTGTGCAACCTTTCTCCACAGCTTTTTGATGCCATTCCTGCAACTGAACCTTAACCTCCTCTCTCTCCTCATCTGTCAGCTTAGGATTCAGTGCTGCCAGTCTCCACAGAGACACAAGCTCATCACAGAACCCTGCGCAAGCATGCTTAGTGGCTTCTGTGCTCGCTGCATTTGTGTTGCCCCTGTTGCCAAGATTATGGGATGAGTAATTGCCAGAAGCTTGACTGCGGCTGTCAAACCACCAAATCAGTACTTGATCATTGGTGAGACATTCTTCAGTTAGAATGACCAAAAGGCTCACAGCGTTCAAGTCACCTCTACGGAACAGTTCACGGACAATGGAAAGAAGGTTCCACATTCCTTCGGGTTCACGACCTCGTAAAGGTCTGAGCAGATTTGACCTGTTGACAAGAAAATGAATTTTACACTGTAGATCTACATTAGAATAAATAATAAATAAATTGTTATCTGAATTTAAGTATGATTGGTCTAAAGCACATCAACAGTCAGATGGAAACAATCCATAATTTTACACACTTTTGATAACTCAGTTGAAAATTAAAGAAGTTAAAAAACTAAGGTGCTTTAGATGTGAAAACTTGTGTTGGAAAATACATGTCTGCATGTTTAAATGTCAAAAAGCACTTTGCCTCAATTTTGGTGAACTGTTTTTCTGACATTCACCCCTGTCAGTTTCTACTTGCAAACACAAACTTGATTGCAAACTTTGGTAAGCCGTGTAAACACTGGGGTTGACTTATCAATGCTGCATTAAATCTCACAATGACTTATCAATGCTGCATTAAATCTCACAATTCTGTTTCTCTGTGTCTTAAGATAACTGTTCTATAGTACTTTTCACTGAAGAATTAATCTGGTATTGCTGTTTGACAAAGTGATCTTTAATCTTTTCTGGGTCATCCTAGATTGTGTTTTCAGACATGAAAACTTCAAGACGGAAGAGGTTTTATTGTAGTAACAGACAACAATATCATCATAATGAAGGGTGGTAGTTTTAAGCTCACAGAAGAAATAAGAAAACATGCCATTTTGAGCACGCCAGGAGCAGAGGACAAAGTAAATATTTAAGTCAACACACTTGTTGACAAAACGGTCCTGGACAATACTAAAAGTCAAAAGGTTATGCAGCAAATGATTTGAGGGTGCCCACGGCTCTCCGCAAAAATACCAGTATTCGAAGAATAATAAAAACAGTCACTTCTGACTTGAAAATATGCACAGATATTTGTCCTTGACATTATCTGTTCCTCGAAGCTCCCTGTTTTCCTAATGCTTTGTTCTCCAAAAGCTGTTTGCATCTGAGAAAAACGATGTCCATGAACAAATATCCAAACACCTCTGTCTGTATAACTGTGATAAAAATGGATGGAGCTGATTTGTTAGGTGTGTTATCTTACCACTCTGCTGCTGTAGGTGGAGCAGTATTGGCTAAATACAGAGCATTGACATCACTAAACACCAAAGGACTTGGACCACAGAATCTCACGAGCATCTTCTTGATGTTTTCACGAAGGGAACCTTCATCCAGACACCACTTGGAATGATCAGTAGCTGATGGCCCTGCAGTGGGATCTAACAAAATAAAAACAAAGTAAGAAAAGATAGAATAATCAACATGTCACAAGTGTGGGACAAAGAAAAAATCTCAGTCCCCGATGGAAATTGAACCCACAACCTTCCGTATGCCGGTCAGATGCTCTAACCACTACTGAGCTACTGGGAGACTGGTGGCAAGCATAGGTTGTACATGTATTTACTGAGTTCATGGTGACACGCATCCTGCAACTGCTAAAAAGCTATTCATTTCCACTCACACATAGGATCTGAGAAAATAGGATGCTCATGGTGACACGTATCCTTCATACTGCTAGGATCAGCAATGCAACGGCCATTACAAAGTAACTGCTATTTCTTGACATGTACAGTTCACATACACTACTGTATACAGTTCGTCAATAGAATTTGATCTTCTAGCTTAGCAGGAAATTTATACATTGTGCTAGACCTTTACAGAACAGGAGACAGTGATAGCATCTCCTACGTAGAATCTGTACAATATACCCTCTTATAAACAAAAGAAAAAATATTTTGTTATTAAATTCAGAGAAACATCACTAATTTGTAAATTATTTTTATAGAGCAGTATATGAAACTGTGGGAGTAAAAGAAAGGTTTTGCTTACATGTATATTAAACAGTCATTTTAAAATTACTTTGACAGCTGTCTAGAATGCAAGCAGTCAACCAACTTTCTTAGATCCTTTGTGTGAGTGGAAATGAACAATTTTTGAAAATTGATGACAAAAGCAAGGATGGATTGGGGTTAGAAGGAATGCTTGTGCTTTGTGTGTTGGGAAGTCTGTTGGGAAATGGGTAACTAGCTTACAAACTACAGAACTTTGTTGTCAATTACCCAGTCAAATTGCAAACTTCAAAACAAAGTTGAGCAATGTTGACAACATTGAAGTCAAGATTCACAAAAGGGTTATTTTCAAGTTTTTTAGGACAATGAACTCTGGACTACACTTGCATTATAGTCAGAGCTATTTTGAATCATTCAGCCATTTCAAAATGTGCTCAAGTCAATATATTCCAAAAAAAAAAGCTGCCATTTTGGTGCACAGGAATATGACTGTGGAAATTCAAGAATCTCTGTAAACAGAGATTCTTGAAATTTGTTTAGACAATGCCTGGTGATCAACTGTTATTTGGAAACTAATTTTGTTAGTAGTTATCAAGAACTACATGTACTATTTACCAATTGAAAGTGGAGATGAGTAGGGGTAGATATTAACAGTGCAATCATGCAGCAAGGTAAATATCCACTACTGTACACTGACTCTGAGGTGAACAATTTTGTTTTAGTGGATTTTACCACACAACTGAATAGCCAGCCCCAAAGAGTTATTTTGTTGCTAGGCAATCACTATTTCGTTTGGAGGTGAATAGTAAATGTTACCTGAGTTTGAGTACCCATCAGGACAAACACTATTCACTTGTGCGCTATATACTCAGGGGTTTCAATAAAATTTGAAGTAGGCAGCTGGTTTGAGTAGAGTAACCGACTGTATCAACAGGAGCTTTGAAAGAAACTTCCTGTAATTACTTCAATTTAGGGGAAAAGTAGCCGATTTCTCTGAGCGAAATAACCGACGCTTTTCGTCGGCCGTCGGTGCTTATTGAAAGCACTGTATACTAATTACATTCAACAGGCTCCCCACCTGGAGCTCCTGATACAGAGTTAATGGCAGATTCTTGTGATGACAGTAGCTCATCCAAAAGCCTTTGTGCAGTGGGAAGAAGCTATTCCAGAAAACAACAAAAATGGTTACTTCCTATCTCGTGCTACAGTAAGCCATTCCACAGATAAAAGAATAATTATATATGTAGTTTATGCAACCGTAGTGATGAATTTATCTTGATCAGGATGGAAAGTGTGACTGAGATATTAAGATGGGTCTTATCTGAGACACATCTACAGTCAACTGTCGCCTTGCGGACACCTCACTATTGCGGACACCTTACTATTGTGGACACCTCACTATTGCGGACACCCTGTTATTACGGACAGCAGCTGAAGTCCTGGAGAATAAGAAATTACTGAAAACAACTCCTGCTACTACAGACTTTCTCTATTACGGACACCAAATCTTGGTCCCAGTGGTGTCCATTATAACGAGAGTTGACTGTAGATGGTATCTAATAATAAATTATAGTTAGTGTCTTTATGCAATCTGGTCTAACTGAGATAAAATTCAACTTAAATAACAACCAGTTCTCAGCTGTTCTTAGATAAGGTGGAGTTATGAGCTAGAAGCAGCCATCAAGCTGGTTTCCTTAACATGAAGCAACTCTAGCCCAACTTTATGTATTACTATTGCCCTGGCTGCTTGCAGGATTAGGCCCAGCTTGCTCGTAAGTTTTCCAATAGTTCACTGGCACCCACCTGGGCAGAGAGAGACCATAATTATAGAGCAAAGTTTCAAAAAGATGGCAAAGAACAGACCCAAGTCAAGGACTCTTGCTGTATAAACCCTTTGTGTTATGTCATGAAAGATGTTATGGATAGATAGATAGATAGACCGACAGACAGACAGACAGACAGACAGACAGACAGACAGACAGATAGATAGATAGATAGTTTAATCAATAAATACTTATGCACCCCAAGGGCTGAATTGCGTATTTACATTTTACGACTTATATTATTTACATAATTATGATATAAAAAACTAAAACCTTAAGCCTAAACCTTAAAAACCTACTTCGATTTAGTACTTGTTGCAAAAGACATTGTTCTTAATACAGGAGCCTGGACATAATGAATGTATTTCTAAAGCGATTGGTCCTCCACTTAGGGATTGCAAAGCGCCTATGTTCCCTTGAGGAATATGGGTTATGATTAATGGCAGGCAGCAAACTATTCAGTCTATGCTCCTTGTTTTCTCTCATATACTTGGGCCCCATTGCCAGTGTGCCGAAAACAGAATAGCATATTCCCCAGGAGTACTTAAAGCAACATGGAGGTGTGAAGGATGTTTTTGTGTGGTCCTCTTATCAGTTTTCAGTGAATGTGAGCAAGGGTCTCCTTTAGTCCCCAAATGGCAGGTACATGTACTCGAATCTGATTGGTCACTACAAAATCAACATTTCAGGTATATTTCCAACATTCACTGTTTTATAAGCCTTACTGTAACTGGGTACTAGGTTTGGATATGAATAAAAAGACGTTTTTTAGGGTAGGCACATTTCGCTGACCCCCAGTCCATGGACCCCCACGATGGACTACCAAAATGGACTACCTTGATGGACTCTCAAATGGACTACCTAGATGGACGACCTAATAAACTACCCTGAAAAAAAAATATAAAGAAATATTACCCCTTGGTTGTTTGTTTTGATCGATTCGCCGCGATCCGCCATCTTGTTTTCATTTCGTGTTTATTACCGCTGCTCAGATGTTCTGCAGGCGCAGTG
>Ga0126336_10000758_pt1 | contig 14693 bp, 8 predicted proteins | sample SidCmetagenome_FD_92530 | JGI IMG/M metagenome (GOLD analysis project Ga0126336, IMG submission 92530) | Coral microbial communities from El Islote,Puerto Morelos, Mexico - Siderastrea C C metagenome | ecosystem: Host-associated > Invertebrates > Cnidaria > Coral | place: El Islote,Puerto...
CATTTGTTAGCGAAAGTCCCGATCACACAAAAAAAGTCGTCAATTAAAGAATCTACATGAGAGATTATTACTAGGAGGTGAAAACTACATGAATTTTGAAAGAACAGTTAACTTGTATGTCATGTTTTATGGTAAACCTAGTGACAATTCTACCATCATGCATCATCGAACCTCACAAGCAGGGCTGGAAGCGAGCGCGGGGGCGAGAAAATGATCGACCACGCGACCATTAGGAAATAGGGCCATTACTAATACTATTATCAATTACTTGTAGACAATATTTGTTATCAAGCATCTGCAATGACTAGTTTTGTGTTCAGTACCTTCGCGAGTAGTTCCGAATCAACAGTACTCCTACTAAGAATCGTAACCTTGACTTATATTTTATTCGAAATGTAATATTTTTTACGTACCAGCAAACTTTTTACGAATTTTTTCACTAGTTAATATTTGGATCGAGGATTAGCCTGTGTTCGAGGCGTTAAATCTTTTGGGAGCCAAAAGAAGAGAGATACTGCGCGCGAGGAGAATACATTTCTGAAGAGAGAGACGCCCCTCTCTCCTTTTCCAATCATTGCACCATTCACTCATCTGCACGCGCGAAAAATTGAATGATTTGATCCATTCCATGTGAGCCTTGAGGGAGATCATTTTATACTAAATCTCAACATTTTTTAAATGCCAATATTTTATTAGCGAAATTCTAACCACACAGTTTTGTTCTTGTTAACCTGAACGTTCACTCATTAAGGCGGATGATGCGAGTTCCTGTTCGCTTTATTTCTTCAGTATTTTACTCGTCCCCATATTAATATTCCATTGGCCATATATGTCAAGTAGTCATACTTGGGCGTCCACACATATACTAAATGAAGAAGCCTTTATCTCTCACTTACATATGGTACAGAAACGTTCATGTTTTGTAAAAGGGCTTAAAAATCAGACATTTCTTTTTACGATATAAATTACAGGCGCCGCTACAGAAGAGCGTACCTTGTGCGTTGTTTAATATTTTTCACAAGAGAGGGCTGCACGGGCGCAGATACTAAACGGTTACTAGATAGAATGTACCGACGCAACTTGCGAATATTTAAATCGACCTCTCTCCAGAATTTAATTATTCAAAACACTTATGAAATACATTAGTTTTACAGACAATGCCCATTTCATCTAGACGCTTTATTTTCGCGCCATGTTTATTCAAAATGGTGGACTTTCCTGCCAAATAAACACCTGTTACACAGCTGGCGAGAATGGCTACTGCTTGGTGATAAGTAGGCGAGTCGATTCGCAGGAAATAATACAACAAATTAAAAGTAACTCCCTCTAGAACATTATTAGGTAGAAAATATTTCTCAACCAAAAAAGAATTCGTATTGGAAAAACAGCTGCAGACTGTCAGAGTCGGTAAATACAAGGTTGAGTTCGTTTCCGTTTGACGACTGAAACCAACTCAAAACGTTTGAATGTAGACTGATGTAGAGGGACCCACAACGCAGAAAAATGGACTTTCACCTTTTGCTGCTGGATCGATCTCTTGTTGTAAAGATACAGGGGCCGCTTTCCTCTTCGCGAAATTCAGTCGATTGTTTGTTTGTCTGATGAAAAGTAAGTCAGTTTCGACATGTGGACAGTTTACTGTTATCTCAAATTTGAAAAATGAAAAAATTCAAAATCGCAAAAAATATATATTTTATATCGATAATGACTACGTTGACTAAGTAGAGCATTGAGTAGTGCAACTTGCTTTCGTTGATGACAATGCGTTAATGCAGTGTGCGTTCAAACAGAGGAACATTCTTGGAAGTCTTCTTGGAAACAATTATGTTACAGCACCCGCTGACCGTGGATATCGCGTCGTCTTGCCAAAATGTTTAGAAATGCGTGGATTCTTCAAATTCAAAACGTCATTCATCAGCAACGCCTAAATCCGGAACTTCTGTTTTCAATGCTGAAATAAATATGAGTCAATGGTGTAGTAGATGATACTTTGAGCAGGATGTGTTAAATTCGTGACCATGTACCAGATGTATACTGGATGTTCAATTGGATGGATTTCTTCGCAATTTTTGAGATGGATTGATAACCATACAAAGTTACAGATGTAGAAGGAAGCTTTACTAGACGCTACAGCTTTTATCCTAAGCCGGTTAGTTAAGTTTTGACCTCGCCACCACTGAGAAAATCCCACGCTTCGACGTGATCATGGCTTCGTTTCGAAACACATTTCTCCTTTCATTATGACGGACCCGGTAAGTTTACTATTGATGCAGTTTATTGGCTATGTTTTCACCATGGAGGGTTTGTTTATGCTCTTATACTACGTTGAAATGCTTTAATACTGCCCTTTAACTAAGGTAAACACAACGCTTAACGAGGCACAATTAAAGGTCAAATTGTGACGCTCTGTCGAGTTATATCTTGAATCTCGGCATCCCTTGTTTAGAGCCAAAAACGAGTGTTTCCAGCCTATAGTTTAAACAATTTTGGGACAGGGTGGTTTTAAAATCTCGGAAAAGTTCCAGTTTTCACGTTGATTATCAACAAAAAATATCTTTAACAAGCATTTATAAGTGGCGGCCAGTGAGTACGGCTGTACACTACGCAGAAATAAGCCTCGCAGCAGATCTGACTAAATTTTCAACTGAAAATATACCTTGTCATAAAAAACACACAGCTTCATTTTTCCCTGATATTTACATGTATTAAGAGCTAACTGGGCAAAAATTTCCTAAATTGGCTTTTTTTTCTCATCCATGAAGGGCTTTATTAATAGCAACATCAACATGTTTTTAATATATACACATGGTTTACGTAGCTTTACGTTGATTTCCATCGATCTCGATTCCTGTTTTCTCTGGTTTATTCTGATGTGCCCTTTAAAATTTTTTAATTGGCGTCAGTTCATCTTGATGGTGCTTTATTAATAACAGATCATCGGCATTTTTCAGTCTTGATAGGTTAGCCACCGTATTTGGCCTTGATTTCGCTTTTAAACCTTCCCGCTCGTATTCTTTTTCTTGCAAATTGGATTTCCCTTCTTGTCGATGGAACCATAGAACAAAAATTATGCTTATAAAACATGGCTGTATTTTAAGCGATAAAGATATTGAAAGATTCCTCTGCTGGGTGTAGATATCTCAGTTTACATTAGACTACAGCTACTTAAAATTTTTTGCAATTCGTAAGATGGGTGGGTTGCATGCTTGAAAGATAAAGATAATTGATGTCTGTGGATTTAGATAATTTATTGTCTGCCCGTAGGCGATCGACAAAAACTAAATAGCTGGTCAAAATTTTAACTTTGTAGCGAGAATGTTGACCTTTCATGAAGTCGAACGCTTAGTGATCTCTTAAAACTAATGGCTGTTGTTCAGACAGATGTAAGCTGATGAGCAGTAATTTTTTAATCACAGGTTTCGTTTCTCAATTTATTTTTGAAAGATGAATCCTGAAAGGAATATTTCTCAGTTTACGTTTTCAGCCGAGTATACGCGTGGTGTATTTAGTAAGCTGATACCTTCCTCCAAAAGGGTAGGTTCCGTTACCGTTTCCATGACAACAAATAATTCAGCGTCTGCGGTAGCGTGGCGCTGTTATGCGACGGCTTGAAAATTAAAAATACCAAAACAAGATGTCTCCCAGATTGCCTTGAGATCGATTGCTGTTTACAGACGTTTTGAGGGAGAAAGATGTTAAATCCAGGATGAATCAGCATGGAGGTAAAAAAAAAAACACTTACTCGTTTGGTCATTGTCGGTAACTGTCTCAGCTGTCTACCACGTAGACCGCTGTTGTGGATCTATCTATCACGGTTCAGTGAATCCAAAACCGACATTTCTTCGGCTTACAGGCACCATTTTTAGCCGCAAGAAAATAAAACTAATAATGTCGCTTTGCCTATTAATGAGTTGATTTCTTGCTAAGGAAGAACTTGAGCGATGACATATATTGAAGGAACTGATAGTAGTGTAATGCAGTGTAATGCCAGTATACTAGTGCTGTGACCTTTCTCCCTTCGCCCCTTTTTGCACGTCATCATGTGTTTCTAGAGCGTGAAACAAAGCAAAACCGGGTATTAGTGTAAAGGGACTCCAAATCAAAGGAGCAATCAAATAATTGCAGCTTGTTTGACAAGACATTTTGCACAATGGCTATCTCTTGTAGAAAAACCCGTTTCCCCACGACAACATTGTCCCGCGTTATCTTGAGCGGCCTACTCTATAAAACACTCACGAACAACTTTCTGTTTACCCTTGACTAGCGTTTGAAATAGAGGTTTCAACGTAATGAAGCCAATGCGAAGCAATGAATCTTTACGATCAGTACACCTGATAGCGTCGAGCTACTTGTTTTTCTCTGTCGCTCCACGAAATGAGAAAACTGTACAACCACAGGTTCTCACCTACACAATACTTACAGTAAGGAGACCAGCTTTGAAAGGGTTGATGAATTTGCCTTCTTTATTACTGCAAGACAGACATGCAAGGAACGTTGATGACACGCGGCGGGCGAAATCCGGAACTTTCTCTTTTTGACCTGTCCTATTTTGTAGCCTGCGTCGCAGACGCTCTACACCGCCTGTATAGACCGTTTAGAAGATGCCTGGGCCGGCTGTAACGCAGGCTACTATTTTCCTGGTTTGTGTGCACAATCAGCTGTGAGTCTACAAATGGCTATTTCAAAACTTGGTTGTCATTCACTTTTCATTCACTTTTCAATAATACGATTCCAGTAAGGCCGGGAAACGAGAAATGGTGATGACCATCGCAGTAAAGATATCAACTGAAGCAGTCGGTTGGAAAAAGAACAACCAGAAAAAATTCAAGCTTGAACGGGATTCAGAACCTTATGACCTTTAGTTATTTTATGTATATCTTTCGCAGTTAATTTTATGTTTTTCACAGTGATTATAGTTATCTTATAGTTAAATTTAATAGGTGTCCCCTATTAGCAGGGGGATTTCCCTCTGCTAGACACTTTAGACACGTTAATAAAGTTCATTCATTCATTCATTCATTCATTCATTCATTCATTCATTCATTCCTTCCTTCCTTCCTTCCTTCCTTCCTTCATTCATTCATTCATTCATTCATTCATTTATATTCACTTTCCGGGAGATATTCAATGGCCGCTTACTAAGGTCCTCGACAGACTAGAGAGATAGTTGCCGAAGACTATTTAGTTGACGATCATAAAATGTTGTCGATAACAAAAAACACAGTGTGAGAAGCAAGTTATAGGTAACAAACTCTAAAAAGATATCGATAACAACAGTTTTCCTTTTCAGAAGGAAAACTAATTTAGTTGTCGATATCAAACGCAGGAGCTTTATCGTCTACAACTTGTTTTTCCTAGTGTCGACTACTAAGGTCTTATGCGAGTGTTCGTTTCCTGGTAACTAGCGTTACTGGCACGCGAAGGAACGCTAGTTACCAAGCTTTTGTATAAAAATACAAAGTTATCGATAATTTTGGCCTCTTGTGTGGAAAAGCACTATCGGTCAGTAATCAGAGTTGTCGAGTCATTTTAGTTGTGAATACAAATAGTTGTCGACAACTCCCTCTCTAGTCTGTCGAGGCACTAACCGGATCTAACAGCAAACAGTGGCGGGTGGCATGGCATCACTTTCGGCATCACTTGTTGTAAACGAATTTTTCAATCAAAATTACGTACCATGTCTTGTTTGTAATAGTATATTTATTTTGGTTTACTTTTCTGTTTTTGAATGCTGGAGCATGAGAAGTTGCAAATCCAAAGATACAGTTTACTTTGCAATGGAAGGTAGTGCATATCCCACAAAAACAAGCATGCCACGACTCGCTTGGTTTTTTGCTTCACTTTTCTAGAGCATGGAGAAGCTAGAGATTGTTATCGGGGTGTTGCTATTGTGTCTGGTAGCGCTGGCCGTGTACGCGGTTACCTCCTGGACACTGTCAAGGAAGAAGAGGCGGGACGCGGATGACCATCACGGAAAGGAGGAGGTGCCATACAGATATCTCGAGGAGGAAGCAGAGAATGCGCGCAAGAAAGTGGCCACAGCGTATGCACAGGAGACCATGCCTAGAATAACCATCACCCCTGTACAGCCACGCCCAGTCTTCCCCAGGGTAAGAGACCCTTTTAGCCTCTTCAAGGCCTCTGTATTCCACGAGGATCGACGAGAAAGGGAAATAAAAATGGCCAAGGGTTTAACGCGCGTTAGCACAAGGGGCCAAGAAGCGGGGAAGCGAGCCTTTTTATCGTGACTCTCTATCTTTTGAAACCGGTCGAACGAGTAAGAGAGTACACGAGAGGAGAAACTCTTACCTTAGTTTCGTGGCCTTTGGATTCTTATAGAGTTTAAATCTGGTTAAATCATCGTTAAAATGTAATGGGCGAAAGTTCAAACTCTTGTCTCCTCTCCTTTACTTTCGCCTCACGTCGTGTACTTTCGGCTTCTCTCGTCTCATGTCGTGAAGTCTCGTTTACTCTGGTCTCTTGTCGTCTACTTACCTCTTATGTCGTCTGGTCTCGTCTACTCTCGTCCTTTGCCGTTTACTCTTGTCTCGTGTTTTTTACCCCATCAACTCTCGTCTCATGTCTTCTACCCTCGTCAACTCTCCTCTTTTGTCGTCTATTCACATCTCATGTCGTGTACTTTCGTCTGCTCTCGTTTACTCTCGTCTTATGTCGTCTGCTCTCGCTGACTATCATCGACAATTCCTCTCGTTTGATCTCGAAATAAAACTTGAACTATAATAGTGTTTTACCCAGCTCAACCGGCATCTCCGTCAGTCTGACACCGAAAGCCCACTTCTTCCTTCTCCCAACCCGCACCGCGCTTCCGTGGCACATCTCTTCACACATCTCATATTTTTTCTCTTTTGCTTTCTAGAGTCTCTTGTCATCAGACGAAATTGTAACAACAGACGAAGAAGAAGAAGAGTCACAAAGCGATGATCACCCGGACCTTGGAAGACTTTACTTTTCCCTGAGATACGACCAACCTCGGTAGGATACGAAACGATGTTAGTTTTTAATGACAATCGCGAATGCATTACTAGAAATGAAAAATAGAATTAACTCTGAAGTGTAAATGAACGTGCTGTAAGGAAACAACTTCTCTTCCTACTGAGCCTTGCGCTAGTCGCTGAGATGCCGTACTAGCCTCCCGCGACCGATCTGCGACCGCGTACAAATGATTAGAGAGGACTGGGGACGAGTCAGGTATAGGCCGAGCAGGCTATCTCGTTTACGCTTTTGAGAGATCTGGCTGTTTCTTGGTGGAGTGGAGTGGAAATGTCCATCAATAGATACCAATATCTCCAGGGAGGAAAAGCAAGACTGTTGATGGGGAAGAGGGTGCATTTAGGATGGAGCTTAACTTCACTTCCCTGAATGAGGTGACTTGGAGGGTTACAATTCCTTCCTGGATGGAATACTTGGCCTTCAAAGGATGCAACTAGCATGCTAGTTTGCTGATATACGGCTAAGGCATTTGTATTTCCACAGTAGAGAAAGGTGCCTTTGGCTAGTTTGCTAGTTTCCAAGACGATTGTACCTACCCAAAGTAGAGATAAGTTTCTTTGGCTAGTTTGCTGGGTTTTCTAAGACGTTTGTAGGCCCTTTGTACCTACCCAAAGTAGCGAAAAGTGTCTTTGGTTAGTTTGCTAGTTTTTCCAAGACGTTTGTAACTACCTAAAGTAGAGAAAAGTGTCTTTCCTACTTTGATGGTTTTTTAAAGACGTTTGTATTTAGCCAAAGTAGACAAAAATGTCTTTGGCCTGTTTGCTGGTTTTTCCAAGACGTTTGTACCTACCCAAAGTGGAGAAAAGTGTCCTTGGCTAAGAACACAGTCAGAAGCTGCGACCAAGGTTCGACTGAACTACGAACCATCGCTTGATCTATATTGTTCATGCGTCTTGAAAGTTCTGGTAAAAGCTGAAGGACTGAAATCTGGTAGATAGACTACACGCGCACGTGTATTGTTGAACGTTGATAAGCTCACCACACTGACCTTCACCTGCCTGCTTGACAATGTACTGTCATTGTAAGGAGAATTTTGTCGCATTCTCAGAGACTGAAAGCGGTTTTAATCTCTTTTCTTTTAGTTCTATGTTGATTGTGCGTCTGATCAGAGCTGAAGATATTCCAGTGGAGGGCCAATCTGTTTCGACTTATGTTGATGTTCATCTTCTGCCACTGAACACCCAGAGCCTGACGTTTGAGCCTTATGACACAACCATTAATGTCAGCTTCAGGTATCGTATACAGTCGGTGTAGTCCCTTTGCATTTTCAGTTCGTTTAGCCTGGATTCTACGTTTCGCGTGTCTTTAGGCGGCGGTGAATTTGGTGACTTCACCGAATAACACTGCACCAGGCTTCGTGCGGACAGTGGGACCTCGCTTCAGACGCGCGGACAGCAAGGCAAGAGAGAACGTCTAGGTACTATCAGTACTAGAATGGCTTACACTGTGACAGGATTGGGGGTGATTAAAGAAAAAGGGGTTGGGATTCCATGAGGTCCTGAATCTTGGCTTCACTGACGAAGAACTGTGTCCATTTTTGTTTTTTTTGCAACTTAAAAAGCACAGTGTTTTGCTGCTTCCAAGATCTTACTCAAGATTTTCCGTCACATCTTTTTAAACTTTTTCAAATAAAATATTTGCATTTATTTGATGACACGTTATTTCTCGTTTTCTCAATCTGTGTCCCAGGGAAGTTTACGAGTTTCCGTTGTCCCAGTCAGATATGGCACTGCAGACACTCAACTTTCACATCTGTCGCTATGACAACTACTCCCGCAGGACTTCGATTGGTGACGTGTTTCTGGCGCTCGCTGAACTAAGTGCGCAAGGCATTGATTTCACCAGAGAAGTGTTTCTCTGTCGGAACATCATCAGTCATCAAGAGGTTGGACCAGCTTTATATTTTCTTTTATCAACTTTTTTTTTCTTTTCCTAGAAATGCATTGGCCATTCTTGACCTGACCTAAGACATACCGTATTTACTCGATTAAGCGCCGCTCCCGATTAAGCGCCGCCCTCAATTAAGCGCCGCATATGAGAGCAAAAATATTAAAGAGCGCCGCCCTCGAATAAGTGCCGCATTCATTCACAACAATGCGGTGCCTAATCGAGGTATCATCAGACTGAATCAGTGTTGTAGGAGCCATGGTACAAGTCAATCTAAACCAGCCTCCGAAATTTATTCTCCTGTATTATCATGCTTTTCAGTTCCAATTGGGTATATCTCATTATTTATTCTCTCTTAATTTGCTTGTTATCGTTTAAAAATATTATGATTTCTTAAAGAGCGCCGCCCCCGAACAAGCGCCGCATCTGAAACACTCAAAATTTAAAGAGCGCCGCGGCGCTTACTCGAGTAAATACGGTAAACGAAAGTGAACTGAGTCCAGTCCACAACACCAGGACCCATGCTCTTTTTGTGCTATTTTAGTTTTAATTAGCATTAGCACCTCTCTTTAATCTGCTTAAGGTGGTCTTCTACTCAAAAAAGGTGATGTTCGGTTGCAAAACTCCCTTTTTTTAATGGCAAAATTGAAAACTTTAAACACTTGAGAATGCTGTCTTGAAATAATCTCACTCGATTTCCAGCATTAAAGCAATGAAATTTAAGACATCTAATCGGCAGTATGTGACTTTTTCCATAGCAACGGCCATAGCAACAATTGCTTACTTTTATTAAATGCTCACAAACAAACCTCATTAAGAACACTCCCCCCCCCCTCCCCCGCATCTATGTAAAATGACATCAGGTACTGCTGTGGATAAACGCCTGACTGAGGAGAGAGTCCTGAGGTCCCAGCTAGTTTTAGCCGACAAAACATGACCCAAATCTCACAGAAACGATGGCTTTTATATCGAATTACCATTCAGCTTGTATTATAAAGTGGCAACTTGAATTTGACAATAGTTTTAGGATAATGAGAGACGGATAAGCTGTCCAAATTCCGTTCCCTTATCTTTAAGACCGTTTTTCTCGAAAAACAGAATTTCATGGAATAAAGGAACGCTTAAAATGATATCTCCCTTGCATTTCAACCTATTTTTGTGTAATTTTCAACAATATTAAAGCACCTTTTTGTTGGTGCAATGAACCTTAAAAAGTGCATATAGGTTTGAAATACGTCTTATTAAGTGATTCTTTTTCCTATTACTATTTCCTGTTACCTCATGTTGTGGGAAAAAATTTAAATTTGACTGAAAAAAAACTAGTCAATTGTTTAGGTTTATGGCACAATCATGCTATTTATGTACACAGTAGTTGGTTTGACGCTTTTCCAACCGTGCATTAGTGAGTTGTCGTTTTTACGATGAAAATCACTTTTTCTAGCTTAAGAGGCTAGTTAGTCATTAACAATCATAACATGTGACCTGATAAGACTCATATTGAAGTCAGGGTGTGAAGCCTATAAAACGATGGTAACAAAGTTCTGTTTTAAAAAGATTCATTTCTTCTGTCGAAGACCACCTTAGAGGACTCATGTTATATATCTGTAGGACGTACGAAAATATTTGATTTCTTGCTGTTTGACATTTTTAACAGATGTACCGTACGTTGGGAAGAAGAAAACGTCAGCATCCTGTTGATCAAGTCGAAGGAGATGGCAGCGAAGCAGAACACGAGACAAAGCCCAGAGAAAAAAGGGTCAGGAATTAATTAACTAGTTAATTATTTAATGGAAACGCGTGTGAGAAAGTCATGGTTCGTTTTGGTTTTACTTCTGATTAGTCGAAAAAGATAGGTCAGTGTTATTAACCAATCACAAAGCGCAGTGATGCAAAACCATGACAAACTCGAATTACTTTCGGCACTCAATTGAAAAACGCTCTATATGCCATGTGGCATTGCTAACGACATTTGTTTGCAATCAAGATTGGAAATCTTAGTCCTCTTGTGTTTGCAATCTAGGCTTACAAACTCAGCAATCCCTTTTTGGCATTTTCTGCAGGTTGGAAGGAAAGTCAGTTCTCAAAGAATGTGGGATGTACTTCGCAGAGCTGTGCGGTCAGGATCATACAAGGGAGCCCACCTTACCAGCGACTCCGCCATGTACTGGGAATCCATATTTACCCCAAGCAGCCCTGTCAAAGCACCCGAATTCTACTTCTCCGGTCCAGACCCTCCTGATAAATCTCACGAGGAAGGGGAGGAAGAACAAGGTGCACCTTGGGAAGGAAGACAAGAATTTGCATTTGATTTCCCGCCAATTCCGACAGACGAATCTGAATTTGAATCCTCCGCGAATGAACAAGAGAGTGCTGAGAGACACAGAGAACGTTCCCAGTCTTCTCCGGTCGAACCTGTCCAGCTCTCCCCAGCTCCTGAGGAGTACTATCGAATAGTGCCCATCACACCTTTCTCTCCTTATAAGGATAAAAGGGAAGCAACCGAGCCTTCGTCCTCCTGGAGGTTACCACAGACATTTACATCACGTGATCCTGACGTGGTAGAGACCCTTTCCCAGGCCTATAAGGAGCCTCGAGTTGTACCTTTGTCGAGAACACGATATGAGTCAGGAGACGGGGAAGGAGCCCCGCGAGCTAAACAACGATTGTTCGGTCCGTCAGCTGTTAAAAGGGGAAGGGAAATGAGGGAGCCCAAATCTTCCCAATCAAAGACTTCAAAGCAGAAAAAACCGGAAAGAAAAAGGCGAAAAGTTTCAATCAAACATTCAAGGAAAATGTCTCCAAGAAAAGAACCTGATGGTGAGCCTGCGGAAAAGACGGCCAGCTCAACACGAGGAAAAGCCAGGTATTCAACTCCAAAGTTTCGGGTGAAGTCGTCATCTAGAGCGCACAAAGTTGCTTTTCGGCAAAAAGATTCGAACTCTGCCGAGGGTGCTTCGATCGAACCGCTTATTTCGGAAATGGCCGAAGACGAATCAATTGTTGAGGATCCTTCCAGATTAACATCGGATGTTCCTTTAACACTACACTTCCCATCAATCTCAACCGCAGAATATCTTACTCCCCCAATGACTCCTTTAAAAGACTTTTATTCGATTACCCGATCACAGTCGGACCCGAGCGTGGATGTCGAACACTTCCGAAGCTTAGAAGAATCATCTTCGGAATCCCGACGTACTCGCTCGATGCTAGAATTGCGTGAAGAAGAATTTAAAGACCACAAAGAGCAATGACACCAAAATATCATTCTATTTAAGGGAAAATTCAAATCGGGGTATAAACGAATGATATTTTTATCATAAATCAAATGTGCAAAACAATCAACAGTATAGTGCTCGTGTTTATCAATGAGTTCAATAAAGTAGACAAAATCTATTTAAAAAATATGAAAAGTGAAAGGATGAGAAGCTTTAAGGAAAAAGGAAAAATGCCTTTTAGTCTGAAAAATGTCAAAATTGAATATTGTATATGTAACGATATCTCTTCTACCTTATATTTTAGGGAAATTAATCACAAATTTAAATGATAGAGCTTATGACAAAGTGTGTAAAGTAAGAACGGTTTTCATTAGAGCTGTCTTTAAATAACGGTATAATTTTGCGTCTGATCAGTTCTGTGATTGGCCAAAGATATCATTTATAACACTCCCAAACCAACCAATGATTCGTGTGCGCTGACGTTCCTTTTCCCGCGCTTGGCACTTGCTGCAGGTTTATGCTTTGAGTTGTCATTGGCTCGTATGTTTTCTGTCATCTGTCTTGATTGGCCAAGTACACCTAACTGAAAAAACATAAACCTGAATAATACGACACAATGGTTTTTTGGAGGTGGGAGAACTCGCTTCCATTCTCAGACAGCGTGTACATTGTTATAGCATAGCATGTTTAAATATTATATATTATATATTATATATTATATATTATATATCATATAACTTTCTGGAAATGAAAATATTTTGAAAAAAAAAAACAAAACAGGAAACTAAGTACAAGCTTACCAACAGCATCTCCCAGAATTCCACTGGAGCCGGGTCGTATTGTCCGTCCTTCATACTTTTTCCCCGACAACTGCTTTTCAAACAGGTGTATCAACCTTGTCCCCAGGGCCTTCTCTTCATTCAAAATGCTGGGTCGGAGAAACCCCTGGCCAAGACTGCTAAATGGCTCCAAGAATTCGTGAAGATTTTGTCACGTAAAACACGATGAAATGTCTTCGTTTTGTTTGAACAACGGTTTCAGATTGCAAGAAAACAACAGGGCTGCCAGACGGTGGAAACAACCTCCGAAAAAGCCATTTCATCGTGTGTCACGTGACAAAATACTTCACGATTCTTGGAGTATTTCAGCAGCCTTGGCCAGGGATTTCTCCGATCCGCCATTTTGAACGGGGAGAAGGCCCTGGGAACGAGGTTGACAGGTGTATCGTTATTTGGCGGTCATTTAAACCTTGCTCTAGTACTGGCTCAGAGTTGTTCACATTACCTTTCAAATATAACTAATGAATTGTAATCGAATTATAATTTGAAAGGTCTTACCAGCTACCACCCAATTTTATCACCTAATAAACTAATGAAATGAAAGATGTCGCTCCTTGAAAGATTTCTAAAACACCGAATCAAGCTGCAAGACAGCCCCATCTGTACTTAACGTTATAATTGAAAGATAATGTGAACATGCCCTAAATGCACCAAGTCACTAAAACATGACTTGAAGAGGTGGAAATGTATTCTTTTCACTCATCAGATTAAAGTTTTATTGCCGGTTTTCGGCATGTCCGCTGACGGCCAGCCCTCAAACTTTTTTTCAGGTAAAATATTGCTTCTGTTTGGGACTGGCTCGCATAAGCCTAGGCTTCATGAGCGACGCAGGACTGTGGTCCCTATGATTTTGCTTGAGTTTGTAGCTATTTGTATAACTTTTGTATTTACGTCGCTATTGATAACCAGCCGAAAGCCGTGTTCAAGTGCCCATTACTGATGAGGAGGCTGAAGACCAGCCCTTTAAAGGAACGTGCCTCCTTTTGTTACTGCGCATACGTTCTGCGCATCTTGGGATATTTAGGTTTCTTAGAGAATTTGCATTGCCCAGCAATACAACAATATTTTTGCGCGGTTTATGATTATGTGGAAAAATCAGATCTTAGCAAGGGCTATCAGAATCCAAAAAGAAAATTGGGGGTAACCACGCATTTTTCAGAGATAATTGAGCTTAAATTTAGAAAGAAATTGCCATACGTTCTTTGTATTTGAACGCTTTTTTAGAATTATGGTTGCTTAATTATCTCTGACGAATGCGTGGTTACGCACATTTTTCTTTTTGCATTCCAATAACCCTTGCTGAGATCTACTTTTTCCCCATAGTCGTAACCTTTGCAAAAATACATCTGTATTAAGAGGCACCTTCCTTAAGCGCCAAGTACACACAATCCATTTAGTAGCCGCTGCAGTCCTCGGAGCGCATGGCCGGAGGTGATTCTATTCTACAGGGCTAGGACTGCATGTGTCACAAAAACACCAAGGGTAAACTATAAACTGCAAGAGGTACACTACACGGCTCACGATCTCGTACGAGGGCCCGACGGCCATGCCACGCTGGTGAGGTAAAAAAATATATACGGAACGACTGATCCTTACGGCAGTTAAAGAAACGAAGACGCAGAAGACGAAATACGTAAAGCAAAAAAATGTATGAAACAAAAAATTGCCCGATATTTCGGTTTGCAAAACAAACCTTCTTCAGGGGCTACAAAAGTAGAATGAGTAAATACGTTACAGGACC
>Ga0126336_10000759_pt1 | contig 14693 bp, 5 predicted proteins | sample SidCmetagenome_FD_92530 | JGI IMG/M metagenome (GOLD analysis project Ga0126336, IMG submission 92530) | Coral microbial communities from El Islote,Puerto Morelos, Mexico - Siderastrea C C metagenome | ecosystem: Host-associated > Invertebrates > Cnidaria > Coral | place: El Islote,Puerto...
ACTGGACTTTTCAAAGCCAAGAAAGAAGATGCCATGTAACCACGCTTAATCTTGGTCCCAGTTTGTCTGTCGAAAAAATCAAATGTCCCGACCCCCGAGCAAAGGTACTCGATCAAACCTCCCTCCGAGGGGATGGACTTCGCCGTCAAATCCCCTCCCCTTGCCCGCACTCCCCCCCGACGGGGTTTACATTGATAGGTGCATTAAGCTTATTGTTTTGTTGATGGAGTAATCATATTATCCATGTTTTATTCACTGCTTTTCCTTAACTTGGATGCAAGACTGCAAAAAAACCAAAAACAAACAAACAAACACAAAGTTTTTTGAATTTGCATATGTGCTGAATGGAAACCTATTGTATTGCTGGACATGATCATACTAGTTTCATTAGCAGTTGACAGACAACTGTGTGACAGTGCATTAACCTGGCCATCTCCCCAAGAAAACCATGGTCAAAATATCAGCCCTCTTCACTCCCTACCCACTTCTACCATTAACATACCAATCAATTCAATTGTCCAGTGACTCCTTGTTGATGGAGTAATCATATTATCCATGTTTTATTCATTGCTTTTCCTTAACTTGGATGCAAGACTGCAAAAAAAAAAAACAAACAAACAAACAAACACAAAGTTTTTTGAATTTGCATATGTGCTGAATGGAAACCTATTGTATGGCTGGACATGATCATACTGGTTTCATTAGCAGTTGACAGACAACTGTGTGACAGTGCATTAACCTAGCCATCTCCCCAAGAAAACCATGGTCAAAATATCAGCCCTCTTCACTCCTTACCCACTTCTACCATTAACATACCAATCAATTCAATTGTCCAATGATCTTGAACAACCTACTATAATGACATTCCTTTCTTTCTGCATTTATTGCTAGAAGATGGTGCCCCAGAGGCCCATTTTAATTTAGAAGGGATATGAACAGTGATACCAAGTTTGCATGAGACTGGTGTGAGTGTTCGTACTTGAAATAGAATCTCAGTTGGGTACTGCTACCAGGGTGAACTCACACTGGTATAACTCATACTAATACAAGATTTGACAGGCTGTTGACTTGATCCCACATAGACAGAGGATCATTTGTATTCTTCCTCTGTAATGCAGACACCTTTTAACAGACACTCTATTCTTTCAAAGGTCCTGGGCATCTTGGCATCTTCTGGAGAACTTTTTTTTAACAATTATTGATGAATGCACCCAAGCTATAACCGGTTTTATTGGAGAACATATCTCTAAGATAGTGTGGTTCTGTACCTTAGGTGTCTAATGTTTGACTGTACTTGTATAATTATGTATATTTGGAAGCAATTTGAAAAAAATACACTGCATATAAAGGGCTTCCAAATTTCTGATTCAGTTGTCCTCTTTCCTTGTGAAATGCCCATGATATTAATTTGTTGCTTTGCTTTCAGTTTTATGCATTTTACAAACAAGCTAAGGAGGGAGAGTGTCTTGAATCAAAGCCTGGATTTTGGGATGTTGTGAGAAAAGCAAAATGGTAAGTTAAGGGTTTGAAGTACTTCAAAACAAGTGGCACATTAATACACTATTTGAATACATGAACAGAGAACTAGTAAGGCTAAGGCGATGTCTGGGTAAGGGCTAGGCCGTTCAGTGAAGCAAGTTTCAACTCTGGACAAAACTGGTTGCAACAAATAGAATGTGAATATAACAGAGCATAATAGAACAAAACATAATTGTGGTCAGAGAATTGCTTTTTCTCCCTCCTTCTTGCCCTCGATGTTGTGGGGGGGGGGACAGGGGGGGTTTAAACCTCCCACTTCCCGTACCCTTTAATCCCGGTTCCCGCCCTGTATTTTTTGGCTCCCGCCCCTTTGCATTTTTTCGATTGAGAAATATTGCGCAATGTTGCGTAATTTTCCCCCTTTTCTCCCGCTTCCCGCCACCTTGGGAATCCCGCTTCCCGCCCCCTCTTCTCCCGCCTCCCTTACACCTCCCGCCCCCTTTTCTCCCGGTCTCCCGCCCCCCTGTCCCCCCCCACTGTTGTGTTGCTGTTATGGTCATTCATTGGGCTTCTTTTCCAGGGTAAAGCAACATTGACAATAGAAGAGGAGGAAGAATCTAGTTGATGGAAGAATTTTCATAGTCAAATGAATAAATTATTAATTTGTAGTTAACTTAAAGTTAACAAGTCAGTTAGTAATAGACATGGATATGAGAAATGTCACCTACAAAATTGTATCAGGGATATTGATTTCTTTTGAAAGTCTTATTTTGACAAAGACATATTTATCTTATAATTCAGCATTCTCAAACATTCAAGAGATCAATAAGTACACTACATGTATGAAAAACAATATTATTGTTGTCCAAGATAATGGCAACTACTGTAGATGATCTTTAGAGAGAGTTACCTTACAAAGTATCCAATTTAATGAAGATGGGCTTAGGTTTGAAATTCCAGATGGCAAGTTGGTTCATGACAATTGAATTCTTGCTTCTAGATACTGACTGGAATGTTCTAAATTATCATTTGATTTAATTTTTGTTTTGAATTTTGTTCCTTGTGACAGGGAGGCATGGCATGGGTTGGGTCAGATGTCAAAACAAGAAGCCATGGAATCTTATGTTTCTGAACTAAAACAGGTGTGTGACACATACAAGTCATCTTGCATTACCAGAAATGAGGTACAGTCGCACACGAGCCACAGAAGGCCCACACCACCGAAGCTTATCCCTGGTTTCCGTAGCATGAAGCAGCTGAGAGTATTGCTCCCCCCCCCCCCCTGGATGGGATGCTAGTCCATCGCTCGCAGGATTACCCACAGCAGTACATCAACAATACCCCTTTATACACCTGGTTTTTAATATTTAAGGAAACAACACAATGGCAGGGATCAGGCCACACAAGAAATGAATATGCATGTAGCATTAAAAAAAGTATAAATCCCCCACTTTAAGACTCAGTATGTTGCAATCACGATCAAAACAATTCTTGCTTCATGGTTTACTAATAATGGCAAATTGTAGCTCTTGGATACATAGCAAACTAAATACATTTCACAAGGTAGAAAACAACCATTAATTTATGTTTCATGATGAAAAAATCATGGGTTACAAAAATACCCTATCCCCCCCCCTTCAATTACTTTTTTATACCTGTCTAGTATGTTGTTTCTAATGATGTGAAGCAAATAATTAGGGGAGGTTGAACCTGTTCTGGACTGAAATGGTTGGGTAGAAAATTGCCAAGTGTATTCGGTTAATTTTTGTTTTACCCTGTAGGTCATGCAAGACATGCCTGACGGAGATGAAGCAGCAGAATTCTCGGAAGTCCTCAAATCATTTTACAAAGTGGTGTATGAAGGGCACGATGAACAAGTTCCTGCAATTCTTAGAATTTTTCAGAATGAAATAGCTCAGCAAAAAATAAAACTCAAGGAAGACCTTAAGTCAAATGGACATCATGTGCCAAAGCACAAAAATCGACCAAATGGTTACATTGAAATACCTGACTTAAATGGTGAACATGAGGAGATTCCAGCAAATGTTAATGGTGTCCAGCGTCAGGATAGTGTGCCAATCGAACAATTTCCACATCGTGACAGTTTGGATCTCAGAAACAAAGGGGTGGCAGGATTTCTACATCATGACAGTTTGGACCTCAGAAACAAGGAAGCACATGAGTTGAATGGCCTGCAGTTCTCTAACGGAGTGAATCCAGTGCTTATTATATCTCCAGATGAATTTAAGAAATCAGAGAAGGCTGAAGAGGATGACAGTGGATTTCAGAATGGAACATGTGAAGGTACATGTACTTGTATACAACTTTAATTAATGCAACTCTTATAGGAGAAATTGCCCAGGCTGCAGCCCTCTAAAAGCCAGCAAGTTTTGTCGCCTTGTTAACTTTATATGTTAATGTTATCAGACTTCAACATTACTGTGTGATGTATGTAGATGTTATGAGTACTAAGACCATTTTGAAAAAATACTCTGTAGATGTAAGCAATCACGTTTTAGTACTGTTCCCTACAAGTAGCATACAGATCACTGTACTTGAGAAGATACCTAGGACATTTCCATTTAGTTGGTTTAATTGACCAGTAATGAATATATTATTCAATATTTCATTTAACAATTGGTTTTCTCTTGGTAAATGAATTTCTCAGGAAAAGAAAGGTGCCTCCAGATAACAAAGTTATTACTTTTTTGTTTTTCCAAAGTGTAAATTTCAGAACATAAAAAATTGTCAATTGAAACTCCCATCCCCCTACCCCCGGGACATGCTGGGAGATAGCGGGAATTTAACGCTGCCAATGCCGGTATTCAACGCACATTTAGTGATGTGTTGGGCCCAACAGGTGGTGGAATTAATAAAATGTCTGTATGACTGGGGTCATTGAGCAGTGATTTAACAGCATGCACACATTATTGGAAGCGGGGACAACAGCAGGGATTTAACATGAAGGAAAATTTAAAATAACCGAGGCCTTGTCTTTCAAGATGTGTAAGATGGTGGCAGGAAAAGAGGGGCCCACATTTAATTGTTATCCGGCCAATGGTGTTCAATCTTTATAGGAATTCACTACATGTACTTGTTTTTTGCATGGGTTCTAATTTGCATATTTTTACCAGCAAACCCAAACTGAGTTGTGTCACATTTGATTCTCAAGTATTGATGCCCTGCTATGCGGGCCAGGTATGTGGGGCTTTTAACAGACTGCTTGACCCCGGCGGCGGGGAAATAATGGTGTTTTAATGACGGGCCAATGTTAAATTCCCCACTATGTTCCAGGGGTTAAGGGGCCGGGTTTCAATTGACTGATGCATGAGACCATTAACGAAAACATAAAATAGTGAAAATATTGATGCCTGATTTCTAATTCTGTTTGCAGTTCCACCTTTGAGACCCAGCAATGTTGATTTACCCATATCCAAAGGAAAAAATGGCATAGTTTTGACCAGCGATGAGAGTGAAGAAGATGAATTTTGTGACACCATTGACCCCGAACATCTACAAGAATTACTAAATGGTGCCCACATTGAAGAACAAGAACTTGATGACACCCTTCAAAGGGTTGATTCAACAAAAAGTAGCAATTCTAGTGGTTCACCAGAACACGCCACGAACTCAACATTGACAGAATCTGAAAATTCTGATTTAGAAAGCGACTTGAGAAGCTCACATCTACTGACCAGCACTCCATATGCAAAGCATGTAACTTTTGCTGTAGAGAACAGTGATTCCGACAGACCAGCTGTAGTCAATTCAGACTTATCTGAGGTTGTACCCTCCGTCACTGAGGAAAGCTTTTCAGAGATAACTCCAATTCTTGAGAATGGACATGGTAGTCAAACTGATGGCATTGTGGAGGAATACGAGTCACTTATGCCCACTGATGAAGATGCTCAAAACCCATCTGGCATCCTAAAGTCGCATCACCCTGTAAGGGAATGTGGTGGAGGGGATGCCTCCCAGCAGCCATCTGGGAGGAGTCATGTGACTCGGACACGACAAACACAAGGAACTAGGAGCAAAGAAGGTACACGTGATTATTTGCTGTGCGTCTTTTGATTTCGTGCAATACTTCAAGCATGAGAGATAGTGTCTAATCACAAACAGGAACAAAAGTGAAATTTATGTTTTTCATTAGTCTATGTCACGAAAAACTTTTTTTCTGAAAAGTTACTTCTTAGAGCATGGCACGTGCAATAAATCTTTTGCTGGACTAGCATCTCACCCAGCAAGGGTAGATGTAGCAACACTCCAACTTGTTTCATACTAAAGAGACCATAGTGTGGTGAAATTGCTGACCTAAAGATCAACTAAGCCTTGTAAACATACATTAATTTTACTTTTGTTAACCCAAGGTTCTAATAACGTGACTGGAGCAAGTCGACTTCCTAGAGCACATAGACGGAGGGGTGATAGTGATAGTGAGGATGAATTTACTAGTGATCATACAAGTGGCCCAGACTATGACTCAGCAGGCGATGAAATCAATGACAGGATCTTGCAAGCACTTGAGAGATTGCACCAAGACATGAAAAGTGTGCTGAGACGACTTGGCTCGATGGAGGAAGCACTTACATCTCGGCAGGTGAGTTGCACTCACTTGCAACTTAATCCCATTTATTCAGAGAGTATCCACATAATCAAGATACAGATCAAGAACAAGATATAAAGGCAAAATATCCTTAGTATCCAATACCTTTTCTCTCTTTGTTGAGGAAACTTAACAATAGCCGACTGACAGATTGCCAGCAGTCTGTGCACAAACAACTATTGAATAGTAGTAATAAAAATTATTACTTGAATCACCAAAACCTGTAAACACTGCTGTCATTCAGCTGTTAGATAACGGGACCCAGTTGTTCAAAGCAGGATTAAGCTAACTCAGGATTAGTGTCAATTTTGAATTCAATTTTACAGCCAAACGACATGGATTCCTGTGGATTATTTTTGCCCTAGTAACTTTTGACTTTGGTTGCTTTCAAACCACCACTTGGAATTTGCTGTGAGAACTTAATTAAAATTGAATAAGAAAAATGGCAACCTTGGTTAAATTTTAATCCCAGGTAAGTACTAACCAGCTTTCAAGCAACTAGGCCCAGTAGACCAACTTTTGGCTCACCAAGTAGGCTGTTTTCAGTTTCAAGCAAACAATCTGGTTCCCTGTAAAGAGTGAAACTCATTCCTTTTTGCACACCATTCAGATGGCCAACACTATGAACAACAGTCAACCAAGCATTTTCAGGAGTAGTTGATCATGAGCCCTTTACTTCTATCAGTATTTTTTATTGGTTCATTATTGCTACCATTGGAGGGTTAATATGGTTTCTTTGTATTAATCAGGATGTAGCTCCCAGATCCGAGCAGCCATGGTGGAAAGCTTTTATTCCGTCAAAACCTCTGGTGTTTCTCATTCTCTGGCCATTTATTGTCAATATCATCTTTTACTATTTTAGACGTAGAAAGGTAAGTGCAAAGTCTCTTATTATAAGAGACTTAACAGGGCTAAAAATTAACTTCAGTGCTTGGTCGCCACTCGGGCCAGTATCCCTGAATTCTTAGTGGCCCAGGCCAAAATAAAGTGGCCCTCAAGTTTTCTCTACTAACACAAAAAAGAATTAGACCATTTTTACTAGAATAAACGCCTCACGGATGTTTCGGCCCATGTTTTCTAGTAGGGTGTTTGACTGACACGCCAAAAGAAATTTGCTTGATCTTAACATTGTCTTGAAAGTTCACATTTGCCAGTGTATTGTCCAGAAATTGGTTAAATTGTTATAATAATAAAAACTTTGTTCGGTCCGTGTTGGGAATCATTTGTCTCGTTTCTCCTTGCCCTTTTTTCACCTATAGGTTCTGACTTGGTCCATAAACTCCCTAAGAAAAACTGGACCATTTCTTCCTATTACGGACAAATTGATCTTCTCAACGTCTATAAACTACAGTATCACGATTCTCAGTTTCTTTCGAATGCTTTTGAATTCAGGTGAAAAGTAAGTCTATTATATCGAGCAGTGTTGAGTGATTTTGCCGATATTCACATTTGAAAACGTACTGTATTTCGTGTCAATAAAATCAAAATGGCGTCTACATATCCTAGCGATCTAAAAACTCGATCACGAACGCTTTGAATTTTGCACTTTAGAACGAAACTTTTACTACAATTGATGTACTTAGAGTTGAAGAAAAAAAGGAAAGAAAAGAAAGGTACTCCAAGGAAAAACATTTTTTTATTTTATTGTTATTGTTATTCTTTTCGTACTTCTCAAATCGTAGTCGCCCTTTGGCCGATCAAACCTCAACTTTTAGTGGCCCTGGACACTTTTTAATCACCACTGGTGACCGTGCGACCGCCAAGTTTTAACCCTGACTTAATATTATGAAAAGTCACAAAACTTGCAATACAGTAAATAACTGTCATACATGTACATGAAGTCTACAGGACTTATTATCAAGTCAACCTTCTTTTCTTTTTTGTGAATCTGTACTTCTAATTTAATTTTATTTGCCTACTGGTGACTACTGTCATTGTCCTCGGTCAAAATAAATGCGAACACAAATCATGTTTAAGAAATTAAATGGGTCTTCTCACAACAACAGTGTCCTGTTAAAAATACATGGCGGGGGTTGTTCAAAGCACGATTAAGCTGACCCAAGATTAGTGTCAATGTTCAATTCAGTTTTATAAGCAAGCGATGAGGATTCCTGTAAATGCTTTTTGCCCTACATTTTGACTTTTGTTACTTGTAAACAGTCACTTAAAATTAGCTGTGAAACTCTTTTTAACAAGAGAAATAATACCCTTGGTTATAAGTTTTAATCCCGGATTAGTGTTAACCGACTCTCAAACAACCAGGCCCAGCAGTGTTGGTTTAAATTCATTTTCAGGTTTAAGGACGGTGCTTCCTAATGCAGAAGTATTTTTGCAAAGGTTATGATACATGGGGAAAAAGTAGATCTTAGCAAGGGTTATTGGAATCCAAAAAGAAAAATGTGGGTAACCATGCATTTTTCAGAGATAATTAAGCAACCATGATTCTTAAAAAGCATTAAAATACAAAGAATGTACATGTATGGCGATTCCTTTCCAAATTTAAGGTCAATTATCTCTGAAAAATACATTTACCCCCAATTTTCTTTGTGGATTTTGATAGCCCTTGCTAAGATCTGCTTTTTCCACAGTCATAAAACCGCACAAATGTATTGTTGTCTTAGTGGGCAAATTCCTTAAGAAAGCCGAATATCCCAAGATGCGCAGAACGTATGCGCAGTGACAAAAGGAGGCACCGTCCTTAAAATAACGGTTGATTTGGAGTTAATTTTATACTTGTAACATGTTGGAATATATTATCACTTGCAACAGAAGTAATATTAAAGTGCTAAAGGTTCTTAATTAAAGCAGTTTTGAAAAAATCTCAGTATACCTAATTGAACACTTTATACATATAGAGGATATTACACGGCGGTGCGAAGATATGAATTTTATTTTTGAGTGGTAAAATATTGTTTCTTACCACGAGAAAATGAAATTCATATCTTCAAGCCGCTGTGTAATTTTCTTTTTATTATATAGACAAGTATTTTGGCACAAACAACAGTGTAAAAGCGGGAAATGCCGTCATCGATATCCTCATTAGTGAGGATATGGAAAATACGCCACTCGATTTCCCGGATGTAGTTTCGTATGAACTTTACGAGTGGTCAATTCACCACTAAAACACTGTTGTCTATATAATAAATAATAATAATTACTAATTGTTCTGCCGAAAATACATAAAAATCAATTGGGCGATTTTCTGCTTAACTGTCAGTTGATTTTAATGTATGATTTAATGTATTTTCGATCGAATTTCAGCTCCATACAATCTCTCATGTTACGCTTTGGTTACCTGTGATTTAATTCTATCTCAGTTAGCATATTCTGACTATTAAGTAACACCATGTCAACCATTGTTTCAAAGTCAAAATGGTTTCAAATCATCAATGCTGTATTTTTTGCATATTTTTTGTTTGTTTTTATTGTTAACTGTATTTTAAAACGTTTTATCATTGGAGCATATAGAGGAAGTGTATCAGTATGGTGTGGCAAAAATCAAGAAAGCCATCATTTAAGAAGTATCTCATACAAATTCACCAGTTGTATAAGTTCTTCTTGTCTTTTTTAACTTTTCCTTGTAAGATTTAGTAGTGTGAATAGACGTGAATTGAAATTTCTGAATTCAGTATTATTTTTCTTGCAGAATTCACACAAGAGCTAGTGTTGACAACAGGAATGTTAGCATACAATGTTGTATTCAACGTGAGGCTACCTTCAGCTACGTCAATCCACCAGCATTGCGAACAACACTGTTGTTTCTTGGGGAAGACTCAACGTTTTTCAAGCAGCTACTGAACAATATTTAAACAAGACTCTGGGTTGCTTCAAGACAAAACAAAAACAGTTTTTGAGGGATTAGTTTCAAAAGAAACTGCAAATTGACTGTTGACAAGAAGGAACACAAGTTTAAAAATTTTTTTGTCAACTTGGAGTTGACGATAGAAAGTAATTTAACAAATATTTTAGTCTTATTCAGCTGACCTATTCAAGTGTAAGTTTTAATTATGGTCAGTTACAATTAATTTTATTCAACATCTTAGTATTCAAAGTTCACACAAGACAAAGTATAATGAACATCCAATCATCGTTTTTCAAAATTACCTATCTTCTTTTTACCCTTTTTGTACTAATTTATGTCACCTTGGGCATTTTATGTTACCAAGGGCTTAAAAAAGTTATTGATTTTTAACCTGTCCACAATAAAAAATACATTCTCTCATGCACCAACCACTTAAATTCATTGCATTTTCATCAGCTGAGCACTGGTTTCGGTGTTCTTGCTGCCATAAATGGTGCGGTGAAGCTCCCTGTCTTTTTCTGAGCTCCCCGCCTGTTGTTATTCAAAGTTATGCAAATTTATGAAAATTAATATGCAAATTAATGTAAATGGGAGCAGTCCTTAGTTTCATCTAGAAAATAGTTTGTTTTTGCAATTTTTGATTTGTGGCCTACTCCCACGTATTTTTCTGTGCTTGCTGTTGCTGCTTTTTTGTATTTTATAAGTCAGTAAAGTATGATGATCAGGGTGAGTGGTGTCCCGAGAAGGAGTGTTTGTGGTGACAGTGACTGACGTTTCGACAACCTGATTGTCAAAACGTCAGTCAATTTGTCAAAATGTCTTATTGTCGAAATGTCAGTCAGTCAGTTTTCGAAACGCCAGTCAATGTCACAACAAACAGTCCTTCTCGGGACTACACTTTCCTGGACGATCACACTTTACCGACTTATGATATGACTCTTTGGGTTCAAACCATTAACATTATTTGTATTTCCTTCGTTCTGACCAGTTCAATGTATGATCCACAACTACAATGACAAAATCAATACTATTACTTTGGGTTTGGTTTTGGTTTTGCCCAGCTGAGAAAAGCCACTAACTTTGTTGGGAGAAATGGTGTAAAAGTTGTCCTTAAAAACATGAAAGGCAGCAAAGACTGCACCATGTAACTTTCTATAAGTTTACCTTAATTTGCTTTAAAAAGATGAAAAGGAAAATAATCTTTATACAATTTTGCATAAGAACTTACAGAGTTCTTCGAAAAACTACAGGCACTTATTTAGACTTAGCCTGAACACTGAGAAAACCAATATCAAAAATATACTTTAAACATCATCTTTTTCATCTGTTATCCTAAGCTTGCATGAAAATTACTTCCAGCCAACAGTGGTATTGAACACTAAATATTGGTTGAAATGTGGTGGAAATTGGCACTCATTTAGCAAAACAAAGTAAAGACTTGAAGTCCTTAAACTTAAATCTGTATGCAGTCTTTGTCAAAGAAGTTGATAACTTTCTGTGCTGTGTGGTGATCCAGGCTGCAGTCCATTAGCTCTTCTTCAGTTGCCTGTGACACCCTGGAGACAGTGTGAAGACCATCCTGAAGTACCAAGCATTCTTCACTACTGTTAAGAAACATACACCCTTCATAATCCTATTGTTATCAGAGGACATAGGAAAAGTGAATGGTAGGGGGACTACAAGAGCTAAAATCACCCCCGCCACCCCCAGCTATTATTGAGTACAGTCGATACAGTCGAACCTTCCTGTGCGCCCACCTCTCTTAGGGAACACCTCCCGTTAGCAAAAATACCAAAATATTCTTCATCAAAACACTTTGGTCGGAACTTTTCACAAGCGACCACCTCTCATAAGCAGCTACTTTTTGGGCTGACAGTTTGAATTCTTCTATTTAATTGTTTATAACCCCCCCATAGGCAACCACCTCAGACATGACCATGTCTCAATGAGTGCAAATATTGTGTAGTGGCACTTTACGTGATGTTAAAATATAGCTTTGGACCCGACAAGTTACAGGGACTTTCGAGAAACGGGCCCCTGGCCTCTGCTTAAGTTGAGTGCATTGAACTGTCAATTTGTGAATACCATAAAGAAGAAGAGATGTTGAACTTCATTTGGAGCGTATGGTAGTCTGTGTATGGATTATTGAAAGTAAACCTCTGAAACTAGCCCAGTTAAGAAACCTCCAGTAAACAACCTCTTTGGCTTGACATTTTAGGTGGTCAGCTATAGGAGGTTCAACTGATTAGGAACACAAAGCTAGGCAATCCCATAAGACATTTTTAAAGCTACCTGAACCTTGTTAGCTTGTACTCAGCTGAGGGCATGACTTTGTGAAAAATTATCACCAGAGCACAGTATAGCCACTTTTACAATATGCCTGTGCACAAAAATGCCCCTTCTCGCCTGCCCTAGCTACATACTCCAAGGGTGAGGCATCTAAACGGAGATAAATGAATGTTCTTGAAACATTTATTTCAAGACCTGGTTTGCAATCTGGGTTCAAATCCTTGCACCTGAGTTTCCTTTGCAATAATGTTGCCCTGGCACCAATAGTTTGGCATGCTTAATATGCTTAGAAAATGTTGACAGGATACCGTGATTTCCAAGTTCTATGTTGGACAGAATACGGAGAACAATGTTGTCACTGACTGTTGAATCCTGTTGCTTTTTCATTCTTTCTTGAATGACTCCTGCCATTGGTTTACAAGTTACCTGACAATGACAACAGTACATATATTAATGTTCAGTACATTATTTATTGGCCTGGGTAGCAACAGCTTCAGTCATTTATAGCACGATATTGTGGTCTTAGTATTAGGTGGAATTCAAGTGATTTGCACAAATTATATGGGCGTCCTGAACATTTCACACTAAAAAAAAAGAACCAAAAAGATTTGTGCGTCCTGATCTTGTTTTTCTGTAAGTGCAAAGAGCAGATTACTTTGTGCTATTTGCATTCTGTCATACCTTAGCTATAGTTACCATGCAGTCAACACATTCTTTGGCACTGTGGGCAGGAATGAAATTTGCCTTTGCTCCTAGGAATCTGGGAAGAAATTAAAAAAAAAAAACATTTGAGCTGCCATTTCGTGGTCCCATTTCTTGGCCAAGTCCATGGTCTTTCAAGCTCGGTCATGATTAATTTACCTGCTTTGCAACGCTGTTAATGCTCGCAGTTCCTCAGGTCCCATCAGAGCGGCCACAAGAATAACATACGCTCTTCGATGTAGTTGATTCAGCCTTTGTACTCTAAGAACATGCAAATACAGTCACTCTAGAGATGGATATTGTTCCTGTCATTAATTCAGAAAATTAAAATTTTCTACTTCTTTTGTGAAACGGTGTTCAAAGCGTACCTTTCTATGATGTCTGTGTTAAGTAATGTTTGTCCCTGGTTTTCTTTCATCACCTGTTCCAAGGCAATGACCATGAATGCCACAGAAGAGATAGGAAAAATTATTACTCCTTGACCAGTTGTGTCCGTAACTGAAAAAGTCGATAGTTTACCATCTTGTTATCGCTTCGTTTTTGTTAGAAGTCCAAAGAAAGCAAGCTTTAAGCATATTTCATGGATCATACTTACTTCTCACTTTATGGTTTTGCATCAGGAGTCTGTGAATCTCACTATCTGCTAAAGATTTGTTGAGTATGATCGGCCAACTGGGAAGAGGTTCCTCCACCATGTTGGTTGTGAAAAATACGCTGACCTCACGCTGACCAGACTCGTACTCAGTCGACTACCCAGTCGCTATTTATGAGTCTGGGCACGAGTCTGCGGAAGAGGAGGGGAACGAGAGAGAAGACTGGATTCTATTGTGGCCCGCGGGGAGTCATGAGAAGGCCGATAACTCCCAGTGTTAACTCCTCGCGCCCCTCCCGGAATCAAATGACTTCCCTATTGATGAGGACATAACGATATACACATTTCACAACTTTTAAATATATCTTCATGAGTTCATCATTGCGAAAGGTTACTAAATAACTTTTGTATTGATAAACACATGATAATATATACGTCGCCACCGCAACTTTTTAATGGCCTTCCCATTAATGAAATTATGAAAACACTACGATATATACACTACGGAGCTTTAAAATGATATTCCCATTGACTAACAAACGATGATATATAAAAAGAAAAACTTTGAAATGACTTTTCCATTTAAGGGCCCATTAAAGTATCTCGTTGCTATGATACGCGGTTGCCATGCACGTGCAATTTTACTTCCGGTCGTCCTCAAATTTTTCGCGCGCTTTCTGGCCTCCCGGCGCCGGTTCAAGTCGCCGATAATTTTTTATTTCTTTGCGACAAGCACAAAAGAAACTTTTTTGTTTACTTTTTAAATTGATTTTAATTTTCTGCTTTACATTTACAACATGTGAGTTGTGCCTTTATTTCTTAAACTGGGTGTTTCAGTTGAAAGTGAGCTCGAAGCTATCCACGTACGCACGTAAACGGCTGCAAGTCGATGGGGAAATGCAGATCGCGAAAAGCCGACATTCAAAGATTTTCAGTGTCAGGTCGGGGATAGAAATGTCAGTGATGCGGAGGCAAAGCGAAATAAGTACTGTGCCATCATCCCGAACCCATAAAGAAATCCCTGTGTCCGCGGCCGTGACTTCGACTGCTCCCAAACTACCTGACGTCGCTTGCTAGAAAACTGTAATCGATGTGCGAAACTGTGAACTGTCCTTCCGAACCTGAGCAACTCCAGTGTTTAGACAGCTCTTCAAGAAACGAAGCTATCGAGGCCACTGACTTGCAGCCACTGTCGCAAGACAGCGTGGAGCAGCATACAGCAA
>Ga0126336_10000760_pt1 | contig 14690 bp, 15 predicted proteins | sample SidCmetagenome_FD_92530 | JGI IMG/M metagenome (GOLD analysis project Ga0126336, IMG submission 92530) | Coral microbial communities from El Islote,Puerto Morelos, Mexico - Siderastrea C C metagenome | ecosystem: Host-associated > Invertebrates > Cnidaria > Coral | place: El Islote,Puerto...
TATTCGTTTGTCTCACGATGGAATCGCTTTGAGTTGTTGATCGCGACGTTTCGACTGCAATACTGCTAGTCTTCATCAGGCGATGAGGTCGATTGTTTACGTGTCACTATTTGTAGCATGATGGTTCGCTGCTGTTTACATGAGACTGGTGAGAAAGTCAGGCTGGCATAAAGTGTTTACATGAGACCAACCATCCCTAAAAACCCAGTTTATCTATTATTCTCCAGCTTGGAATGCTTCAACGTCACTTATTAAATGCGCATGCTCAAAACAAAAATCTCAGACTCGGTTTGAAGTCAATTCATGTTTACGTGGTTCCCCAGTCTGTTTTTAGACCGTTGTGAGTCATTCATATTAGTTCAGCAATGGCAATGGTAATCAAACCAGCCCCAGATGACAGTTATTTTATACCGGTTTCACGTTTCTTATCGCCTTCATGTAAACAGAAGCAAGCGTCAGTATGGAGTTGCTCTAAAGTTGTACCACCCTAAGTTGGTACCATTCTCATAGACTACGAGCAGTCTCAATTTTCTCTGGTGCGTGCACACCGTCTGTCCATACGTATATATGTTGCCCTGGATGAAATTGCATTCATACAGCTATTTCAATTAATGTTGTTGCATAAAAGCTTAAGCGTATGCGACAAGACCGCAGGGTAATATGAGATTTTTATGCCTAAGTTCACCAAAATCAGCAGTACCTTTCTTGCCGTGCAATGGCATTTGCAATGGCAAAGCATATGGAAGAGTTTTTATAGTATAAAAATCTAAAAAAAACCCTGAAAGAAATATTTTCAGAGAGAGTTCTCGTTTAAAACATAATTTCTAATCTCACTTATCTTTTTGCCTACACAGTTAGAACGGCAAATTTAAGTTATGTGGGTACACGTGGAGCACGTGCATTGATATGTAAATTTGAAGTAGGAAAAACAGCATCATGAAAAATATGGAACATGAATTTTCGCACGTCATAACAAGTACTAACAACTGAAAATGAAAAGCCGGATCAGGATTGCCGCTGACAATAATCGGATGGCACCCATTTATCACTTGCACTAAAAAATCTGAAGTTCCTGACCAACTGCTGACAGCCATAAAACTAAGACTGATTTACAGCTACCTACACTACCCTTCAGTCTTTTCGTGTAAGCTTGAAATAATGCGACAACCTTAATTGAAATAGCTGTATACAAAGTCTCAAGGTGTCCTTGAGCAGTAACATACATGTTCTGGTGAAATAACAGACAGCCTGTAGTTCAAACCCTTAAAACTTTCCTGGGGGCTACAAGTCGAAGGGATATATACTTCTATGGATATTTTATTCTCTAAAAAAAGATCTTTACGGGTAATGAGCAATGCTTTTACGAACAATAATGCAAATTTTTGAAGTTTCCTTTGTCTATTGTTTCCCAGAGGAGACTGAAGAGAAAGAAAGCCAAACCAAATATAGAGGTTTGTCTGTAAAGCCTTGGAGTCATGCTAGAATTTGGAGCTATCTAACGTGGGCTATTGGGAATTCGCTGGGCCATGAACAAGATCTTTGACATGGCGATTCCATTCAGGTGACAAGCTGTGCTTGTTCTTTGGCATGAATTAGCCCTTGCGAGCTCCTCAGTTAGGCTAGCCTATCTGTAGATATTACTTTGGTGTCACCAAGAGGTTAAAAACCTCCAAAAAGCCATGGGCTTACTAATGGCAATTGAGGTAATTAAAATCTGCTTTGGTTTCCTTTTCAGGTTTTTTATTCCATCAACCTGATGTCAGGAAAATATGGCAGTTTATTACAAGGCTTTGGTTAAGAAATATGTACTCTGAGCTATATTCCCAGACAAACATCAATTCAAATAAAAATTTGAAGAACAGTTTTGAAATAGTTTGACTGTAAGCACCTACACCAGTAATTCATAAGGAATTGAAAAGGTTCTGCATACACGTTTTGTTCCCTCAGTACTACTCAGTGGTTGATGTGTGAGAATGGAATGAATCCTGGAGTACCTCTTAGAAGTAAAAGTAACTTTGAGCCATGCCCACAAAACAATACCTTGGACCCTTTTAGGGCTTTACATGTACACTACTTCAAAATATCTGATGAACACACCCCGCCACCATCCCAGGAATGAAGATTCAGACCTATTTGATTAAATTCACTTTATGGGGAAAACTATTTCAATTGACTGATTCACCACAGGCTGATCCCTTCTTGTCAGTTCACTGCCTGATAGGTTTCAAACTATTCTGAAATGATTTAGGAAAAGGTTTCTCTTTTTGTTTTTCTTTAGTGCCAGATTGTGGCAATCAGTAACAGTGCTTATTGGTGGCATTAGATACAGTGCAAAGGCTAATAATCAAACCAAAAACAAAACTGAAATCGCAGCATTTCCTTCCATCACGGTCTGGGATAGTGACAGAGTGAGTCATAATCTGTGAATGGAATAAAGTCACTATTAAATGATTACTGGACTATTTGTTATTCTCATTGGCAACACTTCTAAGTCACGGATTGGTTAATTGATTGATTGATTTTTATTTTTAATTGGCTGATTGACTGATTCATCAACCGAGTGGTTGAGGGGTTGATTGCTAGACTGATTGGTAGTTAAATAGGTGAATGAATTGATTCACCTGAGGCAAAGTGAACAAAAATTGCACCCAATATTTAAGTTTACGACCTACAACAGGGGCTTATTTAAAATTTACAAAACAGGTTCTAATTTAATGAGAGGTGTAAATTACCAATAATTAACTAATAATTATAATATTGTTTTCCGGTCCCATTTGTAATAATAATAATAATAATAATAATAATATAAGGAAATCACTTGTGATCCCCCGTAGAGGATCGAACCTGCACTCTCTAAAACCTCGCTACATCCCCACAATGCCTCGTTAGCCATGACGAATTTGTTGTAATACTTAGCTGTGCTAGTCTCTTTGCACAGGGCGTCATCAGAACCAAGATGGCGTCCGTTTATCAACCACGGACCAGGGCAAAAAGCATGGTTGTGGATGGAAAAAAACCTGAAGCCGCTCACTCCGCTAGGTTAGGCCTGGCGTCGATATCGCAGACAAATGCTGCAAATTCAAGCGATATAAACTATCTATTATTTTTTCTAAATATTCTAAATATTATTTTTTTCAAGTTTTAATTTTTTTTATATTTTTAGGGGTAGTCCATAGGGTAACCCATGGGCTATGGCCTAAACTTTGTCCACACCGAAAGATAAGCTTACTTTTCATACCGCAAAAGACGTTTTTGGATGTCCAGATTGGAATTTGAGCAAATAGGTGCTAAGATACGGCGTTGAAGGCTTAGAGTGGCAGTTTTCCTCAAAAAGTTCAACAGCTTGCATCAAGGATGTGTAAAAACATAGCCATTTTGTATTGTAAAACTGAATTCAAAGATAACGTGATGTCTCGACCACTTTTTATACATAAGTATTTATAAAACATTTATGAAATGGAAACAAATGTCTTTCTTCAAAGCCTGCAAAGTGCAGGGAAAATTTAACACAAAAAGGGACCTGTAAGAACGAGAAAGTAAATAAGACAATTGTGACAAGAAATATGTTTTTCGTTAGGGTATAAAATCAGTTTTTGATGGCCATGGTTTTCCTCAAACAAAAGATGCAGTTCTTGCTGAAGCGATTGTGCAGAGCTATTCAGTTTTTTTCTACAACCGCCTTGATCGTATTCATCATTTATGTGTATTACACAAGGGATGGAACCCACTGGGACGGCGTCCCGCAGTGGCTGAGTGTGTTGAGACCCGTGCCACGCCGCGCGGAATGTTCATCAAACATGTTCGCCACACGCAAGGGCTGTTTGCCGTGTCCTCGTAACACGTTTAGTTTTCGTGGTTGGAGTGAGTGCACGCCTTGGTTGAATTGCTCGCAAATTGCTCTTCAAGTTCATCCGATAAGACGTCTAACCGGCGGCAGAATTAAAGGAGTTTGGCTGTCTGACTGGAAGGGGCATCAAGTCGTGTTCATCAATTGTTCTGCAACAAATTTTCGTAAGCGGAACCTCTGTGCGAGGGGAATTTCTATCATTGAACAGATTCAGGGGGAATTCGTCACTCGCCTGATCGGCAGGTGTCCTGAAAAACTACAGGTAAGCCACGGTGAATAGAGCTATATAATGTCTGTCTTTAATATATAGATTTAACCAAGCGTAAAAGCGGAGCCCCACTTGTTTTCTTTTTATTGCTGGAACTTATTTATTTTTAAAGTAATTACAAAAAAAAGAGAGGGTGTTTTTCTGGGAAAATGTGTTCGGACCGCCGCAAAAACCATGGTTGTGGACAGAAAAAAAAAAACAGAAGGAACTAACTCTGCTATAGTTGGGGTCGAGACAGCTGCGAAATACTGCGAACGCGAGCGTTGTGCCGACCGAGTTCGCAGCAGAACCGACAACGAAGATGAAATCTAGTAACTTGAACTTTTTACCTTTCACCGAAAAGACAACTGAGTATTATTTTGAACTTTTTCTTTCCATTTATAGATATTTGGTATTTTTTGTCAAGTTTTAAACTTCACTTCTCTGTAACTGAATCGGTTTGCCAAACATAATGAGCGTGAGAGAAGGATCACAATTTATTTAGGGGGGATTGTAGTAGTGATTTGTGAGTGTGGTCATGACTTTTCTGCATTACTACTCATAGAATGATACAGAGCAGGGAGGAGGACATCCAAAAAGATTCTGTGAAGATATACTTTAGATTCCTTGTTTCATTGTCAGTATGGCCGTCACTTGATACAATATAACTGACTGTGACTGAACTATCTTAGATCACGCAAGAAAAGCTCGAAAGGTAACTTATCTCGTCGAAAGGCGGCTTTAACAAGACACCTTAACGTCGCCGAGAGCCTACTAAAATCGCGAGGAAGTCAAAGAAAGCTACGCGAACTGACCGCGAAAATCGACCGTGCCTCTGAAAGGGCGAATTGTTGCCTAGAAAACGTTGAATTTGCCCTCAACGAGAGGGATGTGCCCACGATTCCCTTTGAAACGTCCAGCGGCAATAGTTCATCTTCGCGCGCGAGTGAAATTGAGAGGCGCGCGCAAGTAGATAGTTTAAAGGTCGAACAGGCAAAAAGGGAAGCGAAATGCCGACAAGAAGAGGAGCGTACGCGAGCTGAAATTCAGGAAGAAGAAGGAAATTAAAGGAACAAAGACACACAAGGGAACTCGAATATGAAGAGGAGAGATTGCGGTTGGAAGCACAGCTTCATGAGTCTGGTAAACGAGATGACCGGGAAGACCTCAAAAACCGATTGCGGGACTTCGAAGACACTCAACCCGAAACCGAGTACCGCAAAGTTTCAACAAAGAAACAAGAGAAAGTGGACAATCCTGTTCCTGAAGTTCGTTTATTTCTACCGTTTAAATCTTCCACGGTACTCAAACAAAGCCCCCCAAATGAAAGAGAAAAAGGTGCTGGTGAAACGGAAGAACGTGTCGACATGTCATGGATTAAAGAGCTTTCGAACAGCTAGCATACAGTCAAAGAGGGAACAGCGTTTGTGAAATCCATTCCATGTTTGGAATTACCGCGTTTTTCAGGAGAACCCCTAGAGTGGCTCCAGTTTATATCTGTTTAAATGTTTAGTACATGACCAGCCTCTTACTGGTACACAGAGAAGGACTTATCTACGAAGGGCGTTGACTGGAAATGCAAAGAAAGCTGTCGGGGGAATGCTGAACCATGGACATCTTTATCAGTCAACCCTCCCCAACTTGGAGGAACAATTCGGAAACAAGGAACTTGTTGCCGGGATTTTATGAAAACTATATTCGATCACCCAACGGTTGCCGAGGGAGATATAGTACAACTTCGTTCGCTTTATAACACGGTACACATTGCTGTCATCATAATGAAGAGTTTGGGATACTCACACCATTTGGCGTCTTCAACCAACACCCGAGCTGCGTTGCAGAAGTTGCCCGTCCCTTTAATGGAAAAGTGGCGTGAGAGGAAGATTGAGATGCATCCCACAATTCCCACGCTTGTTGATCTTGATGAATGACTACGTGCGCGACTACGCGCCAAATCGTTAGTCATTGAACCCTTACCTAACTGTGCTAAGCCGTCAAAGCGCAGGAGAACTGGTGATGGAAATCCTCCGCGACGACCTTTCAACAAGTCCCCAGAACGCCCCTACAGATTTTCAGGTCTAACTACAGGGAACAAATCGAAAAACCCACCCACAACTCAGACCTGTCTGGTGTGCGACAAGCGACATGCTATTGAAAAGTGTGAAAGGTTCCTGGTGATGGATGTAAATCACAGAGCACAGCTAGGAAAAGAAAGAGACTGTGCTTCTCCTGCTTTGGTCCAACAGACCACCAATCTCGTTACTGCCCACGTAAAACGCGATGTGACGTGGGGGACTGTAACAAATATCACCACCTGTTAATTCACGGTGCCGCACCCGTTTTCGTCGGAACGTCGTCAGTGAACTGCGTTCCCGCTACCGTTTTGCTGCAAATAGTGCCCATAGCAATTAAAACCCCCGCTGGAGTCAAAGTAGATACATTTGCGCTACTCGATTCTGGTAGCCAAACGTCACTTATCGTGGAAAACTTTGCCAACACTGTTGGCGTTGATGGTGAAAATGGCGGTTGGACAGTATCTCAGTTGAACTTGCCTCCGCAGAAAGTGACACGCACAATGGTGGCAACTTTCCCTCACCTAAATGACCTCAACATTCCCGAAGGGAGTTCTGAAGACATCACAGTTCCACTGGGAGCAAACATGTTGGAGGCGATACTACAACGTGATGTACGTCATGCATCCCACAATTCCCACGCTTGTTGATCTTGATGATTCTCACAGCCTTTGGATGGACTGTTGCCGCTTCAGTCAATTCTGTTGTCAAACCTGAACGCCTGCACGTCATGCATGTCCACCGTGTCCTAGACGCTGACGAAACGTTAAACAAGCAAGTAGAGGAATGGTGGTGAACGGAATCGCTTGGTACAAAGTACGAACACGTGACACCTCCATCTCGCGAAGACTTAAGCGCTCTCAAGACCTTAGAAAGAACTGTCAAGCACGTGGGCGACAGATATGAAGTGGGCATGTTATGGAAGGACAGAGATGTCAAGTTTCCTGACAACCGTCTTCTGGCTGAAAGGCGACTGGAGTCTACTGAAAGGAGGCTAAAACGTGAAGAAGTCCTCGCCGAGAAATACTGCTCAATCATTGATGATTACGTGAAAAAGGTCCGTTCCAACACCAAAACAGTGGTTTCTGCCCCATCATCCGGTTCGTAATCCCGACAAGCAGGACAAAGACCGAATCGTGATGGATGCCGCTGCCAAACACGATGGAGTATCCTTAAATGACAAATTACTCATCGGATCTGACCTGTTAAATAGCTTGGTAGGTGTGTTGCTGAGATTCAGAGAACAGCGAGTTGGCTTAGCTGCGGACATTGAAGCCATGTTTCATCAGTGTCGAATCGTAGAAGAGAACCAGCCTGCCTTGATGTTTCTGTGGCGTAATTTTGAGCTTTAACGTGCTCCCGATGTGTATCAGGTGCTCATCATGATTTTTGGAGCTGCGTCTTCTCCATGTATGGCGAACTATGTTCTGAGAAAGACAGCCGCTGACAATCGCGAGAACAGTGCCTTCACTCCTGACACCATTGAATCCGTTGAGAAGAACTTCTACGTGGATGACCTTCTAAAGTCCGTATGCGATGATGCGACTGGCGCGCGAATGTTCCGTGAGATGACCACTCTCTTGGCCGTTAGAGGTTTCAGGCTTACAAAGTGGATCAGTTCCTCGCGCAAAGTCCTGTCGCAGATCCCGTCTCAAGAGAAAGCCAGCCCGTCTGTGGATTTAAACTTTGATGCCCTGCCGACTGAACGTACCCTGGGTTTACAATGGAACACCAAGACTGATTGTTTCCGCTTCTTCGTTTGTTCACGCCAGCCACCTGAGTCAACTAAGTGCGGCGTCTTGAGTCGACTGTCAACTGTGTTTGATCCGCTAAGAGTGCTAGCCCCATACATGCTGCCTGCGAAGTGTTTGATCCAGACGTTATGGCATAAGAACAAGGACTGGCACGAACCATCGGATGAAGACGACCAGAGCGTCTGGGAGGATTGGCTTGAAGCTCAGCTTGACTGTCGAAGCTCAGTGAATTTGAAACGCCCCGCTGTTTCCGCCGCCTGTCCTGAGGCATTGATACAACTCCACGTGTTCGCCGACGGCTCCAAGAAAGGCTTTGGTGCTGTGTGTTATGCTCGATACGTATTTCCAGATGGCACAGTGCAGGTCTCGTTCATCATGGCAAGAAACCGCGTTGCCCCTTAGAAGCAGTTAAGCATCCCTCGCTTAGAGCTCCAAGCAGCTGTCTTGGCCGAGCGTTTAAACTGCCTGATCAAACGGGAACTGACCGTCAACACTGAAGACACCGTCTTTCGGAGCGACTCCAAAACTGTGTTGCAGTACATAGCAAATGAAAGTCGGCGGTTTCGCACTTTCTTGTTGCTTCGCGACACCTCCATCTCGCGTGACACCTCCATCTCGCGAAGCAACAAGCCCCCAGAACGCCCCTACAGATTTTCAGGTCTAACTACAGGGAACAAATCGAAAAACCCACCCACAACTCAGACCTGTCTGGTGTGCGACCTCCATCTCGCGAAGCAACAAGCCCCCAGAACGCCGAAACCGAGTTTCGGAGATCCATGATGCGTCTAAGCCATCCCAGTGGAGACACGTACCGGGATATTTGAACACTGGTGATGATTGCACCCGTGGTCTTCGAGTGACTGATTTGAACCATCATTGCCGATGGCTTGCTGGCCCTGCTTTCCTGTCTCACTCGGAGGACCACTGGCCCCAAGACACGTTCGTCGAACCCTTGCGCGAAGATGATTCAGAGGTGAAGACTAACAAGTGGTCGGGTCACACATCCACTAGTGAAACAGAGCCTACTTTCCAGACCCGGAGAAGTTATCGTCTTGGACACGATTCACATGTGAGTGTTGTTGCATGGATTTGCCGCTTCGTCCGAAATTGTAAGTTAAAAGCAGAAGACCGCCTTCGAACGCCTTTGACCGCCTCAGAGATCCGCAACACAGAGATGGTCGCCATCAGGAGGAGTCAAAGAGATTCGTTTCCGATCGACATTGACGCCTTGAAAGCGAACAAGCGACTGCAGGTCAAAGGTAGACTCTCCTCACTACTACCCTATCTTGACGAAGAACAGCTCTTGAGAGTAGAAGGCCATCTACGCAAGGCTCCTGTTTCAAGTGATGCACGGAACCCCCTGATATTACACCCGAAGCACCATATAACGCGTCTAATCGTGATGCATCACAACCTCCGTTTGTACTGCACGAGCAACAAGCATGTCCTAAATGAGCTTAGGCAGAAGTATTGGATCCTGAAAGGGTTAGCCACTGTTCAGAGGATCTCGTCCATTTGTCCATCGTGCCGTAGAAAAGGAGTACAACCCGTACCGCCCGTCACGGCTGACCTGCCGGATTCGAGGCTGGGATATCAACTACCTCCCATTACGAACAGGGGCGTTGATTACTTCGGTCCCATTTTGGTGCGCAACGGAAGGTAGACATAGAAGCGCTACGGTGCGTGTCGAAATTGTACACTCACTAGACACTGACTCCTACTTTATGGCTATGAGAAGGATGATGGCAAGGTGAGGACGGCCAACCCATATCTGGTCCGATAATGGGACTAATTTCGTCGGAGCGGAGAAGGAGCTTCGGGAAGCTGTGAAACGTCTAGACCGCAAGCGAGTTGGTAACCAATTGTCAGTCGATTGAGTGCAGTGGCACTTTACTCCCCCGTCTTCTCCACACTTCGGTGGTGCGTGGGAGCGTCTTGTTCAGTCTGCCAAAGAGCGCTGAAAGCAGTGACGGGAAAGCAGTGCGACAACGATGAGACCTTGCTCACCTTCATGGCCGAAGTGGAGTCATTATTGAATGGTCACCCACTCACGCATGTAACCTGTGATTATCGGGATGAGGAAGCCTTGACGCCAAATCATTTCCTTCTCGGACGAGCCAATCCCAATTTTTCCGCCAGATGTTGTGAACACAAGGATTTGTGCAGTCGCAGGCGGTGGAAACATGCGCAGGTAATGAACCAACATTTTTGGAAACGTTGGCTTCGGGAATACTTGCCAGCATTAACTGAACGCCGTAAGTGGAGAAAGGTTGCTCGTAATGTCTCTGAGGGAGATCTTGTTCTCGTGGTCGACGAAATTTTCCACGCGTGTGCTGGCCACTAGGACGTGTCACGCGTGTGCTTCCTGGACACGATGGAAAAGTGAGGCGGCGGAAGTGCGTACCAAGAGTGGAACATACGCCTGACCTGTTGTGAAACTGTGCTTACTAGAAGAAACTGTGAATTAGTGTTTGACGCCTTAGTAGTTTCACCGCCGTCGAACACGGGGGGAGGGGAGGATGTTCGCGTCAAAACCCGCTGGTGTGCGTGACGCTCGCGTGATAGTGTAGTTTGTTGTGTTACTAAGTATCAGATACGACCGAGGCTGAACTTTGGAACCGTGTTCGCTAGAATCTTCGCTCGTTGCCTGACTCGTCATGTTGTAGTTTTTCTAGTTGAAATTAAAATAGCTTGTTTGTACGTTGCCGTCCGTCTGTCTTGGTGGTATCGTCCCGTCAACACCCGGTATACCCAATCCTTTTAAAATCACAGTAATTCTTTCGTTTTTTAATATAATTTATTTTCTTTCATTCCGTATATGACATCAAATCATATTTCCGTACTCCCAGTTATTTTATAATTGTTAATGACTCCACCCAATACGGAATATATTTTCTCCCAACGCCGTCATGATAAAGCCGTAATGTCGTCTTAAAATCAAATTAAGTTTTTTATCGCGATCCATGTCTCTTTTTTCGCGAAAAAACTATAAGCCAGAGCAATAATTTGTGTTGATCAAAATATAAATTCTTACTCGTCATGAAGATTTGCACGCCCGATACTAGCTTACGAAAACAGTTTGGGTTTGGCAGCAAAATTCTTGAATTTTCCGCTTTTTTAACCAAAAATTGCTTTATGAAGCAAACTAAAGTCTTTCAGTGCATCAACATAATTCTTTCAAACGACGGAGATCGACAAAACAATAGGATAGCGTGACACAACTTCTTTACCAGGTTAAAACTGGAACACAAATGATAACGCAATTATAGCGCGCTCATCGCGAAATAAAAACTGAATCGCATGACCACCGTCGCTTTTGAGAAAGAGGTGTTTTTATGAGCTTCAATAGCTTGTTTACCAAAACGATTGTTCGACAGCACTGAAGTTTTAAACTTAAGAAAAATACCTAATATCGATAAATGGAAAGAACAAGTTCAAACGAATACTCAGTAGTCTTTTTAGTGGAAGGCGAAAAGTTCAAGTTACGAAATCTGCCTTCGAGGATTTCATGTTGGTTTTCTTCACGGCGGAGAGCTTGTCTTGTTCTGAAACAACCGAGTAAGTGAAGTTTTTAAAGGGTTTAAGGTACATGATTTTGAGTATTACGGTCGAAGAAATTATGCTTTGAAACGGAAATTTAATTTATGTCATTAGAAAAGTGTCATTTACTTTTGACTTTAAAAAATTATTAGAAAACGCGCTCAGATTTGTGACAGACGTAGTCTTGAATATTTTGCCAAGCTCAGCCGATTTCACTCGCATGGACGGACCCACGATGCTGGAAGTGTAACGCGAATTGCATTTAAATGTAAACTTACGAGTTTTCGAATAAACATTTTCAAAAACGATTTCTCTGTTCAGTATTTTGTGTTTGTTTATTAATAACAGTAGGTCAAAGCACAGGACAAGCATCACTTCAGTAAGATTACGGCGACTAATTACATCTCTTTGTGCAATTGTCGACTTTCTTGTCCTGGAAGTTTTCGATAGTAATAATCTTTTAAGCGAAGCAGTTGTCGGTTTAAAGCTATTTTATCCGAAAAGCTTCCAAAAAACAGTTTCGTGCGTTCCTCAAAGGGCCTAACTTCATAGTATAGGCTTACTTCGCAGCCGCAATTCGCAGCCGCAAAACTTATGCCATAGAGTTAAGCATGTTTGGTGTTTGTTTGTTTTCAATCTCGATGAGAGTTAGAGAACGAAATATAAAAGTTACTTAAGTACCTATAAGCGAAGCAGTTTTGGGTTTAAAGCTATTTTATGCGGTAAGTAATGTGTGTTCCTCAAAATGCTCGAATTTCTTCGAGGCCGCTAAAACCTACGCGACATGTCTTCGATAATTTTATTACAGGTGCTTGGAAGCTCCATAAATCCTTTCTTTCGGGTAATCCCAGTAAAATGCCGGTAAAATGCGAGTATAAACTTTTGACTAGACTAATAGTGGCAGTTCTTGTTATTTGTTCACATCCGATCCGAACGCGATGAAGATAACCCATTTGCTTCAGAATAGATTTTATTTTGTTGTTGTAAACGAGCACCGTTTCAAGTTCATTCAAGCGAACAGCCAATAATCCAAGGAGATTTGACAAGCCTTGGCAGTTAAATGACAGGATATAGAAACATTGCAAAAACCAGGCAAGACGGCTCGTGAGTAAGATATGTGTTCAGTTTGATGCCCGAAAAAAAATAACCAAGCTGTCCTCAGCCTTTAGAATGACCCTTCGAGCTTAGTTTTACAGAACAGATCCCCAAAATATTGGAGGACAATTCGGAACACTTTTGGGCTTTTTGAGAAACACTTTTCGAAAGCGAACGAGCCAAAAAAAATGCCCCGAAATATATTTCGGACGGAAAAGTTTCAGGACTATTTTTGAGAAACGAACACCAGTTTATTCCTTGGCGGCTCCGCTTTTAGTCTTGGCAAAATCTATATATTACACAGTTTTAAAGCTTTAGCACTCACATTTTCAGCAATCTGTCAAGGTAAGTTGCTTGTAGGGATAAATCACATTGCAATAAAGGTTTTTGCAACTATATTACTGAGCAAAAGAAAAATTTTGCCGGGCGTTTTTGTGAAGAAAAGTTTGACCTTGGCCGCGTTGTCATGACAGTTTTTAAACCAATCACAAGCCAGCATTTTGAGACGACATTATCGCAAAATAACGCCGTCTCAAACGCAATCAAAAGAGGCTACTGGATCGCGATAATAGTTGCAAATTAACCACAGGGTGATTGATAAACTCGGACAACAGAAACAACATGGTCATCCGAGGTTCAGACGTCCGTCACAGTCACAACACTCGCTCAAAGGACACTATTCGAATTATAAAATCACATAACAACTGGGGACTGCTTAGATGCCTTAATAGTGCCTTACTTGACTGGAATGCCCTGCCTATGGAGATGAGAAACCTATCTTGTAATGCTTTTGGAATATCGTTACATAATAGGTTTAAATTTTAAAATAGCTTTCCATTTTCTTCAACTTTCAAGTTACTCCGGACCTTCGCAGGTGTCCACGGGGAAAAAATTCCTATGCGCGCCATTTTAAAGGAAAACACAGCGAACTATATATCGTTGGAAAGCTTAATAAATGTAAATCTCAGAAAAAATATAAATTGCTGGTTTCTTCAATTCTGCAAAAGAAAATCGCAAACAACCATGAAAATGACCATGTGTCATTCAATTGAATTAATAGAGTATCAAATCCAAGCGCATTGGCAAAATAACTGCACACTGTGCAGTTATTTTGCCAATGGCAAAGGATCAATCAATCCCAAAGGATCAATCATCAAAAGTGTGTTTTTCGATATTCTGACTGGTTATTTTTTAATTAATCTGTCAAGTTCGAGCAGCAAAGAATGTACGATGGGCATTGCATTGAAGATCGCCACGGGTAAAACATTATAAATTTCATAAATCCCCGACACACTTTTGTTTCACAACATCTAAGGAATGTTCAGGCCAAATTCCACAGAAATCTGCCGAATTTTGGTACGCTGTTAATTCACTTGTGTGCCGGAATGACGAATGGTTATTTTCGTGGTCATTTTATTTTATTATTTTAATTTTTTTTTATTTACCACACATTATAAATTACACGATTACAATTACAAAAAGGTACAAAATATGTAGAAAGTAATGGCGAGGAGGGCTAAAGGAAACTATAAAGCTTATGTTAATTAGGCCTCCTCAATTACGATTTTTCAAAGATGGCACAAAAATTACGGCGACGGATACAAATTATTATCAGAAGGAAATTAAAGTAACAATCAGTATTAAGAAAGTTTACAAATGCTGAACATTACAAATGCTGTAGAATTTAAAAAACAATTGGCAATTCATATCTTTTCCGAAATCTACATTTATTAAGAGGCTCTGACTGTAAATATCGAGAATCGGCGGACAAGCTCAGACAATCGAAAATCTTGATAACTTGCCAGAAGAACACTTTTGGGGAGCTATCTTCGAAAATATTACTTAAACCTTTTGGAACTCTATTGTTTTCGGGAAATTCGGAAAAACGGTTTTGCTTAATTTATTACGCAATAATCAGGCTTAAAATTTAACAAATTGAAAGCGCTTTCTTTTAAACAATTTGCAACGCCAGAAAACAATTTTAATTTTAAATGATAGCAATACTCTTCTAATTTCTATCAATGGGAATTGCATGGAGTTTTGCTTTATTTATATGGTTTGGTGGTTCTTTGAAACAAAGGCATTTTGCGCACTTCGGAAAAAGGCAAAAATTAGTAAACTTCAGAGGCTTAAAA
>Ga0126336_10000761_pt1 | contig 14688 bp, 7 predicted proteins | sample SidCmetagenome_FD_92530 | JGI IMG/M metagenome (GOLD analysis project Ga0126336, IMG submission 92530) | Coral microbial communities from El Islote,Puerto Morelos, Mexico - Siderastrea C C metagenome | ecosystem: Host-associated > Invertebrates > Cnidaria > Coral | place: El Islote,Puerto...
CCCCCCCCCCCGGCCTTTCCCCCTGAAAATTTCCCCCCCTTTTTTCCCTGCCCCCGGAAGATTTACCATTGTCCCACAGGGGGGGGGGGGGGGGAGGTGCAGATATTAAATGGAATAGCCCAATGGTTCCAGTTGGGTTAGATAATATTAAATTTAATCACCCAGTAGAGAGTGATCATGAAGTATAAATTTTAACACTGTGAATTATAACAATAAACGGCAATATGTGACATGTGACAACATTTTCTCAGCCAGTACATTACATTATTTCATAACACTGTCTGACGACAGACAGCACATGTATAACACAATTATTACAAAATGTACAGAATCTGCTGTCAATTACATGTATAATCGATTTCGCTGAGTGCATGACAAACAAGCCCAAGCAATTGTTGTCTGCACAGTTCGATTACATGTGCAAAGGTACTACACATACAACTGTTTTATTACAATGGATTTGAGGATCAAAGCTTAGCTTTGAAATGTCGTCGATCGATTTTTATAATTTTGACAACTTGTTATCAACTCGTGAACACTAACCTTTCGGGCCAAGAGATGTCCGAAGAATATTTGCAACGGCTTTGGCTGCTAAGATATGAGACTAGGAAAAAAAAACAAAAAGAATAATCCAGATCACAAACAGGGATGAAATCTGACTGCAGGCATGCTGAATGTTTTACCTTTTGTGCATCCAAGCCTGTTAGCCTCCGTTGCTTGTCTTGTTCCTTGAGGATTATAAACGGTCTCCCGAACTCATCGAACGTGATACCCTGTGGACGAGCTTGTAAAGGTATTGCAGTCATCTTTGCCGATGTGTGGAAGAAAGGAGATGTCACTGTTTGGCCGATTAATCTGGATTTTATGGATGCTTCGGTGAAAAATGTCAGAACACTCCTAGCACCGGTGGGACCCAGACCTCCTTTATCGTCAGAGAGCTCGGATTACTTCACTCGCGTGGACCCAGACCTCCCAGCTTTTCACAAAACCGAGAAGAACGGGGGAGGGGTGGGGATTACGAAGGAAAGTCGGGCGCTGGCTTTTTTTTTCCCCACTGCCTGGTGAACCAGTTCTTTACTTAGGTGAAGCTGAGGCTCCATCTACACAAATGCGTTAGAAAAAGGCAATTTTTATGCTTTTTTTAATCTCCGCACAGCGAACTAAACAAACACTCAGGATGTGGTGAATCCGGAGGATCGTTGTACGCAAGCTATTGCGTGTGTGGACAGGTGAAAAATAAAACTTCTGAAATCGATAATAACCAGGTGACGTACGAACGAACTAGTCAAAACAGGATTAAAATTAATGCAAGTAACAACATTTATTCGCGTTATGAAAATGGATTACTTCTAAGACCCTTTCAAGCATTTCTAGCCATTACCTGTAATGCAGTGAACACCGACATTTCAATTCGGGTGGCGTGGCTTATTACTCTTCCCCCGACCCCCAAACACACACAGTTCCATTCATAATGAAGCTATTAAACAACCAGCAATCTCGCCTTTCGCTCTCACACTTCTAATCTCTCTCGTACAGTAGAGCGACAAAGATAAGGCAGAAACACGCTGGCGCCCGCGAAACTCGCCAAGTCCCTGGTTTAAGTTAAGTCACTGTCTGTTATGTTACATCTGCACACTTTGACTTTATCTCTGCCAATAACATAACTAATAGAAAGAGATCTGTCTTTTCTGAGCGTTTCTAGGAGGATGGCCATATTACAATTACTTATTGTGTGATTACATTTTTGAATGTCCAAGTGGGTTTCATCCTATATATGTACTAGTTCTGACAAGACTAAGAATCGCTAATCTAGAATACTCTGATTTCTCACACAGATTGTTCTAATTTTTTTTTTAAGAGTTACAGATTCTCTTAAAAGTTAGTGGACTGAAAGCATTTCCTTTTTTCCATCAGGGCTCTTAACTTCTCCGGCAACGGCACATGACTTTCGCGCACGCTCGCGTACTTTGCCTATTCGCCTATAGTAACCCTGGTCAAACAGAGGAACTGCTCGTTGAATGTATCCGCGACAGGTGATTTCGAACGCACTTGCGTGTTGTTCTCGTTTAACTAAACTGCTCGTTGACCGTGTGCGCGGCAGTTAATCTGCGCACACGCTCGCGTGTTCTACTCGCTCGACTCTCTCTGACCGAAAAGAAGAAACTCCTCGTCGAGTGTCAGCGCAACAGTTTTTTGCAGAAGACGTGTTCTTCTCGTTCGACTGTTTGTGAGACCAAAAAGGTATTATGTATTTTTTTAAATGGCAATTTTTATTCCCGTGTTTTGCACCTATAAAACAATATAATACTTACATGCCACCTCCTTCAATACAAAACTATTGTGGTGTACGTGTATACCTATTTTTCATGGTTCACTGTAAACTTTACATTGAAGTGCGCTTTGAAGCAGTTACAAATATTCTAGTTTACACACGTAACATGTAGTTACAAAATGGAGTATTCTACCAAACGACATTGAACATGCCGATTACTTAACTGATTTTTACCGAGCACACTCAAAATTTATACGAATATTAACTCAATCCATTCTAGAATGTCTGCGATTACTCTACATTCAATGTTTTCAAATTCGTAATTTTATAAATTTTTGAGTTGGTGAAATTGTTTTCATAAGAAAATTCTAGTGATTTCCCTGTATCAAATATTACGTTATTACTGATTTCAATTGGTTTGTTTATTTATTACAGCCGTTTACTACTGTTCTTTTCCATCCTTAAGATATTTCTTCTCGGCCTCTTTGACCACTTCTTTGCTGGTATCTTTTGCCGCCCTCTTTGCAAGAGCCCTGAAAAAGATAAAAATTTGAGTCAAGTCAGGGCTTTATTTAAACTACCTTTAGCTAATTACATGTTCCTGGACAAATATTAAAGAAACATATTTAAAAAATGCTGCTTTCGCATGAGAAGTTGAGAGCACTTCAGTGGGGATGAAAAAGAACGAGGGTACTGAGAGTTGACCACAACTGGCGCGGAAGTTGCCGGGAGTTTACGAGAATCGGCAGGAGTCAATGAAGGTTGACAAAAATTGATGACACGAGGCGACAGTTAGTGAGAGTAGAAAGAGTTTGCAACAGTTGACGACAGCTGAGGAGAATTAACGAAAGCTGGTGAGAGTTAACGAAAATATTATTGGCAAAAGTCGACGAGAGTCGATGAGAGTGGCCGAGAGTTCACCAGAACTGATAAGAACGGGCGGGTGTTAACGAGAGAGCAAACTCTTTGAGAAAGCACGAGGGTCGATACAAGCGCATGATAGTTCGCAATCAGTCACATTTGGAGAGTGGCCTTTTATAAAGAAGACCAAAATTAAGGGAGATCACAACCGTTTGAGAACGCACGACAATGAATTTTAGGTTAAAGAAGACAGGCCTTTCTTTCCCGTTTTCAAATAAAGTTGAAAAGGGTCATTGGAAGTTCTTTCTCGAGTTTTAATTGCTGATTCTCATTCTCTCTTCCAATTCCTCGCTCTCAGAGTTTGTACTTTCGTTAACTCTCGCTCTCACTTTGGCCCTTGGTTCTCGTGCAGTTTCACCATATCTCATCCCCTCCAAAAGAGTCCGAACCCTCGGATGTTACAGAAGCTTCGGATAAGACACTTCTTGGATGAGCAATTTTAACCCAGAAAGCAACCTTTTCCAAGATCTTCCGCACAAATGTTGTTTTTGTCTCAAAACATATTTTACAAAAAATTAACTTGGAGGGGAAAAAAACCCGGGAAAGACTTATTATATATGTGAGACTGGTTCTTTTCGTTCAGTTATTCTCTCTCCTTTATAAAAGTACTCACTTGATCCCTATGTTGTCCACATTCCAGTATGTCTGTGAGAAAAAAATAGTATACGAAAAAACATAGCAATTGATTAAAATAAACTTTAAGCCAGAAAAAAAGAACTATCAACTACAATACCTAGAAGGCTGTGTGACTATCAAAATTTCCTACATGTGTCATCACGGGTTTCAATACCTGTAAAGCAAACCCCGCAGCCCCCATGGCATTGTTTGTAGCTTCACTAACTTGTGAACCGTACCTGAAAATCAAACAAATAACGGAAGTTTCTTTCAGAAAAGAACACATTTTCCATGTTTCTGAAGAGATATAGAAACACCAGTAGATGTATTGGAGAAAGACAACGTGTTATGAAAACGCGAGCCCTGGCACTTAACTCTGTGACCTCTCTCTCCACCGCAGAGGCTCCTATTAGTGAACACCAATGAAAGAAAAAAGACAGGAGCGGGAGAGCGTGCGGTGAAGGACTGTAGGAGGCCTTTGCGGAGGAGAGAGCTGTGATCTAGAGTGGGGAAGTCATTTAAATACTACAGAAACTAAACCAACACGAAAAGCACCAGTGTCACAGCTGATTTGGACCCCACAAAGAGGTGTTAAATGTACTTGGAAAAAGCAGCATTTCCTAGAAAAACTATTAACAACGTGATTGAAAGAAAAAAGTAACTGTAAGATTTCGCACCTCTAAGCACCTTTGCAAACAGTGCTCTATCAAGTTCTCCAGGGCTAGTGTTTTCACAACACTTTGTCACTTTGAATCTATCAAGTTTTCTTTGTAAATGGTTGGTTCTCTTTTAGTCTCCTACGCAGCCGTTTTTAGTGGTGTCACGCAACGCTCCCCACTAAAAACGGCTGCGTAGGAGACTAGTTCTCTTTGTAAACGGTTTCACCTCAGGAGACATATAATAGGTCCGAGTGAGTGTAGTCCTGAGAAGGACTGTTTGTGATGACATTGACTGAGTGTAGCCCTTCTCAAGACTACGCTCATGCATCCAGACGATCATACTTTACAGACTTATGACAAGTTTTCTTTGTTAAAAAATTACTTGATCTTAAGACTGGTTCCAAGTATTTTGGAAGCTAAAAGAAGCGTTTCCTCACCAAATTGTGAAGCTAAATCCTTTGGGTTCTTGTATGGGTTCTTATATACAAGTTTGTATGTTTTTTTGTTTGTTTACCTTTAAAAGGCGGGGTATACAAATCCACGAAAGGCGGACCGTGAGGTTCAAATTTGCTATGCAACAGGCACTTATGATCCACTCGGCTCGTTCAATCTTTCAGATTGGATATGGATGTGATACTTTGTCAAATATGTAGAGAGCATTGGTGGGCCAATCAAAGGACATCTCTACATAACACTTCCTCACGGCCGTTACTTACTTGTGATCCATTGTTTCTACAGTAGCATATTGAAGATTCTTGTACAAAATCTTCCATGAATTTTCAAGGCCTAGAAACACAGTCGCTGCCCCTAAGATACAAAAAAAACAAGATCATATGTATTGGGCTAACCCTACACGGTGGCCTGCGAGAGGGCTGCCTTGTTTGGTTTTCGCGCGAGTATATTCGCTCATCGGCCTGTCATTCGCGGCTTCGTAGTTTGCGCAAGACACTGGCGCGAAAATCAAGTAAGGGAGACTGCTGGAGGGCTACCTACATCGTCTGACGTCATTTATTCGGAATCGGCGCGTTTTTTGCGTTTTACATATCGCGTTCTCTTTTAAGCGAAGAGAACTCTTTTGTGTGTAGGACAACTGGTTCAGGATCACGTAAGACCTTTCATCTGAGGTTCGACCTTTTTTCACTGCATCGTGTTGTTTTCTTAGTCCACAAATTTTGCTTCAAATTATTTCTCGGTACCCAGGTGTCATCGTGTGGGATACCGGCACCTAACAAAATGCTGAGGAGGGGGGCTATATCCCTATGATAGGCTAGCACCCCACCCGGAAGAGGAACAATAATACTTCTAGGGGGTTCATCAATCATGCTGCGGGAGCTCTCTCCTCTGCAGAGGCTCCTGTTAGTAAACACCAGTGAGCGGGAGCGCTGGAGATAGAAAACAGGCGCACCGGAAACGATGGGAAGAGAGAAAAAGCGGAAGAAAGCGCGTCCCCAGCGCGCTTTAATTTATTCCTCTTTCCAGCCTCCGCGCGTTTTTCCCAAGCGTGCAGTCAAGGTGCGACTGTAGGAGGCCTCTGCGGACGAGAGAGCTGCGGGAGAGTCGTAGAGACAAGCACATGTCTTTAAGTTTGTCAAGAAATGCATTAAAATACTGTTCCACAGTTCTTACAAAATTTCTTAACTTTTAACCGGGATGTCGTTCCAAGGATAACTCGAAAGAGTAATTGTTTCCGTATCCCACAAGTTAGGACCGAAGCCGCCAAGAGGGCCTTTTTTTTATAATGGTGTTATAATTCAGAATAAATTTTTAAATTAGATCTAATAATTACGCTAGTTAGGTATTTACATTTCTGTATTTCTTGTAGCATTATTATCGTTGCAATGTTTTCTCTTTTTTCCTTGCCTATTATGATCTCATATACGTACGAAGTTATAATAGATACTAGTTTGCCAGGGCTCCTTTTGATAACAGAGTCAGTTTTGACTCTGACTGGTTCACCCTGGTTTAAATTAAAGGGACAGGTTCACGGCTCGGCGCATGTGCTTCAATCAAATTACTTTTTTCCGATTTATTAGTAATTCTATCGGTTAATAATCCCACTCACATGTATCTCAGCGATCACATACCATAGTAAGCCCAAGTAGAACGGCGGAGGACTAAACTCGCAGGAAATATTAGTGGATTACACCAACATTGCCAACGTTGAATTTATTGTTGACCCGAAGGTTTTATTCCATGGTTGATGACGCCAGGGGCGTGTGCAGATAGCTGAGAAATCCTTAAACGCGAAACTTTGGCAAGAAAATTTCCCAACCGAGCAATCTACTCGCTTCTGATTGGTTCTTTAACAATGTTATGAAATAATATTGCTTGCGTACTCGCTACAGCGTGCACAGGCGAAAAAACAGCATTAAGATTCGTGAGCATGCGCTAAACCGTGAATCCTTCCCTTTAAATAAATAAAGGTGTATGTATGGGTATCGAGTAAAGTTTTGGCCGTCTGTGATGTAGGGCGGCCAGTGTGCTTCCTCTTAACAAATCAAAAGCGATTGCCTTGTAGAACATCCCTCTTTCACGTTGTTGCTTTCAGTTATAGATAACGCAAGTGGACGTGCAAGCGAAAGTACCCGCAAAAAAGTCCACACAAACACTGAAAATTTTACGTCCAAGCGAAGGGATCAAAATGAATCGCTCCAGTGGATTGCACACTGAGGGTTTTTTTAAATTAAATCTCGAACTCTAGATTTAGTTTGGCTAAAAGAAAAGCGGGTGCAAAATAAGCAGCGGGAAAAATGAAAAGTCTCTATAACCTGATTTTGTTTTTCTTCATACCTCTCGCACCACTAACAGCAACTTTGACAATTTCGTCCATCGTTGATTTACCATCGACATCGTCCTTCTTCTTCACGGATTCAGGCAATGCCTGAAATGAAAAAATTAATCAACCATTTTTAAGTAGCGAGGCAGCTTCCTCTAAAAACGCCGTTTACCACTCAAAAGAAGACTTCTAGCAAAATTGAGTTATTTTAGGTAATTAACACTGCATGAAATAAACGCAAAATTCAAACAATCACTTAATTAATACAAGTCAAGTTCATTTCTTCAAGCTTTAATTTCTAGTAAGTTTATCATTCAGAACAACATTAATTTACTGCAACACGTTACGCAAAAAATTGACCCAGAATATTGCTGAAGCTCTTTTTCAACATTACGTTCTTGTATTTTGGTAATCATCGACAAACGCCGTAAGATTGACTTTGCTATCAAGTGAGCTGACGTCACATAATGTAATCACGTGACATTTTGGCCGCGCGATGATGGCCACAATTTTAAAGTCACCTTTGCCCTACTTTCAGCGCCAATCAGCCGTCTGAGAAGTTTCGTTTAAGGGTACATTTTAGAACCGTTTTCTATACCTGTAACTATGAAAAACAGAAGAAAAAATTTTTTCATATACGCTTTTATGAAAACGCATTAGCGTGACAGGGCCTAAGTCACGCGAGGGGACCACAGGCATGGGTATGGTTCAGGGGTCTAAAGGGATTGTAAAGTGAAACTATTTCTCATACCTTTCCGCCTTTCTCCACAATAACAGGTGCAAGCCTTCTTCCCAATTCTATTGTCATGGCTGACACAGCCGCGACTACCGCTCCACTAACTTGACAAGCCATACCTAAGAAACAAAACAAAAAAAAACACCATCATTCAAAGTTTAGACACGCCTATTTGGTGTCAACTAGCATAACCTGTGCTTCCATATCGATTTTGCTGAACTAGAGTAAGATTCCGCACATTTAAGAAATTTTGTTCAGGTTTTTGGAAAGTTTTAGTTATGCTCTGTAAAGCGACTGGTTAGGTTTATCAAATTAGAAATACGAAACCAAAAGATTGTAACGCGAATCAAACACAGGCACCACAATTAGCATCGGGAGGGGCTTTAGAAAGTCTGATTACTGTGTGGTCCGCTCGGGGAAATAATTTCAATCATGTTACAACAAGTCCGACCACGAAATAAATACATCATGAACTACCTGCAACGGTCTTGACTTGTCGGATGTTTTCTTGTGTTTCTTCTTTAACTTCCACTGGTTTTTCGTTTGGTTTGAGATTTTCTCTGAGTTTACCTGCACCCTGTATGGTAGCAAAATAAACGCCAATTAATAATGCGCTCAGTTCAATTTAAAAAAAGATAATCTAGAGAAACTGTGTCAACAACACAATTTCACAATCTGTTGAAGTGTGACTTGTCTAATACTGACAATCTACTCTGGTATAAATTACATAATGTCCAGAACTTTTTGGGCGTAGGTGATTCCGCTTAACCTATGGAACCGTATTTCGGAAGGGTTATTTTCACGGTCTTAGAGAAAACAATTGACGACCCAAAGCCTTTTAAGGCTTTTTCGTGTCTCCTTTTGCTACATGACTTGTGATACCCATGTCCCCTTTTTGTTACATGACTCGTGAAAATAGGTGAACGAGGTACGTGAACAATGAACGGGCTCTACATTTAATTTAGGTCGCATTTCTTCATCAGAAATCTAGCTAAAACAAAAGACTAAAAACAGTTCAGTCCACGTTTGTTTCCACTGTGAATATCAAAACATTCTTAACTGACATGTGCTAAGTGTAGTCCTGACAAGACAACGATCCAATTCCGCGCGTGAACAATTTGGAGTGGAATTAACTTTGTAAATGGTACTGAACCGTTTGCAAGTAGATTTAAGCAAGTGGATTACAGGATCGTTGCGTTAGTATTCTTTTTATGTTTTCCTGTTGTTTTGAAACCGTTAGTTGACAGACCTTGTGCATTAGATTACTCCCAACTTCCGCTCCTTTTGTAAGGCCCCAGGCAATGAGCTCTGCCCCAATCTCAATGCCCTGAAATATAGAAACGAATTAAGTGTATTTTACAATTCACACACATTTACGAAAGAAGCCCTAATTAAAGGGGCAGTCTCATCAATTTTTAGTATCACTGTGACAAGCCAAAAGACACATTTTTATCTATGGAAGCCTAAAAATAATGGTGCAGTAGTATTAAAATGGGTATTCCAGTATATGGAAACTATAATACGTATGTCTGGAGAGGGATGGCCAGGATGGAAATGGCATGCGACTTGAAAACTTCTGGCAGAATTTTTCAAGTTTCTGCCTTCTGTCTCAGATAAAATACTTAAAAACTAATTTTGGCTTGTTTTTTCTTTAAAATTCATTTAATATTGTCCCCTTGTGGTCTAAAAGCAATTCATGTATGAGCAAGGTTCTTTTGATATAAATTAATCAAACCTGTGACAAAGAAGATAGGAAAATCGCCATAAGACTGCCCTTTTAAAGACCTTAGCTCGCTGGAGAATATAATTTTTCTCCTTCTAGCCTTCTGGTCTAGCTAATGGTATTATTCATAGGTACTATTCACGCCTCTTTCGGAGGAGAAAAAATACTTTCAGAAACTAACGGTACATTTAATTCACAAAAGAAATGAAAAATCGCGAAAAGAAAAACTACCTTAAAGCCGTGTGACATACCTTGGAAACCTTTTGTCCCCACGACGCCTATAAATATTAAAATAAGACAGAAAGAACAGTCAGTCAATAGAAAATGCCACACTTTTCCACCAACCTTTGGAATGTCCAACAAAGTTCCCACGGGCAGGAAAAAATATATGTAGTTCATAATACGGTTGGGCACCTTGTCTTTCTACAAATACTAAATCACTACTTGTGTAAGAATGGAATGTCATTTGTATCAGATCTCGTAAAGTCAATCGTATTTGCTTCTGAAAGAGGAATAGCTGGACTACTTAATCTTTTATTTTGCTAGAAAAGCCTATTACACTGCTTGTGTGTAGATCTTATAAATGTTATAAATGTATCAGTGCAGGAAATGGGTGTGTGTCATTTGAAATTGCCCCAACGCATTTTGGTCCTTTCTCATGAATACCAGTAATAAAATTGTGTGTCAGGTAAAAGATTCAAGATGTCAGACACAGCTTTTAATAGGTCCTACCATTAAGTGAAGGTTTGGAAGGGACATTCCTGGACATGCCAAACAACAAAAAATGTTACCAGTTCCTGGAATTTATGGTCAGGCCATACAGTGCATTACTGTATATACACCCAATTGAAAAGACGCTGTCGGGTGAAAAGCATAAATCATTGACGATGCGACCCAATGGTGCTCTGGGAAGCGTGAATACTTGCCTCTTTTCTTAGTCACGTGCACATTATAATAACTCAGCATGCCTTAATTTACTCTTTAAATTATCTTGGAAACAAAATATTTTGAATATCAAGAAACGAAACCCAGTAACAAGTTTGCCTGTACCATCTTCCCAGAATTCCATTGTGTTGCATTGTCCATCGTTTACACGTTTCACCCAACAAAGTTTTTCAAACAGGTGTATACATGTGCCGTGTACATTGTGTATCATCTGAAAAGTAGAATTTACCACTGCAAACTCAGTTATCTCAAGGCAAAAACTGTTTCCTTTTGGATATTCTTACAAGTGTAATAGTTTACTACCTACTTCGTCCAACTCTCTCTGCACGTATCACACACTATGTAACTTTTCTTGAGTGAGCCACTTATACACATACATGTCTACGTTATTGTAATAAACGTACCGTATTTTCTCGATTAAACGCCGGGGGCATTTATTTAAAACTTGGCCTCCTAGACCCGGTGTTCATTCAAACCCAGCGTTTATTTATTAAATGCACTTTTCAGCCATCCATTACTTAATAACAGTACTGGAGGTTTATTGAACCAAGAAACAAATTTCGTCAATTTCAACAAAAACGGTAAAACAAAATGTAAAAAAAATGTCATCAACTTGGTGTCATGATCACCTATGTGAATCTAGTAGGATATTTATTTAAAAAAAAAACACCATTGACAGGAACAGTGATCGAACTCTTCTCAACCGTTACGTTTCTCTGTGAAACACGGAGGAACAGAAGTGTATATCGGTAACTGCTCGACAGCAAACGTACTGTGCAAGCAATTTAGAACAAGGTGGTGGCAATGTTCCTGCTCCATCAGTTATGAGAAAGGCAAAATTGTGGAACGATTCAAGGAACTGCTGGAGAAACGCTAGAGAGACCCTCGAGATGATCTTTGCTTGATGTACAAGCCCGCAGAAAAGTTACCATGATTTAAAAGAGATTGACACGATACCTGATGCGTCGTTTGTTTCGTCTGTTTTAGTTAGAAGTACTTTTGTAAAAGGTAGTTTGGTTTGAATATCAGTGTATAAATTCAAGTACAATGTTAGAAAGAGAACTAGTATGCAGTTACAACACATAATCCAGATTTAGTATACCCATCGATCTCAAATAAACGCGGGGGTGACCTCAAATAAACGCTGGGACCCCGAATAAACGCCGGGGGCGTTTATTTTAACCTTGGCCCTGTAGACCCGGCGTTTATTTGAATCCTGCGTTTATTCGGGGGTACGGCATTTAATCCAAAAAAAATACGTTAAGTTATCACTTTCTGATACTCAAAAAGCTCAGTGGCAAACGACAAACCTGAGAACCAGCTGGTTCAACCTCACCACTTGGTCTCACAGCCACTGCTCTGGAAGCACCACTCTCGTCTGTAAACTCTACAGCACTAGCCACCCCAGCTGATGCCCCTTCATCCCTCCGTTGTTCTACCCCCGCTGGTGCATGCACGTCACCGCTTTCTTGCTCAAAGTCTTTAGGCGGAGTGTAGTGATGGAAGTCTGTGTAGCACTTCAGAATTCTCTCAAACCTCTGTAACTCCATTGAAGAAATATTGGGGTTTAGAATAAGCCCCACTGAAGCAAATGCCTTCTGTGGGCGTGGCGTTGAAGAAACAGGGGATGATGGGTCGATGGTGATGTCAGGGAACATGTATGTATGAGGTTCTGTGTTGAGGACAGGGGATCTGCCAGGAACCATGGGGAACATCCAAGCACCACACTGAAGGAAAGCAGGTGCTTCATGAGATTCTATAAGGAAACAAAAGCTTGTTATTTTACCACAATTCAACTCCCAAGAAAACAGCATGTAATTTCACTTGCAATATCACGTGATGATAGAGGCCTTCCAAGGGGTAGCCTTGTCGCCTTGTCGCTTTATAAATTCTCTAAAATAACGGAATTGCTGGTTATGTCAGTCACTGCCCTCCTTTGCCACGTTCGAACTCTGCCCACAAAAACGCAGGTGTGTTTAAGTTGACTCTCCATAGCAAGCCATTGTAAGGTTTATGTGCTCAGTCGACAGTGACGTTTGCAATTAAATCATCAACTGGCTTGGTTTACGCTGTTTTGCTTTATCGTGAGGCTTAAAGAACAACCGTGGAAACTGATTGAGCGTTTGATCACCCCGTTACCGCTTAAATCCGTTGGAGAAGTGCCCATAAGCTAAGTGAAGTTTTGCACGCGCGTTTTAACATTGTTTGTGTTGCCGTTGACGATTGTTCTTTAGTAAGTGGCAGACCAGTGGAAGGAAGTAAACAGCGTTGCTAGGGAAGTTGGTTGCAGGTTTATTAGAGCGCCGGCTACAATGCCTTCTCTGAGTACCTCCACGATCACTGAAGAAATGAAAGTCGTCAACTGTAGTTTCCAAACTGTTATTCGCTTCCCGCACACCACGTCAGCACGAGTGACGGCAGTTTCTACTTGTATTATCAGCGCACTGGGCTTGATAACTGGAGTCTCCTGCAACACGTTATTTCTCCTGGCCTTCGCACGAACGCGCGAAATCCGTACTTTTGCGGGTCTTTTTCTAGTCAGCCTGTCGTGTACGGATTTGCTAGTAGGAGTTGTGGTAGAACCTCTGTACATTACACGCCAATCTCTGGCTCTGTCCGGGATTGATGACTGTGGGGTGTGGATTGCATATCTTACAATGGCTTTGTTCTGCACGGGTGCATCTTTCCTTAACCTCACTTTGATAAGCTGTGAAAGATATGTTGCCAATTTTTCATCGCTGAACTACATGAGATTGATAACAAAAAGTCGTGTTTTGAGCATCATAGGCGGTGTGTGGCTGGCTTGGGTGACTCTCACCTGTGTACGCTTCGCTGGAATCCCTATCCGCATCGTGTACTTAATATGCTTCGCAGTGATCGGCTCAGCCTCTTGTTATGCTATTACAGGTTTTTTCTACTTCTTTACATTCCGCGAAGCAAGGAGGCATCATCGGCGAATCGTAACAGAGCAGCAAAACTTCGATCCACTTGCCCCAAGCGTAGCGCGCGAAACTAAACTCGCCAAGACAATGGCGTATATATTCGGAGCGCTGTTAATTTGCCACACCCCAGGAATGGTAATTCTACTCATTCGCACTATCAAAGGCGATTCGCCTGAACTGCTGAACAATTTCTACCCCTGGGCGGAAGATCTGATATTTCTAAACAGTTCCTTGAACCCAATGATTTATTGCTGGCGCAATTGCGAGATACGGCGGGCAGTTTTCCGGGTCATTAACTCGGCAACAAGTCTAATATGTCGGAAGAGTGTAGAGTACTCAGTAGATGTGGATAAGTTAGAAAGGCAGGTCGAGAACCCCGAAAAGTGAATATGGAACGTATGTAACGAGAACAGGGTCCTGGCCCCTCTGAAAGAATGAAAGACATAGAGGTGCTATCTATTTGCTCCAAAGAGTAAAAGGGTTCATTATGACGAACATTGTGTGAATTACAATTTACGCGGTTTTAAGAACTGTATTCTTATTACATTGGTAATGAAAATTCATTGACATTTTAAAACTTCAAGAAATGCAAGCGATTGAAAAAAGCATGGAACCAATAGTTTGCGTACGGGGATGTTATGATCGATATCAGTGGTCGAAAGCTTTGCTTTGCTGTGCATTCTCATTTTTTCATAACGATTGCCAATATTTCACAATTATCTCGACAAATCACTTCAATCGAGATTTCAGTTGGGCTTTGAAAATACAAAATTATAGTACAGTACATCCAGGTTTCTGATGTCAGCAAGAGTTAGCAAACAACCTTGAGCTCAAAAAACCAAGGATGGTCATGATAAGGAAAAACATTCCAGTCATGAATCAGAAACAAATAATAAAGGGACATCAAACTCTATTAACAGCCGACAGGTCTGACAAAATCTTTCCCAACTCCCTGTCACAACTGACCTATGGGTAAGCTGGGCCCCCCCCCTTCCCCCCCCACCCCACCACATCTGACCCACTGGTAAGCAAGCCATCCCCCCCACACCCACCCCCACCACAACTGACCCACTGGTAAGCAAGCCATCCCCCCACCCCC
>Ga0126336_10000762_pt1 | contig 14685 bp, 6 predicted proteins | sample SidCmetagenome_FD_92530 | JGI IMG/M metagenome (GOLD analysis project Ga0126336, IMG submission 92530) | Coral microbial communities from El Islote,Puerto Morelos, Mexico - Siderastrea C C metagenome | ecosystem: Host-associated > Invertebrates > Cnidaria > Coral | place: El Islote,Puerto...
ACCAAAGAAGATGCCCATGAATATGAGAGGAATAATCAACAGTGGAGCAAGGAACATCCAGAGAAACAACATGAAGTAATGCCAGCCAAACAGCTGCGAAGGGAACACAAACAAAGTGTTTAATCCTCCAAAAATACCAAAATCGTGAACTTCCACCCAAAACCTTTTCCCCATCTCCTGTCACTTTTAAATCCGAGCATTCCCCGAGGAGCTTCCAGTAGCTACGGTTTCCGTAGTATGACAACTCATTACTGCTGTCCCCCCCCGCCCGGAGGATAAACACTGTCCCCGTTACCAGTCTCCCAAAATGCTTAAGACATTCCAAATTATTCGCCAGCACTCATTCATTCAAATGTTTGGAGAGAAGGGTCTTAACGTGTGGTGTAATATGTCTTATATGGCTGAACTGGTCTCCGCTGAAAAGGAACTTTCTGATTGGTTCCGTGAGCGGTCCGAAAAAGACCTCACTAAATCGTGTTTTGGAAAAATTTTAGAAGAGAGGACAGTTTTGTATAAAGTCGAAACCTTGTTCAGTCTTGCTTTCTTGCCTATAATTTCGGGAAAAACCTCTGCGAAAATGACATTATGAAAATCGTTTGTTCCCTTCTTTCGTCTTTGTAGCGCGCACGTACAAGTTATAGAAATAGGCTGTATTCGCAAATTTGTTAAGAGCAAATTTGAGTTCCTCTTTTTTTTGGAAGTTCCAAAAAAAGAACTCAACCAATATCTTCCCAATACGCACCGAACAAGCTAGTTCAATAACATAGATTTATATACGAGGGACACTGTCAGAACAAGTTAATTGGCGAATACCTAAGTAGAGGTCCAGGTGAGGCAATTTGTTCTGCCGGCCTTGCTTTCCAGCTATAGTGGCAGGCACATCGTAACAAGACACTACAAAATAGCGTTTTCAATCGTCTACGTATAGAACGAGCAAAAACGAGTGGAACCGGGTATATGTGCACAGAAAACGCTTCTGAAAACACGTTTTTTAATGCCCGTTAGGAACTTAAACGTCCACGTACACGTGTGGACAGGTCCTTCGTCTATGTACTTACAAAGCCAACACAGCACCGTCCGAGCAGGCGACATTTCCAGCCGCTGTAGATGGTAAATCGCGTGCGTCCCGTGGCTGCGAATCCGTGCAAAAGCGCAAGTCCAGATACAGACCCCAAAAATACTCCAAACAGCATGATTCCCAGGGAGGCAAGGTCTCTGAAAAACATGGGAAGATTGCAATTAACACTTTTAGTCCTTTCAGTACAAGCTCGAAAGACGAATTCTTCTTATTTTCTTCATGAATTGCAAGTTAAACGAGGAAACGGACTCAGGAAGAGAGTCGAGAGTGATTATAACTTCTCTTTCTACAACATGAGAAGCTTACCAACTCCATTCCCCTCCACATAACCCACATCTCTTTTAATAAGTAAACATGTACAGGAGTAGGAGACGGTACGACTTTCGCATTTCAAACCAGTCAATCAATCCATGACGTTGCTATAGTTCTCGCTCCTCCTTGTTGTTGGCCCTACCTTAGAAAAGATAGTTCCAGGAGTACGATTGCACTCTTGCTTTGAAAAATCGTAGTAGTACTTAATCTCGTAATCGTAAAGGTCTTTGTTACCCTAGTTGACCGTTTTCTCTCCATACATCTAACAAACTGTGGTCATTTACTACTTACATGATGTCCATCTTGAGCCATTTGTTAAGGTTCTTGATACCTTCACTGAGTCCGAGAGCAAAACCAGTGAAACCGATCGCCAAAAGAAAAGAGGCGATCAGCGAGGCGACAGGGACACGTGTACAACAAATACAGCAACATCTGTTACAGGATCCACAGCATGCTGGAAAATGAAAACGGATATGCCGTCATCTTTTATCACACGATACAACGCGCAACTGAACCGTGGTTCAGTTACTTACTGCTTTTGAAGCTCTTCCTTAGATTCATAACTTGGAACTTAACACAGTAAAGAAGACCGACTCTCGCTGTTTGGAGCACGCAAGGAAAACCAATAGTTGTTCGAGATAAAGGGAACTGGAGAAAACCATTAGTAAATAACTGAGCAGAATTAACCAAGGGAAACAAGTTTCACTTCGAGATAGCGGGGAAAACTGTTTTGCACGTAGAGATTTGAACACCAAATACGAGACAAGTTTCATTCGATGCCAATCAGTAAGTAAAGTAAGTCTTTCAGTTTAGACTTCATTCATCGATTTTTCCTTTTAACGCTTTTTACCGGCCTATTTAATGCGAGCAGGTTTTCTGTGCTAAGAAAATGCCCGGTCGAGGGCGCAGTGCTAACCGTAATTCTGAAGCCAAAGTGAGAATAGATCTCAACTGCCTTAAAGGGGAACGCCAGCAGTCAAGCAACCGTACAAAAACAAAGTGCAAGTTTTTCCTCATAAGCACAAAGTTTGCGTTACATGACCGCATTTACACTACCGCATCGCTGAAGGTAGACACTTTAATTCGAAGAAACAGTTGTTCTGTTCTGTAATCTTGTTGTTGCTTTGTAGCAGGCAAAGAACGAACTGCGGCTGATAAGCTGTAACAATTCACCATATGAAAACGTTTCCCATTGGTACACTCACGACGGAAATTTGTTACGGGACTAGTCACTACCATCACAGCTTGGCTCATCACTACCTCTGATTGCTGTTTTTTTAGGTACATAATTATCCGTAAAACCATCGTTATGAAAAAAATAAATAAATAAAAAGATGGACGGTTTCGGTTAAAAAATATCTCGGGACTTTCACTTGCCCTTCAATGGTGTCACATCGAGGGCGAAATTTTTCCCCGCAGACAACTACCTTCTATTAGTCTTTCTAAGAAACACTTAACGAGGCAGTGTTGATCGCAATTGACTTGATAAATGTATTTCCTATTTTAAAAATGCCCTTAGTTAGTGATGCAAGTTTACGTATACTTTAAACCTAATATTTATATATTTAACGAAAACGCTTTTATCTTAATAACCTTGGCATGGCTCTAACTGACTACACCTTTTCGACAATCAATAAAAGACTCCATTTACTTAGTTTTAAAACGCGTACGAGCGGCGAGCAACTCTGTTACCCTTCCAGTTTTCATGTTTTCTCATTTACCCATATAGTTGCATATATCAATAAAATGACGCTTTCAACAACAACAAAATCGGACAAAAAAAAAAGTCATTCCCATTTTTCAATATCATCTACACGAGTCAGATAACAAAAAAGTTAAAACTGGTCATATTAGCGGATCCGTTTGTTCACTGGTAACGAAATGTACACAATATCGAAGGAGAAACCATTTTTCTCTCGACTAATCCAGGCGTAGACACCGCTATACAAATCTAGCAGGTTGTAATATAAACTTGACAGGTATTTTTTATCGGAAGACGCTTTCGTTGCCCATTTGTACAAGAAAAAAAATTAACTCGATTGTGATAATTTTCCTAAAAGCGTTTTTGTGACTACAACAGCAAAGTAAAGACGTCGAGTACTCAACGAAACGCGTCCTTACTAACAAAACATGCATTTTAAGTGGAAGAATTCTTAATTGCAATATCATTCTCACCGTTGCATTTACGACAACTTAGTAAATGTTTCTTCTGCATTCCCGCACGATGCGCCAGAAATCTCACAATCAGCCTCTTAAAAGCTAGCCAAACTCGTCCACAGCACATATTGTTGTGTTGTATCGTTGGAATACGATAAAAATCTGCTGTGTAAAAAAATTTCAGTCCTCTAACCGAGGAAACCAATTGCTTCGCCCGTCTTTTGGCGAGGGGGCACTGGATGCCACCTGTTATTTCGCTTGATTGTTACCTGTCAATCAATCATTGTAGGGTGATGTCATAGATGTTTATAGACAGAAAATAACTGGTACTTTTATTTCTTGAGATTGTCACTTGAAGTTAAAATGGACATGAGGTGCTGTGAAAAGGTGATTGCCATTCTTGAAGTGTTCGCAGCATCAAAGAAGAGCTGTTAGTGAGATTGGCAGTTAAAAGCTTGGGTTTTAAGAAACCATATTTCCAATTTTTTCCTCTTTAGGCATCAGTTTTGCTGCATGAGTTAAGGTGTTTTGATACAGTTTTTGGGGGCCATACCTAACTTTCAGAATCGGTTCCTAGATAGTCTTCTGCTTGTCAGATCAAAGTGAAATTTGGACTTCAAAATGTAAACCACGCCTAAGTTCAATCCAAAGCCAACACGTATTGCAGATTTCATGTTGATCCGGCAAGATGAAGACTGTCTAAGAGCCGATTTTAAAAGTTAGGTATGGTCCCAAAAAAACTGTATCGAAATACCTTAAAACGCGTGCCCTAGGAAACATCTATTTTCACTGAACATGCCAGAAAAAACGGCAGAAGACTTTTTTCTCGTGTTTTTTTGGTGAAAAGAAATTTATAGACCCTGCAAGAAGAGTCATCGCAGTGAATAAAAGAACAGTATTTTTTCCCTTTAATTCTTTCTTTTAAAATCACAATCTTGAAGTAGCTAATTTACATTTCAAATCATTTTAGAATTTATAGTGTTTAACGTTTATTTAATTGGGTTGGTGTTGAAATTGCAAATCTGGTCAGTAGTGGGAAGGTAGGGGTGGTAAAGCAAGAAAGAAACTTTGTTTACGATTGAGGTATAAAAAACAACGGTTATTGAATTTCTTGCCCTTCCCGCCACGGTCCCCTTTCATGTATGGGCCATTAAATATTCCCCCGCTTTCCTTTGCCCTCGGCCGATTATTCATGCGTGTAATTTATGCTTATGGTTTTAATTTATGCAATTCGCCCACACAGCAATTAAATAATTTATGACCAATGGATCGAAGTGTGTTTGAATGCTCAAAATCAGTCATAAACTCGAGTCTTTTTCTAGTCGATGAACGTATCCACCTTTCTAACTCTCTTTTTAAATGAAGTAACATACATAGACTTGCTTATGTTCGAACAATCTCTGCGAACCATACTTGTACTTATTCGGTCTCTCGTTGTTTATCATCGGCTTGAGAAGCACAAGCTAGCAGAATTTTTAAGCATTTAGGTCTTTGCAATGCATTGTTTTTCCGAGTAGATATTTTAAATATCTGTTTGTTTCGAAAACTTGTATTAAAAAGATAACAACAATTCCAATGAAAAATGGCTCAAACAAGAATAAAAAACTTGTAAATACTACAAATTTGCGATTCTTAGTAAGTAATTCCCATATGGTCTAGCGGTTAGGATTCCTGGTTTTCACCCAGGCGGCCCGGGTTCGACTCCCGGTATGGGAAGCACTGATATTTTTTTTTCTTTTTTTCGATTAGAACTTTTTTTTTATCATTTTATTTTATCTTTTTCCCTTTCCCTCCCATCATAAGTTATCTCTTAAATGTTTTCCAAATTTTTAACTATTAAAAAAAAATATTACCTCCACTGAGCTGCGATCGAGGACGGTCCGTTTCAGAACCTATCAAATACTCTCACAACGGATTAGCCGGCCGGCCACAGTTGAAAATATCTTTATAATAAGAAAGATAAAACTGTAGATCCAGAGCAGTTCCTCCTGTTTGCGGAATACGTCCCGAATTTTTTAAACATTTTTGCTTACGATAACAGACAACATTGACAGGAGACTGGGAAACAGCGTTTTCAGTTATCAGCTCATACAAATGAAGCTTGTTGAAGAGATTTTAATAAATTCTGATTAATTGGGGAAAAGAACTGTCATAGGAAGAGACCCTGGGAACGAGGTTGTCGGAAACCCTAAGACTGCGAGCAGTCGTCCTATTTTCCTCAGATCCTACGGTCCCTACGCGCGAGTGGAAATAAATAACTTATGCAAAATAACGGTAAAAACGAGGAGGGATTAGGAGAGAGGGAGGAAATACGAACGTTCGATTGGGTTCGATTGCTCAAATTTTTTTGTGAGAGTGCGATTGTGTTCGACTACCGAACTCAATCGAACCCAATCGCGTGATTGGGTTCGATTAAGTTTGATTGAGTTCGATTAATCGAACGTTCGATTTGGTTCGAGTGGTTACGCCGGGAGGTACAAATTTGTTACCGAGTAAAACGCGGCATAATTCATCCGCTGTTAATGAACAAACAAGGACTTAAAATCAGCTAACAAAAAGTGATTGTATATAAAATTATATCACTTCGTCTGTCAGTGGGGTACGCGGATTTCCTCGTGGACAGCATCGTGTCAGTGCTGGAAGACCTGACTCACGACATCTGGAAGTGTGAAGCAGAAAGGTCACATATCGATCATACAACTTGCAAACATGACCTCATTTAAATTGAAATCAGCCCGGGGTTTAGCGATATGGCGAATACAGTATCACAAGGAACCTTATTACAGATAAAAACGTGCCAAGGAAGCGAACAGCTGCCGATAAGCAGCAGTAACATTGCGAGGACTAGCATTCAAAAGCATCTCGCTGCTGTGACACTGGTCGAGGAAAATGACGGTTTGCGCCAATTTTTGAGTAATTTAAATTCGGTCCTTACTCATTGAAAACGTGAGTAAATTAGAGTACATTGCGATTGCTACCGTTCTTTAACCTTTAAAGCAGAGGTTGGACTTTTCAAAAGGCTAATGTATCCATTACATTACAAAACAAATGGAATTAACATACCTTTGTCGAAGGACAAAACGTAAACAATGGCGTCTTCACGCCAAATGGCTCCCAATTAAAGGCTTGGAAAAATAACTCAGACCACGAATGTGTTTAGAAATTCTATGGCTATGGGAACTTTAAATAACCAAAAACAAATGCAAAACAAAAGATTTGCCAATATCGACCTTGAAGAATGAGAAAAATCCAAGCAAAATCCTTCTATTTTACGCGCCAAGACAACCTTTTAGGAAACTGTCAAAAGCGAGCCTATTGAATTTCACGCAAAGCACAGTGGGGGGACCTTTATTTCCTCCTTGGAATGAGCCTGCCTTGAGCACGAGTTAGTCCGTGATTCTTATAGTCTACTTCGGAAATATTATGCGCAACAGTTTTTGATGTGGATACAAGGTGAAATTAAAAAAAAAAAAGCCGTGTACAGCGAAGTTTATCCGAGGCTTAACATTAAACGCATACAACGGGAGGGAGGGAGGGCATCACAGCTTTTCTCTCGTTGAAAACGTATCCCCACTTCAATCTGGTCACCCCATTCAAAGTTAAGATGAGAGTTTGCTGGTCCGCTGAGGGTGACCAGGCTATGAAGGTTCCACAAACAAGGGACGCGCGGTGCAATTTGTAAATCGCGTGGACATTGCGAGCATCTTTGCGAAGTCGGAAAAGAACTCGCGAGCGAGCGCGAACATCATGGCGAAAATCACCTGCCGCGTGGAAACGTGACGCCCGCGTGGTGAACTGGAGTGACATGCGTGTTACGAGCGGCCCCCGTCGCGACCCCCCACACGCGCGTCACGTTTCTACGCGGCAGGCGATTTCGAGTTCTTTCCCATCGCATATTGACTATCCCTGAGTAGACTGCGAGCAGTCTCTCTTTTGCTCTAAAATCCCTGCAGGAGGAGCGGCGAGAATCTTACTCCACTACAAGGGGTACCACGACGTGATGAGTAACTTCCAAACTACAGGTTGGAAGCTTGAGTCTGTTCACGGCTGTTTTCTTTCTTTCTTTCTTTCTTTCTTTCTTTCTTTCTTATATTCTTTCTTTCTTTCTTTCTTTCTTTCTTTCTTTCTTTCTGTGCCAGGTCCGCGAGCGCAGTGTGACAAAAGTTTGGGGATTTTTACTCGATCTCGCGCTTGATGATCATATGAGAAAATAGAAATTCCCGTGAATAGATTAATGACAAGGGTTTCCAGCAATTTCTGTTAGGCTAGCTAAACTCGCACATGAAGATTGTGGACTAATCACATATCAAGTAGATTAAGTTGATTACCTGCCTGAAATTGCTGCTGTTTTTTCTGAAGGTCAATAAGGACTTCGAGGCAGAGTCATCTTACACCAACAACCCTTGCATTCCAGTTGGCAGAAACTGACAGCAGAACGTCGAGTCGTGCGTGTTGGCAGATTCAATGAGGTCCCTCAAGGGGAGGGGTGGGGCCCGTGGGGGTAGGGTGGGAGACATACCGGTTATTCCTCTCACCTTCATTCTTTGGCCTTCGTATATCGAATCACCCCGGGGCAATTGTTGTTTCTAAAACGTTTTCTTTTTTAACTAGCCCCATAATTATTATTGTGTTAGTTATCCTTTTGCAGTGTAACACCTAGAACCTTTAACAGGCTGTTAAAAACTTATGGCGAGACCCAATACCAGTTTGGGAAATATTGGGAGCGCAATATTATTACAGAGCAATATTGTGAGACCCTCTCCTTTTATCTTATTCAAAAGAAGATAATTTTACTCATCTCTCCAACAGTAACACAATAACTCAAACATTTTGGCATTCAAAATAAATAATTGGCAGATTTGAAATTGTCAAATTTCATTACCCTTATTATAGCGTCAGTTAACTGTAATAAAAATAACTTTCTTTTAAACAAGTGATGGTTAAAATACTTCATTAGGTATGTACTGGGTAAGATAGAAATAATGAAATTTTCAATACTGGCTCACTCAGTCACTCGATGGAGTTTGAAGTATTTCTTTTGTTTGCGTCTAAAATAAGTTGTTATTTAAAGGAAATGTACATTCCGAGGATACGCCGCGATTGTGTCATTTTCTTATCCAGGAAATCAACAAAATGAAGACACGCTGATCTAAATTCGTTCGAAAAAATATTTTAAAAATTCTCACATAACGATTGATACAGCAGTTGAAATTAATATATCTATATTTATATTGGTTAACTAGAATTTAATAATTCTATTGCAACGACCGCATGAAGGCAAGTCGACCCACCGAATTAACCCTTTCACTCCCAGAGACTGTTCACAGGTTATTTTATGTGGTTCTTCTGAGTCTGTGGTTACAATTCTAAAGTGTAGTCATTCAAAAGAAAGCGATTGAGTAGTACTTTCCTGTGGTGCTGTTTATTATGCTGTTCAAGGTGGTTTTAACTTTTGAGTCTGTGGATGAAATCCTAAAGTGTGACTATTCAATGAAAGCTACTGAGCTGTACTTTCCTGTGGTGCTGTTTATTTTGCTGTACAAGGTGGTTCTAACTTTTGAGTCTGTGGATGAAATCCTAAAGTGTGACCATTTAAATGAAAGCCGTTTATCAGTCATTTTGTATGGTACTCAAAGTTTTACGGCGTTCCGCAAAATCGATTATTTAGTTTTGTACTCGGGTATTCTTGGGCGTGAAAGGGTAAAACTTGTTCCCATATTTATCAGTCACTGTCCGTGGTATTATCATCAACTCCTGATACAGGTATAGTGGAATATTTAAGTACGTCGCTACTACTTCCGCTACATCTCGGTATACACTGAATATTCAGGGAAAGCTTTTGAAATTCTTTAAAGAATGACAAAGCAAACAACCCAAAGCACCAAGCGGCCAGCCACTCGGCCAAGTTTCCCACGACTTGCAGTGAAGATTCACGGTGAAAATCGTTATATGCCAGCCCTCCACAAATCAAGAACACCAAGGTACTCAATGTAAGAACAATTGAAATAATCAGGCGAGCAGTGAAGACAGGTTTGCTGCCGTCGTTGAATTTAGTCAGCTGATAGGTCGTGAAAGTCTGGGTCCAACAATACGCAGCACCGCTGGTAAAAAGGAGCACGGCTCCGATGACGTGGCAAATTTCAACCGCTTTGTCAACCTGGAAAATAAATTTTTGTTCTTTGATTCATAAAACTTGAAACAAAACTTAATTGGTGGGGGGGGGCGGGGGGGGGGCGCACTTAATTAACAAAACACGCATTAAAATGGAGAAATCTACAAATGCTTGTTTGAGCAAGGGTGTGCCACACTCGTAGATTTTGGGACAAAGCCAGATTGGATGCAAGTGAAAAGAGGCATGCAGGTAATCATGGGAAAGCACAGTAACACCCCTTGCGTGCGTTTTGATTGGTCTAGCGGAGTTGGATCAAGGTGCAGACGCACGAATGACGTAATGACCCGCAATTTAAGTTCCTCACGCGCAAAGCATCACTACGAAGAATTTTTAAACAATTCTAATTTTGTACTGGTTAACCGATATCAAAACAATGTATAAAACAAATATGTTCCAATTGGCCGTGCGTGTGTACTCTGACAACGCACAGAGGACATCAAAACGTGGTAAGAACATCAGTCATGTTACTCGTCTGCATACTTAATTGTTCTTACCATGTTTTCACGTCTTCTGTGCGTTATCAAGGTACGCACGCACACCCAAATAGAATCTATTTGTTAAATAATACACGAGTCTGAGTGTATGCGCCATACCCTTAACAAGCAAGAAAAACAGGATAATCAAGATTTGCTCATACAAATATCTCCCAAGAGCCTTAGCGGGCTTTATATTTCATGGCTGAAGTCCCCTATCAGAAACGTACTTTATACTGAATCGTACTTGTACTAGCTAATGCACAGATGTCTCCAAAAGTAGTATGCACTTTTCGTCATCTGTGCTTAATTCAAAAGAACAGCTAAATAAAAGGTTTGTTTGAACCCTAGGTTACTTCCAATATATAAGTGGGTCACAGTATATTGCGGCTGTTAGAAGTTTTGAACGGTTGTTTGGTTTTATGCTAATCTATGCTAATTCTATCTGCGCAATGCTTGGGTGGCATCTCAAGTGTTCGGTTTCATCTCAACGAGACAATTTACATATGCATGTTTTAAACATTTGTTAAGATATGATTGATGTGAATGGACCTTTAAAAACAACGCACGCATTAAGTGGCCCTACAAAAACAAGACGAAAATTTTAACGTTTTCGATTTAAGGTTCCGCAATTTTTGCTGAGACAAATCTCCACTCAGGAATGCGATTTCTTACTTTTAAGCCTGTGGACGAGATTCTATTAAGCGGTATTAAGCAGGAGTCGCCTGTGGTGCTGTATTGTTTTATATTGTTCTAAATATCGTCTCGCTAGTACACAAGGTGCCTCCAGCCTCATGAGATATGTAGATGAAATCCTACGAAGTGGCCGACCCTTACATGCTTAGCGTTTTATAATGAGAAATTGTTCTTTTTCCTCTCTATTTTGACTTGGGCAGTTCAGAATTCAGTTGAAATTCGTGGACTGAGGCTGCATGGTATTGCAGTTTTGACAAACACATAAGTAGCCTTACCGTATTTCCTCGAAAAAGCGCCCACGCTCTAATAAGCGCCCTCCCCCGAATAAGCGCCCACCCCTTAGGCCATAATATGAAACAAGTGCCCCTCTCGAATAAGCGTCCCCCTCCCCTCCCCCCAACTTTCTTAAACAGTAGGGATAAAGGAAAACCTGTTTCTATTTTCACTTTATTTATAACTTTTTAGGCTTCAACTACAGCGGCATCAGTACAGGAGAATAGTTTCTTTTCCGTTAAGTCATTTCTAGTTATTTCTATCTCCATGTGCTTGCAGAGTCTTGTTTAAGTGTATAATGGGAGGACGGTATGCTTGATTACCGACCACTGTTTTAACAAACGAAAGACATTAATACTGACGTTCCGTTTACGTGGATAATGTTGTAGTTTTTGTTTTTCTATTAAAGATATAGCCAAAATAAAGTTACAGTTCGTTGAAAGGAAAACTTAATAAGTGCACCCCTCGATTAAGCACCCTCTTCCAATAAGCGCCCCTCCTTTTGGCCCAAATTTTAAATAAGCGCCCGGGCGCTTATTCGAGGAAATACGGTTCTTGAAGATCTTCCTTCCTTCGACGGCGGAAGGAACTGACCGGACGTATGTTTGCAGGCTAATATGAGGGAAACAAAGAGAAAAATAAAACAAGGAGAGACAGGTGCTTGGGACCCTGAATCATGAGTCGACCGAACGAGAAAGTAAGTGTCAGCACTGAAATATAAAACAGCATTTATTATATGGGCAAGTTCTACACTGGACAGACACCTTTAGTGAGTCCCATGTCAATTTCCGTGCTGTCGCTCAAACTAAGCTCTAAAGAGCTTGAAAACAAAAGATGCACAAGATTACCTATTTGCCAAGATAAATGTTTGTACGGAAGAAGGCGAAACATTCTTACATGAACCAAATGGTTGGCTGTGTCGCTGGTAGTTCACACATCATTGACAATAGAAAAGTACAAAGGAATATTCTGAATATTCTGCTTAATATTGCCCGCGTAGGACGGCTTTACCGCTTCTAAGACTGTATGTAAACATTTAATACGATATTTAAAGAGCGAATTAAAACCTTGATCCGTTTTCAAAGCAATGCGGTGTCAGTTTTCTTAATTGTTGTCTAAAAATAAGGGCTGTATTTTTCGCAAATCAGATCTTAAGCCCTTATTTTGTCTGAAATCGTGAAAATATAGCTTCGGCAAGGTACGGGCCTGTCTGTGAAGTGCCGGCGAAAAGAAGTGATAATAACTGATGCTTATACTTTTAACTACGCCTAAGATTAAGTCGTATCGTTTATTATAAATAGCGTTTTCAGAAAAAGGATTAGGTTCGATCAGTGATCGGGTACGAAATGCCAGTAAAAACGGCACCTAGAATTTGGCCGATCGAGCGAAAGACTTCAAACCTTACGACCAAAGAAAGCAGACAAACAAACAAAAGCCGAAACAGTGTACAATCTGCCAAATCTACGGTCTTATTTGTTTTATTAATAAAACAGGGTGTATCATAAATATTTCAGCATATAGAAGGGCCTCGCCTAGAGGATTATGTTATTAGCAGACATACTTGTCACTGGCAAGCGATTCGGTTACTGAAGCATAACGAAGTAAACATTCGAGAGGAGAAGTCCATAAGAAAGGGAAAAACTGTCGTAATCGCAGATTTGTAACTTAAAATTTGATTAAGTCTAAATGGAACAATTCTTTACGGCAACAAACCGTTTCTAGGTAACATGAACTTATTCAAGCAAAGTTTTGGAAGCGCCATAACAAACATTTCCCATGGCTTGACCTTTTTAAATTTCTTTCATGCAAGAAGTCTATAAATTCTAATTATGTCCTGTCAACAAAGCGTCGCTTTCTTGGCTAAAACCTAAGTAAACCCAGCCATCAATGGGCAAAGAACAATTTAAACCGCTAAAAGCTTTGAATAAGGGGCATTACTTTTTGCACTGACTTTCAAGCAAATTTGCGCGGTTTCCAATCAAGCAACCGTTCATTAATCAAGCCAAATTGAATATAACTTGAATATTCATGTAAAACTAATTATTAAGTTTGTCAAAAGTAGACTGAAAACAGAAATGTTGTACAAGTTTTTTGAAATTCAAGACAGATTTCACTGCCGTGATTAAACTTCGGATTTTGGGAACGCAGTTCACTCACTGAGCCGGGGAGTTTCGACCATCTTATACCTTAAAGATACAATGCGAGCGAACGAAACAAACTCATTAAAAGAAGTCAAAAGCCCGTTCGCGCGTGTCTAAATCACATTAAGATTTTCCAATGAAGAGTAAACCGAAGACAGCTGACGGATTGTAACTTGAGTAAAACACCAGTTCCTTGAATGTTTAAAGGCTGCGGTAAAATAGTCAAATTGATTAAAACTCCACAAATCATCGAAAATACAACTATTAATTTCTTTTTGGCACTCTTTCCCGCGTTTTGAGCTGCATAAATTTTCCGCCAGTATACTTCTCTTACAATGCATAAATTGGACGCCAACAAATTTCGAGACCCGCATGAAAACATGAAAGTCTAAAATACGTCAAGTTTAAAGGTCTATAATAAATGAGGGAATGCCTTAAACAAACCGCAAAAAAACTTACCTCTAGAGATCTGAAATTCGCTACAATTGTGGCACCCAAAGCGCTCGCAAAGCCAAAGACGATGCCCAAGGCGTTGAGCTGTGATAAATGCGATGATTCCCCGCCATCCACTTGTCTATTTATCATCCTAAGTTGGAAATACCGAACTGCCATCATGACTAAAGTTAGAAGCGCAGTTGTATTAAATAACTGAGCGAAAATCGCTCCTTCAGGGTTCTTGGATGTTGCGTCGCTGATAGCGGGAACAAAGGGCGAAATGTGTCCATTTGAGCGAGCAATAGAATACGACAGAATCAGAGATATTGTGGCCATAAAGACCCATAAAATTACCCAACATCCAAGTCCGGGTCTCAAGCATATCTTCTTCTCCTCCATATCGCCTGGTCGGGCCGTAAATCTGTGAATTAACCGCTAACTCTTGACGACCGGTCAATATATTGCTGAGGATTCACCAAGTAATCACAATTTCGACGTTTGCCTCAAGTAAGGTAGTATGCTAATTCTTTAGAAACCAATCAACGATGAAAAGAAAGCGAACTGATGTGTCAAATAAAACCGCCCTCGTGTTATGTAGCCAATCGCTTTTTAACAAAAGTAATTATTTGAATAGACTAGTCCCTCGATAGAACTTTATAAATCCATTCACTACCAAATTAATGATCTGCTGAGGTAGAAACAAAACCGAAATTCTTGCTGTGATCTCTTTCAAAAATTTTTTTTAGACACATCATGACGCGCGGGTCAAGCCAGGATCTATTTCTTCAGTTTGCCTACCCGACGTAGTTTATGAGGATTTAAAGGATCATTTTCGCCCACACAATTCCGGAGTCATTTTTCATGGACCAAGGTGTTGAAAAAGCCCCCCCCCCCCCACAAAAAAAAAAAAAAGAAAAAAAAAAACGGAACAAACCAACCACTATAAAT
>Ga0126336_10000763_pt1 | contig 14677 bp, 10 predicted proteins | sample SidCmetagenome_FD_92530 | JGI IMG/M metagenome (GOLD analysis project Ga0126336, IMG submission 92530) | Coral microbial communities from El Islote,Puerto Morelos, Mexico - Siderastrea C C metagenome | ecosystem: Host-associated > Invertebrates > Cnidaria > Coral | place: El Islote,Puerto...
ACTTCATATCTAGCAAGTACAATGATGGTATTGTTTTATGAAGTTCTCACCCTCAGTAATCATTGCTGATTTTTTTGCCATATTTTTGTAGTATGAACAACTGAAATGTTTGCCTTGTGCTGAAAATTTTTGAATGTTATGCATCAGTCAATTCCAGCAGGGCCCCCCCCCCCCCCCCTCACGTTTTAATCCCGGGGGTGGGGCATTTGAAGTTTTATCACTGCCCGGGGGTCGGGCATTTGCCTACCCCCGGGACGACCCCGGGGCATTTGACAAGGTGAGGAAAACGTTCCGGTGTAGTCAGTCTGAGGTCGTCCATGATCTTCCATTCCTTTGTTGCTGTTCGCTGATTGATTTTGCTCACCTTCTCTTCAATGTGACTACAATTTCCACTGTAGAAACACAGGCATAATGAATCCAAAGAGTTGTTAAAATTTGTATTACAATCCTGGAGTTTTGCCCAAGCTGTTTTTAAGTCTGTTTTTTGGAAGAATTTTGTTTTATGTGCACTTTATAGAACACCATTGTTGTATATTTTTTCTATGCCAGATTTGCCAAATGGAGTAACAATTCAAGCCGCACAAGATCTGTTAGTTCATGTAAAGAAAATGAAAAGTATGTATCAAGAATAATTATTGGCTTTGGGGCATAACCACCTTCCCTGAAAATGTCTGCTGCAAAACTGAGATTCGTGATGTATTGCAGTGAATTATTTCCTAACGATGTGCATCGGTGACGACGGGCATTGTCGTAAGAATAAAGGCTTATAAGGCGAACAAATAATTTATGGGACAGTATCAAATATGGCCAGAAAAGTAGCTCAAACGTTACAGAGGGTGTTTATGGTCTGACTGATCCCACTGAATGTTTTGTAACAGGCGGAAAGGAAGTCATATTTAGGTCCCCAGTGACCTCTGTATTGATTTTTCTTTTTGGTGCTGCCTCCCCCTACCCCCCCCCCCGGGCATGGTCCCCGTGTAAAAGTAATGGGGTGTTTATGGGAAATTTTGAAAAGAGCCCCTTGAAGGTATTTTATTTTTGTTTCAGTGCTGGGGGCCCGTGGTGGACTCTCTTATAAAACCCATAGGCATGCTTCTCAGACCTCTTTGAAGAAACCCTTAGGGGAAATTTGAAAGTACTGGATTTTTGTTCTAGCACTTGGGGTGGGGGGGGGGGGTGGGGTGTCCACGTGAAAGTGACAGAGCCATTTGTCTGAACTTTTGAATGCAACTCCTAAAGTGCTAGAATCTTGTTTTGTGGACATGGTTAAAATTAATTTTTTTTTTACGACTGAGGTATCAATTCTGTCAAGATCATGCTGTCGTGCTGTGTTCGACTCCTGTTGGACAAGTACATTACATTGCTCCATAACTGAGCTAAATATTTACCCCCTATCCCTAGTCCTTTGTTCATTACTAATACGGCTGAAAGTTGCCGTGCTTTGCAGCTGATGATACGGGAGCATTTCAGCTTTTGCCGTTCTGGTACTCCTTTATTGGATACTTAAGTATTTACAGGTTTGTTTTTGAGAGATGTTTGGGATTGAAAGTTCTTGTTAATAAACACTACATTAGCAGAAATCCGCTTGTGGAATTTTTCTATCGAAACACTATCATCATTTTAAAGTTAAGTTATGACTCGGTTTTATTTAAAAATCTTTTGAAAGTAATTAAGGGTCTTTTGGGAAAATGACTACGCGATTTTCTTGTAAAAATTTCAATGTACACTGTAACTTTGAGTGTTCTTCGTTCTTTACAGTAAACGGAAGACAGAGGGAAGTTACTGTTTGGTGTTACCAGAGTGAAGGACTAAACAAGTTTGATCATTTAGAGGTGGTGGTTATGTTGGAGGTGAGGAAGAAGGAAGACATATTCCCCGAAGAGGTTTTGCGGATTTACAGAGGCATTTTACATCTGGCATCAAAATTAGGTACGTTTAAAACGTCTTGTTGTGTTGGCTACTTCACCAGCTGTAGTGAAATCCACTAAGAACTCCGAGATGGTAGGGAAAGTGCGAAAAACGAGCGCGGAAAACGCGTGGGGGCTGGAGAGAGACGAGGCGTCCCCCCCTTTCCCCCCAGATTCCGCGCGTTCCTTTTCTAATGTTCGCGACTACCCTACTACCTGAGAGCCTGGAACAGGCTAAAGAAATCAAGACTACATGTTCTGAGAATGCAGTCTCAAATGACGATAAAATTTTCACATACTTTCTTAAGTGGAACTGTCACATAGCGTTGCGTATTAAACAAGACTCACATATCACGAAACAACAGTGGAAACACTCGAAGGAGTTTTCCGTCCTTCCAATCTTTTGCTTGCTTGTCTATATCTATAGCAACACGGAAATTGTTCGGTTAGTTTTTGAAGACAACTGTAAAAAATTATGAGACCATTTACTCCAATAACTTGGAAGTGGAGTGGTTCTAATACCTGTTGTTACTATGATCGCATCTAATCAGTGTTAACGGGCGCAGCCCAAGCGCGGGAAAACACGCACCAGGTGCGAAACGGGGGAGAACATGTACCCATTGCAAGAGAAAACATGCATCCGATTCCAAGCGCGTGAAAACAGACACCCGGTGCCAAAGGCGGAAAACATGAACATGCACGCGCTCAGCGAGAACCTGGTGCCAAGCGAGGAGAATTGCACATAAGCCGAGTCACTGGTTTGGTATTGTTCTTTGATATTTTATTTTGTGCTCACAGGTTTTGAAACAAGCTGTTATAGAGCTAAATAAATTCAAAACAAAAGCAAACACAATTCACGAAAGTCATTCGAAACTGTCAGTAATTAGTCAGTTTCAATTATTGGTAAAAGATCTCTGACATTTACAGGTTTTGTAACACCGCCGTTGTTTGAAGATAGTCAACATGGCGCTTCACTGCCCTTTTCCACCTATAAAGGTTATTGAATAGTTATCTGTTTTTGTTTATTTGTTGTTGTTTTTGTTGTCGCAGGTAATCGTTTTGAACATGGCAATTATCTATCGAGCAATGACCAGTTCCTTGATAGCAGTAATGATGCCGCCTTCCTTTTTGTTTCCAGTGAAGTAAAGGTAAATCTTTAATCACCAAAAATCGTTGGTACAGAAATTAAAAGATATAACGTGAAATACTGGGAGTATAAACCACGAGCTGTCCCTCTGTTTTCCTCTGTTCTCTCAGGGATAGTCAAGAGAGAGCAAAGTACATGTAAGTGTGCGTGAGTGAAAATCCGGCCAGAGTTGCCGCGCAAAACCTTTGTATGAAGTAGCAGAGAAGGTTTGTGTAGCATGTGATTTTTGCGTGAACTCGCGTCTTTCTTTTTTTTAGTCGATTATCGAGCCGGATAGAGGAGAGTCAAGTTTACTGAAAGTAAAGCTCAGTAAGCGAAGGGAAAGAACTGGTTTCCTTACGGACGTTCGGTGGGGTCGTCATGCACTCTCTTTAGGCCCCCATGCACAAACGGGAAACGCTGTAGGAATACTGTGTTCTGAAAATATCCACGTTTGTGCGGACAGGAAACATCTCAAAATGTTTCTGGCGAGTTTTAGAAAGATTTTGCTTCCACAACAGATGGTGCCGCTTGCGTGCAAGCGTGGAACCTTTTTGGGAACCTTTTTCCTGCGAGGGCCTTTAGTTTACGCAGGAGGCAAGGGAGGAAGGGAGGGGAGGGAGGGGAGATTTGGGAATATCATAATGGTAGGTCGGGACATAGTGTTATGAGATGCAAAAGAATGATAAACAAACTTACCGTTGTGAATTGCAAATCTCTCTTTGGAAAGTACCGTAAACCTTACTGAATTTTCCGAAACAAGAATTAGAGCAGTAATCGAGCCAATCGAAGTCTCATACTAAGCGGACGTAAATAAGTTCAAAGCCCAGGTGGGATGGAGATTATTGAAGAAATATATACGTCTAGCTGTGGGGAGGTTGGAAGGGTGACGGCTCTCTTTGTGGTTTTAGCTAAGTTTGGAAATTTACAGAAATGAAAACCATTTCTTTGTCTATGATACCACAGGCTAAACCTCGTGCCCTAAGGGAAATGAAGGCACCTTTCTTGTACGCCATTTTGGTTAAAAGACCCGAACTGTCAGCTGCAATGTTTACACCCAGCAGGCTTCTTCTTCGACTGGGATACGAGATGAAGAGTAAGTTTTGTTTGTAACTTAGAGCAGTTTTCTTAAATCTGTTTAAAAACAAACCGCAAGGTATCATTATTTGACCAATCATAAGAAACTTAAAAAGGTGATGACCAATAAGAAGGAAAAGAAAAAACATGAAACTGGCGCTTAACACAGGAAAACATCTAGCTGGTTGCCAAGCGCGGGAAATGACCCAGCCAGTGCCAAGTTAAGGAGCACTTGCAAGAGGTGCTTCATGATATGTAAACGCAGGAAAACGTGCGCAAGCCAAGGTATTTTTTTCGTTTCGCACCTGATTGGATTACAGAGCTCTCGACGGTCGACGTAGGACCTCATTTGATTTTGTTTTTCCTGTTGTATGTCTTGTAGTTGGAAAAAGGAAACCCATCTAGTCAAAGAGCATACGGCCTTTCTTTGGGTATAAAGTCCAGGATAAATGAAATCTTGAGCAGAAGAGAGTTGACGAAACTCTCACACGCTATGATTGATTTTGAACCCGCTCAGACTTTCTTCAGAGTCCCCTGGAGTTAGCGATAATTAAAATTCGCTCGCGCTTAACTCTCGTGCTCTCTCGACGAAGTTGAATCTGCTCAAAATTTTGTCAAAAAACTATCGAGAATGTTCCTTTTATTTGCACTCGGAGATTCGTCGACTCGAGACCTTGTTTTGCCGGGCTGATTATCGTCAGGAGAGTTAAAGAAAACTCCTGAAGTCCACACAACTCTTCTCCTTCGTTCTTCAACTTTTCATGTCTCGTTCTATCATTTTGGCCCGGGCTTAGCGGACGTAACGATATTATGTAGTTATGTTTGCATTTATGATTTCCTTCAGGTTTCCCGTTCCCGTTATGGAACTCTCGAGATCGAAGGCCGGTGAATTTTGGAAACGAACGAGAAGACCGATTCTTCCACACAGTGTTTGCCATGAACAAGTACTTGGTATGTATGGGACTTTTCCTTCTCTTCTCTGAATAACCCACCTCCTTCTTAGTGAAGATTCTAGTGAGCGTCGGTGTAGGTAATATTACTACAGTTTCTGCTGTAACATAAAGAGACTTTTCCAAAATAGAGCCTCAACAGAAGTAAACACACAGTGTTATCGTTTTGTCAACAAATTTGGGGAGTCAGTCTGTTTTGTGTTCATATCTCTTTTTGTTCAGTCGAACGATTGCCTGCCTTAAAAATGAACGGTTGCCTGCCTTAAAATAAAACCAGGATCCCAGTTTTTAGTATTAAGACAATTAATAAAGAAAGAAAAGAAAAGAAAACAACATCGCAGGAAGTGTAGGTTCAAAAGCTTTTAATTTCATTCGAATAGTATAAGCACCACAGGCTCACCATTCTCTTTGTGGTGGACTGTGCTTTTAATTCTGTTGTTTAGGGATTCTCAAATGGACTAAAAAGCTGTAGACATCGCTTTGGAAAGACCAGTTGGATAACCGACAAGCCATTTCAAAACACAGTCCACCACACAAGTAGAGGATGGTGTGCCTGTGGTAACACTGAACAGCAGTAGGTTTTCCCCGCTACTTATACTACACTTTTGCTCTGAGTTTTATTGTGTATTTTTATTGTGTATTTTTTTTTTGTAGAAAAACAGCGTTCCTGAAGCTATGATTCCTGGTCTTTATGTGGTTAAAGAAGATAACAAAGTCATTCTTCAGATTCCAAACAGTGGACAAACAGCGGTAAGTCTGGCGGGTCACCATAGTTACTTGTTTGTCAAGCTGGGTCTGCATAATCAAAACGCTAGAGCAATCTCTAACGGGGCGAAAGTTGGGTGTTTTTGACTCTCTTCCTCTCCTTTTGCGGGAGCGCGGTGGTGTAGTGGTTAGCAAGTTGGACTTCTGAACTAGCCTGCGTAGCTGGCGGTATTGTTGGGTTTAGCACGCGGCTGCGCCGCTCGTTCTCGCGGCTGCGCCGCTCGTTTGTCGCGGCTTCGCCGCTTGCTTGTGCGGGCTAAACCCAACAATACCGCCAGCTACGCAGGCTACTTCTGAACTGAAAGTCGGTGATTCGAGGCCTGGCGCCTGCCATCGTGTTGTTTCCTTAGACAAGAAACTTTACCCCACATTGTCTCTCTCCACCCAGGTGTATAAAATGACTACCGGGGACATACTGTCGGGGGCAACCCTGCGATGGACTGGCATTCTATTCAGGGTGGAGTAGCAATACTCTCAGTTGCTTTATGCTACAGAAACCGAGATAAGCTCCGGCCGTGTGAGCCTCCTTGGCTCGTGTGCGACTTTGCCTTACTTTTTCTATGATATTTTCTTACTGTTATTTGGGGGGTGGGGGGCACCATGTATGTCCTCGTGTGCGACTTAACCTTTTTTCTTCTCCTACTGGCTTTTAGAGTTTTGTTAAAGGTTTATCGCCTGCTATATTTAACAAATAAAAAATGGAAAACCATGTATTTGGCCATTAAACACCACGGCCATTTGAGAGCACGACAGATTTGCACATGTAGACAGCAAGAGCTAGGGTAGCCTGCGTAACAGGCGTAAACCGGGAGGGGGTAGGGTGAGGGAGAAAGGGATCGCTCCCCATAAAAAATGGAGGGGGAAAATGAGGGATCGCTCCCCATCCCCGAGGGTGAGTACTTTATACATTCCATAGTATAGTTCCACAGTATTCCGGTTTTGCCTTCATTGTATGTTTTATGATGCAGAATTTAAAGGTGTTATTTGGTGGAGTTTTAAAGGTTTTTGGGTTAAAACGGTGCAGAAATTAAAACAAAGAACCTTTTGCAAAATGATACTAGAACATTGAGAGAAAGTTTCGAGTGATTTTCCCGTTTCTAGCGATTTTTCCAAGATAATAGCTAAGAACTTGAAAAAACTGGCCCATTTTCTTTCAGGTTACAATCCATTTCTATTTTGTCATCCGCAGCAAAAGACGTTTTCTTTTTATAGTTTCGGGAAACCTCGTAGTCAGAGTAATTTTATACAAAATTGAACCGTCTACATTGTGAGATGTTATCGAATATTTCCAGAAAGTTCTGCACTGTCTTATCTACTTTCATCTCTTGGAATGCAACTCGAAAACGATAAAACACACTTTTCTATGCTTTATATTCTGATACAGCATGGCTTTTTAACCAATCATAGCGCGCTCAGATTCTAAGCTATATTTTGACCGCAAGTCACGTCGACCTTTATTTGACAATTTGTATTTAGGAACAAAGGAATTCTTTTAGAGATGAGAACCACTTTGCATGTACAGCACAACAGCCAGGAGCACAGCATTATACTGCTGAATGGCTTTCACTTTAATGTATTTACTTCAGGATCTCATCCGCAGATCTCATCCGCAGATGCGCTCGAGTCGCATAGTTAAGAGCGTTACGGGAAGGTACTGCTCAGTAGCTCCTATCAGAAACTCATAAGGACTTGAACAACTCCTTATGAGTTTCTGCTCTTATCTGAATGGACGACATACTTGAGGATTTCGTCCACGGACTCAAAAGTTGGAATTAAACATGTCATCGTGTGCACCATTATAAACCTAACCACAAGGAATGTGCTGCTCAATAGCTTTCGCTTCAGTGGAATTACTTTAGGATTTCATCCACAGCTTCAAAAGTTAGAGACTTGTTCAGTCTTGTACAGCATAATAAACAACAACACCGGAATTGACTTATTGCTAGCTAAGAAAAGAAAAAATGACGGACAGATTAAAGAAGTGGCAGGCTTTGGAAATACACTGTTAGCGTACAAAGCCAGTACATCAAGCACTTGTCAGAGTAGGAGTACGACATTAGTTACAAGTACGACTTGAACGATTGTTTCAGTATGTCAGTTGTCACATCAATCTTATTCCTAGAGCCTCCTTGGCCAGCAGCAAGGGAGAGCGAGGGTTCTGGAAACGTAACTGGTATGAATTTCGAACGTCCTTTCGGTACGCCACCGTGTACTCTGACCTTAGGGCTTCACTAAACGAGGAAACATTGTTTCGGAAACATTATTTCCAGACATGTCTCCTTGGGTGGCTAAACAGGGAAACATACGTTTCGGAAGCAAAATTTGCGTCTGCAACATATGTTTCTCGCGCGGCTAAACTGGGAAACATTTGCGTCTGCAGCAATGTTTCCGCAACAATGTTTCCTAGTTTAGCCAGGCCCTTAACGTCGGCAATAACTTCACAGTGGTCAAACGCAAAAAGCTTCTTCACTTCCGGTTTTCAGGAGCCTTGACGTTTACGAACGCGAACGTCGTATGAAAACGATACATAAACGAACTTCACGCCGGCAAAACTTGTGCATGACAGTCCCTTTTGAACGTATACTCAACGCGATAAGCTTAAGTTTTCAAAAACGGCGTTAAGTTTGGTTAAAGCGAAACTTTCGACATTTGTACCTATTTCCCTTTGTAATTAGAGCGGAAACTGCGCACGCGTTGTACGTTTGGCCGCTGTGAACACGCCATCTTGTACTCTGGCCTTAAGGTCGGCAATAACTCTTAGTGGTCATTTCAGAAAGATGGGGAGGGCGATACACTTTACAGTAATGGTTGTCCTTATTGATACCTTGTAGGTCATGAACCTGTTGGATCGTCTAATAAAGAAAGAGAACCAAACAGCTACCGTGCCACTGATATCTGATATACCGCCATATGTGGATAACTGCAAGGTTGTGCTCTGCAATGAACGCGGGGGAAAATACGTGCAGTTGTTTGGAAATACAACTAGCACCGCAGGTAACATAAATGGTTTGAGTGGCCACTCCTCCGGGTAAAACTCTTTAGATGATGAACAAGTTACGAATAATGTGGTGTATTAGGAACAGCACAATCTGATTGGTTCAGTCCTCATTGTTTATTTGAAAATTATCGCTAGTTATAGACAATTGGGTGCGCTATTTGGTGTACACCAAGATTGAGGGGAATAATAAGCCGATATTATCTTTGTTCACGTTTGCAGTTTTTGCTCCCTGCATTATCATGAAGAAAATTTAATTAAGTTTGGCGATGAAAAAAACCGTGAATTATAAGAAACTGTCACTTGCAGCAAACATGGAAAATATGGGAGGAGAATGTTAAAAATTGAGTGGGATTTATCGTTTTTGTTAAACGCCAAATTTGTGTGGCTATGTGTCAAGAGTTGTCACCCAGAGCGAGCCGAGCGTAGACTGGGGAAGGACAAGTATGCTCGGCTCGCTTCCCTTGCCGAATTTTTTTTCGCGTTATTTCCCCACCGCGAAGCCTGTTCACAGGCGTCCACCGTTAAAATTAGCACTGACACGAAAGGGAATTTAGCTGCGACCTTTTGACTATTTGCTCATTAAGAAAACTCGGCCTCGTGGCCTAATTGATAATTAACATTGTTCAGTTGTAGGTCTTGGATTTCTGATGGTTCATCTTGGAGTGGATGCTTCTTCACCTCTAAGCTTTGGTGGGGAACTTCTAGATGGTAAGTAGTAATCCTTCCACACTTAATAGCACCCCAAATGCCGACATTGATTTTGCAAATTAGTGAGAAACAAAGAGCATGACTTGAAAGTACTGCTTGATAGCTTTAAGGTGAGTGATCATGGTTACGTATTTCATCCACAGACTCCAAAGTTAGAACCACCCTGTACAGCATAACAAGAGATTATGTTTAATCGAGTTTAATAACAGCACCACAGGAAAGTACTGCTCAGTAGCTTTCATTTGAATGGTCACACTTTAGGATTTCATCCACAGACTCACAAGTTAGAACCACCTTCTACAGCGTAATAAACAGTACCACAGGAAAGTACTGCCCAGTAGCTTTCATTTGAATGGTCACACTTTAGGATTTCATCCACAGACTCAAAAGATAGAACTACCTTCTACAGCGTAATAAACAGTACCACAGGAAAATACTGCCCAGTAGCTTTCATTTGAATGGTCTCACTTAGGATTTGCTCCATAGAATCAAAAGTTATGACCGCCTTGTAAAGCATAATAAACAGCACTACTTATTTTTCCGCGTTTGCGTAGCCTGACGTAAACACTCGAGGGGTTGGGAGAATTCGAGACAGTTATGCAAACCCGAGACGAAGTCTCGGGTTTGCATAACTTTCGAGAATTCTCCCAACCCCTCGAGTGTTTATTTCAGCCTAGGCAAACACAGGCAAAAGATACTACGCACAACTGTGACGCCACAACTGTGTTTACATACTCACATGCAAACACACCTCTCAGCCAATCAGAGCCCGCATAGTATCCGTTATCGTATTTATTTTATAAAGGAAATAACTGCTCAGTAGCTTTCATTTGATAGGTCACACTTCAGGATTTCGTCCAGAATCACTGTCTACAGTATAATAAACAGTAACCCAGTAAAGTAGAGACTTTCAATTTCAAACTCAGAAGTTAGGATGGTATTAATTGATGTAAGGTTTCACGCTGGAAGCGAAAGGTTAAATGGAAGTAACTACGATCCTGGAAAACAACTAAGAAACGATTGCCCATCTCTCCATCTCACATTCCGTGCTGTTTTGTGAGCCTGACGGTTCTTCTAGCCGTTCATTGAGAGAAAATCTGCTGCAACGGTTTTAGAGAATACAAAGATATTCTTTATTTAAGACTTTTATTTAAGCGTCGCTTCTACAAAACATGTGTAGCCAGATTACAAGTGTTCATCATGAAATGATCCAGCGGAAAATATTTGGGTTCTCGTTGTCACACTGCATGAGAGAGTGTCGGTGGTCTAATTGGAATGATCTTTTTTTTTTATCTCAGTGCTTATTGTTTGAGAGCGTAAAGCTAAAAAATACCTCAACTTAAAGGAGCTTAAAACATTGACGAAAGGCTAACACAGCAAATACAAAAGAAGGCATGGATGGGCCAAACTGAAGAAGATTAACACGGATTGCAATTGCGGTTTTTGAACAATTGTTAGATTGAACAGTTTTCAAAGTTCATCTCTGTTGTTTGTTTAAATTTGAATATAACGCTCGGGATACATATTTGTTTCTTACGAAGCTGTGATTTTGTCATTTACAAGTAATTTCTTCAGTTCGCTAACGCTACCTTCCATAACAAGTTTGGGCGAGTAATTGGAAAAACTAAACAAATTGGACTGGTCTGCCGTGACACAGCCTCTTTAAGTAAACCCTACAAGCTCTTAATCCCCTTGGACGCGACGCAGAATCTTAAAACTCCCTTGGGCGTATCTTCATCTCTGACCTCTTGACCGCGATATAGGTCTTTTTCCAGTGGTACCATGCCATTCCTTGGGCGTCTTCCTTGCCAGGCTGGTATAAACCATTCAGATTGGAATAGAGGCACTTTTTGTACCACCAGGCACCTTTTCTGCCCGAGGCACAGTTGAGAGAAGAGTGCTCGTCATTGTCGCGGTCCTTCGTACTAAATTGCATTCCACGGTGGTAATCAAGAGAATCTCCAGCGGTCCCTGACATGCAAAACAGCATGCGAATTAAATAGCAGCCGTGAAACAAGTGCCAAGAAACTTGAGAAAAGGTTGTGACAACAACTTTTAGCTAACCGAGGGGACAATCAATTTGGTCTCATTTAAATTCTAGGAACCCTCAATACTGATGCTGTTCGTTTGCCATTGTGTCTCAAACCACCGTCGAGCACTTGCAACTTTGCCACACCTTACTTAACTTAAATCCAATCCAATCAATCCAATTCAATTCAATCCAATCCAATCCAATCCAATCCAATCAAAACTTTTATTTATACACGATATTAGTGTTGAAGCTCAAAGCTTGTGGGTTCGTGTAGAGCAAAAACAATAAAAGCTGATGATACTAAAATTGCAATTAATTAAAATTAAACCTCACAGATAATGCTTAACTTAAGATTAAAATTCTCAGTTATCCTAAATTACAACTTTCGGCGTTGTTGAAGTTAATAAAAGATAAATTTGTTTTCCCTATGCACGGCGGTCTGTAGGGTCCCAATATTGGTATCGAGATTTTTCAGTGTACGCGACCTCATAATTCTCTTAGTGTATGCACTTGCGTCGCTGACACCTTCACAAACGCTAAGAGGTCCACGCGACCAACTCTGTGTGCTCTGGACTCCTTGATGAAGTTTGTATCAAAGCGTGGGACAGAGTAAAGATATTTTGCAATTACGATCTTAATTTAGAAAGTCAACGTCAGTAAGCGTACCTGAATACCTCCCCAAACTCAGCTGGTATTTCGCCCTCTCGCTTGCCACAGCAAATGAACTGTACTCTGCATAAGCCGTGCTACCGTGAATGTCTTCTAAATCGACGCGAAGCTTGTTACTGACGCTGACAGTCAGACGGTGAATCTTGTCAAGTCCAAGCCAAAACTCGCCGTTCAGGTTCCCAAAGCCCCGTTTGTAGTCGTCCCATCCTCTGAAGAAGTCTACCGAGCCGTCGCGTCTCCTTTGAAACATCGTCCAACCTCCACCGGCTGTTGTCTGATCGCAAAACACTTCAAATTCACCCTGTCGATCAGGATCAATTTTGTACACTCCACTGATTTTGTCGCCTGATTTGTAAACTTCGGCGCAGTTCTTCTGAACTGAATATTGAATAAAACAAACAAAGAAACGTTTTCCTTCTCCTTCACACCTATATTAGTGAGTGCTAAACGTTTAGATTTTGCCCGGCTAGGTTGTTTCCCGAGAAGTAGTTTTAAGACAAATGTTCGTGCAGTTTCCCTGCATAAAGATCTCTCACGTTTTTCTCTGGTCGTAAAGCGTGTGAGTTCTTTCGTCCATCGGCCTCGTGCGCACTTCCCTTGTGAGTTCTTAAGGGTGACAACTTACTATTGAAGCTGTAGGCATGAAACGAGAAGGGTATTGAATGGTGGACAAGACAAGCTGGAGAGGGTTCGTTCGTTTTGTTTGTGAACACTCAACATTGGGGGATGAAATACGTCCATCTGTCTGCAAACAGTTGTTTTTGCATACAGATCAGTGGACGGAGAATCCTTTGGAAAGTTTGTCTTAAAAAGCTGCGTTGAGCAACATTAGCGAAATAAGTACGTGGCGTCAGGCCCATTAGATGAGTGTCTCGCTATTGGAGTTAGCTGTTGGGGTGTTAACTACTACTGCCTTTCAGCAATCGTTAAGCGCATAAATATGTATTTATGGAAAGTGCACTATATTGATACCGTTTCAACTACCATCGCGTGGTCGAAAAAGAATCTTCTTGTGGAAGCGCTGAATTGAATAAGCGTGCTACTCCTCAGTCAAATGGAATGCACTAAGAAGTGTGGAAGAATTGCAGTGGTAAAAGCATCATATTTTACCAGCCAAGTTTGCTTTGCTTTGTTTTCTAGTACTGTCACCAACCTTTTCCAGTTTGGTTTCCTTTCAGTGACCTGATTTCTTCTTTTATTTCGGCCAGCTGTTGTCCGATTTTGTTAAAGTTTTCTGCCAGTTGTTGTTCGATGTTCTTGCAGTTTGAGCCAGCGTAAAAATTGTAATTCACACAAGACTTAGCCTTCTTCATATCGTATTTTCCCGTGGGTTTCACCGACGAGTTCGCAGAGGTAGTTACGAAAAAACCAACTAGAACTGCTTTGAAAAAGTATTTCATTTTTCGCGCTGATTTTTGTTAAGTTTGTTGTAACCCAGCATCAAAAGCCTTACAGAAACCGTTGTGTGAGATGTTGACGAGGTTTTTATTGTCTCTGGATGCTATTTTAGGAGCGCTTTTATCGCCGATCTGTCACTGAAACACTACCTCTCAAAAACCTATATTTGACTGTGGAAAATTTAAGTCAGGCGACGTGTTTTAGAACATAAGCAGAAACGACAAACGTGGCAATGGATAGAGTCACCCGGGCGTTGTTTGATTTGCAGCCACCATTTTCCGCGTGAAAAGTGATGGAGATAAGTCAGATTTGTCACCGAAAATGTAATCGTTCAGTTATACGTTTGTTTCTCTATTACTTCATAAGGAGCGCTTTTATCTGTAAAGTACAACACCTCAAAAACCTAAATTTCATCGGTGCCATTCAGTCTAGTCAATAAAAAGTTCCAAGTTTCCGTTCACCTCTCTAAATTCTACTTAAGAACGTTTTAAACATGCTAGTCATATATCTCCACATTTCTCTGAGCGTGAACTGTAGCTGCTGGTCGTGCGGTTATGCATGTACATTCAAGTTCAAAAAGAAGGCCGAGTATTGTGCACTGGTGGAGACTTATGGGGCTTGAAACGTGCGACGCCTTCTCAGTGTCTAAACGCTGTTTGCATACGCTGTGTCGTTTCATCTAGAGCACCTAATGTTAGTGTATTGGTTTGGTGAATATCCGTGATTGCTTTAGAATTCGGATTAAATGTGATCAAGAAACCTTGGGCCTGTTTCTCGAAAGACCCGATTACTTTTCGGGCCCGGAAAGCTATTTTATGAGCGCAAAGCTTACCTTAAAGATTCATGTTTAAATAAATGTAAAGAAGATCATCGCAGTTATTAATGCAACTTATGCAGTTGCGGAAAGAAAGCCGGAAAAAATTTGGCTTGCCGGGATTCGAACCCTGACCTCTGCGATACCGGTGCAGCGCTCTAACCAATTGAGCTAACAAGCCAACTGGGAGCTGGTCATTAAATTGGTTCGTAATATACCCGGGAAAGATGAAG